>Ga0326727_10000125_pt1:0-332500 | contig 333867 bp, 291 predicted proteins | sample MB2enrmetagenome_FD_207643 | JGI IMG/M metagenome (GOLD analysis project Ga0326727, IMG submission 207643) | Lab enriched peat soil microbial communities from McLean, Ithaca, NY, United States - MB29MY | ecosystem: Environmental > Terrestrial > Soil > Wetlands > Peat | place: USA... | reverse complement strand
GATATGGCCGGGCTCTAGTGCGGCGGGCGATTCGTCACCAGTTCCGCGTGTTCGCGGCGGAAGCGCTCGGCGATGTGGCAGTTCCAGCACACCGGCCAGTGAGTCGCAAACGCTTCCTGCAATTTTTCCATTGGAATTTCATTCCACTGCACCGTTTTGCCTTGCTCATCCGCGAGCGCCGGCGGATGTTCGTGCCAATTGATTTCTCCGAACGGCTTGTGACAGGAAACGCAAGACTGGCCGGCGTACCAGCGATTCACGATCGTTTGAACGAGGCAGCCAATCGGGTCACTCTTGACTTGCGCGAGGCAATCTTGGCCGCAATCTTTTCTCTCGGGCCAACGCGAGCATTCGCTCAGCCGGATATGCGGAGCGCCAACGGCGGCCGCTGCCGCGGCTTTCCTCGCGGCGACGCGAACGGCTGCGTCCCGGCGCGTTTCCGGACAGGTGATGATTCTCCTGCCCCGGTATCTTAGGTAGGTGCGGAAGCTGCGGACGATTTCCCAAACCAGCGTAATGGCGAATAGAACTGCGAGAGCGAGCAGGACCCATTTCATGCGGCGATCCTTTCGCGCGACATCCCCGGACGCGCGCTCCGTGCTGCATGGTAGCGCCGATTCAGTGGCAGGAAAAAAGCCGGTCGCAGTTCAAGGCCCGTCGGAATCCAGGGATTGTTCATCACAATCCCCGGTCGGTCGTTGCCTAAGCCCGGGGCCGCCTCCATGCTTTAGCCGATTCTACCCCTCGCAAGACAAAACGCGCAGTGATAGTCCGCACCCGCCCGGGTGACACGTATCACCTGCCGGCAACCCCGCGCCTCTGGTATTCTCCCTTTCTCCAACCGTGGTCATTCCGAACGTAGTGAGGAATCTCTCTGCCGGTTCACCACCGCCGTTAGCTCCGGGCGCGCGTTTGCGTCTCCCAGGATCAGTGCCCGAGCGATTTTTCCATTTGTTGGTCGCTCAGCGTGACGTCGAAGTACACGGTCAGAATCGAGTTGTCCTGAGTGTTTAGCATCTCCATCTCGTCGTAACTCCGCTTCCCTTGGTGCAGGTAAGACTGCTTTTGGGGCCGCCAACCCATTAATCGCATCAGCGCGTATTCCTCCGCGATGGAGATCACTTTGTAGGCTGACGCAGGCGTGGCCCCGTTCCCCGACCCCAGGATCGAATGTGCGAGGCCGATCACGATGTCGTGTTGCAGCTTGGCCATGGCATCGTTGTTCAACCCTTTGTACGCTTCCGAAGCCACGATGTGCGCGTCAATGTTGACGTACTGCTTATCCAGAATGCCGTTCGCGGTCTTGAGCGCGCCTTGAAAATCTTTCTGGTTCAGCGCCTCGTACATCTGCTTGACTTGGTCCGAGCCCTCCTCCGGTTCGTATTGCGGGCTCGCGGCATACTTCATTCGCAGGTCGGTGAAATCGATGGACAAGTCTCCCTGCTTCAATTTCCCCACCATCTCTTCGTACGTCGGGCTAGTCGCTGCGGCGGGTGCGTCCGGCTGCTTCACCTGTGCCGTGCCGGAGACGCTCAAGATGAGAATTGACGCGGCGACGCCAATCGCTGGTCTCCACCAAGCCGGATTTTTCCGGTTCATCATTCGGTTGAACATGGATCGTTCAGGGCTGCGGTTGCGGCGGCGGCAACGGGGGCCCCAGCGGGGGCTGCTGGGACGACGGAGCCAACGGTGGCGGCGGAGGAGGTCCCGGCTCTCCGGTGATGTCCACATCGAGCACCTGTTTCGTCTGCGTGACCTCGAAAGCCCCTTCCTGCTTTTCCACCAGGGTGACGGCTCCGCGCGCTGCTGTCAGCCCGGTTTTCATGTCGATGCGGATGTAGTAGGTCTCTCCGACTTTGGCGTCGAGGTCGGTGCCCGTGGATTTGTCGTTGGAAAAAATCTTGTGCGCCCCCACCGGAACCTTCACTTTGAAATTTTCGCCGTTACCGATGCGGCCGATCGTCTTGTCGTCCACGTACACGGAAGGCTTGAACGTCGAATCCATGAACCGCTTGGGACGATAGAAAATAACGATGGCCGAGCCGGCGGGTGCCGGCGTGGCGTGCGCGGCCAGTGTGGTCTTATCCGTAGCGCTGAGTGTCGTTGCGGCCGGAGCCGGCGCGATCGTTGGCGCCGGCGCGGGCGGCTGCTGTGCGGCAGCCGGGGAGGCCGTGCCTGGGGCCGGGCCCGCGGGGGCGGGTTGCTCCTGGCAAATCGCAGCCAGTGGCATCAACACCAGGACAAGAAGTGCGAGTCGTTTCATCTCAAACCTCCGGCCTGCGCGAATCCCTTGAGAAGCAGTCGTCGACGGACTGTAGTGGGTGGAAATCGTTCCGCGCAAAAGCATAGCACCGGGCAAACGCTGCTTCAAATCGGCGCTCTGGAGGAATCGCAGGCGCTCAGCTCCTGCGCGCGAAGAATTCCCGCATCCTGCGAACACCTTCGCGGAAATCCGCCGTGGGCGGAATCAGGCTCAGCACCAGAAAACCGTCCTGCGCGAAATCGAAGAAATGCCCCGGGTGGACCAGCACCGAGCAGCGTTCCAGCAACTCGACAGCGAGCGCCTCGTCCGGGCCCGATGCGGGCACGCGCAGTACGGCGTACCAGCCGCCTTCCCGTTCGAGGCGCGTCACCGAGCGAAGCTCGCGCAACTCGCCGTCGAGGAACGCCAGGTTCGCGGCGACTCGCTCCTTTATCTGTGATTGCATCTCGCCTCGCATCGTGAGAAATGTTCCGGCTGCAAGCTGCACGGGCGTGCTCGGAGAAAGATAGGTGTCCGCGATGATTTCCAGGCGCTCCATCGCCGGGCGCACCTGCGCTTCGGCTCCGCTCGGCACAATCCACGCGAGTTTCATCTGCGGCAGCGCGGAGATCTTCGAGAGCCCGCTCAGCGTGAACGCCAGCGCGCCGTTGCCGGTCGCGAAGCTCGGCGCGGGTTCCGCCTCGTCCGAGAAATCGAGAAAGACTTCATCGGCCAGGATCGCCAACTGGCGCTCATTGCAGATCGCCGCAAGTTCTTCCGCTTCGCGCGGCTTGACGAAGGAGCCCGTCGGATTATTCGGATGCACGACGACAACGGCCCGCGACCGCGCCGTGAGCGCCGCGCGCAGGCCGGAGAAATCCATCTGCCAGCCATGATCGTAAAGCAGCGGGTACGCGATGAGCCGAACGTCGGCCAGCCCGGCGAGAAATTCCAGCAGCGGATAACTCGGCGCAGGCACCAGCACTTCATCGCCCGGTTCGCAGAGCAGACGAAACACGTGGCTGTACGCTTCGCTCGTTCCCGAAGTGAGCACGATCCGCTCCGCACTGACTTCTCGCGCCACGCCCGAAAAGGCGGGGCGACCCGCGTAGTAAGCCGCCACGGCCTCGCGCGCTTCGGCGAGGCCCTTGCTTTCGGGCCTGTATTCCAGTGCGCGAGGGTCGCCCAGCGCGTCGAGAATCTCCTGTTGCGGGTATTTGAATCCGCACGTCGTCGGATTCGACGCCGTCAAATCGAACAGCTTCTTTCCGCTCCGCCGGTGCTGCTCCAATGCCACCGCAAAGCGGTTCGGGTCGAGCGGCCAGTTTGTGCGGGATGAAAGCATGCGTCTCAATTGTAGCCTGTGCCCGATCAATGCCGCGCAAGGTTTCCGGACGAGATCGCTGGATTCGAAGCGGCCGTCACAGATGGACAGACCTTTAAGTGTTTCCTCTGGGTGATGAAACCAACGGGGAAATGCAGGATCGTGTCCTGGGTTAAACGAAACGGGGCTTGGGACAAGTTCCCGGGGTGGGGTTGTCCCAAGCCGCCGTCCGCAGGGGTGTGAATCTTCCCCAGTTGCGGGGTTCTAGAAGCTAAACTTCACAGCGAGTTGCACTTGCCGCGGCGGATACGTGCTGCTGATTTGGCCGAAACTGCTGCCGCAAGCCGAAGCGCTGCCGCAGCTAGTGCCAGGGCTCGTGTAGTTCACGCGATTCCACACATTGAACGCGTCCAACTCCAGCATCAAACGCATGCTTTCCGTCGCCAATCCAATATTCTTTCGCAAGGACAGATCCCACGCGTAATAGCCGGGGCCGATGAGGTCTCCCACTGGAGCCGTCCCCACAGCACTGTTTGGCTGCAGAGAGAAGGCAGCGGGATTGAAGAAACAGATATGCGAAGCGGCGCAGTTGACCGCGGACCCGGTGAGGTAAAGTGGAACGCCGGGATTGATGTTTGCCCGCTCCGAGTAGCTCAAGCCACTCGACACACCGGCCGAGGGACCAATGCTCTGACTGCCGGCCGTTGCGGTGAGCGGGCTGCCGGATTGCGCCCTGACCATGCCGCTCAATAGCCAGCCGCCCAGGACCTCGCCCTTAAAGCCGTGGAGATTCTTGAACCAAGGCTCGTCAAAGGTGAAAGATGTGACGAAAATATTCTTAATGTCGAAGCTCACCGGGCCGTACCAGTACTGCTGCCATGGCACGTTGGTGCCGCTGGCCAAGGTGCAGACAAACGCGCAGGCGGGCTCGGGGTTGTCCCCCTCGCCGCTGCCCGTGGCTAGTGTTTTCTCGAAGGTGTAGGCGACAGAGAAAGTAGCCCACCCTTTCCGTTTCGCCGCGGAGAGCTCCAGATCATCGAAGTTTGAGTAGCCGTCGCTGTTGTATTGCGTGATGTCTCCGTAACCGAGATACGGGCGTTCCTGGTTGCCGGTAATCGTGGTTTCGGACAACACGGCAGCGGCGCTGTCGGCGGCTGCTGCCGCAAAGGTCGGCACGTTAATGTTCGGTTGGCGGAGCAGATGCCAGCCATGATTGCCCACGTAAGCAGCCTGGGCAAACAGGCCCCAAGGCAACTCTCGTTGAACGCTGAGGCTCCACTGCATATCCCGTGCAACCCGTAGGTCTGGATTGAGAGCGGAGATCCCAGAAATAATCGTTGGCGAGTTTCCTGAGGCGGGCAGCACGGCCAAGTTGCCCGCGTTGTAAGTCACCTGCTGGAGGAACGGCACCTGGGCCACCTGACTGAAAATAATATTCCCCTCCGGCTTGTCGTAGAACATCCCAAGGCCAAGGCGGACGGAGGTCTTGGTGTCGGGAGAGAAAGCGACGCCGACGCGCGGAGACCAAACCAGTTCCGTCTTGTAGAGACCACGATCGCCAACGGCGGGAATGTCCAGGACGAACGGGCTGGTCGCACCCGGGACGCGGACGTCCTGGGCTGCCGGCACACCGCCTGCCACCTCTAGACCGTACACGTCAAACCCCCCAGAGCTGCACGGGCCGCCCGCCTGATATATCGTAGTCGGACAGTCAAGAAGGAGACCGGTCGTCGTCTCATAGGGAACGTTAGTGAGTCCGCCGGCGGATCCACCGCCGACACGGATGGGGTTGGCGGCTTGCTCGGCCGCGTAGAGGCTTGGGATGAAATTGGTCATATTGTTGCCTTCGGTGTAGGTCGGGACGGTATAGTCAGCGCGAATGCCCAGATCCAGGGTCACCTTCCGAGTCACCCTCCAGTTATCCTCAAGGTAGGTGCCCCAGTCGTTGAATCGGAAGTGGCCGACCGGGTCCGCCGAGTATTGTGAGTAGGTATTGTAGTTGCCAAGCAACGCGTCCGCGAACGCGTCACCGGTCGAGTTGGCATTCGTGCAAGCATTCGTGGTGCCTTCGACTTGATTGCATCCTGCCCCACTGAAGTTGGGCGCGCCATTATAAGAAGTGGGGCGACCGTTTTGATCCTTGCGGTTGCGCAGGAATGATATACCCCACTTGAGCGTGTGGTCCTTGTGCGTCCAGGTAATATTGTCCATAGGCGAGATATCGGTGATCGGCGAGAACAGCAGGAAAGCCGGACCATCAATCTCCGAGGGGCAATAGATGGGGTTTGTGGAAGTAGCTGGGCAGCCGGAAAAGGTTATGACGGGGAGTCCGGTCGGCCACGTTCCGACGGCGTTCCCGAAGGGCTCAGCATAGTTTGCCGGGGTGAGGCCGAATGTAGAGGCCTGCCACGTGTTCCCGCTGGGCGTAATATGCTGGCTGTTCCATGTGATGTTCATTTTCGCTTCATTGATCAGGGTTGGAGAAATCTGCCAGATGTCCGCAAGCTGGTAGTTCCAACCAGGGCGGCTCCGAAGCGTGGAGACGTTCGGGAGGCCGCCTAGGTAGAAGGTGCCGAACGGGTCAATCAATTGGATCTTGTCATGGACGTAGCGGAAATATGTCGAATGGTGCGCGGTCGGGTTGTAGTCAATGCGGACGAAATCTTCCCTGATATCTTGCGGGCCGAAGGGAGAGAACTGCGCGTTGTTGGACGCCACGGAGTTGGTGAAACCGACAAAGGGAACTTTCTCCATTACCGAATACACTTTGGAGATGGCTTGGCCCGCGCCTGTAATGCAGGACGGGGCGATGGCGTTGCCATACCCGGGACCACCGGCCCAAGTGTAGCCCGCGCCACTCACCAAGGCTGCGTAACCTGCACCGGTGCTTGGCATGAAGGTCGTGCCCGAATACATGCCAATGCAACTTGCAGGAACGGCTCCTCTCGCGACCAGTGCCGGATTCGCGTTCGAAGTCGGATCCGCGTCGGCGAAATTACCCGTCAGCTCCGATGTCGTTGGCATCGTGTTGCCGTTATCCGAGCTGGGGTCGGGATCGAGGACAAGCCTCTTGGCTTCCTCCCCATACATGAAGTACAGCTTTCCGCGAATGAGCGGGCCGCCGAATTTTCCGCCGAAGTCGTTGTACCTCAGTTCGGGCTTGATCTGGCGCTGTTGAGCGGCAGTGTAAGTGTTGTTCGGGCCCAAAGGGGTCTGCCACTTATTGGAATCCAGCGCGGCATTCAAGTAGTTGTTCTCGAAATACTCAAAGACGTCTCCGTGGAACTTGTCTCCTCCGCCCTGCGTCACGACGTTGGTGTTGGTCGCGCTGCCGCGGCTGTATTCCACCGAGTAGTTCGAAGTCTGCACGGTAACTTCCTGGATGAAGTCAATTCCAACGTTGTTGATCATCGTAGCGTTCGATCCCGAGTCTGTGTTAGACGCACCATCCAACGCCGTGAAATTAGCATCGGGCCGAAGGCCATGCATACTCGCCACCTCGAGGCCCATGCCCGTGGTGGAGGAGGTATAGTCGAATCCGTTGCCGCTGGTTCCATTGACCATCAGCGCCGCGCCGGGAACCAGGGTCACCAACTGAGTGAAATTTCGCTGATTTAAGGCGAGGTTCTGCACCTGCGCCGTGTCCACAGTTCGAGAGATTTCGGCGGAGCTTGTGTTAATGGTCTGTCCAACAGCCGTCACCTCCACCGTCTCCGTCGCCGCCCCCACTTGAAGCACCGCATCCACGGTCAAGTGGTCGCCGGCATGGAGGTCGTTTCCGGTTTTCGTAACGATCTTGAACCCTTTGGCGGACACGGCCACCGTGTAAACGCCGGCTTCGAGTTGCGAAGCCACATAGTAACCGCTGTCGTTCGCTACGACGGATCTGGCAATCCCCGTCCTCTCATTGGTGATGGTGACTTGGGCTTTTGGCACAAGGCCCCCGGACGAGTCCGTGACCGTGCCGACGATGGTGCCGAAGACGTCTTGCGCGTGGGACACTTGCACTGTGAAAGTCAGGACCAACGTGACAAACAAAATCGTCAGCATCCAGGCTGACAAAACGCGAAATCGCACAGTCGCCTCCTCAGAGAAAATAATCTCTTGAAGAATTCTTCAAAGTTCGATCCACCCCTGATCCCGCAAGCTGCGGATCTACACGCGGTCATCGGGCGCGACTCGGCAAGGCCGGCTGCCCTGCGCTCTCGCGAGAAACATCCGTTGCTCTCTAAACCCCGACACAGACCCCAGATTGCGCGGCCACATCTAAAACCACGTACGGACAACTTGTCAAGCTAAAAATAACGATATTTTTAAGGGAAAGCGGCAGGTTTCCCTGATAGAATGCACGGGTCTCCGGGCGGGGCTTCGCCAAGCCCTCTGACCGCTTCGGAGAGGAGACGATTTCAGCCCCCGTTTATTGCCGGGAGATTTGGGAAGCCACCGCATGAAACCCCGGGCGAAAACCAAAGACAACAGGAAACATTCCCCTGTGACGCTGAAAACCGTCGCCGAGCATGCCGGCGTCACGCCGGGAACCGTTTCCGCCGTTCTCAACAATTCGGCCGCCTCTCGTTCTTTCCCGCAACACACAAAGAACCGGATCTTGGCTACCGCGCGCGAGTTGAACTATCGGCCCAATTTTCTTGCCCGCTCACTCAGGGTCAAGCGCACGTACACAATCGGCGTGATTGCCGAAGAGATCGGTGATCCATACGGCGCGATGGTCATCAGCGGCATCGAGCGGTGTCTCCGGCAGCGGGGTTATTTCTTCCTGACGGTGGCTCACCGGCACGATCCGGAGCTCCTGGAATCCTATTCACATCTGTTGCTTCAGCGAGGCGTCGAGGGTTTCATCACCGTGGATACTTCCATTCGCGAGATTCCGCCACTTCCGACGGTCGCCGTTGCCGGCCACCGCCGCGTTCCAGAAGTAACAAATCTGATTCTGGACCACAGGACGGCGGCACACATGGCGTTGGAACACCTAAAGGGGCTGGGCCACGAAGAAATTGCGTTTGTCAGGGGACCGGTGAGTAGTTCCGACAGCAAGGATCGGTGGAGCACGATCGTCGAAGTCGCACGGGATCTCGGCCTCCAAATCCGACCGGAGCTGACGATCCTGCCGCAAGGCGACACTGCGACACCAGACCTGGGCCATCTGTCCGTAAAGAAATTGCTCTCTCGCAAACGGCCATTCACGGCCTTGTTTTGTTATAACGACAATTTCGCGATTGGAGCCATCCGCGCGATCCAAGAGGCGGGCCTGCGCGTACCAGAAGATATTTCTGTCGTCGGCTTCGACGATATAGAAGGCGCGGCATACGGCAACCCGTCCCTTACTACGGTCCGCCAGCCCTTGCGGAAGATGGGCGAGCTTGCGGCGAAGACGTTGCTCGGACGAATTGAGAATGACGAAGCCTATGTTCCCGAGATCGCCGTCGAACCCGAATTCGTGGTGCGCCAGTCCACGGGCCGAGCCCGCGTGTTGCTCTCGCAACAGGAACGCATCCCGACGGCAATTCAAGGGGGCGAGTAGAAAAACATCCCGGAGACAAGAACCCTGTTCGACGAACATCATATTTTGTTGAAAAAGGTGGAGAGAAACGAGCAGACTGTGGGTGTTGTGAACTCGCGGCAAGGAATTGCAAGGACCTGGGAGTGAGGCCGGCGAGATAGGGAGGGCACTACTATGTTTGAGGCACCTCAACCGCAGGTGCAAGGCAGCAGGACAGGGCTGTGGATCGGCGTTGGGATCGTTGTGGTCCTGGCCGTGGCCGTGGGAACGCTGGTCTACATGAATTCAAAGGGCAGCGCGAAAGGCCCGGCGCCCGCTGCGACGCCTGCCAGCGCAAAGGCCGATCCGGTCCACGACTTGCAGGTTGTGACCGCCAAGATGGATAAGGATTTGACCGGCACGATGGCCATGTGGACGGTTGAAATTAAGAACGGATCTTTGGATTTCACTTACAACAATATCGGGTACGAGACGACCTACGTGGGCGCGGACAATAAAGTCTTGCTTGTGAACCAAGGCAAGATCCCCGATAGTATCGGCCCTCGCGAAGACCACAGCGCACAGTTTCGCGATGCGCTCTACCCGTCTGGCGTGGCATGGTTCAAGATCCGGATTACGGGCGCCACCGTCGTGGAACAGTAGCCAGCGAAGGCTTGTCACACTGTGGGAAGTTGTCACCGAGGCTCCAACCTCGCTTCGTGCGGTGAGTTTTGCCCCGTGCAGGGGTTGCAGGTGGAAGCGGCGCAGAGTGCGGTGCGCTACCATCCGGAACTGCGCCGCGCGTCTCAGCGGTTGGCGCAGTGGAAGTGCCCGGCGATTGCGAAAGTGGCGAAGACTATATTCCCGAGATCGCCTTCAAACCCTAATTTGTGGTACGCCAGTCCACGGCGCAGGCTCCCGCGTTGCACTCGCAACAAGACCGAATTCCAACAACAATCGGAGTCGGCGGCTAGAGCAGCAACTGTGCCTACCACTCTTCGGGAGCGAATTGCTCGCACAAGAATGTGTTCGAGTGGACTCTGCTACCCTGTTGGGGACCGATGACGATTCGCTCAAGATGGGCGGCAAATGCCGTCCTTCATGCCGGTTTCGTCGTGGCCGGCGTCGTCACAGTTCTTCTCGGACCAATGCTGCCGCTCCTGATCGCGCGCTGGTCCATGAGTGACGAGCGTGCTGGCCTGTTTTTCTCCTTTCAGTTTGGCGGGAATCTTGGCGGAATCGCGACCCTGGGCACCCTATTGTCCCGGCGTGGCTATTCAGCAGTTTTTCTCGTCGGATTCACATGCATTGCAGTAGGTGTTGCCGGACTCGGTTCGGGAAGTGCGGCGATAGGTTCGCTGGGGACAGTCGCGTTTGGTTACGGATTGGGGTTGGTTCTTTCAGGCACTAATCTCTGGGTGGCGGAGGACGCAGGATCCCGGCGGGCCAGCGCCATTAGCGTCGTGAATGTGGCGTGGGGCGTTGGAGCGATTGCTTGCCCACTGCTCGTCCTGTTGGCTCAGAGGGCCCACAGACTCTCCTTACTCCTTTTCGGAATTGCCGGCTTGTCTGCGACGGCCGCAGTAGTGCTCGCAACGATGAATGTGGAGCCTCGGCTGGCGCGCTCCGCGGGAGAGATGCCGCCGGGCGATAAAGATTCGGTGCCGGCGAAAACGGCTTTCGCTCTCGGCGCCCTATTCCTGCTCTACGTCGGAATTGAGAATTCGGTTGGGGGATGGGCAGCCGCTCTTGTTAAACGAGAAGGCGCCCTGCCTGCCGCCTCTTGGGAATTTGCACCCATGTTCTTCTGGGCGGGGCTGATGATAGGGCGTGCAGCCGCGCCAATTGTCTTCTCTCGCGTGAATGAGAAGAAGATCATGATTTCGGGCCTGCTTTTCTCGGGAATGTGCATCGCCGCCTTGACCCGAGTGACGAGCCTGCCCGTCGCCGCGGTAGATCTCTCCGGCGCCGGGTTGGGTCTCGCGTGCCTCTTTCCACTGCTCGTTGCCTGGATGGTGGAACGTTACGGAAAGCGCGTGCGGCGGACAGGCAACGTCCCGTTCGCTTTGGCGAGCATCGGCGGTGCAACAATGCCGTGGCTTGTGGGATTTGTTTCGACGCAGTCTGGGAGCCTTCGGGCCGGGATAGCGGTGCCCGCCGCAGGGTGTCTTGTCATGGTCGGGCTACAGGCGCTGTTGCACTCTCCCGCCACCGCGCGGGGCTAGGTAGTGCGCTCGTCGGATTCGACGCGGCCGTCGCGGATGTGGATGATGTGGTGGGTGTGCCGGGCGATGTCGTGTTCATGGGTGACGAGGATGATCGTGTTGCCCTGCTCGTGCAGGCGCGCGAACAAGCTCATGATTTCTTCGCCCGTCTGAGAATCGAGATTGCCCGTGGGCTCGTCCGCGAGCACGATGGCGGGCGAATTCACAAGCGCGCGGGCGATCGCCACGCGCTGGCGTTGCCCGCCGGAGAGTTCGTTTGGCTTGTGGTGCATCCGTTCGGCGAGGTCCACCGATTCCAAGGCCTTCCTGGCTTTTGCGAGGCGCTCTTCGGCAGGGGTTCCGTTGTAAATCAGCGGCAACTCGACGTTGTGCAGGGATGTGGCGCGCGCCAGCAAATTGAACGTCTGGAAAACGAAGCCGATTTCTTTATTCCGGATGTAAGCGAGATCGTCGTCATCGAGATCGCTCACAAGCCTTCCTGCAAGCCAGTATTTTCCCGAAGTCGGCGTGTCCAGGCAGCCGATGAGATTCATGAGTGTGGATTTTCCCGAGCCGGAGGGGCCCATGATTGCGACGTATTCGCCGCGGCGGATGTCCAGATCGACATTGCGGAGGGCGTGGACTTTCTCCGCCCCCATTTCATAAGTCTTCGTCAGCGCTTCGGTCCGAATGGCGACGCCTTCGTCCACCAGATCCTGGCGAAACGAGTCCGAAGCGGTGGCCTCTGCAGGCATCGAATGGCTCCTCGTCAAACCCAAATGTGCCTCAACTCTGGTTCTCGTCCACAACTTTCGGGGCAGAATTGTCCACTTTCACGGACGCGCCCGGCTTGAGCGTGCGCAGCGCCTTGTAGCTGCCGGTGATGATCTGATCGCCCTGCTGCAGACCCGTGAGCACTTCGATGTCCGTCACGCCAGCGATTCCCGTCTGGACAGGCACGAAAATGGCGTGCTTGTTGCGCACGACGAACACGCCCTGGATATCCTGCTTGTCGGGATCCGTGCTGGTGGATGCGGAATCATCGGTGGGACGGGCGGCGGCGAGCGTCACCGCGCCCTGATTGCCCGACTTTTTCTCGGCCTCTTCGATGTCGTGGCGCGTGCGCACGGCCAGGGCCTGAATCGGAATCGCGAGGACATCTTTCTTCTGCGCGGTCGTGATCTTCGCCGTGGTCGAGAGTCCCGGCCGCAGTCCATCGGGCGGCTTATCGAGCGTGACGACAACTTTGAAATCTTTGGCTTCCTGGTTACTTGTGGTGGATTGAGTCGAAGCAAGGCCGGAAGTGCGAAGCACCGCCTGCGTTCCGACCTGCGTAACGTGTCCCTTGAACACCTTGTTGGGAATGGCGTCAATCGACACATCCACTGGCTGGTCGGGCCGAACGTTCACGATGTCGGTTTCGTCCACCATTACTTCCGCCGTAACGACCGACATATCGGAAATGGTCATCAGGTAACTGCCCTGGGAACTTTGTATGCCGGGCACGACGTACTCGCCGACACGCACAGCGATGTAAGAGACGACGCCGTCAATCGGAGCCGTGTATGTGGTTTTCTGCAGGACGTCGCGCTGGTGGCGGAGAGTCGCCTGGTTTTGCGTAAGCGCATCGCGCGCCTGTTCGAGTTGGGCTCGAGCCTGCACGGCCCGGGCCTTGCTAGCTGCCAGGCTCGCCGAGGCTTGGTCGTAGGAGGACTTGAACGTGTCATAGTCCTGCTTGGCGATCAAGCCCTGCTCGAAAAGCTTCTGGCCGCGCTGCCAATCAAGACTGGCTTTCTCGAATGCCGCAGTGCTCTGCTGTACATCCGCCTGGGCGGACGCGTCGTTTGCCTCCGCGGAGGCAATGCCGGCTTGAGCCCCCTGGAGATTTGCGCTCTGCGCGTCCACATCAGCCCGCGGCTGGATGTTATCTATCCGGACGAGAAGATCACCCTTCTTGACGTGCTCGCCTTCCTTGACCACGATGTCCGTAATTAGCCCATATCCCTGGCCCAGCACGTTGGTATAGTTCAAAGGGCGCACTTCACCCGATGCCGTGACAAGCGAGCTGAGATCTTCCGGCTTCACGGTGCCCGTTTGGACCGTCACAACGTCCTTATTGGCCTGGTGGATGCTCACCAAGACGATGATTCCCAGTAAGGCCAACCCACCGATTCCGATCGCAACTTTCTTCCATGTCTTCATCAAACTAGACCCTTTGTTGAAACGTTAGACGCACCCAATCTGCAGAGGTTGTACCCATACTCTAGTACGCCAAAGCAGCGCGGATTGTTTCATTGGACCCGCGATTTACTCATCCGGTCCGGTGGGCGCATCATTGCGGCGCGGCCCTCGCTGTGCAACCGCTGCATAGGTGGACCTATCTCCCCTTTGTCTGGGTCCCCCTGCCGCTCCGGTCTATTTTATGGCTGTTCTGCCCCAAAGATAAAGACCGACTTTTGGTTGTGCAGTAGGCCGGCAGGACGATTGGAGCATACTGACCCAATTGCACACGCGCACAAGTGATGGCAGGCAACCCGGCACGGCGTCAATGAGTCTGTAGAAGTATGGGGGGCCAAAGGGATTGGCGCGCCCAGCCGAATGCCGTGGGGGCTGCCATTCCATTGGTACCACGAAACTTGGTTGACGTGGCCAGAATGCAAGAATAGAATTTAGCTGTGAGAGTGGGTAGAGGTGTCCTTATGGGTCATCCCAGTCGGGTAATTCTTCCTTTATTTGTTGCCGGTATCTTCCTCGTCCCGGTCGCACTTCCCGCTCAGAACTCCCAAGACCAGCAGAATAGCTCATCTACCCCGGCGAACGACAAGCCGCAGAAGCAGCAGGAACAAAAGAGCCTGCGCAAGCTCTATAACGAGCTACCGACGCCGTATAAGAAATGGCTCAATGAAGATGTCACGTACATCATCACCGACAATGAGAGGAAGTCGTTCCTGCAACTCCAAACGAACGAAGAACGCGAACAGTTTATCGAGCAGTTCTGGCTGCGGCGGGATCCCACGCCGGACACGCCGGAAAATGAGTTCAAAGAAGAGCACTATCGCCGGATCGCCTATGCCAACGAACACTTCGCTTCGGGCATACCGGGCTGGAAAACGGATCGCGGGCGTATCTATATCATTTGGGGCAAGCCCGACGAAATTGAGGCGCATCCTTCCGGCGGCACGTACAACCGTCCGGAAGAGGAGGGCGGCGGAACCACTTCGACCTATCCCTTCGAGCAGTGGACTTATCGCCACATGGAGGGCATCGGCGACAACATTACGCTGGAGTTCGTGGACACCACGATGAGCGGCGAGTATCACCTGACCAGCGACCCGGGTGAGAAAGACGCTCTGGCACACGTTCCGGGTGCAGGACTGAGCGAAATGGAAGAGGAAGGGCTATCCAGCAAGACGGACCGCTTTACTCGGACGGACGGATCGACTGCGCCTCTCCCCATCGGTATGACTCCTGAGAGCGGGGAGGAATTCACCCGAATCGACACTTTTGCGAAGGTATTCCAACCGCCCCCGGTGAAGTTCAAGGATTTGGAAGAAGTCGTTTCTTCACGAATCGTGCGCGACGAGATCAAGTTTGACTACCGCTTTGACTTCCTGCGCATCACGGGTGACACGGTTCTCGTGCCGATCACCATCCAGATTCCGAACAACCAACTCAGCTTCCAGGAAAAAGACGGCGTGCACACTGCAACGATAAATCTGTTTGCAAAAGTGAGTACGTTAACGGGGCGGACGGTTCAAACCTTCGAGGACGTTATTCGCCGCGACTTCCCGGATTCGCTGCTCGAGCAATCGCTGAAAGGCGACTCGATTTATCAAAAGGCGTTACCGCTGAGCCCGGGGCTCTACCGCTTGGACATCGTTCTCAAGGACGTGAATAACAACAACGTCGGAGTCGTGAATGCCCGTCTGGCAGTCCCGGCCTATGACGACGAGAAGCTCGACGCGAGCACTCTGATCCTGGCCGACATGATCCAGCCCGTGGCGAGCAACCAGATCGGCGTTGGGCAGTTCGTAATCGGCGAACTGAAGGTGCGGCCGAAGATCGATCAAACCTTCCGTGAGGACCAACCGCTTGGGATTTACCTGCAGTTCTACAATTTCAAAACCGACGACAAGACGCACAAGAATGATGCGTCGATTCTGATTCGCGTGACGCAGGGCGATCACGAAGTGACAAGAGCCGTGCAATCGGGCGAACAGCTTGGCGAGACCGGAGATCAAGTAACGATCCACAGCCTCGTGAGGCTGGCCGGTTTCGCCCCCGGGCAATATCACATTGAGATTCAAGCGACCGACCAAATATCGAAACAAACTATTTCCCGTTCTGCTGATTTTACGGTAAAACCGACCCCGGCGAGGACTTCGGCGCAAAATGCGCCTGGGAGTTAGACGGACGTGATGGCTCGAAATCATCGGGCCTTGAGTTGGGTGGCCGCAATCGTTCTGCTGGGTTGTGGCACGGCGCACGCGCGCCCGGGTTACGGCCGCATGGCAGGTGTCGTCCTGGATTCCTCCGGGACACCGCAACTCGGCGCGACCGTTTGGGTGTCGGCCGAAGACGCCACGGACCACACCGTTACGCAACTCCTCACCGATCAGCACGGCGCTTTCTCAGCCCTGCGGCTGCGCGCGGGAGCCTATACCGTCCGCGTTTCCCTCGCGGGTTTCCTTCCGACGCTCGAACAGCACATCCAAATCACTCCGAATCTGACTACGCTATTGAAGATCGAATTGGGCACAGTTTTCGATTCGCTCAATAGCTTGCGCCACCAGCCTCCGCAGCCGACCGAGGCAGATGACTGGACGTGGATTCTGCGGACCGCTTCCGCAAGCCGGCCGGTCCTGCAGTGGCGCGACGACGGTGTGGATGAAGCGCAAAACTCCGACGAGACAAGCAATAGCCGTCCCCGCATGCTCGTGGAAATGACGGGCGGCTCGCTGCACCCAGCCTCGCCCTCGAGCCTCGTCAACGCGCCAGGCACTGAAGTCTCCTACGACCAGTCGCTGGGCGCTATGGGCCATCTTTTGATGGCGGGGCAGATGAGCTACGACCATTCCGCCACGGGCGGGCTGGCAACCATCTGGATGCCTTCGGGGGATCCTACGGTCGGCCCCGTGACGACTCTGGTCATTCGGGAGGCGGACCTCGGAACAAGCGGTCTCGTGTTTCGCGGCGTGCGCATCGATCACTCTGAACAAGTCAGGGTGGGCGACCGAATTCGATTGGCCGTTGGCGGCGAATACATCATGGAAGGGTTCAACACGCAGGTACGATCCCTTCGGCCGCGCGCAGAACTGGACGCGCGCCTTTCTTCCAATTGGGAGGCGACCCTGCTGATGGCAACCGATGCGCCGGACAACAATCCGTTCCGCGCGGGCGCCTTGGGGGCCGCTCTCGACGCGCTGGATAGTTTGCCCGCCGTCCTCTTCCATGACGGCCAGCCCGTGCTCGAGGATGACTGGCATCAGGAGTTACGAGTCGTGCGCAAGCTTGCTGGTAAAGGCTCAGTTGAGGCTGCAGTCTTCCATGATGCAGCGCAGCATCAGGCAGTCTTTGGAATTGGGTCGGCACCGGACGCTGGCGTTTATCAGGATCCTTTCTCGGACGCGTTTGTGTTCGACGGAGGCAATTCCAGTTCTTGGGGCGCCCGAGCGGGCTACCGGGAGAAAATCAACGATCACCTGGAAGTTGCCGCTGTTTATGCTTACGGTGGGACACTCGCCCCCGTGGACGGGTCCGCGACGGATGGCGATTTGCGCGGAAGTCTCTCCCAGCGGTATCGCCATAGCCTTGCGGCACGTGTATCAAGTAAGGTGCCGCACCTTGGTACCGAAGTAGCCGCGAGTTACAAGTGGATTTCCGGCCCTGCATTGACACCCGTTGACAGTTGCGGCGAGGCGAGTTACGCGCTCTACCCTAACCTCAGTCTCTCCTTGCGCCAGCCAATCCCGACCTTTGTGATGAATGGCCACTGGGTGGCTATGGCGGACTTCGGCAACCTCCTGGCGCAAGGCTACATCCCAATCACGGGCCCTGATGGAGGGGTGATTCTGGCGCCCGTGGTGAGGTCCTTCCGAGGTGGACTGAGTTTCCAGTTCTGACTTTGGCCTTCCCGAAATTGGGACCGAGTTTCCAATAAACAGAAAGGCCGACCGAAGGAATCACCCCAAGATCGCATATGTCTTTTCTTTACATTGCTTTACAGTTGACTAAAAATCATATTTTCTGGCACCATAGTTGCACGCCCGAATGTGTAACCATGGAGTGTAGCCAGAATAGCCTATGACCAGGAGTCTGCGCGTACGATTGGGGGCGGTCGTCTTGGCGGTGACGACTTTGGCGGCAATCATTTTTGGCGCCGTCAATTTCCAGCAGCGGAGCACGGTTGTCGTCCCCGATGATGGGGTTTCCTGGCTGGACGCGGCCTCCGGGGTCGTCGCGTGGCATGTTACTCCTGGTTCGCCTGCCGATAGCGCGGGAATCAAGCCCGACGACCGCTTGGTGGCCCTTAACGGCACTGAAATCCGTCGTGCGGTGCAAGTGACGCAGCGGCTGTGGCGGCTGGGTGTGTGGACCGACGTCACTTACAAAATCGAGCGAAAGGGCCTTACGTATGAGGCCAAACTCGTCACGGTCCCTCTAGATGAGCCTTTTTCTTTGGAGAATTACCTCCGAGTCGTAGGCCTCCTGTATTTGTTCATCGGGCTGTTCATCTTCGCGCGCCGGTGGAATGCGGCCCGTGCGGTTCACTTTTATGTCTTTTGTCTTATTTCTTTCATCCTGTACGCCTTCCATTACACGGGCAAGCTCAGCATTTTCGACTGGGAGATTTATTGGGCGAACATTACCGCGCAGTTGCTGCAGCCGGCGTTGCTGCTTCATTTTGCCTTGGTCTTTCCGGAGCGCCGCTCCTCCCGTCTCCGCGAGCGGTTGACACTCGCATGCGTGTACGGCCTGCCCGCGCTGCTGCTTTTCGTGCACATCGCGGTGGCCACCCAGTTGGTGGGCTTCGTGCCGTCGCTTGAGGCGAGAGTTGCGCTCTCTCAGATTGAGTTGGGGTACTTGGGCTTTTACTTCCTGCTTGCTGCGGCAGTTTTCTTGCGCAGCTACCGCCGGACGCCTTCCGGCTTGCTGCGCCAGCAATTGAAATGGGTGACGGGCGGGACGCTGGCGGGCACCGTGCCCTTCCTACTCTTCTACATCGTGCCCTATTTCCTGGGCGCGACGCCGCACGTCTGGATGAAGCTGTCGACTCTTTCGCTCGCGTTGATTCCGCTCTGTTTCGGCTACGCAATCATCCGCTACCGGTTGATGGACGTGGATATTATTTTCAGGCGCGGTCTGGCTTACACGGCGGCGACCGCGGGCGTCGTGGCGGTTTACATCGCGCTCGTGGCGGGCATCGGCGCGCTGTTTCACACCGCCTGGCCGAGCGGCATTGCCGGCGAAATCATCGCGATTCTTGTGGCGGCGTTCTTGTTCCAGCCCTTTCGTGATTGGATTCAGGGCCGGCTGGACCGCTACTTCTATCGCGACCGGCTGGACTACCGCAGAACACTGATTGAATTCGGCAGGACCCTTACCAACGAAGTCCATCTCGATCCGATGCTGGCTTCCGTAATGGACCGCATGTCCCAGACGCTTCTTGTCGATCGCGTCGCAATTTTCCTCGAGATTCCGGATGCCCCGGGACACTACCAGATCGGCCGGTCGGTGGGCGTGCGCGCGAACGCGCCGCTGGATTTGAGTTTTCTGGACGCCGAGAAAAATCCTTTTGCGCGCGGCTGCTTGTTCTACGAATCGCCGCGGGCTTCGCACGAAGCGAATCCTTCGATCCGGCAAACGCTCAACGAACTCGATCTTCATTATTTCATTCCCTGCCGCATCCGGGAACATACGGTTGCCGTCCTTGGTTTGGGCAAGACCGTCGACGGAGATTATTTGTCGAGCGAGGACGTAGAGCTGTTGTTCACGATTGCGGGTTACGTGGCCATCGCGCTCGACAACTCCCAGCTCTATTCCTCGCTCGAACAGAAGGCGCAGCAGGTCGAGCGATTGAAGGACTTTTCCGAAAACATCGTCGAATCGCTGAATGTGGGCGTTCTCGCTGTGGATCTGGATGGCCGCATCGAATCTTGGAACACCCAACTGGAACAGCTGATCGGCGTGCCGCGGAGCGAAGCGGTCGGCCGGCGACTAAGCGAGGTGTTGGCGGCGGACTTGGTGGCCGAGATTGCCGCGCACGAGGCCGACGAGCGCGTCTCGAGCTTGTACAAGTTCCATCTGCGGAATCGCGCCGCGCGCCAGCTCGTCGTCAACGTTTCGATTGCGCCGCTAGTGGGGAAATCAGGCGAGCGCATCGGCCGGCTGATTCTCGTGGACGATATCACGCAGCGCGTGCGCCTCGAGGAACAGTTGCTTCAGAGCGAGAAGCTGACCTCGCTGGGCCTGCTGGCCGCGGGCGTCGCGCATGAGGTGAATACGCCGCTCGCCGTCATCTCGAATTACATCCAGATGCTTGCGAAACAGCTTCCGGACAACGATCCGCGCCACGCGTTGACCGACAAGATCGTCAAACAGACGTTTCGCGCCAGCGAAATCGTCAACAACCTGTTGAATTTCTCGCGCACAGGTGCGGCGGAGTTTTCCGAAGTGAATTTGAACCGCGTGCTGGAGGAGACTCTTTCGCTCGTCGTGCATCCCTTCCGCACGGCGCGCGTCCAGGTGATTCAGAATCTGCAGAGCGACTTGCCGGCCGTCCTCGGATCCACCAATCGCCTGCAACAGGTGTTTCTGAATCTGTTCATGAACGCGCGTGATGCCATGCCCTCGGGCGGAATGCTGGAGGTGCGGACCGCGGGTCAAAACGGCACCGTGGAAGTGGAAGTGACCGACACGGGCACGGGCATCTGTCGGGAACACTTGAACCGCATCTTCGATCCCTTCTTCACGACGAAGTCTTCCGGTCGAGGGACCGGGCTGGGGCTTTCGGTGAGCTACGGCATCATCAAGGAGCACGCCGGAAAGATCGAAGTGCGCTCGACTCCGGGCAAGGGCACTTCGTTCCGCCTCGAGTTCCCGTCGGCACGGAAGGCCGTCCATGCCTAAAGGTTCGATTCTGGTTGTTGACGACGAGACGGAGATCCGCGAAGGCCTCGGATTGCTGCTCGAATCGGAAGGCTATGGCGTTGTCTGTGCGGAAACGGGCGGCGCGGGCCTGGCGCGGATGGACGAGCAGCCGTTCGATCTCGTTTTGCTGGACGTCAGCCTGCCGGATCGCAATGGCCTCGACCTGTTGCAGGATCTCCGCCGGCGCGACCCGTATCTCGCCATCGTCCTGATCACGGCGTATGGCTCCATCGACATGGCGCGCACGGCGTTCAAGAGCGGTGCGCAGGACTACATCACCAAGCCGTGGTCCAATGATGAGTTGCTGGCGCAGGTGGCGCAAGCAGTGGAAGGGCGGCGCCTGCGCGAGGAAAACGTCCAGCTCAAGCGCGCGCTGAAGCAACGCTACAACTTCCCCAATATCATCGGCAAGAGCGAAAAGATGCAAGCGCTGCTGGATCTGGTGGCTCAAATCGCACCGTCGCGCTCCACCGTGCTCATAGCGGGAGAAAGCGGCACCGGCAAGGAGGTCATCGCGAAAGCGATCCACTCGGCCTCGACGCGCGTTGACAAGGCGTTCGTACCCGTGAACACGGGCTCGATCCCGGTGGACTTGCTGGAATCGCAGTTGTTCGGCCACGTGAAGGGAGCGTTCACCAGCGCCATCGCTTCGAAGAAGGGGCTTTTCGAGATCGCCGACCAGGGCACAATTTTCTTCGACGAAATCTCCACCATCAGCCCGGAGACGCAAGCCAAGCTCTTGCGGGTGATCCAGGAGCGCGAGTTCATGCGCCTGGGTGGGACGGATACGATCAAGGTGGACGTGCGAATCCTCGCTGCCTCGAATGTGGACCTGCTGAGTCTGGTTCGCGATGGCCGCTTCCGCGAAGATCTTTACCACCGGCTGAACGTCATCGCGCTGCGTTTGCCGCCGCTGCGCGACCGCAAAGAGGATGTGCCGCTGCTGGCGGAACATTTCCTGCGCCGCTTCTGCGAGGAAAACGCGCGGCCGCCTGCCCGGTTCACCCACGCCGCCATGAAACTCATGATGGATTACGATTGGCCCGGAAACGTGCGCGAGCTCGAGAACGTCGTCGAGCGCGCCGTCGTGCTCTCGACGCAAGAAGCAATTGCGCCGGATCTTTTGCCGGAGTCGGTCCGCACACGGGAAATTGTGGGTGGCGTGCGGCTCCAGCTTTCTGAAATCGTCCCTCCACTCCCCGGCGAGCCGGGGGCCCGCACGGGCGCGGACAGCTCAAAGCCGTCGCTATTTCAGATCATGGAAGAGGTCGAGCGGCGCATCATCACAGACATGCTCGAGCGCACCGGCTGGAACCAGACCGAGGCGGCCGAGAGTTTTCAGATTCCGCTCTCCACGCTCAATCAAAAAATTAAACGCCTCGGAATTGAGACCCGCCGGCGCACCCGGGCGAACGGCGAGCCGATTGTCCCCGAACCCGCGGGGAAATAGGCTCGCTCCGAAACACACCTCGCACGCTCGCAATTCTCTTGCTTTCTGTCACGCGGAAGATTTTATTGTTTTGTGAGCTCTGACCTGTAATCGCGCGGCATGAGTGTCGTGCTCAGGTCCACGCCGGAAAGATCGGCGCCGGAGAGGTCGGTCTCCCGCAAAATGGCGATGTTCATGTCGGCGCCTTTGAAGCGCGCCCCGCGCACATTGGCAAGGCGAAAATTCGTATTGCGCAGGATCGCGCAGTCGAAAACGCAATTGCTGAGATCGCAGCGGAACAACTCCACACCGCTCACTTGAGCTTCCGTCAGGTCCGCTCCCGGCAGGCGCGCCTCGGTCATATCGGTGCTTCGCAAGTCGGCCCCGCGAAGATTTGCTCCGGAAAAATCCGCGCGGCTGAGTTTGGCCTTTTGTAGGTTTGCGTTTTCGAGCCGCGCGCGGGTCAGGACGGCGTCGGTCAAATTCACTTCGCGCAGGTCCGCCCGTGAAAGATCCGCACCCGTCAGGTCCGCCCGCTCGCCACCGGGTTGGCCCAGGTGAAACTTCAAGTGCGCATCCAAGATCTGATTCAACCGCTTGCCGTTGTGCGCAATGGATCGTGGACTGCGCAACCCGCCAAAGAAAAGTCCCATCGGAATTCCCAAAGCTCCTTGTGGAACCGCTTATTGTACTGGAACATCATCAGATGGAATAGGGTGGCTGCAACGTCAGGTCGAATGTGCAGGCCCCTGAGCCGGAGCTGAAAAATGTGATACCTTCGGCCAGCATGGACTTGATCGAAAAGCTGAAGAGACGGGCAAGCGCCAATGTGCAGCGCATCGTGCTGCCGGAGGGCGAGGACCGGCGCGTCATCGAAGCGGCGGGAGAAATTGCCCGGCAGGGGTTTGCGAAGCCGATCCTGCTGGGCCGGCCGAAGCAGGTTGAGGCGATAGCCGCAGATGCTGGTGTGAGCCTTTCAGGCGTCGCGGTCGTCGAACCGGCGTCGAGTTCGCGGTTGGATCATTACGCGCGGATCTTCTTCGAGCGGCGCCGCTCGCGCGGCATCTCTCAAGAAGAGGCTTCGCAAACAGCGCGCAAGCCTCTCTATTTTGCCGCGCTTGCTGTGGCCGCGGGCGACGCGGACGGCAGCGTGGGCGGCGCGGCCAATACGACTGCGGAGACGTTGCGCGCCGCGCTGCAGGCAATTGGTTTGGCCGAGGGCGCAAGCATGGTTTCCAGTTTTTTCTTGATGCTGGTGCCTGGCCGGACGGGCCGTCCGGCGGAGGCGCTCCTTTTTGCCGATTGCGCGGTTGTGCCGGATCCGAAACCCGCGGAATTGGCGGACATCGCGCAAGCCACGGCGGAAAACGCGCGTGCATTTCTCGAAACTGAGCCGCGCGTCGCGCTGCTTTCGTTCTCGACGAAAGGCTCCGCCGATCACCCGCGCGTCGAGAAGGTGCGCGAAGCCCTGCGCGTCCTTCGCGAGCGCGCGCCCGGGCTGCAGGCCGACGGCGACTTGCAGGCCGATGCGGCTCTCGTGGCGGACGTGGCTGCGAGCAAGGCTCCCGGCTCTCCCGTGGCCGGACGCGCCAACGTGCTCATATTTCCCGACCTGGACTCCGGCAATATCGGTTACAAACTGGTGGAACGCCTGGCTGGCGCGCAGGCGATCGGCCCAATCCTTCAGGGCTTGAATCGCCCGGCGAACGATCTCTCGCGGGGCTGCTCGGCCATGGACATCGTCAACGTGACCGCAATCACGGCCATCCAGGCGATCACCCGCAAACAGGAATCAACCGTTGACCCGCCTGCGCAATCGGGCACTCGGGCAATGCGATAATGGCCGTACGAATGCCCCGCAAGTTTGCATTCCCGTTCCTGCTTTCGACCCTGCTTGCCGCTGCAGCGTCCTTGATAGCACTTCCTGTTTCGGGCCAGGAACAGAAAGAATCCGAGATCGTAGTCAACCTCGCCGCGGGGCGCGTTGACGTTTGCGTCGCGAATGGGGCGCTGCTCTTGGCGACAACGGACGAAAAAGTTGAGCCCGGTTCGCATCCGCCGGAGTTGATGCCGCTCGGCGTAGGACGGATGGGCGTCCTACTGGGTGCCGTGGAATGGATCCAGCCGGGCACGGGAATTCCCCCCGTGAGGCTCGACGCGGAGGTTGAGCGCGCCGTCCGCGAGATAGGCCCGCTGCCAAGCGGCGGCGGCGCGGGCGCCCAAGCAAGCGATATCGAGACAGTCGGCGTGGCGTTGCTTGAACAAATTCGCCGCGTCGCAACAGGATTTCACCACAAGATCGATCTCGATCCCGACGAGCCGCTTGTCGAGTTGCTCCTCGCGGATTACGCCGACGGTTATGGATTTGAAGTATGGCTCCTGCGGTACCGCGTCCAGCAGGAGGCGCTAGGCAACAACTACTATGAAACCCGCGTCTTGCGGCCCAACTACGTTCAGCTTTATCCACCCGAGAAAGGCCAGCCGCGTACGCTGATGGAAGTTCGTTATCCGCCGGAATTGGAGGGGCCCTCGCTGCTCGAATTGCTCAAGCAGAACGACCCTCGCCTGCAGAAGATTCGTGCATCTTCCACGCAGCTCTTCGAGGCGACCGGCCACTTGCTCGAAGGCGAGAGCCCCAAAGCGCATCCCGAGAACATCGGCGACTTCTTGCGCGCCGCCCTGCCCACCGTGCACGCGCCGGGCACGCAAATGGCGATGGCGGAAATTACGGAAGACAAGGACTTCGTTTGGCTGATCGAGCCCTCTGAACCTCATCCGGCCGGAGCTTCTCGCGATTCGGATGCCCCCTCGCTCTATAAACACTAGTTCGCCGCGCGAATGCGGGGGTCACGCTGCACATTTTAGGGCCGCGAGCCCCTAAGCGCTTATGGCTTGGTCGGTGGTTCATGGCGTATCCAAATTGGCCGTCAGCGGGCATCTGCCCTTTTCTTCGCAAGCTGGTGTCTTGGAGTTCACAACTTCGCTGACGAACACTTTGGCCCTGGGGATGGTCCAAAAGCCGCAATCTCAGCGTTAACTCCGAGTCGATCGGCGGGTCTTTCGCCGGCGCCGTGTCTGAGCAATCAGCATCAGTTCTTCTTCGTGCTGTATTGCAGCTTCACGCGCGCGCTCTTCTCGGCCACCGACTTCGCCAACTCCTCTTTGTATTCGGTGAGGCGCTTCGCCACCGAAGCGTCGGACGTCGCTAGAATTTCTGCCGCGTAGATCGCCGCATTGATGGCACCGGGCTTATCGATCGCCATCGCGGCTACGGGCACACCCGCCGGCATTTGCACGCTCGAGAGTAGCGCGTCGATTCCCGAGAGCACCGTGGTTGCCATGGGGACGGCGATTACGGGAAGCGTCGTCAGCGCGGCCACGACTCCCGCTAGGTGTGCCGCACCGCCCGCGGCCACGATCACCACCTTCAGTCCGCGCGCGATCGCGGTCGAGGCATAGTCGTGGGTCCGCGCCGGAGAGCGATGCGCTGAGATAACTTCAATTTCGAACGGGATGCCGAATTTCTCCAGCATCTTTGCCGACTCGCTCATCACCGGCAGATCAGTGTCTGACCCCATGATAATTCCCACGAGGGGCACTTCGGCTTGGACGGAACCTTTTTCTCTATCCACCCTTTTCTACCTCCGCCTTTGGTGTGCCTTCGTGGTCGGTCGCGAGGATCTCGATCGGATCTCCGCGCCGCACGCGGCCACCTTGCAGAACCTTGCACAGAATTCCGCGACGCCCGCAAATCTTCTCCTGCAATCCAGGTTGAATCTCGTCCATCCGCTCGCAAGGCTCGCACGGCTTCGTGCCCAGCAGCACGGCCTCTCCGGCTTGCAGTTGCTGTCCGCTCCTTAGCTCATTCAGCGCCAAGCCAGCGGTGGTGATGTTTTCGCGTACGTCGCCGGGAACGACGCGAAGAAGGTCAAGCGTCTCAGAATCCATCAAGAGGACCTGTCGGCTGCTGCCCGGCCTCCCATGGATGCACCCGGCGAAGCCCCTGTCCGCAATGGCTTCCACCTCTTTCATCTCGCGCATCGCGTGCCGACGCGCCTCCGCAATGAATAGCCGGGACACTTCACCCATTTCGGTCGATCCCCCCTGCGCACTCTTGCCGGGAAGGACGAGAAATGTCCCGGCGGTAATGAGCGCCCTCGAACCGAATCTTCTGCACCGCCTGATAAGCAAGGCTGGTTGCGCTCTCGAGGTCCGTCCCTGCGGCGGTCACGCCAAGCACTCGTCCACTACTTGTGTAGTAATACGCTCCACTCTGGCGCGTGCCCGCGTGGAATACTTTCGTTCCAGCCACATCCTCAGCCTGCTCCAACCCTTCGATTCGCTTGCCTGCCGCAAATGTTCCCGGGTAACCCCCTGAGGCCATCACAACGCACGTGCTTGCCCCCGGCTTCCAGCGTATTGGAACCCTGTCGAGTTCACCCTCGGCCACGGCTTGAAAGGCCTCCCCAAGGTCGAAGTCCGCGCGCATCATGAGGGGCTGGGTTTCCGGATCGCCGAGGCGGCAATTGAATTCGAGGGTCTTGGGGCCGGTGGCCGTGAGCATGAGCCCGCAATAGAGAAATCCTCCATACTTCCGGCCCTCGGCGGCCAGCCCCGCGATCGCCGGATTAACGACCTTCGACAAGATCTCTTGTTCCAGCGCCGAGGAAATCATCCCATCGGCCGAGTACGCGCCCATACCGCCCGTGTTCGGACCCTGGTCTCCGTCGAAAATACGCTTGTGATCTCGCGTGGGGGCCAGCGGCGCAAACGTTTCGCCGTCTGTCAGCACCATGTAGGAAAGCTCAGCCCCCTGCAAGGCTTCTTCGATCACCAACAGACTACCAGCATCGCCGAACTCCTTTTTTTCCATCACGCGTTCAACAAACGATTCAGCCTCACGGCGATCCGATGTCACGAGGACGCCTTTCCCCGCGCAAAGTCCATCGGCCTTGAGAACGACGGGGCCACGGATGGTCTTCAAGGTTTCGCGAGCGGCGCATGAGTCGTTGAAGATCCCATAAGTCCGCGCCGTCGGGATCCCGTGTCGCTCCATGAATTCCTTGGCGAACGCCTTGCTGCCCTCGAGCTTCGCCCCCTCCCCCGAAGGCCCCACAAGCGCAACTTTGCGGCGCGCAAATTCGTCGGCGATGCCCAACACCAAAGGCGCCTCGGGCCCGACAACAGTCAAGTCCGCTCCAAGTTTCGCAGCGAGTGATGCTACGGCGCCGACATCCCGGAGATCGGCCTGCACGCACTCCGCTTCAGCGGAGATTCCGCCGTTCCCTGGCGCGCACCAGACTTGTTCGACCGAAGGCGATTGCCGCAGTTTCCAGACGATCGCGTGCTCGCGCCCGCCGCTTCCGAGAACCAGGATTTTCATCGCGCAGAACGATAGATGGGCGCGGCCAGGCTGTCAACCGCCCGCGCGCAGCGCGAATTGCGCGGCTCCCCTTGCTCTCGGAGCCGAAGAGGTGCTTACATCTTGTCGTGCTGCCCCGTTTCGTCATGCCGTGGGACTTCTTAGTCATCTTGGCCATTTTGGCCGTAGTCGTACCGTGGCGTGGCTCGGTTCGAGTCCGGCAGTTGATCGCGCGACCGAACCTCACAGCCCACGCCCGCATTCTGCTGTACGCATCCACGATCGCATTTCAATGGCTCGCAGCCAGCGTGGCCTTTTGGCGCTGTATCGAACGCGGTTTATCCCGGGCGGATCTAGGCCTCGTCCGCGGCGATCCTGGCCGCACAGTGGCCGTCGCCATCGGCGTGACCTCATTGCTCGCTCTGCTGCAGTGGATAGGTTCCCGCCGGCTGCGCCGGCAGCCGTTGCCTCAGGGATCTCGGATTCGCCAAATCATGATCAAGCTGATGCCCGAAACTCGTTCCGATTCACTGGTCTTTATCGCGCTCGTTTGCACCGTGGCCATTTGCGAGGAGTTTCTCTACCGTGGTTTCGCCTATGCCGCAATTTTTCGCGCAGCAAATAATTCCGTGACCATCGCGCTCGTCGGCTCCTCCGCGCTGTTTGCGCTGGCGCATTCGTACCAGGGACGTCAAGGCTTGCTAAATACTTTTATTCTCGGCCTCGTCTTCGCTGCGTGCCGCGCTTGGACTGCCAGCCTGCTGCCTTCGATGCTGGCCCATCTCGCAGTGGACTTGATGGCCGGATTCCTGATTCCACGCGGGCTGAAGGCGGCCGTGCAAGCGGGAGAGGTGGGAAGCGCCGCGAATATCTGTTAGACATATATTGTACAATTATAATGTCTTTGAGTAACAAATCGGGATTGACCGCTGCCGTTGTTCTGAGTGCCTTGGAGCCGTTCGGCTTTGCACCGACCTCCAGAGAAGTCGACGCTATCCGGCTCTATGTCGAAGTTTTGCTTCAATGGAATCAGAAGATTAGCCTTACGGGTTTGTCTGATCCAGCGGAAATCGTCTCCCGGCACTTTGGAGAGAGCTGGTTTGCCGCCAAGTTTCTCGATCTGGGTTCCGGTCGACTTGCCGATATTGGTTCTGGAGCCGGATTCCCCGGCCTCGCGCTTAAAATCTTGCGTCCCGGGCTTGAACTTGTCATGGTCGAACAAAACAAGAAGAAATCCGCATTCCTTGCCGAAGTCGCTCGGACACTGAGCCTAGAAGGGGTCTCAGTGGTTGCAAGAGCCTACGAAGACTGGAACGTCTCCTCAGCGAGCCTGGATTTCATCACCGCTAGGGCCCTTGGGCAATACTCAAGACTCTTGAAGTGGGCTTTGCCTGTTCTGAAGCCGTCTGGGAAGGCAGTTCTCTGGCTCGGAGACGATGAGTCGAACTACTTGCAATTCAAGCCCGGTTGGGCTTGGAAGCTTCCCGAGAGGATCCCGGGCAGCGCCCGCCGGCAGGTCTTGGTGGGCTCGCCCGCCATTCCAGATGCTTTAGAACTGCTTCGCAGTCGGCGATCCTAAAGAGATAGCCACCTCTCGGATTGTTTCACGTGAAACATTCCATCTGCAGGCTGCACTTGGAATTGTTTCACGTGAAACACTTCATTTGCCTCTTCCAGGCTGAATTGTTTCAAGTGAAACATCTTTGCATTGACATTGCGAGGTTTTGGTACTATTTTACCCATGTCAGGGGTCCCGATTGACCAGGGTAATCGCAATCGCCAACCAAAAAGGTGGTGTTGGGAAGACAACTACCGCCATCAACTTGTGCGCCTCTCTCTGCGCCTCCGAGCAACGCGTCCTTCTCATTGATTCCGACCCTCAAGGAAATGCGACAACGGGCCTTGGGTTCCCGAAGGATCCCGCGCGTAGAACGCTATATCACGCCCTTATCCTCAATGATCCCCTCGAGAAGATAATCTTGAAGACTCAAGTTGACAAGCTAGACCTCCTGCCCTCCGACAAGAATCTCGTCGGAGCTTCTGTCGAGCTTGTTTCATCCGAGGGACGCGAGTACCGATTGAAGGCTGTCGTGGATTCGCTTCGGGGCCTGTACGACTTCATAGTTCTCGATTGCCCCCCAGCACTGGACTTGATTACGCTCAATGCTCTAGTCGGTTGCGATTCCGTCCTGATCCCGATTCAGTGCGAATTCCTGGCTCTCGAAGGCGTTGCAGAGCTCTTAGACACGCTCATGAGGATTCGCCGGACGCTCAACCCGAGCCTGGCAATCGAGGGAATCCTCCTGACGATGCACGATGAACGGACGACTCTTTCGCGCCAGGTTGCAACCGATTTGAGAAGCTTCTTTGGCTCCCAGGTCTTTACAACCGTGATTCCACGCAACGTCAGATTGGCCGAGGCTCCCAGCCACGGCAAACCGGTAATGTTCTACGACATTAGTAGTAGAGGGGCCGAGGCCTACATCCAACTCGCTAAGGAGGTAATCGCCAATGCCGAGAAACGCATTGGGAAAGGGGCTGGGAGCTCTAATTCGTGAGCCGGAGCCTCAGCAAGTCGGCGGCGGCTTGACTGCCGCTGCTGTCGCCCCAGCGCCCGTGCCGACGGGCATGTCTGGCCCGCAGATGGTGGACATCGAACTGATCGACCCAAGCCCGTACCAGCCTCGCACGCGATTTCGAGAAGAGGGCATCGAAGAGCTCGCTCGCTCCATACAGAACAGCGGGATCATCCAACCGCTCCTCTTACGCAAAATCGGCGACCGCTACCAGCTTATCGCCGGCGAGCGACGTTGGCGCGCGGCTCAGCGTGCCGGCTTGGGGCGGGTCCCGGCAATTCTGCGCGAAGTCCCTGAAGAGCTCGCGCTCGAGATCACTCTTGTCGAGAATATTCAGCGGGAAGACCTTAATCCCATCGAACAAGCGCGCGCTTTTGAACGCCTTATGAACGAATTCAGGCTCACCCAGGAAGACGTAGCCATTCGTACAGGGAAAGATCGCGCGTCGGTCGCAAATTCGTTGCGTCTGCTGAGATTGGAAAAGCCCTTGCTGGACTGGATCGAAGACGGAAAACTCACCGCTGGGCACGGGCGCGCATTACTCGGTGTCGGCGACGTGAAACTGCGCGCCGCGCTTGCCATTCGAGCCTCGCGCGGAGGTCTCACCGTGCGGCAGATCGAGCGGATTGCGACGCGCCGCACGAGAAAAATCGAGCGCGATACAACTGCGGAGCCCGTGGACCCGAATGTGCGCGCCGCGCTGGAGGAGTTGCAGAAGCATCTCGGTACACGCGTTGGACTTCGGCCGCCAACGAGCAAATTCCCGGGCCAACTGCGGATCGACTACTACGAGGATGCACAGCTATCAGCGATCTATGAGAAGCTGATGCGGTAAACTACTATAGTAGTAGGAACGCCAGGCGCTCGAGGGGCTTGCGCGCAACTCCACATTCGGCGAGAATGGAGAAACGAGGCTAGGAGATCTCCTGTGAGTTGGCGATTCTCAAAGCGCAGTACCAAGAAGCAGGGCGAATGGACAGGCTTTCTGGATCAGGGAGTCCGGCTGGAAGGGACGTTGGATTTGCCGGGCACATTTCGCCTGGATGCTCAAGTCCACGGAAATATCGTCTCCAGCGACAGCTTGATCCTTGGCGAAGGGGCTCGCGTGGAGGGCCAGATCGAGGGAAACCGTGTAATCATCTCCGGCCACTTTGACGGAGTCATCTTTGCGAAGGGGCAAGTGGAAGTTCATGCCAAAGGTGTCGTGACAGGTGAGATTCATACGCCCTGCCTGGTGATCGAACCCGGCGGCATCTTCGACGGGCAGTGCCATATGCTGGCAGCTTCAGAGGCTTCCAGGCCGCTTGCGATTCCCATTCGCTCGCTTGCGTCCGGGGGAACGAAATCACCGTAGGTCCTTCCGCACTTCCATCCGCCAGCTGCACTTGCTACCGGGGCGGGCGCCCAATCCATGGACGCGATTACTTACGGTAACGTGGGGTCACCGATGGGCAAGGCTCTTCTTGCCGGCCGCGACCTTCCGTCGTCCAGGGCAAATCAGCCGCAGCAAGCGCGATTAGCATTCGATGTTATCTTCGATGTTTCCGGGCACCCGGTATCAGGGGGCTGGCTCAATCCGGAGAGCTGAAGCCACGTCCCGGCTGCGTCACTTTCCATCTGCGGGATAGACCACCACTTGCCGTTCTTCGCCTTCTCCCTCGCTCGCCGTGCGGATTCCAGACTCTTCCTTCAGGGCCAGATGCACGATGCGTCGCTCGCGCGGCGACATGGGATTGAAGCGGAATAGCGCGTGTGTCTCGCGAACGCGGTCCGCGGCAACGCGCGCGGAAAGCCGCAGCTCTTCGATCCGAAGAGCCCGGTAATCGGCGCAATCAAAACGCACGCGGTCATACCATTGAGGATCGAGCCGAATCCAGCGCAGGGCAATGTATTCGAGCGCCTGCAGCAATTCCGCGTTCCGCTCGAGGAGCAGTTCGTGGTCCCGTCCGCTGAAGATGACGCTGACTTCGGGATGCTCGTACCCAGCGTCAGCTAACGCTTCTTCAAAGCGGACCTCGTAGGTGAGATCCAGGTGCGCCTTGGGCAGCAGTCGGTCGAGGCAAAGGCGCAGTGCGGCTGAAACCGCATCGCGATTCAGCCGCCCCTCGACGATCAGGGCCGAGGGTGACGGCGCCGGCCGTGGCTGGGGTTTGGCCATGGGCGTCACTTCACTCTGAGCTACCGCTTAGTTTTTCTTTCCGCCGCGGCCGCGCGAATTCTTGACAGCCATGGGCATCGTCCGGTTCAAATACCACTGCTGGGCCATTCCCACAAGGTAGCTCGCCAGTATGTATAACGCGAGTCCGCTCGGATAATAAATTAGGAACGCGCAGAACAAAAGCGGCGTGATCATCATCATGCGCTGCTGCGCCGGGTCCGTCGAAGGCATGGGCGTCATCTTGGTGGTGATCAACATCGTAACGCCTGCCAGAATCGGAAGCAGGTAGTAAGGATCGGGCGCCGAGAGGTCCCGAATCCAGAGAATCCAAGGGGCGTGCCGCAGGTCAATCGTGTAGTAGAGCACGCGGTAAAAAGCCCACCAAAAGGGGAACTGCAAAAGCATCGGCCAGCACGAACCCAGCGGATTGATTCCCTCGCGCGAATACACCGCCATCACTTCCTCGTTCATTTTTTGCTTTCGGGGGTCGCGCATGCCGTACTTCTTGTACTTCTCTTGGATCGCCTTGATTTCCGGAGCCGCCTTCTGCATTTTCTTGGCGGCGCGCATGCTCTTGACCTTGAGCGGATAGAAAAGCATGTTGATCGCTAGCGTCAGCACGATGATCGCCCAGCCCCAATTCGGGACGAATCGGTGGATCCAGCGAAGCGCGTAGAAGATCGGCTCTGAAAGAAACGTAAACCAGCCAAACTGCAGAATATCGTCGAGAGGTGGCTGGACCGCTTTCAATTCGTCCAGGCCCTTAGGCCCGACGAAAAGCCGGAAGGCAAACGGTCCCGCTATTCCGTTGCCTGCGGCCATTTCCGCGTTGGGTACCTGAGCCACTTTATCGGCTTGCTGCACGTTGAGGTTGACAGCCCAATCGGTCAAGTCGAGGTTCGGTGCGGCGCTGCCCGCAGGCACGGTGGGCGGCAAGAAAACCGCGGCGAAATATTGGTCTTCGATCCCCGTGTAATCGAGCGGCCCCGCGACGGTGTTCAGCACGGTTGGCTGCTTTGGTTGGCCGACCTTTTGCACTGCCAAGGTCGTCAATTTCCCCGCCTGGCTGTAGAGCACCTGCACGGGAATAACGCCGCGGCTCATCATGCCGGTGCGCACAACCAAATTGCCGAAACCGCCGCGCCACCCCACGCTTACCGGAATCGGCTGGCCGTCCAGCCGGGCGGTTACTTCGCCCTGCATCACGTAGCCCTCGCCAAATTTCAGCACTTTGCGCACTTCGAGATGACCGTCGCTCCAAGTGAGCTCGACCTGGGCCGGCGCTTGGATTGTGTCAGGCGCGGGCTTCCCGCCGGACGTGATCGCATACAGGCCTGAATTGGCGGCCGCTTCCTGGTGCGGGTCACTCAGCACGACGGAGAACGGCCACGCGTCTTCCATCCGCGCGGCATCTGCATGTACGACGTCCAGCGTGTGCGGAGGCTGGCTATCGTCTTGATAATTCTTCAATTCCCAGCTCTGGACTACGCCCCCTCGATTCCAAATCTCCACGCGGTACAGATTGCTGGCGACAACCACGCTCTTTTGCTGCGAAGCGGAAACGACCGGCACCGAAACCGCCCCAGGAGCCGAAGGGGGAGTGGAACCAACCGGGACGGCGGGTGCTGACGGAGTCTTAACCACAACCGAAGGCGCGGGGTTTTGTTGAGTGGATTCCGGCGGCTTCGGCGGCTTGACCATGAGCGACCACGCGACGATCACAACCAGGGAAAGTACCGCGGCAATCGCCACCCGCATCTGATCGGACATTTCTTTCACGGGCGGGCTCCGCGCGGCGGCAGAGAGGTCGAAGCTTCCGGAACGGGATCGAATCCGCCCGGCGAAAACGGGTGGCACCGCAACAGCCGGCGCAGCGCCAGCCATGCGCCCCGGCGCGCGCCATGTTGCCGAATGGCCTCAGCGCCGTAGTGCGAACACGTCGGATAGAATTTGCAAGGCGATGGCGCGAGCGGCGAAAGCGTGAGTTGGTAGAAACGAATCGCGCCGAGCAGTACGCGCGCCGCCACGCCCGGTCTCGACGCGGCGCGCACCGGTCCTAAGGTTTCAAGCCCCGCAGCAGGCCCAGCAACTCCGCTTCCAGCGCAGCAAACTGCGCCTCTTTCACCGAACGCCGCGGATGAATCACGAAGTCCCATCCCGAAGATATCTCCGATTGATTGCGCCGCATGATTTCGCGGATGCGCCGCCGGATCCGGTTTCGCGCGACCGCGCCGCCCAGGGCCTTTTTCACACTGATTCCGAACCGGCTGTCAGGCTTGCCGTTCGCACAATAGAAAACGGAAAACTGCTGGCTTGACCGTCTGCGCCCGGCCCGGTAAACGCCTTCAAACTCCGACCGGCGCACCAGACGCACCGCGCGCGGAAATCTCAATCGCGCGCCCCCAGAGGGTCTAGATGGGCGTGAGGCGATGGCGTCCTTTCTTGCGGCGCGCCGCCAGGACTCGGCGGCCTCCTTTGGTCTTCATCCTCGTTCGGAAGCCGTGCGTCTTGTGACGTCGGCGCACTTTCGGCTGAAAAGTACGTTTCGGCAACGAATCCCTCCGTCAATCAGAGCCGCCCGTCTCAGGCGGGTCAGCGGACACAGTAGAAACAGATAGTCTATGCGAGCGTACATCGGCGGTCAAGAATCACTCGGCCGCAAGCAACCAAGGTGAGGCCCCCGTTCCGCCCGCGCATCGATCGCAGCTCATTCCCGGCCAAAAAACTGCGCAGCGGGGCTTCCCAAGTTTACGGGATGAGCAAACGCCGCCGCTCGGACTACAGACAAGGTCATGCAAACATGCCATAAGGGTTGAACGGGCACTCTTGCTCAAGGAGAAGAGGAATACGATGTCTTCCGGCCCCAACCGCACGATTCAGATCGTCTTGAGCTGCCTTCTCCTCTCCGCTGCTCTGGTTGTCGGGCTGAGCATCAAGTTCTTCGTCATCGCTCTCCTGGGGGACTTTTTCGCCTTCGGTCTTGCCAGCGCCAGCATCATCCATTTTAGAATTCGCCCCCGCATCGAGGATCTGGTCTTCGTACTTCTTTTCGCCGCATTGCTTTCCGTGATCACATTCTGGAGTTGGGAACTTAGGTTGAGCTTCAAGGTCGCGCTGGCCTTTATCGGGCTCGCCAGCCTTACCGTAGTGGGCATTCGTTTGATCTGGGCCCGCAGCGAAGAGCGCACGCTCTTATGGCGGGCATATCTTCCCGCACTGCTTTTCGTCGGGTCTTTGTGGCTGGCCCCTCCGCTGCTGAAGATTACCGAGATTCTCTTTCCAAAGACCTTGGATCTTTTCCTGTTTTCCTTTGATTGCAGTCTTCGCATCCAGCCGAGTTTTCTGGTGGGTCTCGCTTTCCATAAGTTGCCCTGGCTGAGCACCCTCAGCATCGGCTTCTATCTAGGCCTCCCCGCGATCATTTCGCTGACTTACGTGGAGAGCTTGTTGCGCAAGGGAAGAGAGGCTCTCCCTGTAATGCTTGCTCTTTTCTATCTCGGGCCGCTGGGATGGATTTTCTACAATCTCTTTCCGGCAAGCGGCCCAGGCCATCTCTTTCCAGCGAATTTCCCGCTCCACCCACTTTCCATCGTCGAAGCGATGCGGCTCTCGCTGCATCCGGTCGTTGTGCGAACCCCCCGCAACGCCATCCCTTCCTTGCACATGGCTTGGGTCTTGCTTGCGTGGTGGTACGCGAAGGGGTTTTCACGTTGGGTGAAAGCCATTGCGCTTGCTTTTGTGATCTTCACGGTGCTGGCGACGCTTGGCACCGGAGAGCACTATTTCATCGATCTCGTCGTGGCGTTTCCTTTCACGCTTATGATTTTTTCCCTCTTCTGCTTCGCATTGCCCTGGAACAATAGAGAACGGGCAATCGGATTCCTGGCCGGTCTTCTGGGAACGCTTCTCTGGTTCGTCCTGCTCCGCTACGCGACTCCGTTCTTTTGGTTCTCGCCGCTGGTTCCGTGGAGTCTCGTTGTAGCGACGGTCGCCCTCGCTCAAACGCAAAAAAACCGCATTCTCCGCGCCGCGGACCCTCAGCCGCATGCCACGGATGAGTTGGTCAGAACTTTGGCCGCTCCTGCCGACGAGGAAGTCCTGTCCGTAGCAAGCAATTGAAGCGCGCCCGCCGCCACTGCGGGCCGCCTTCCGTGAGTCCGAGCGCGAGGCGGGGCGTCTCCTACGGCAAATCTGCTAGAATCTCGAAGCGACATCTTGCGCATACCTCGCAAGCCATACGCAAGACCTGAGAAGCACGCGTTCTCTTCAGTCCCGCTCGTGGAGGATTAGCCACTTGAAATGCCTGAGCTGCGGTAATGAGATGACGAGCAACCAAGTCGTCACCCACAAGGCCAGCGTAACCTACGACATGTGCGAAGAGTGCGGCAGCCTTTGGCTTGACGCCGGCGAGCTCGACAAACTGGCATTTCAAGTCGAAGGCGACATCGAGTACTGCTCGCAGGAAAAGGACGCGAAACAGGACGCGAAGCCGCTGAAATGCCCTCGGTGCGACGACTCCGATTTGGACCGGGTAAAATTTATCGGTACGGACGAAACGATTCTCCACCGCTGCGGCAATTGCGGCGGTTTTTGGCTCGATGCAGGACAGTTGAACCTGCTCGATAAGGAACTCGCACGAATCATGCCCGTGAGCGGCAAAGGTTTTTCCGATTTCGTGAACAATGTGCACGTTCCTTATTGGTTCAAGAGAATCCAGAAGAAGAGCGGTGACACCGACTTTCATATCGAGGTCGCTCCGATCAAAGGTGCCGAGGTGAAGGCCGGCACAACTGATCTCTGTCCTGCATGCGGCGCCGCGCTGAATTTGTACAAGGTTTTTTCCATGCAATTTGAAGGCTGCCCGAAGTGCAAAGGTATCTGGTTGGTGGAAGACGAATTGCGTCGCCTGAAAAACAAAATGGAGCCTGCCTCGCTGCGCTGGCTCAACGAAGAAATCGACAACATCGAGAAAACGAGCGCGAGGACCACGAACCGGCTCTGCCCCAAGTGCAAAACCTCCAAGATGGTCGCCGCCGTTTTCGGGCATTCCTCGATCGTGATCGATTGGTGCCCGCGATGCCGCGGAACGTGGCTCGACCGCAGGGAATTCGAGTTCGTCGTGGACTACTTGAAAGACGAACTCGGCCACGCGACGCCGCAAGAAATGGAAAAAATCGCCGTTCAGGACCTCAAGGAAGTATGGACCGGCGGGCCCGAAAGCCGCCTCGCAGAACTTCACGATGCTGCCGCTGCCCTCCACGCGCTGATCAATTTCACCATAATGGACAATCCTGCACTGCAGAGGACATGCTTGAACGCGGCTGCTCTGTTCCCCTGAGACAGATCGGCAGGGAAAACACGCGACGTGAAAATCGAGAGGCCCACAGGTGTTTGACAATCTCACAGAGAAGCTCCAGCGCGTCTTCAAGAACCTTCGCGGCCAAGGCAAGCTCACCGAGGAGCACCTGGATGCGGCGTTGAAGGAAATTCGTGAAGCCCTGCTCGATGGCGACGTCAATGTCGGCGTCACCGATGAATTGCTCGCGCATATCCGTGAAAAGGCGCTCGGCTCCGAAGTCCTTCTGCAACTTTCGCCCGACCAGCAAGTCGTCAAAATCGTGCGCGACGAATTGCTCGCCCTGCTCGGCAAGCACGCCAAACCGCTGTTCGCCTCGCGCCCGCCCTCGGTCTGGATGATGGTCGGCCTGCAGGGCTCCGGCAAAACCACCACCACCGGCAAACTCTCGAAGTGGCTCGCCGGACACGGCCACCGCCCGCTCGTCGTTTCCACCGACGTCTATCGCCCCGCCGCGCGCGAACAGCTCGCCCAAGTCGCGAAGGCGGTCGGCACGCCGTGGTGGCCCGGCACCGGCACCGATAAGCCGCTCGAAATCGTCCGCGGCGCCATTCGCGAATCGAAGCTCTCCGCTTACGACGTGATCGTCGTGGACACCGCCGGCCGCCTGCACATTGACGACGATCTCATGTCGGAGCTTGGCGATCTAAAGCGCGAATTGCAGCCCGCGGAGATTCTCTTCGTCGCGGACGCCATGACCGGTCAGGACGCCGTCCGCTCCGCTGGCGAATTTCACCGCCGCCTCGGCCTCACCGGCGTCGTGCTCACCAAGCTCGATGGCGACGCGCGCGGCGGCGCGGCGCTTTCGATCGGCAAGGTCACCGGCGCGGCCGTGAAGTTCGTCGGCACGGGCGAAAAGTACGATGCGCTCGACGCGTTTTACCCCGACCGCATCGTCTCGCGCGTTCTCGGCATGGGCGACGTTCTATCCCTCATCGAGCGCGTCGAGAGCGCCGTGGATGAAAAGAAGTCCGCCGAATTCGAGCGCAAGTTGCGCCGCAGCGAATTCACCCTCGAGGATTTTCGCGATCAGTTGCGCCAGGTCCGCAAGATGGGCCCGCTCGAGCAGGTCCTCGGCATGCTGCCGAAGGTCGGCCCGTTCGCCAACATTCCCAAGGACGCGCAGGTGGACGAATCGCGCCTCAAGCGCGTCGAGGCCGTCGTCAATTCCATGACCGCCGCCGAGCGCGCCGATCACAACCTGATCGACGGGAAGCGACGCAAGCGCATCGCCCGCGGCAGCGGCACCTCCGTCCAGGAAGTCAATCAGGTCCTCAAGCAATACCTGCAAATGCGCCAGATGGTGAAGCAGTACGGCTCCATGGCCGCGAAAGGCCGGCTCCGCGGCCTCGGCGGCAAACCCCCCGCCGCGAATTGATCTCCGCCCCGCGCCACATCAATACGGTCATTCCGAACGCAGTTAAGGATGCGGATTTTTCGAACACTCTTCGAAACGTTATCGCAGCGAGTAATATTAACATGTGCGTATTCTTATGCTACAAGATGGCGCGAAGTCGCAACAACTTTTCAAATTGTCCGCGCGTAGTTACGTCTCGGCCACGCCTTGATCTCTCGGGACGATGCCCCGACCGGTAGGGCAATCGCGCAGCACCCTCTCCCGCCTGCTCGCTTTCAATCTCCCGAACAGCTTCGGCTACGCACTTCTGAGAGCAAAAAATGACAGTTGCGCAAGACTAACTCCTGCGTTCCCTTCTACTTGCAAACTCTCGCCCCAGATCGATTTCCAACTAACACCTTTGTTTTCACTCTCATCCGCACTCTTTTTCACTCTTTCAATTTTACTTTTCCACGCAAACTATTTGTTTTCTTCTGATTGCGCACTCTTTTGGAAAAACACCCCGGCTGGGGGTACCCCCGTTGCTGTTTCTTCGTTGCTCGCATCCAACCTCTGGAACGTCTCGGGTCTTGGGAGCCCAGGCACTTCGACTGTGCGTCGTCTTCTTTCTGCCGCCCGCAATTCGGCGCCGGAATATGTCCGTCCACCCGCCGGGCAAACGAGGGCACCCTCCCCGGCTAGCCGAGAGCGCGAAGAATTTGGTAGTCTGCTACACTGTGGAGTTTCGGCGGGGCTTTCGATTCCGCCAGGAGAAGTCATGGCACAGAAATGCGAAATCTGCGGGAAGATTCCCCGCTACGGCAACGTGATCAGCCACGCCAACAATACCCGGCGCCGCCGCTGGAATCCGAATTTGCGGCGCGTGCGAGCCGTCGTGGAAGGAGTCACAAAACGCATACGCGTTTGCGCCTCCTGCATCCGTTCCGGCCGCGTCCGCAAGGCGGCCTAGGCAAACTCGCCCGAGCCCGGCCCGAAGGGAGGCACAGTGGCGAAACGCGCATTGGCAGGAGTGATGGCCGCCGTCATGTTGGCGGCGGGCTGCCACAGGTCAGAGACTGCGGCGCCAGGGGTGTGGGCTGTCGTGAACGGCAAGGAGATCAAGAGCACCGAGGTCGAGAAGTATTACCGGATGCGCGTCAACCCGCAGGGGCCGGCGCCGTCTCAGGAAGAATCGCTCTCGCTCATGCTGAACATTCTCGACGCGCTCATCAACAACGAAATTCTGTTGCAGCGCGCGCAGAAGCTGGGCCTCCAGGCGAGCGATGGCGAGGTCGAGGACAAGTTCACCGAATCCAAGAGCCCTTACACGGAGGATGAGTTTCAGCGCCAACTCCAAGAGCAAGGCCTCACCGTGGATGACCTGAAGAACGACATCCGCGAAGAGCTTTCCATCCAGAAGCTCATCAACCGCGAGGTCGTCGCGAAGATCACCATCACCGATCAGGATGTCGCCGATTTTTACAATTTGAACCGGCAGCAGTTCGACGTCCCCGAGACGCGCTACGAAATCGCTCAGATCGTCGTCACTCCGCGGAAGGATCTCGACGTGCGCAACCACAAGAACGACAAAGCCACAACGGACTCCGAAGCGCGCCGCAAGATCGCCGCGCTGTTGCAGAAGCTGCAAGGCGGGGCCGATTTTGGCGAGCTCGCGATGGATTATTCCGAGGATCCGCAAACGTCGTCCTCGGGCGGCGACATGGGCTTCTTTCCCGAATCAGCCGTTGCGCGCGATCCCCAACTCAAGAAGGCCGTCATGGGCTTGCAGCCCGGGCAAATCAGCGGCGTGATTCAGTATGCGGACTCTTACCGCATCATCAAGCTCATCGCCAAGCAGGCCCCCGGCCAGCGCGAGCTGAACGACCCGCAGGTGCAGCAGAGCATCCGCGACGCGCTGCGCAGCCGCAAGGAGCAGCTCTTGCGCACGGCGTATCTCGCGCAGGCGCGCGACGACGCGAAAGTCGTGAACTATCTCGCGCAACAGGTGATGGAATCGAATGGAAGGCTGCCGGAAGTCACTACGCCCACGCCGGCCATCGGGTCTTCCGCCGCACCGCCCGGCCGCCCGTAAAAAATTTCGCGACCATCGCGCAGGACGCGCTCGGGTTTCAGCCTTGCTTGAGGGCTTCGTTGCTCGCGCGAATCAATTGCCAGCGGCGCGGGCGCTTCTTGGCGTCCAACACTTTTTTGCGGAGTCGAATGGATTTGGGCGTGACTTCGACGAATTCGTCCTCGGCGATGAATTCGATGTTCTGCTCGAGGCTCATCTCGCGGTGCGGAATCAGGCGGATCGCCTCGTCGGCCGTTGACGCCCGCATGTTGGTCTGCTTTTTTTCCTTCGTGACGTTCACATCCATGTCGGCATCGCGCGAATTCTCGCCCACGATCATCCCTTCGTACACTTCCGTCCCCGGGCCGATAAACATCTCGCCGCGCTCCTGCAAATTCCAGATCGCAAACGCGGTGGAAACGCCCGGGCGGTCCGCGACGAGAGCCCCCGTGGGCCGCGTCGCCATCTCGCCGCCGTAGTCGGTCCAGCGCTCGAAGAGCGTGTGAAGCTGCGCGGTGCCGCGCGTCTCGGTGAGCAATTGGCCGCGCACGCCGATGAGGCCGCGCGACGGCACGGTGAATTCCATCCGAACCCAGCCTGACCCGTGATTGATCATTTTCGCAAGTTCGCCGCGCCGCCGTCCGAGCGATTCCATGACTATGCCCACGAAGGGCTCGGGACAGTTCACGACGAGCCGCTCCAGAGGCTCGAGCTTCTTGCCGTCCACTTCGCGAACGACGATTTCCGGTTTGCCGACCATCAACTCGTAGCCCTCACGGCGCATAGTCTCGATCAAGATCGCGAGCTGCAGCTCGCCCCGCGCGAGCACGCGGAAGACGTCGGGGGTCTCGGCATCGCTGATGCGCAGCGAAACGTTGGTGAGCAGTTCCTTCTGCAGGCGGTCGCGCAGATCGCGCGAAGTCACCCACTGTCCCTCGCGGCCCGCGAGGGGGCCGGTATTCACGGTAAACACCATCGCGAGCGTGGGCTCGTCAATGTTCATCGGAGTGAGCGGCGCGGGATTTTCGACGTCGGTAATCGTTTCGCCGATCTGGATGCCTTCAACGCCCGCCACGGCGACCAGATCACCGCACGGCACCTCTTCGGCTTCATCGCGTTCGAGGCCGCGGAAGGTGTAAAGCTTCGTGAGGCGAGTTGGAGTTACTTCGCCGGAGAGTTTCGCGATGCCCACGTCGGCGCCGCGTCGCAGCGTGCCGTTAAAGACGCGGCCGATGGCGATGCGCCCCAGAAAATCGCTGTAGGCGAGATTCATCACCTGCGCCTGGAGGACGCCGCCGGGATCGCCGCCAGGCTCGGGAATCGCGGACAAGATGGCGTCGAAGAGCGGTTGCAAGTTCACGGAGCCGTCGCCCTGCTTGCGCTCCGCCACGCCCGTTCTCGCGTTCGTGTAGAGCACGGGGAAATCGAGCTGCTCCTCGGTGGCTTCGAGGTCGATGAAGAGATCGTAGATTTCGTCGAGCACGGCGGCGGGGCGGGCGTCGGGGCGGTCGATTTTGTTGAGCGCAACGACCTGCGGCAGCTTCGCCTGCAGCGCCTTCTGGAGAACGTAGCGCGTCTGCGGGAGCGGGCCTTCGCTTGCGTCCACGAGGAGCAGGACGCCGTCCACCATTTTCAGGGCGCGCTCGACTTCACCGCCGAAATCGCTGTGGCCCGGCGTGTCCACGATGTTGATTTTCACGCCGCGATAGAACAGGGCGGTGTTCTTCGCAAGAATCGTGATGCCGCGCTCGCGCTCGAGATCGTTCGAGTCCATCACGCGATCCACGACGGCTTCGTTTTCGCGAAAGATTCCGCTTTGGCGGAGCATGGCGTCCACGAGTGTGGTCTTGCCGTGGTCCACGTGGGCGATGATGGCGATATTGCGAATCGAAGGCATGGCACTCCGCGGTCTTTATTCTACTTTTCTTGCCGGGGCTTGGGGGCGCTCCGTTGCAGGCCGGGAAACAAGAAGGGCTGCAAGTGCGACCTTGCAGCCCTCATTCAGAATTCCGAGAGGATTTACAGGTCCATTTCCGCACTCCAGAATAGCATATAGGCGCGCGCCGCGCCCGGGTCACTTCCATACGCAGTTCGCGCGCGGTCTGTCGTTGACACTTCCCGAAACGTTCCCTAGAATCCCCCAAGAGTGTTTCAATCCTAACGCGACATCAATGCCGTGAGTTGGTAGGCCTGTCTTTACAGATGAGCCAGAGGAGAGTTTTCATGAAGAAACCGCTTTTGTTCCTTGCAGTTCTAATCCTTCCCCTCGCGCTGCTGGCGCAGAACAATTCCCAATTGCCGCCGAGTCCGGCCGCGGTTCCGGCTGTACCCGGAGCGGGCTCGCCGCAGGCACGAAGGATCCGCGTTGCCGTCTTCGATTTCGATTACGCCACGGTCCAGAGCAGCTCAAGCGCCCTCTTTGGCACGGACGTGGACGTCGGCAAAGGCATCGCGGATCTCCTGGTCAGGTACCTGGTGAAGGACGGGACCTACTCGGTCATCGAGCGCAAGGCCTTGGACAAAGTTCTGGCCGAGCAGAATTTCTCAAATAGCGACCGCGCCAATCCGACTTCTGCGGCAAGACTAGGCAAGTTGCTCGGCGTGGACGCCATCATCGTCGGTAGCGTGACTCAGTTTGGCTCCGACACGAAGAACACGAACGTCGGCGGCGGCGGCGGCAACTGGGGCGGCTTCGGAGTCGGCGGAGTCGGCCACAAGAATACAAAAGCGATCGTCGGACTCGACGCCCGGATCGTGGACATTGACACCGCTGAAATTCTCGGCGTCGCTGAAGGCCATGGCGAGTCGTCACGGTCCAGCACGTCGCTGCTCGGCGGCGGCGGCAATTGGCATGGCTGGGGCGGAGGAAACGTGGACTTCGGCGACAGCAATTTCCAGGACACGATCATCGGCGAAGCGGTGAATACGGCGGTTCAGCAGATGACCACCGAAGTGATTGCGGACAATTCAAAACTTCATCCGCGCGTCGTGATGGTGGAAGGCCTGGTTGCCGACGTGGAAGGCGGGCAGATTATTCTAAATGTCGGCGCGAAGGCCGGCCTGAAGGTCGGCGATCAACTCTCGATCGAGCGCGTGACGAAGGTAATCAAGGACCCGACCACGGGCGAAGTCCTGCGCAAACTTACGTCCCCAATCGGAATCGTCGAAGTCACCGATGTGGACGCCAACTCTTCCGTTTGCCGAATCGTCTCCGGCGAGGGCTTCCAAGTCGGCGACGCGGCCAAGACGGTCACACAGTAAGTTCATTTTGGGTCGTTCACGAATTTCCGGGGCCCGCTTTTCAAACGCTTGAATGATTTGCTCGAGTTTTTGTTGTGTGATCTCGGGTGATTTCATTGTGGCAATCTCATCGGTCACCGGCTGCTTGGCAATATTGAAGGCGGCTCTACTGCTTCGGAACCAGGATCAGATTCACCCGATCGGTTCCGGCGTCCTTCAGGGTTTCCATCACCTGCATAAATCGCGCAAAGGGAGGCAAACCATCCGCGAAGCGGACCCAGACGACGCGCTCCCTAGTCGTGAAAATGTCCCGGAGATGGGGACCGAGCATCTCGCTGGGCGTCGAGTCCGAGTTGATCGCGAATAAAAACGTGCCACCCGGCTGCGTGACGATGTTGAGGACGATGGGATTCTCCCCCGGTGTGCTGACGTGCATCAGTATTTCGGTTGGCATTCCCTGAAACGGGAGCTCCGACTGGAGAAAGGCATCGACTCCGTTCGGCGTCGAGGGAGTGATCAAGCTTTTGTACTGCGCCTTTGCGGCTGCTGTGTCGCCGCTTGCGAAGGACTCGCCCGCGAGGTTGTAGCGGGCCTCAGCGTAGTCCGGCTTGAGCAGAACAGCCTGCTGATAGGCAGCAACGGCGCCGCTGGTGTCGCCATCACTCTCAAGAAAAGAGCCAAGGATTTCGCGGGCTTCGGCGTCGCTCGGCTGCAACCGGATCGCTTCGCGAATTTCCGCTTCGGCCTGCTGGTCGCGTCCTTCAGAACGGAGCGCGGTGCTCCGTTCGATATGCGCCTGCGGACTGCGTTCCAGCCGGAAGTAGTAAAGAGCAAGAGCAAACACAATCGCGAAGGCGGAGAGCACAAGCCAAAACGCCCGGCGTGACGGGCCTAGCTGGGTCAATAGTCTCCCCCGATCCATTCACCTGCTATGGACCCGTTATACGCCTTCGGGAGTGTTCGCGCGACCAAGTTTTCTCCCCTGCGATATCCGCCGCGGGCAGTCGAATTCCGTTAGAGCGTGTGAATTCGGTCCTGCTTCGTCAGAGCGGGATATTCCCGCTTTTTTTCTTGGGTTTGGAGTTGCGTTTATTCTCGAGGGCGCGCTACGCGGTGACGAGCCGTGGGCGCAACTCATTGAAGCGGCCGTGTGATTTGTGTGCGGCTGTTATTTCATTCTCCGCGAGGCAGCGCCACGGTCCCGGTCTCTTCACGGCGAGCGAAGATGCGAACGGCCGTTTGCGTCGCAACGTAGAGCGCGCCCAGCAGAACCGCGGCGCCACCGGCCAACTCAGCAACAGCGGCTGCACCGTGAACCAGAGGGTTCGAAATCCGGTTAACCCATTCCGTCCAGAGGATCAGCACGGCAGCGGCTGCCAGAAGCAAACCCACGGCAGCCGCCCCGGCCAGGATTTTTTTTACGATCGCGCCCATGGCAGGCTTACTGAATGCCCGACCAATCATCGGCGATGAGAATTGAATTGACGGGATTCGACGGGTCGTACTTGACGCTCGCGAGTTGGCCCGAAACCATTTGTTCGACCAGCACGCGTTTTGCAAGACCCGTGATGTCTTGCGCGGTTTCGTATGTGACCCCGGAAATCGAGTAACTGTAGCAAACCAGCCGGCGGCCGCTGGCGGCAGGCTTGCTTGCCCGTGATGCAAAAATACCGAATCGTTTGTTGGAAGACGTCTGTGCAGGAAGCTCAACCAAATCCGTGACCCGGCCTTCCGCAATCCGGCCAACGTGATTGATGTAGGAGCGGCGCTTGCGTTCGATCTCGTCGGGGTCGGGCCGTCGCCTGTATTTCCACGCGAGCGCGACGCCGATGCCCACAGCGAAGGCCGCGCCGGCGGCCGCAATCATGCGCCAATCGTTGGGTAGAGGCTTCAAGGCCCCGTCTTGCCGGCCGTGGCCGGCGCGAAATCGCCGCCGGGCACCTGGCGCGCGCTCTCCCCGTCGCTGAGGAAACCCTGCAGCCCGCGGTCCGTCAGTGGGGGTTTGAACAGTTGCTCGAAAACCTTGTAGGGCATCGCGGCGATGTGCGAGCCCATCTTCGCCGTACCGAGGAAGAATTTCATAACCCCATTGCCTCGCTGCGCGGAACTGGCCGATGCTTTCGAGCGCTTCTTAAGCGACCGGTCCTCGGACCGGGTTCCGCAGAGTGCCGATTCCGCTCACGACCACCTCCACCACGTCGCCCGGCGCGAGCGGCCCGACGCCTGCCGGTGTCCCCGTCGCCAGGATATCACCGGGCTCCAGCGTCATGATGCGCGAAATCCAGCGGATTATAGCATCAACGGAAAAAATCATGAGGCTGACCGGCGCAGACTGCTTTTTCCGCCCGTTTACGTAAGTTTCCACGGTCGCATTCTTCAAGTCGAGTTCGGTTTCCAGCACCGGCCCGAAAGGGCAGAACGTGTCAAAGCCCTTGGCGCGCGTCCACTGAGGGTCGGCGGCCTGCAGGTCGCGGGCGGTAACGTCGTTCAGGCAGGTATAGCCGAAAACGTACGGCGCGACGTCGGCCGCGTCGGCAAGCTGCGCACAACGGCGTCCCATGACGACGCACAATTCCCCTTCGTAGTCCACACGCTTGGAAACTCCCGGCAGCACGATGGGCTCGCCTGGCGAGAGGATGGACGAGGGTGGCTTTAGGAAAATCAGCGGTTCGGTCGGAATGTCTTTGTGGAGTTCCGCAACGTGCTCGGGGTAGTTGCGTCCCACGCAAACGATCTTCGATGGAACGACGGGCGGCAACAGCGCAACTTCGGCGAGCTTCCAATTCCTGCCGGTCGGGCGCGTCTCACCCGGTATGCTTCCAGACAGTTCGTCGACCAGTTCGCCATCGATTCGGCCGATGCGAGGATTCGGGGAGAAAGTCTCTCCGGCCGGGGTAATTGCGGCGCGGAACTCAAGCGGCTGGAAACGGCAGAACTTCATTGGGCGTCAGGGACTCCTGCGCCGGACAACCACCAAAGGTTGCTGGTGTGCAACCCAAAACAGACTTACCACCCATCCGAGCACGGCCAGGAAACCGTAAGCCACGGCGCCAAGCATAAAGACGTGCAGCGCGCCCATACGGTTCTCTAACCGCGGGAAACGAATTTCCAGCGAGAAATAGCAAAGCGACAACAGCGCCCACCCCAAGGTTCCCGAGACGAACAATCGCACGGGGGATTTGAGGAACCGGCACGCCGGAATCGCCATCAGCATGAGCCCGGTCGCCGCCGCCGCGACATTCCGCTCAAGTGCGAACCGCTCCAATTGCGGCACGCGATTCGCCAGAAAAAGCACTGTGAGGAGCACCGCGGAAAGGCATACGCCCGTGAAAATCCCGATGCGCAACATGGGGTAGCGCAGGGGGAAGAATCTGTCCATGCCCGTGAACTCGGGTCGGGCTTTCATTCCTGCCTTTCACTACTTCGCTTTTGCGGGGACTTCAGCCGAGACGGCGCCACTGAGAGGGCTTTCGTTGCCGGCGCGATCTACCGCGGTCACCTGATAGAAATAGCGCCTTCCCGCTTCCACTGAAGTATCACGAAAAGTCGGGCTGAGCAACAAATCCTGGTTCAATCGTCGGCCAGGTGTGTCCGAACGCTCACTTCGGTACACCCTATACCCGGCCAGGTCGGGCTCCGGGCTGATCTCCCACGATAGTTCGACGTGCGCCGGCTCCTGTGTAGTTTCAAGAACATACAGCGCCTCTAGACCCTGCGGCGCAGCCGGAGGGAAGACGTCGCGAGGCGTCACGATGACCGGAGCCGAGTCAGCCGATTCGACCGAATCCGCACCGTATTGCGCCACACTGCGCACCGTATAGACGTAGGTCCGGTCGAACTCGAATTGCGCGTCACTGTAGGAGGACTCCGGCGCGGGCCCGAGCATTTCGAGAGGCGAGGTGAACGAAAGCTTGGAGATATCCGTGCCCGTCTCAGTCGAGCCCGGCTTGAGTTCGCCGCGGTAAATGTGAAAGCCGACAACCGTTCCCGGACTCGCCTCCACTTGCCAAGCGAGCTCGATGGCGTGCTCAGTGACGGTGCCACGGAGGCCCGAAGGAGCCTGCGGCCCGGGATAGACGCGCGCCGCCGCGACATTGGAATCGTCGGAAGCGCGCTTCTTGGAAACGCGGGTGCGGACCATGTAGATCATTTGCGCGCCTGAATCCTGCGCGAGGTCCGCCGCAGGAAACGGATCGCGGAATTCAAACCGGCCCGCGGTCAAATACGTGTCCACCAGGGCGCCGGGGATCGTGTAGATGAGCCGCGTTGAAGTCTTGTGCGGCGGCTCGTTCGCCGCCAGTATCCCGCGATAAATTTCGACAGCGGGAGGCTCCGGCAGCGGCTGGTGTTCGGTTGAATCGGACGGCAGAGTGAACGTCAGGACCACCGCATCGCCTTGCTGGTGCGCGGCGAGATCGGCCACTGGCTCGGGGAGAATGGGCTTGGGAGGCGTCGGCTCGCCCGGAGTGGCGCAGCCGGTCGCGCAAAGCATAGCGAGGAGGACCCAAGAGGGGGCTCCGGGCCGTTGTTTACACGCGTGGTTTTCCGAATGGCGCCGCGCGCTGGGCCCTATCTCTGCTGTGAGTTTGCCGACGTGCATGGCCGCCTTGCGGGACGTCAGAGAATGTACCGGCTGAGGTCTTGATTCTTGACGATGTCTGAAAGCTGTTTTTGCACGTAGGCGGCGTCCACCTTCACATTCTTCTTTTTCAACTCCGGCGCCTCGAACGAAATCTCGTCCAACAGTTTCTCCAGGATCGTGTGCAGGCGCCGCGCGCCGATGTTTTCCGTTTGGTCGTTCACCTGCACGGCGAAGCGCGCCACCGCCGCGACAGCGTCGTCGCTGAAGCTCAGCTTGACGCCCTCGGTCTCCAGCAGCGCGACGTATTGCTTGAGCAGCGCATTTTTCGGCTCGGTCAGGATGCGGACGAAATCGCCCTCGGTGAGCGCGGTCAGCTCCACGCGAATCGGCAACCGCCCTTGCAGCTCGGGAATCAGGTCCGAAGGCTTGGTGACGTGAAACGCTCCCGCCGCGATGAAGAGAATGTGATCGGTGCGGATCATGCCGTAGCGCGTGTTGACCGTGGTCCCCTCGACGATCGGCAAAATGTCGCGCTGCACGCCCTCGCGCGAAACGTCCGGCCCGTGCCCGGATTCGCGCCCCGCGATCTTGTCGATCTCATCGATGAAGATGATTCCCATCTGCTCGGCCCGCTCGACGGCCACGCGCGTCACCTGATCCATGTCGATCAGCTTGTTTTCTTCTTCCTGGATCATGTACTCGAACGCTTCGGCCACGCTCATCCTGCGTTTCTTTTTTTGCTGGCCGAAAATCCCGGAGAGCATGTCCTTGACGTTGATATCCATCTCCTCGATGCCCTGATTCGTCACGATTTCAAATGCCGGCATCGAGCGCTCGCGCACCTCGACCTCTACCAGCCTCTGGTCGAGCTTGCCTTCGCGGAGTTGCGCTCGCAGCTTCTCGCGCGTCCGGTCGCTTTGCTCGCGCCGCAGCGATTCCGCGTGCGGAGCCATGGGGTTGGGCGGATCCATCGGGGGCGAGGGCGGGAGCAGGAGGTCGAGCACGCGCTCTTCGGCGGACTGCTCGGCGCGCTCGGCCACTTCGTCCAGCTTTTCTTCGCGCACCATATCGATCGAGGTTTCGACCAGGTCGCGCACCATGGATTCCACGTCGCGCCCGACGTAGCCTACTTCGGTGTACTTCGAGGCTTCGACCTTCACGAACGGGCAGCCCGCGAGTCGCGCCAGCCGCCGCGCAAGCTCCGTCTTACCCACGCCGGTCGGCCCGATCATCAAGATGTTCTTCGGCAGGATGTCTTCCGCGATATCCGATTGCAGCTTTTGCCTGCGCACGCGGTTGCGCAGGGCCACGGCCACGGCGCGTTTCGCCGCGGCCTGCCCCACGATGTATTTGTCCAGCTCGACGACGATTTCCCGCGGGGTCAATTCGTCAAACGACGGCTGAGGCTGGGGTTCGGGCTCGCGCTGCTCGCCGGGAAGATAGATCACCATGTTTGCGTTCACTCGCCTCGTCTTGCCGCCCAAGCGACGGGCGGCAGAAAAACTAGAGCTCTTCGATCAGGATATTTTCGTTCGTGAAGATGCAGACTTCGCTCGCGATTTTCATCGATTCCTGCGCGATTTCCTTCGCGCCGAGCTTCGTGTGCCGGGCCAGCGCCCGAGCCGCGGAGAGAGCGTACGCCCCGCCCGACCCGATCGCGCAGATCCCGTCGTCCGGCTCGATTACGTCTCCGTTGCCGGAAAGTAGGAATGTGGACTTCGCATCCGCCACAATGAGCAGCGCCTCGAGGTGCCGCAGCGCCCGGTCCCTCCGCCACTCTTTTGCCAGTTCGACGGACGCTCGCTGCAAATTCCCGTGGAATTCCTGCAGCTTGCCCTCGAAGCGCTCGAAGAGCGAAAGCGCATCGGCGGTCGAGCCCGCGAATCCGGCTATGATTTTCCCCTCAAACAAGCGGCGCAGCTTCTTCGCCGTGTGTTTCATGACGTGCTCGCCCATTGTCACCTGGCCGTCGCCGGCCATGACAACTTTGGCGTCCCGGCGCACGCACAGCACGGTTGTGGCGTGCATCTGCATGCTGTGTTGGCTCATTGCCATTTGACCATTATACCGCCTGGTTGGCGCACGGCCCAAACACCCGCCGCAAGGAATTGGACTTGCACCGGCACGCCTGGGGCAATGGAGGAACTCTCCCCGCAAGAGGCGCGACGCCGCGAACGGGTGCGGGGCAGTGCGACTTAAACTGCGAATCCGCCTGTTGTTACTTGTTCTTGTCTTTGATTCCAAGCTTCGCGTACCGCTCTTCGAGCGCCTGCCGCGTGAAAAGATTCGGGGCGAGTCCCGTGTTGACGTCGCATTGCGTGTAGAACACCTGGTAGACCCTCAACGTGTTACGCATGCGAACGACGTTGTACGGCATCATCACCCCTTTGGAGGGAAGAAACTCGGAATACTCGGTCGTCCGGCTGTTCTCTTCCCGCGTTTCGGGGTCGCGCGTAATGACCACGAACTGCAGCGGTAGATGCGTGGATTGTTCGATCGCGAGACGCATCGTGCGATTGGAGCTGTCCACAAGCTCCACCCAGTCCACCGGTTTCAGGTCCACGATGTCCGCCCCCGCGTAGCGGAACGTCATTCCGTCCTCATTCAGCCGGCGCCGCAGCACGTAGTTCAAGCTGGTTTGGACTTGATCCTGAAAATCGGAGACGGCCTGGGCGCTCTGTTCGTTGACCCCGGTCTTGTCCATCGTCCAGCCCTGGTTCCCGGAGTACACGTCAATGACATAGCCCGTTTTCCCGGGAATTCCAAACACCAGCGTCAATATGTTGGCGCCCTTGGCCATGTATTCGATGCGGTCCTTATCGGGCAGCAGCCAGAAATCCTGAAACTCGGAGGAATCTCCTGCCGCGCCGGAATGCTCGAAGGGAGCCGCGCGCCCCGTGCAGGTGAAGTCGCGCACGTTGAGATAGGCATCGCCGCCGAGAGCGGCGATCACCTGCTGCAGGAGCGCTTTTGCTTTTGCGGCGCTTTCCTCGGGCATGAGCGACTCGTCGTCCTGCGCCCTGCCCGCCCGCGGCCCGGCCATCGCGATCCCCAGGATCGCCAGAACCACCGCCGCGAAATGTCCTCTCATCCGCAAAGCACCGATCCCCCGTTTACATTGAGCACTTCGCCGGTGATAAAGGTTGCCAGGTCCGAAGCCAGGAACAGGATCGCTCCCGCCACTTCTTCGGGTCTTGCCAGGCGCTTCAAGGGAATCGCCGCCATGGCGAATTTCGAGCCTTCCTTTGTGTCCAGCACGGGCTTCGGCATGTCGGTATCCACCCAGCCGGGCGCGACGGCGTTCACCAGAATGTTGTGCCGCGCCAGTTCCGTCGAAAGCGATTTCACGAAGCTGATGATGGCTCCCTTGGTCGCCGCGTAATGGGAATGGAAGGCCTCGCCGCGCTGCCCCGCCGTCGAGCTGAGCGCAATGATGCGCCCCGAGTGCTGCGCGATCATCTGCGCCGCCGTGAAGTGCGCCACGTCGTAAACGCTCTTCAAGTTGATCCGCATCATGTCGTCCCACTCGCGCTCGGGCAGCTTCTCGATTGGGGCGTCCACCACGTTCCAGATCCCCGCGTTCGCCACGAGGATGTCGATTCGCCCCAATCGCTGAATCGCGTGCTGGACCAGCTTTTTCGCATCGGCCATGCGCGAGAGGTCCGCCTTCAGCGATTCGATCCGCGTGCCGTTCTTGCGCGCTTCCTGCTCCACCTGCGCGGCCGACTCCTTACTACGGTTGTAGCTGAACACCACGTCGGCCCCCGCCTGCGCAAATAGCTTCACCGTAGCGGCGCCGATTCCGCGCGATCCGCCGGTGATGAGTGCTGCCCTGCCTGCAAGTGAAATCATTCGGTTCTTCTCCGATGGAGATGAGACATTCTCGTGCGCCGGGCTTTCGCTCGGCATCTGGCGGCCCGCCGGTCGCCGCCAGCGGCGCACTATCTACGCTTTTTCCGCCGGTTACGCGCTTCGGTCATCAGTTCCCGGAAGAGCGCGCGCGAAAGACCCGCCCCGGAAGCGCCGTCCGCGATTCGCTCCGGATGCCATTGCACGCCGATAATCCAATCGTCAGGGCCTGCGTACTCGACCGCTTCCACCACGCCGTCCGGCGCGTGCGCCGTGACCTTCAGCTTCGGCGCCGCCTTGCGCACCGATTGGTGGTGCGAGCTGTTCACGATGAGTTCTGTCGTTCCGGTCAACTTCCCGAGGCGCCCGCCCTCAATCTTCGCGGCATGCATCGAATCAGGCCCGCCTTTGTCCCGGTCGTGCCGGATGGGGCTATGCAGTTCGTTCGGAATGTCCTGCACGAGGCTGCCGCCCATATAAACGTTCAGGAGTTGCGTGCCGTAGCAGATCGCCAGCACCGGTTTGTGCGTCGCGAGCGCGTGGTCCAGCAGCGTGAAATCCATCCGCTCGCGCGCCGCGTCGGGCTTCGCCGTCTCCGAGTGCTTGGCCACGCCGTAGCGCGAAGGGTCCACGTCCGCAGGACTGCCCGGCAGCACGAACGCGTCGAGCGTCTCAATCCTCTTCTCTAAATCCTCGACGGAAGTCGCCAGCGAAAGTAGCTCAGGGATCCCGCCCGCTGCCACAACAGCATCTAGGTAACTTTGAATTTTGGGGACCTTCTTCTGCGCTTCTTCCGAGAGGGTGCGCCACGGCACGCCGACGCGCGGTTTGATGGATTTTTCGTTAGCCATGGAAGCGCTCATCCTAGCATCCGCCGCCAGACCCCGGCAACCCGACTGGCTTTCGCCCAGCAGGAGGCCGCAGGAATGAAGCGCCGGGTTTATGCCGGGCAAAAAGCGTGGTTTGCAGGTTTGTCAGATGCGGGGGCGAGCATCGGCCGGAGTCTGTTGGGTCGCCGCACGAAGGCCTCTCTGCTGAGAGATTCTCTCCCAGCCGCGGCGGTAATCCGCGACGAGATAGAGAGAACCCGTGGCGAAGACCGCGTCTTCGGGCGCGGCGAGTTGCACGGCGCGTTCGAGCGCCGCGGCGGGGTCGCGCACGATTTCGCAATAGGGCGCAAGATGCCGCATCATATCTGCGAGCGTTTCGGCCTTGAGCGCGCGCGATTGGTGTGGCTCGGTCAGAATCACGCTTGCCGCGCGTGGAAACAGCAGCCCGCAAATCTCATCGACCGCTTTGTCGCGCAGCGTTCCATAGACCAGATGAATTGCGACGCCGGGGAACTGTTCGTCCCAAAACGCCGCCAGTTCCCGCGCGCCTGCGGGATTGTGCGTCCCATCGACATACACAGTGGGCCGTTCGCCCACGCGCTCGAGCCGCCCCGGCCACCGAACTTCCGCGATGCCGCGCGCGATCGCCGCATCGTCCGTTGGAAACCCGCGCTCGCCGAGCAACCGCGCCGCGGCCAGCGCGGCCAGCGCGTTGCGCACCTGAAATCGCCCCGCGAGCGGCAGGGTCAATTCGATCGTTCGGCCCGACTCTTTGTCCCGAGCCTCGAACCGGGTGCCTCCATGATTTCTTTCGGTCCGCGGATTTTTCACCTCGAATCGTTCCTCGATCTCCACGAGCCGCGCTTTCTGTTCCTTCGCTCGCCGTCGAATGACGTCGCGCGCCGCGGGATGTTCCGCCGCGCTCACCACCCAGGCGCCGTGCTTGATAATGCCGGCTTTTTCTCCCGCGATCTCTTCGATCGAGTGGCCAAGATAGTTCTCGTGATCGAACGCGATCTGCGTGATGACGGCCACCTCGGGCGAGATTACGTTCGTCGCGTCCAGCCGTCCGCCCATCCCGGTCTCGAACACGGCAAACTCCGCGCGCTCGCTTGCCGCGTTTCCGCCGGGCCGCGCGAAATAATCGAACGCCATCGCCGTCAGGCACTCGAAAAACGTCGGATGCGCCGCGAGCCTCCCTTTCGCAAGCAAATCTTCGATTGCGGCGCGGATGCGGTCGAACGCGGCGGCGAATTCCTGGTCACTGATCTCACGGCCGTCGAGCCGGATTCGCTCCTGGATGCGCTCCAGGTGCGGCGAAGTGTAGAGGCCCGCGCGCAAACCCGCTGCGCCAAGAATGGAGGCGAGCATCGCCGCGGTGGACCCTTTTCCGTTGGTTCCCGCGATGTGCGCGGTGGGGTAGGTGCGTTCGGGATGTCCCAGCCGATCGGTGAGGATGCCGGTGTTCGCGAGATCGAATTTTGCGACGCGCGCCTGCTGCGGCGACGCCAGTTCGCGCCCCAGGGCCAGCAGGTACCGCACGGCTTCGTCGCAGGTCATGGAGAGGAATTCTCGCGCGGATCAGGCGAGGAAAAAGTCGAGCGCGGAGCCGATGTAGGTTTTCAGCTCCTTGCGCGGCACGACCGCATCGAGGAATCCGTGCTCGAGCACGAACTCCGCGCGCTGAAATCCCTCCGGCAGCTTCTGATGGATCGTCTGCTCGATCACGCGCGGTCCCGCGAACCCGATCAGCGCGCCCGGCTCGGCGATGTTCAGGTCGCCGAGCATTGCGTAGCTTGCCGTGACGCCGCCGGTGGTCGGATCGGTGAGCACGGAAATGTAAGGCAGCTTCTCATCATCCAGGCGGGCCAGCGCGGCGCACACTTTCGCGAGCTGCATCAGGCTGATGGTGCCTTCCATCATCCGCGCCCCGCCCGAACACGATACGATGACGAGCGGCATCCGGTTCGTGATGCACCGTTCGATCGCCCGCGTCACTTTCTCCCCCACCACCGCGCCCATCGAGCCGCCGATGAATCCGAATTCCATCGAACAGCAAACCACGGCGCGCCCGTTCATCATCCCTTCGGCGGTAATAATGGCGTCCGCCATCCCCAATTTGCGCTGCGATTCCCGCAGCCGCGCCGCGTAGGGCCGTGTGTCGGTGAATTTCAGCGGGTCGCTCGACGCGAGCTGCGCGTCGTGCTCCACCCAGTGGCCGTCGAACAGCAGCTTCAGCCGCCGCTTCGCTCCGAGGCGGTAGTGGTGTCCGCACTTGGGGCACAGGTTCCAGTTCCCTTCGAGGTCTTTCTTCCAGATGATCGCCCGGCAACTCTCGCATTTCATCCAGAGGCCTTCGGTCTTCACCTTCCGCTCGTCCGGAGGGACCGGCTGCTCGATCGATTTTTTCTCTCGCTTGAACCAGGCCATCAGTAATCAATCCCCCGTTGCGCGAGGATTCCCTTCGTATAGGGATGTTTCACTTCGCGCATCTCCGTCACCACATCCGCCAGCTCGACGAGTTTCGGATGGGCGTTTCGCCCCGTGCAGATCACGTGGACCCGCTCCGGCCTCGCGGCCAGCGCCGCCGCGACCCGCTCGGCATCCAGCATCTTATAGCTGATCACGTAATTGATCTCGTCAAATACCACGAGATCGTACCGCCCGCTTTCCATCTGCGCCTTGCCATATTCCCATGCCTGCTCGCACAGCCGGACGTCCTCGGGATCGGTTTCCGCTCCGCCTAGTTTCACGAAACCCCGCCCCATCGGCCGGATCTCAAAGCGTTCGTCGCCCAACAGTTTTGCGGCGTCGAGCTCGCCGTAGTGCCACGACCCCTTGATGAACTGCACCATCAGCACGCGCAGTCCCTGACCGACCGCACGGAACCCCGTCCCCAGCGCGCACGTTGTCTTCCCCTTGCCTGGGCCGGTGTAAACGATCAGGAGTCCCTTGTCGTCTGGCATTGAGTTTCCGCGCGCACTCCCCCGCGGCGCCGAGGCGGGGGCCAGAAGCATAGCACGGCCCGCAGCCAAGCGCGTGCCGGCCCACCGGGCAGCACAGGAGGGCACGGCGGAACTTGTCCCGCCTCGGTCGGGAGCCGTGCCGAAGAGCCGCTGGCCCGACTTACCGGGAGTTAACCGCGTGTCCGAGTAGGCGACAATCCGGGAGTAAGCGGCGAGGAGAACGTTTGTCGCTGATTTTCGACCGGAAACTGCTGCATTCGCTAACGCGAACCGTTTCCATCAGCAAATCTCCAGTAAATTGCTGATGTACAATGCGAAATATGAATCGCATTATTGGCACCGTTACGTGCTTGCTGTGCAGTAGCTTCCTCTGGGCGCAAAGCGAGAAACGACCGTCATATCCCTCGTATGACTATGATGTTGCCCGCGCACATGAGATCAAGCCACATCGTCGCACCATTCCACTTGAGGGGGTGCAGCACGGCGAACATCAGCTTCACCTCACGCTTACCGTGTCCCCCACAGGCGACGTGGTGGATGCCGACCCTAGCGGCGACCGCGAGACGCTGAAGTTCTGGCCAAAACTGCAGGGCGAGGTGCGTCAGTGGAAGTTCACACCGTTTGAAGAGAATGGAAAAGCAGTTATGGCAGAGGTCGAAGAGGATATCGATCTTGTTCCGCCCGAACGCTTCCCAAAGATTCATGTGGCTGCACCCGTTCTTCGGCCAAACTCCAATGTTACGATCACGCTTGAGAGGACGGGATGCTACGGCAGATGTCCTATTTACACGGTCACGGTTGGCACAGATGGGATTGTTTTCGACGGCCGCGGCTTTGTCGTTGCCTCCGGAAAGCACACGGATCGGGTAGACGCGGATGAGGTTCGAAATCTCGCAAAGAGTTTTGTCGCTGCTGACTTTTATTCTATGGACTCCAGCTACAGAGAGGCAGTGACGGATTGTCCCACGTACGTACTCTCCATTTCGATCGATGGCCATAAGAAGAAGGTGGAGGATTACATGGGCCCGTGGGTGGGAATGCCTGAAGTCATCGCTGAACTGGAAGATGAAGTCGATACGTTTGCGCGAACTCAGCGATGGATCGAGGGCGGCGACGGGCTTGTTCAGGCATTGCAGGAAGAGAGATTTAACTTCCGGACTTTCGAGGCACAAGTCATGCTGAAAGAAGCCGCCAGTCGCGGAAGAACCACGACTGTGCGGGAGTTCTTGGGAGCCGGCGTGCCGCTTGAGCCCCTGCCCGCTCCGAAACCAACTGAACCATACACGGCCGTTACCTTTGGGGACGTGGGATGGCTCGACGCTGCCAGTAGTCATCCGGAGGCACTACGGATTCTCATCGATGCGGCCGCGAGCAAAGACGATCAGAACGATAAGGACTTAGCACTGGTCGGAGCCGCTGGTTCAGGAAACGTGGAGGCCGCACGGGCATTGATCGCCTATGGTGCCAACCCAAATGCCGATCTAAGCGAGCTGACCGTCACAGAAAGGGTCCTCAGTGGGATGCTGCAGAGGAAAGGTGCGGGAAGTGTGCTGATTTATGCCGCAGAGTCGGGGAATCCCGAGATGGTACGCGAAATTCTCACGTATCACCCAAACTTGGAGGCGCGAGATGTCCAGGGAAGGACTGCCATATTCGCGGCGGGAGAGGATCGCTACCGAGTTGTAGATGGTGCACGAGTGGAATGCGTGCGTCTGCTTGCGCAAGCCGGGGCCAATGTGAACGCCCGCGATAACGACGGGAATACGCCGCTGCATGAAACATACCTCACTGATGTCGAAGAGGAGTTGTTGAAGCTTGGTGCAGATGTGAACGCGCGCAATAATGACGGTGAAACGCCAATATTCACTACGTTCGATGATGACGCCATAGCGCTATTCATTGAACATGGCGCTGACCTCACCATTCGCAACAAAAAGGGCGAGACGGTGATGGAGGCCGCTAAAAAGCAAGGGCCTGCTCGTCAAGAGGCTCTGCGCAAGGCAATTCAGAAGCTGAATCGGCATTAGCAGCTGTCCGCCATGTGGGTAACTTCCCCCAGTTGTCGTCCGTCCCATGTTTCTGCAGGCGAACTCACCTCGGCGTGTGCCCTACAGATGGTCTGGATTGCTCCCGAGTAACGGCGCACTCGGAAATAATCCGCTTGGACGTGTGCCATGCAAAAGGAAAACTGATGACCCGCTACCCACCGAGCAGGCTACTCTTTTGCCAGATTGCTACGGGATTCTTTAGTCGGCGATGGCGCCCGCCTCGGGCAGGGCGCCGCGGGTGCGCTCGCGTGTGGCGAATTCCCGCAACGCGGTTTCGAGATCGCTGACAGTGAAGTCCGGCCAGCGTTTCGGCAGGAATACGAATTCGGCGAACGCGCATTCCCATAGCAGAAAATCGGAAAGCCGCTGCTCCCCGCCGGTGCGAATCAGCAAATCCACTTCGGTCGAGCCGCCGCGAAGCACTTCGGCGAGCACGTCGCTGAAGGAATCTTGCGAAAGGTGCGTGACCTTGTAAAAGCGGCACGCCGCCTGGTAGATCGCCTCGCGCGCCGAGTAATCGATAGCGAGGCGGAGATGCAGCCGTGTTCCTTTGCGCGTCGCGGCCTCGGCGTCCGCAATCGCTTGGCGCAGCACGGATGGAAGACGGTCGCGCCGGCCGATAATGCTCAGGCGCACGCCCTCCTCAACGCAATGCGCGGTTTCCTCGAGCAAATACTTGTGCAGCACGCTCAGAATGCCCCGCACTTCTTCCTCCGGGCGTTTCCAATTCGCCGAGGAAAGCGCGAATAGTGTCAGCGTGCGGATGCCGAGCCGCGGCGCGGACTCGATCACGCGGCGAGCCGCTTCGGCCCCGGCGCGGTGTCCGGCCGAACGCGGCAGTCCCCGCGAAGTGGCCCACCGGCCGTTGCCGTCCGAAATGATGGCGACGTGGATTCCCCGAGGGGTCGGCCCCGAAACCACGTGAACTGCCTGGGGGACTGCTATTGGAAGAGGGACGTACTGTTGCGTGCTCATCTGTTTTTCTTTCCCCGCCGCTTGTCTACGCCGAAAATCCAGTGGCAAGACCCGAATATAAACTGTCAGCGATTTCCTTCGCGCGTCGCGCGAATCAGTGCTTCCATGTGATCGAGGTAACGCTCGAGCGCGCGCCGCCCCGCTTGCGTCAGCCGGTATTCCGTCTTCGGTGTGCGCCCGTCGAACGACTTCGTGCACGCGACGTACGCCGCATCTTCGAGTTTCCGCGCGTGTACGCTCAGGTTGCCGTCCGTGGTCTTCAGCAACGATTTCAGCTCGTTGAACGTGAGCGAACGGTTTGCCGCAAGCGCGCTCACAATCCCCAGCCGGATGCGTTCGTGAATCAGCCGGTCGAGATCGGCCGGCAACGCGTCTCCCGGCGTAATGCGCATCCGCGCCACGAGCAGTTCGCGCTCCTTCGCGCGCGCCGGACGTTCTTGTCTCACTTGTGATGAGCGAGCCATGCTTGATCTCCTCTAACCTCCGTAACGCAGAGCGATCCACAGCCCGAACAGGATGTGAATCACGCCAAATCCCGCCGCGAGAAACAAATTGCCCAGGTGCGCCGGCGCCGCAAGCGCCACTGCGCCCAGGCCCATCAGACAAATTCCCATCACCGGCACCACGCGCACGGAAAACGATCCGCCGGCCACGATCGCCGTGCCGTAGAGAAGCAGCCACATCCCGGGCAGGATCGCCAGCGCGCCCATTCGGATCAGCGCAACCGTGAGCAGCGCCCCCACGGCGATCGGCGGCGCAAAGCTGAGGAGAAATTTGCGGCCCGGTCCGGAGAGCAACTTGGAATCGCCGCGATGCGCTTTCGTCACGGCGGTGGAAGCGCCGATCGCAATTCCGACGAATGCCTCGATCAGCCAGACGGCAAGCCACGCGCGCGGCGAGTTCTGCCGCGACGCAGCCAGGCCGGCCGCAAGGGCCGTGACGCCCATGGCGACGCCACCCCATCCGGGCACCGCCGTGAATTCGGCGGAGCGTTGCATGGTTTCGCGGATGTAGCGAAGGTGCTCGGCTGCGCGGGCGTCAATCGGAATGGGCTCGCCCGTTCGCGACCGGAGTGGATCTGCTGCCATGAGCCCAATCCTAGCCCGGCGTCCGACTGTTGTCAAGTACTTTGCAATGCAAAGTGTTCCCGATCCATCATTGCCGCGCGCCGCCGCCTTCCGCTACACTTGGGGCCACCACCGCAAAAGGAGAAGCCGGGACATGACCCCAAGATCGTTTTGGTGCGAGTTGGAGCGGCGCGTCGCGAAGTACGACCTGCTCTGCCACCCCTTCTATAGGGCTTGGTCGGAAGGGCAACTGACGCGCGAGGATCTGCGCGAGTATGCGGCGGACTATTATCATCACGTCGCCGCGTTTCCCGGTTATCTCGAACAGTTGGAGGCGCGGCTGCCTGTGGGCTCTTTGCGCGACGCGGTCAACGGCAACAGGGAAGATGAGATGGGATTGAGTGCGCCGGAGGGTGCGGAGAAGCGGGGCCGGGCGCACAACGAGTTGTGGCTCCAGTTCGCCGCGGGGATGGGAGCCGATGCCGCGCAGATTCGCGCGGGCCGCCCGATCTCTGAAGTGCGGGATCTGATCGATACGTTCAACCGTTACGCGCGCAAGGGTTCGGCGGCGGAAGCGATCGCGGCGTTCTACGCGTACGAATCGCAGGTGCCGCGGATCGCGGCGGAGAAGGAGCGGGGATTGCGCGCGTGGTACGGCGCGGACGATGCTGCCTGCGAATACTTCACCTTGCACGCAACGGCGGACGTGCGGCACAGCCGCGTCTGGGGCCAACTGCTCGATCGCCTGATCGCGGCCGATCCGGCGCAGGCGGAGCCGGCGCTCGATGCGGCGGCGAATGCCGCGGAGGCGCTGTGGCGCTCTCTCGACGGCATCGAAGCGCGGCGACAAGCGGCGCAATTCGCACGCTAGACTTTCAGCCGCAGCGCGCGCTCACTTCGCATAGGGATGACCGGCGAGGATCGCATTTTCCCGGAACGCTCTCGCCATCGTACAAATGCGAGGTCATCGTCGTAACGTCCCCATTCAGGAGCCCCCTATGAATCCCTATGTGCCGCTCCTTCTCGATTTCTGGACCGCGCCTACTTCTCTTCGGCAAACACGAGATAGCTGTGGGGTTTCACGGTGAGCTGAAAACGGATTCTCTGGCCGCCGGATGGAGTCCTTTGCCGCGGACTGAGAGGAACCGGTTCGCCATGGACCACCTCTCCCGTCACCAGGTTCTTCAGACTCGAAAAGCCTCCTGTCACCGAGACCGATACACTGGCTTCCTTGTCCAGAAATGACTCGACGATGAAGGTATCGTTGTCGTAGGCGAACAAGCTCACTCGACTTGGGCCGTCCAAACGAATGGGAGAATCCGCTAGGATAAAATCCTTGATTGCAGCCAACACCGGCGGAGGCAGTTCGTACAAATCGTTGAAGTTCTCGGGGATTGTTAAAACGAAGAGCGTGCCCTTCGAATAGCGATCCATGAGCAGGATGGGGAAACCGTTGCCGTTCGCCATACCGCGTACCAAAGCCCAAGCGTCGTTCGTGAGGAAGCGGATCTCGGGGAACAGGATTCCAGGATTTGAGGCTTCGCTCACACCCTGTCCAATTCCGGGGCCGGAACCGACAGAAAAGTCGCGGACGGCCACCTTGTGGTCCATGTACCTGAGTTCGACGATGTCCTCAATGCCTTTTCCCTGCAGGGCATGGAGCAAGCCCGATGTGATGATGACGTTCTTTCCTGCTTGAAGCTGGGCTTTGATCTTGTTCACGATGTCAGGATCGAATTTCGCCGACTCAGTGAGCAAGACCACATTCGCATCCGCGGGAAAGTACGGATACAGATCGATGGGTATTCCGACCATGCCGAGATAGTTGTGCAGGAAATCCTCGCCCGTGGATTGGAAGGGCTTGTAACTCTTCAGGCCGATGGGTTTTCCCAATTCACCCAGGAAAGAGTCCACCTGTTCAAGGGAGTACCCCGCCGCACGAGCCATTGTCGGCTCCGGGATGGCCGGGGATGGATGAAAGTCGGCCACCATCTGATCGTAATCGAAACTTGTCTTCTCTCCTTTCCAGGCGTCGCGGCTGCCGGGCCGAGCCGGTCGCAGCAGCGCGTCCCAATTGAAAAGCATAATTTCCGGCGCCTTGGCAAACATCGTGTCCCAGAGCTGTTCGGCGTAACGGTCCGCGTAAAGCACGCTGAACGTGTCCACCCAGCCGCCGCCGTTCCCGCCCGGCTTGATGTTTTCGAAGTAGCGGAAGATTTCATAGCTCTCGTACTGTTGCAGGTGCTGGTCGGTGACCACGGGATCGCGCGTTTCAGTGCCCGTGTAGATCTCGTCGAAAATCTTCGGTTCTTGATCGAGGTCGTATCCGAGTCCTTGGAAATGCTCGTACCAATTTGGAAACTTGATGATGACTTTCACCTTTTGGTTTGCAGCCTTCGCGGGCTCAACGACCAAATCCCTCGCGACTTCATCCATCAGGTCCAGCCGGAATTGCGTCCAGCTCTTTTTGCCCTTGGCGGCGATATCCGAGTCCGTTTTGGTCATGTTGAAGAAGAAGTCGTCGAGGATAATTTCGTCAAAGTGGCGCGCGGTCATCTCCGATATCTGTTTGACGAAGTCACGCTGCTTCGGATCGGTATAAGAGAAGGTCTGGAACTGCTGGCTCTCGTCCAATGTGAAAGCAATACCCCCGGCCACCTCAATGCCATGGTCGCGGAAGAATTTCTTGACTTGCTCAATAAGCTGCTCATCCGCAGTCTGTCCGCTGCGATAGGTCTCGATATACACCTTGTCGACCCTCACTTGACTGCTGATCGTGTCCCATGAGTTTTGAAGCCAATGAGGATCCTTCATTTGCTCCACGACGCCGACTGGAATGTAGACCGCGACGCGGAAGTTCTTGTATTGACCGGCATGTGCCCCGCTCGGAGCAAGCAACCCGATACAAAAGCACGCGAGAAAGCAGATGCTGCGCCACGTCCAGAGTTTCATGGTTATCTTTCCTCCCGACTCGCGAGGACTCTCGAGATCATCCCCAGCCCCCGTCTTGAATGGACGCACGCGCATTGTACACTCGCTAGACATTCAGCAGCAGCGCGCGCTCACTTCGGATAAGGATGACCGGCGAGGATAGTGAAGGCGCGGTAGAGTTGCTCGGCAAGCATGGCGCGCGCGAGTTCGTGCGAGAAGGTTAGCGGAGAGAGCGAGAGCTTCGTCGTTGCGCGGCGGCGCATCGCTTCCGGAAAACCTTCCGCGTCGCCGCAGAGGAAAACAAGTTCGCGAGCGCCGCGATCGCGCAAATCACCCAGCCACTTCGCGAATTGCTCGGAGCCGAGCGCTTTGCCGGAAGCGTCGAGCAGGACGACATTCGAGCCGGGCTCGAATTCCAGTTTGCGCGCGGCGGCCGCGGAGCCTTCGCGCAACTCGACGGCTTCGATGGACGCGAAGCGGCGAATGCGCGCGAGGTAATCCTCGACGACCGAGCGGATCTCCGCGCGTCTCGTCTTTCCGAGAAAGATCAGGCGAATGCGCATGGTGCGGTCCGGCGCGGCCCTCATCGTAGCAACGAGTGATGCCGCGTGTCGCGCGCGGCTACGACTTCAGCGCGTAGGAGCGGTAGAGCGTGTCGCGCTGCGCGGGCGCGAAGCCGGCGTCAAAGATGATGCGGCGCAGCTCGGCTTCGTTCGTGCGGTTGCGGACGCCGGCGGCGAAAACGACGTTCTCTTCGATGAGGATGCTGCCGACGTCGTCCGCGCCGAACTGCAGGCCGAGCTGGCAGATTTTGATTCCCGGCGTGAGCCAGCTCGATTGAATGTGGTCGATGTTGTCGAGGACGATGCGGCTGATCGCGAGCGTCTTCAAATAATCGAATGCGGTTGCTTCGGGAACCTTCTTTCCGAGCGGCGTATTCTCCGGCGCGAAAATCCAGGGGATGAAAGCCGTGAAGCCGCCGGTGTCTTCCTGAATGCGGCGGATGCGCTCGAGGTGATTCACGCGATGGCGGAATTCCTCGCCGCAGCCGAACATCATCGTCGCGGTGGTGCGCAGGCCGAGTGCGTGCGCGGTGCGATGCATCTGCTCCCATTCGTCGGCTGTGCACTTCAGGCGCGAGATGCGCGCGCGAACTTCGTCGTCCAGGATTTCGGCGCCGGCGCCGGGGATGGAGTCGAGGCCCGCGTCCATCAGGCGCGCGATGGTGTCGCGGACGGAAAGATCGGAGACTTCAGCGATGCAGAGGATCTCCGGCGCGGAGAAGCAGTGCAGGTGCACTTGCGGGAATCGCTGCTTGAGCGAGCGGAGTAGGTTTTCGTAGTACTCGATGCGCAGGTCGGGGTGCAGGCCGCCCTGCAGGAGAATTCCGGTCCCGCCGAGTTCGAGCATTTCCTCGATTTTCTCGTAAATGCTCTCGAAGGAGAGCAAGTAGCCTTCGCGGGAGCCGAGCGGGCGGTAGAAGGCGCAGAACGAGCAGTACTCGGTGCAGAAATTCGTGTAGTTGATGTTGCGATCGATCTGATAGGTGACGATGCGCGGGTCGGTCTTCTCGCGGCGGACGTCCATGGCCTCCATGCCGATGCCGAGAAGGTCATCGGAGCGGAAAAGGTCGAGCGCTTGTTCGGTGGTGAGGCTCATTTTTCTAAGGCGCGTCCTCTTGTCTGGGTTCTCCCCGCCCGCAATCGGGTGCGAAGAGAGATTCCTCGCCCCGACTGAATTCGTCGGGACTCGGAATGACCACACTCAAAATCTGCGGCGAAACTACCGGGCGGCGCGGGCGCCCGAATTCGCGGCGGCAAATTCTACCGGCTTCGCGCGGGGAATCAAACCCGCTTTCGCGCATTCCTCGAAATATAGTTTGAGCCCCGCGATATTTTCTTTGTCGAGCGAATAATCAATATTCTCGCGCAAGTAGATCTCAAGCGAACGCGGCGGCAAGTCGAGCTTCAGCGCAGCGGCTTCGGCGATTTCGCCGATGCGGGCCATGCCATATTCCTTCGACGCGCGGAAATCCGCAACCACTTCGGGCGTTGCCGCGTCGCGGCGGGCCGCCCAGACGGCCAAAACGCAGGGCAGGCCCGTCATTTCGCGCCATTGCTGCGCTACGTCGTACACGTAAAGCGTCTCGACGCCGGGGACGGGCTGCTCGTCCTCGCCGCCACCGCAGCAAGATTCGCCGCCGGCGGATTTGCCCGCGAGGGCGTCCACTTTGAGGCGAACGCGCAGGGCCGGATCGCCGATCAGCAGAGCGGCGTCGGCGTCGCGGAGCATGGCGCCGGGATCAGGCTCCATGTCGACAAATTCCGGCTCGATTTTCCAGAGACCCCGGCAGAGCAGGCGGACGAGCGCAACCGAACTGCGCGAATTGCGGTCCAGCGCGAAACGGCGAGCGCGCTCGACCGGACGCTTTGCGACGACGAGGATGCTGCGCACTTCGCGTTTGGCGGCGACGGCCATGCCCGGCAGGATGACGAGATTGTCGATGCGCTGGTATTCGATGGCCGGGATGACGCCGATGTCCACGCGGCCGGCGCGGAGGTCCTCGGCGCACCTCGAGGGGACGGCGAACGAGAGGTCGTAGCGGCCCTCGAGGGGGCCTTCGGTGAGGCCCCACGCCAGGGGCGCGGTGTTCAGGAATTCGACGATGGAGACTCGGAGCTTGCTCATGGCGTCTCTCTGCCGGGGAGTCTGATGATAGCACAGCGTGCCGAGCCGCCCCGCCGTGCCAAGATTGCGGCCGGGGAGTTTGTGGCTCCACTGGCCGAGGCCGGGAGAGCGGGAAGCGTGCCTTGCGGGAGGCGGGGTAATTCGGCGCTGACTTGACAGTTCCAGTAATAGACGGGTAGTGTCGGCCTTTCTTGGGTGCCCGCCGGAAACGGGCAAGGGCAGGCGCGCGTGGAACTGGATGCTTCCCTCGATTGGCTTGCGCTGGCGCTGACGCCGGGGCTGGGCGCGCGTCTGACGGCGCGGTTGCTGGATCAGATTGGGCCGCCGGAGGAGATTTTTCGCGCGAGCCGCGCGGCGCTGGAATCGTGTGGTTTGCCGGCGGCTCCGGTGCAGGCGCTGCAAGGGGCGCAGTCGCGGGCCAACGCGGAGAAGGAACTCGCGCAACTGAAGAAAATCGGCGGGAAGCTGCTGCACTGGGACGAGTCGCAGTATCCGAAGATTTTACGATCGATCTACGATCCGCCGCCGCTGCTCTACGTGCGCGGCGATCCGGCGATGTTGTCGCGGCACGTGCTGGCGATTGTGGGCTCGCGGCGTCCGACGCCGTACGGCAATCAGGTGTCGGAGAGGCTAGCGCGCGATCTGGCGGAACGCGGAATGGTGATCGCGAGCGGCATGGCGCGCGGGATCGACGCTTCGGCGCATCGCGGGGCGTGCGCGGCGTCGCGCGGAGGAACGATCGGCGTGCTGGGGACGGGTCTCGACATCGAATACCCGAAGGAGAACCGCAAACTTTACGCGCAGGTGGAGCAGCGCGGCGCGATCATCACGGAATTTCCGCTCGGAACGCCGCCCGCGCCGGAAAATTTTCCCGTGCGCAACCGCATCATCGCGGGCCTCGCGCTGGGCGTGGTGGTGGTGCAGGGCGAGCAACATTCGGGATCGGTGATCACGGCGCGGCTGGCGATGGAATTCGGCCGCGAAGTCTACGGCGTGCCGGGGAACGTCACGGAGCCGGGAAGCTTCGCGCCGCACCAATTGCTGCGGCAGGGAGCGAAACTTGCGGGCAGTTGGGAGGACGTCGTCGAGGAGCTGCCGACGCCGGTGCGCGCGGAGTTGTTTCCGGTCGAGACGGCGCCCGCAGGGGAGCGCGCGCGGATGGTCGAAGAATCGCTGGGGGAAACGGAGCGCAAGCTCTACGCGCTGCTGCATCCGGACACGGCCGTGCAGATCGACGAACTGGTGGAGAAGTCAGGGCTGAATTCTTCGGAAGTGCTGGCGGCGCTGTGCGAGATGGAAATGCGCGGCGTGGTGCGGCAACTGCCGGGGAAGCAATTTTTGCGGGCTATGGTGTAAGCGGGCGAGTTGTGCAATTCTGCCGACGGGCGCCAGCGGGATTTTGAAATTGCGGCGGGGGCAGGAGCGGACCGAAGACATGGGCCGGTGGGAAAAAGAGGCGACACTCATACACTTTTTCCTCGCTCTGCTTGTGGTGGGGTCGGCGGCGATTCCTGCCCGCGCGCAAACCGAAGGTTCTGCGACGGTATGGGAAAAACATTTTCCGCACGCCATCAATTGGTGCAGGCGGACATCCGGGGGAATACTCATCGTCTACTCCGGGAAGACGCTGACCGCGATCAACGGACCTGACGGAAAGCAACTGTGGTCATTTCCCTACATCGAACTCGGCGGTTCCGACTCCGGATGGACATCTCCCAACGAAGTCCCGGGGTTCCCGATCCTGCTGATCAACCGCGCCAAACTATCAAGGGACGACTCGGAACATCTACTCGGAGTCGATCTAATGTCCGGTGCGATTCAATGGAAGCAGGACGCGCTCAATGATCCGTTCCAACTTTTCCTGATTTACAAGTCAGACCGCGTGTTGTTGATCACCAACAAAGGACGCATCCTAAATAAACCGGTACTAACGCTTCTGGACACGCGCACTGGGCACGCGGACTGGACCACGGAATACTCGAATAAGTTTTCTTCGAGAGGGATAGGCTTTTCCGAGTGGAACGATCACGCGTATCTCTTCAACCGCTTTCCGCCCCTGACATTCTACTTTAGTCTCGGCCGCGTGGATTTAGGCAACGGTAAGCCGCTCTGGGAATTCACCAAGCATACGTTCCAGCAGGTAGCCGAAATTATGATTGTGCCCGAAAATACCATTGTGCTGGAATCGCCGCCGCCGGTATTTGCGGGTGGACTGGTGATCTTCGAGGCCAAATACCTCCTTGCTTTCGACCCAGCCACTGGGAAACAAGTTTGATCCCTCAGGGACTTGGGGAAGATTAAGGGCATGATTGTGAATCAAGGCCTCATTCTCGGTTCTGGGGACCGCGGCGCATTCGCCGTGGATAGCAGCAACGGAACAGTGCGGTGGAAGGTTTCAGCCAACGGGAAGTCCACGAATCCGATCTACTCCAAAGAAGAGAACGCGCTGATCTTTTGCGACCGCGCCGATTTTATAAAGGTGGACGCATCGACCGGCAAAGTCATCCTGCGCGTGCCGCACGCGCTTGCCAGTGACCCGAAGTATTTTCTGCTCCTCGGCTCACATTTTGTCGTGGCGGGAGGAAATGGGAACGCAGTTGTGATCAATGTCTCCACGGGAGAGTTAGCGGCGCGGTTCCCTGAACCTGACCCAGAGCTTCGGTTTTCCCCGCTTGAGTTCTTGCTTTCACAGCCCCCCACCGACTTCATCGAGAAGCTTATGGACGACAAGACGGAGCCACCAGTAGACCCGGCGAAGGCCACGGTCACCGACGTCGCATTCGGGCAACTCAAGGCTCTCATCAATCACAAGTCCATGCTCTTCGGCAAATCGGATTTGGTTGATACCGACTACTGGCTCGTCAACGGCGATACCGGCGCAGTGAGACAATTCAGGTTGGCAGGTACGCAGGCGCAGGTCGATCCGTCATTTAGGTTGATCTATTTGATTCTTGACGATCGCCTCCGAGCGGCAGAACTCCCCGCCAACTAGGAAGCACAGAGCGACGGTCACATCGAGCGAACGGGCATGCGGACGACGTCATCCACCTGTAGAACTTCCTTTACGACAAACCCTTCGGCGTATTGGACGCCGATCATGTGTCCGAAGTGGCGGGCCCTGAGGCTCATGCGCTGCTCGAGCTGATCGAGCGGGAGCGGGACCTTCGAGCGTTTTTCGCGCGCGGGCGGGCGGAACTGCGAGGCGTATGCGAGAATCGCGCGGCGCCGACGCTCGTAATATTTCGTGATGTCCACGGCGAAGGTGGGCTTTACGTCGGAGTATGCCGCAGCGTACAGAATCTTGAAGGGGCGAAAAGGCTCTTTGCGCAGACGAGTCGCGCCCGCAGCCGCATAATTTTTCAGTCCGGCGATGAAGCAGGCTTCGTAGCCCAGAATCGCGGCGGTGTAATGGTCGGGGTGGCGGCCTTGCCAGTAGGGAAGGATCACCGTGCGCGGCTCGAACTCACGGATGACATTCGCGATGGCCGCTTTGTATTCATCGCAGACGCGGAGATGCGCGTCGGGCAAACCGAGATTGCGGCGCACGGAGACGCGGAGGATTTTCGCGGCGCGGGCGGCTTCACGCAAGCGAGTTTGCGGCGTGCCGCGCGTGCCGGTCTCGCCTTGCGTCAGGTCGAGGATGCCGGTGCGGTAGCCAGCGTCCGCCATTTTGAGCAGCGTGCCTCCGCTGGTCAGTTCGACGTCATCCGGATGCGCCGCGATTGCGAGCAGGTCGAGTTTCATTTTCTCCGCGATGGTTCAGAAGCGCCCATCGATTCTACCCCAGCGGCTTTGCCCCGGTAAGGGCGTGTTGCGCCCGGAGAAGCGGGCCTCCGCGAGGGGGGGCTTGACCGGGCGAGTAAACTGATTGCGCTCCTTCCGCATCCCTTCCTGCTTGAACCTTTCTCGCTGCGCGCGTCATCAAACGTGGTTGCCGATGGGGGCTCGAAAGGTGGCGAGAAGGACACAACGGTTTTTGTCGGAGAGGATTTCGGGTTACAAGAGTTCAATGGGAAAATCACTCGTAATTGTGGAATCGCCGGCCAAGGCGAAGACGATCAACAAATATCTCGGCCGGCAGTACACGGTCAAAGCGTCGCTCGGCCACGTGAAGGACCTGCCGAAGAAGGAACTCGGCATAGACATCGAGCACAATTTTGAGCCGACGTATGAAGTCATCGCAGGAAAAACAAAAGTTCTCGCCGATCTGAAGAAAACTGCGAAAGACGCCGACGGAATCTTTATCGCGACCGACCCGGACCGCGAAGGGGAAGCCATCGGCGCGCACCTGGCCGAAGTGCTTGGGAGGACCAAGGCCGACCGGAAGAAAATTTTCCGCGTGACGTTTCAGGAGATCACGCCGAAGGCAATCAAGGCCGCGTTCGACAAAGCGGGACAAATCGACATGCATTTGGTGGACGCGCAGCAGGCGCGGCGCGTGCTCGACCGCCTGGTGGGGTATCAGGTTTCGCCGCTGCTGTGGGACAAGGTGCGGCGCGGGCTTTCGGCGGGGCGCGTGCAGACGGTGGCGCTGCGGCTGATCGTCGAGCGGGAGCGCGACATCCGCGCGTTCACGCCGGTGGAATACTGGACGATTCACGCGCAGCTTGCCGCGGGCGAGCCGCCCGTTTTCGAGGCGAAGCTGTTCCGGCACAAGGGCGAAGAGATCGAAGTCCACACGCAGGCGGAGGCGGACGCGATCGTCGCCGCGGTGGAACGCGCGCGCTGGCAAGTGGCGGCGGTCGCACAAAAAGAAAAGCGGCGTTACGCACCGCCGCCGTTCACGACCTCGAAGCTGCAACAGGCGGCGTACAACCGGCTGCGTTATACGGCGAAGCGGACGATGGCCCTGGCACAACGGCTGTATGAAGGCGTCGAGTTGGGCGAAGAGGGTGCAACGGCGCTGATCACGTATATGCGCACGGATTCGGTGCGCGTCTCGGACGATGCCATCGCGGAGGCGCGCGAGCAAATCCGCGGGCAATTCGGATCGCACTACCTGCCTGAAAAGCCGAACTATTACAAATCGAAGAAGGACGCGCAGGACGCGCATGAAGCGATTCGTCCGACCGATGCGTCCATGACTCCGGAAAAGGTGCGACGCTTCCTCGATGACGATCTCTGGAAACTCTACCAACTCATCTGGCAGCGGTTCGTGGCCTCGCAGATGGTGCCTGCGGTGTTTGACCAGACAACGATCGACATTACGGCAGGCGACTACACGTTTCGCGCGGCGGGCTCGGTGCAAAAGTTCGACGGCTATCTCGCCGTGTATCAAATCAACGCCGAGGACGACGAGAACGCGCTCGCGGCGGATGAAGAGGCGCGCGTTCTGCCGCGCGTGAGCGAAGGCGAAACGCTCAAGCTCGAAGCGATGCGGCCCGAGCAGCATTTCACCGAGCCGCCGCCGCGTTACACGGACGCGACGCTGGTGAAGGAGCTGGAAGAGAAGGGGATCGGGCGTCCATCGACCTACGCGACGATCATTTCGACGATCGTGGAGCGCGAGTACGTCACGAAGGACCAGGGGCGCTTCTCGCCGACGATGCTCGGCGAAAAAGTCAGCGACCTGCTGGTGAAGAGCTTCGACGACATCTTCGACGTCGGATTCACGGCGCGCATGGAAGAAGAGCTCGACGCAATCGAAGAAGGCAAGCTACCGTGGCGGGAATCGGTCGGGGATTTCTACGGGCGCTTTGCCGAGGACCTCGAGCAGGCCAAGGGCGAGATGGAATCGTACAAAGCCGGCATCCCGACGGGCCGCAAGTGCGAGAAGTGCGGAAAAGGCGAGCTACTCGAGCGCATCAGCCGGCATGGATTTTTCCTCGGCTGCTCGCGCTATCCGGATTGCGATTTCACCCAGGACCTTTCGACCGAGCTGGGCAGCGAAGAAGTCGAAAGCGAAAACACGGTCGAATATTGCGAGAACTGCGGCCGCGAGATGACGATCAAGCGCGGGCGGTTCGGCCCGTTTCTCGCGTGCTCGGGATATCCGGATTGCAAGACGACGCGGCGGCTGATCCACGGGACGCGAAAGGCGCGCCAGCCGGACGAATTGCTGGACGAGAAATGCCCGGACTGCGGAAAGCAACTCGTGCGCAAGCACGGGCGCTTCGGGGAATTCATCGGATGCACGGGCTATCCGAAGTGCCGCTACATCCGCTCGAAGACGCTGGGCATCGCGTGTCCGAAGTGCGGGCAGGGCGAACTGGTCGAACGCATGGCGAAGAAGGGGCGGCGGCGCGTCTTCTACGGCTGCAACAAGTATCCGGAGTGCGATTTCACGACGCCGTACCGGCCGATCGCGGAGCCGTGCCCGAAATGCGGCGCGGCGTTCATCGTCGAGAAACGCGGAAAGATGGGCGCCGTGCGCGCGTGCATCAAGGAAGGCTGCGATTGGGAAATGGCCGCGCCCGCGACCGAAGCCGCAGCGCCCGCCGAAGCGACCGTTTCCGCAAGGCCGTAAGTTCCACTTCAAATCTGCACGCAGGCAGAGAAGCGCATCTGGTGTCCCCGTTGGCAGGAACTCGGGACGCGAACGCTGAGTTTTGCGCGATCAGCTCGGATTTCTCACCGGGTTTGGCAATTTGATCTGAAGGATGGCGCTTTTCTCCGCGTATCTCCGCGTACTCCGCGTCTCTGCGTTGTCCTTGTTCTCCTCAGGGCTTAGACGGTGTGTCCCCAGGAAAAACCTGCCTGCCGGCAGGGATAGCGCAGAGGCGCAGAGAGCGCTAAGGCACGCAGAGAAATACGGGATCGACCGCTTCCATTCTTACGACTGGTGAGAAATGCGGGTCAGGATTGCGAAACGGGCGCGAACTGCTTTTCGGTTTGCGCGGACTGGGTTTCCGCAGGCCCCGGTTGGATCGGGGCGGGCAGCACGCTGATGAAGCGGCCATCCTGACCCTTGTCCTCGAAGCGAACGATCCCGGTGATTGTGGCGAAGAGCGTGTCGTCCTTGCCGCGGCGGACGTTCAGGCCGGGCTTGTGACGCGTGCCGCGCTGGCGAATGAGGATCGTGCCGGCGTGAACGAACTGGCCGGCGAATCGCTTGACGCCGAGCCGCTGCCCTTGGGAATTGCGGCCGTTGACTGAAGAGCCGCCGCCTTTTTTGTGTGCCATGGCGAAAAATCCTTTGCTTTGCGCTGATCTAGAATTGGGCTAGAGCTTGATGTCGCTGACTTCGACGGCGGTGAAATCCTGCCGGTGTCCGCGCTGGATCTTGTATTGCCGGTTCTTCTTGAATTTCAGCACGACCTGCTTGCGATGCCGGCCCTGCTCGACGATCTTGCCGCTGACTTTGGCCGCGGCCGCGGCTTCGCCGGTGACGAGCTTCGGCTCGTCGGTGTGCACGGCGAGCACGTCGTCGAACGTGACCTTGCCGCCCACCTTGCCCGGCAGGCGCTCGACGCGCACGGTGTCGCCCGGCGCGACACGATACTGTTTGTTGCCACTGCGAATGACGGCGTACATCTCCCCTCCAAGGGCCCAGACGAATTCCCCATTATATGGGCGCTTGCGCAGACACGTCAAACCAAATGCGACCACAGGTAATGGCGGGTTTTCGACTGGCACGCCTGTCAGGTGGGTTGGAGACCAATGCCTAGGCTTGCTAACACAAGGCCTGGAGATGGTGCATTGTTGTAAACTCAAGGGTAGCGGTAGGTGCGAAGAGCTTTTCATAATTTGAGGAAGTGTGGGCGCAAACCGATGAGATCTATATCCTTTACCGTTCTCAGTTTCATCCTCGTGGCCGCTGCGACCGCCGCTGAAGCCCAAACTCCGGTAAAGGACATTTCGGCGGTTTATGCCGAAGGGAAGATTACTGCCAACGAGTACCGAAACGACTACTTCGGCCTCACCCTCACCCTTAGTCCCGTTAACGCGCAATTCACCCAAGGAGGATTCGTCAGTCCTGAGGGAAAAAGAGCGCACCTTGTCAATGCGCAACTCAATTCGAGCAATTGGGATGAGAAATATGAAATCGCGATACTCGCGGACGCCCTTTCGGCCAACCCACTGGTCCGTTTACCCGAGCAGTATGTCCGGAGCGTCCGCCATCAATTTGAGCGAGAAGGCATGACAACTATTCAAGAAGAAACCCCCATCGAAATCTCGGGAGTGAAATTTGTCCAGGCGACTATGAAGGTGATGGAAGAGGGACGAAACCACTATCAGGGTATGTACACGACATTTTTGAACGGATATATCCTATCCATACAAATACAGGCTTCGACCCCGGAACGGCTAAATCAGATCGTTCTTAGCATGGTTAAATTTAAGCCCCAATCCAGTCAGTAGTAGCGCGAATCGCTACAGACCAGCCCTTTTGTAGACTCGCACGTAATCCACCAACATGGTTTGGGGGAAGACTGTGGTTTCGTCGGGTGGGCCGGGCCAGTCGCCGCCGACTGCAACGTTCAATATGATTTGGAACGGATGCCCGTCCAGCACCCACTGCTTGCCCGGCGGGAGAGCGGATGGACCCACAGTGGAGTAGAGATTGCCGTCCACGTAAAAACGGACGACACCGGGTTCCCATTCGGCGGCGAAGACGTGATAGTCGCCCGCGAAGGCACCGCTCGCGAGGGCATAGGGCGCGCTGATGCCGGCCTTTCCGGAATAGCCCGGTCCATGAATGGTGCCGTGGACCGTGGACGGCTCATGACCGATATTTTCCATGATGTCGATTTCGCCGCACTGCGGCCAGCCGACTTGGTCCATGTTATTCCCCAGCATCCAGAACGCAGACCATATCCCCTGGCCACGGGGCAGCTTGATACGGGCTTCAATGCGTCCATAGACCTGCTGAAAGCCGACCGTGCTCAAACGTGCGGAAGTGTAATCGCGCGTGCCGTCGAGGCCAGTGTAGGTCTCCTTCAGCGCCGCAATCACGAGGTTCCCCTTCTGGATGTAAGCGTTCCGCGGGCGGTCGGTGTAGTACTCGAGTTCGTGGTTGCCTTCGCCGTTGCCGCTCACGAACAGAGCCCACTTCGCCGGGTCGGGAGCGGAGCCATCCGGAGCGTCGAACTCGTCGCTCCAACTCAACACCCACGGACCATTTCCAGACTGTGGAGGGCCCGAAGGCGCGCCCGCGCCGCAACTCAGGTGAACTAATGCCGCCGCGATGAGCACGAACACGAGCGAAAAAAAGAGTTTCATGCTGGCCTGAGGCGCTCCTTTACCGGTGAGGTTTTGGGGGAGTTCCGCAACGCGAGGATATCACGCGAGCGGAATACTCGCGGCCCGGCAACCACGCAATCAAACCGTGGGCGCGCGAAGCGGGGCTTTGGCTCACTTGCTTTCCGCGGGGCTGAGAGTATAGTGCGGCTCATCGGAAAAACTTGGCGGCCGGTTCCTGTTCGCGCTCGGCAGCGTGGTGAGGAGGAAGGGTGCCCTACTTCTACTTCATCGATAAGGAACACAGAGTGGTTTTCAGCACGGGGGCGGGCGTGCTGACGCGGGAAGACCTTGTAGCGAATGAAGACAAGCTCCTAAAAGACCCCGATTTTGACCCAACCTTTTCCCAAATCGTAGACTTCACTCAAGTCTCTCAAGTCGACGTGAAACCCGAAGATATCCTGTTCCTCGCGGAAAGAAACATTTTCTCACCGAAGTCCCACCGCGCGGTGATTGCGGGGAACGACCTCGTTTACGGGCTCGCACGCATGTATGAGATGATTCGCGACTCCAAGGGCGAGACCGAAGTCCGCGTCTTCCGCGACCGCGACGAGGCGATCGCCTGGGCGCTTGCGAGCGGTGAGAAGGACTGACATTTCCGCCCTGCCAATTCCCCGCGCGTGATGCACTTCGATTTTTTCGGAAACTGCGGCGGGGCTTCAGAAATTGAAGCGGTAGCCGAGGATCAGCTTGGCGATGAGGTGGTCGGTGGAGCGGGTCATGCCGACGCCCATGCCAAAATTGACTTCCCACTGCGGCGCGAGGTTCAAATCAATGGCGGGGAAAATCTGCTGCTCTTGTTCCGCGAGAGGATCGAAGCCGGTGACGGGACCGAGCGAGCCGTAGTACTCGAGGCCGCCGGCGATTTTCGGCGTGACGTTGTAGCTGAATTTGAAATTAGGAGAAAACGTAACGCCCATCGGCACGCTTTCGCCATGGAAGGAGCGGTCGAGGGTGGGATTGAACGACCAATACCACTTGCCGACCGTCTGGTCCACGATGGGGCGAATCTCCCAGGTCCAGGTGTCCGGGGAAAAGCGGCGGCGCTGGTAGCCCAGTTCGTCCGAGATGCTGACGCCGACGGGCCAGTGCCACGCGGGAGGCACGCGAAAGCGCGGCCGAATGTGGTCGCCAACCCAGTCCCAGCCGTCACCGTCACGAAGCGACGTGAAGATGTAAAAGCCGCACTCGAACCAGTCATTGAAGCCGTGCGTGATTTCGATCGTTTCGTGCTCGGCGTGATTGGTGGGATTGAGGCCGTCGGCGAACGTCTTCGAGCCTTCGATGGTGAAATTACTGTGGAGCTCCACCATCGTGTGGCCGGGCTCGACGGTGTCCGCGCCATAAACTTGAATTTCGTAGTTGTCCTGCGCGCAAAGAGGAGTGGCCAGCGATCCGAGTGCGGCAGAGAAAACAAGAGCGAGTGCAACCCCAAGGCACCGAAAGAAATGTTTCCCCAAGCCGAACCTCCGCGCCACAGTCGAGTGGAAAGGAAAATCCAGGATAGCGCGGGCTGCTGCGCGCAGGCAAACAAAGGCTACTTGCACAGGAAGTAAGGGCGTTGCATCGGCAGGCAGATCAAAGGATGATGGGATTTCGTGGGGGTTCCCCTTTGGCCGACGCCATCAGCTTTTCGTTGGGTCCGCGCCGCTGTCCCTTGTGCGGGAGCCAAGTGGTATTGCGTTCGCGGCGCCGAGGCCTGATCGAGGTGTTGATTTTGCCGCTCTTCTTCATCCGGCCTTACCGCTGCCGGCAGTGCAGAGCGCGTCACCTGGGCTTCATTTTGCGACCTCGCGTGGTTGAGATTCCCGAGGAAGGAAATTTCGACAATTAGAGCCGGGAGGGCGCCGGCGGGAACGCGCGGCATGGACTCGCTCTCCAGACAAGCGCTCGCCTGCCCGCAAAAAGAACTCTCTCACTGGTCCGAGTTTTGATCCTTGTCGGATCTGATGCCGGCGAGGGCCAGAAGTCTTCGCAGCGCCCTTTCGCCGCCGGCCCCGCGCTGCGTTCCAGCGATGTTGCCATCGCGGTCGATCACGACGTAGATCGGGTACACGGTGGCCTCATACATTGCGGCGAGATTGGTATCGTCGGTCAGAACAACGGGGGTCTTTCGCGGATTATTTTCGAGATACTTCTTGACCGTCTTTTTGGATTCACCCACGTTCACGGCCAAGACAATCAAACCCTTGTTCGCGAACTCGGCGCCCAGGTTGTCCACCAAGTTTTCTTCCGCCTCGCAGAGGGGGCACCACGTGGTCCAGAAATCGAGCAGAACCACTTTCCCTTTCACCGAGGCGTTGTTGAATTGCGCGCCGTCGAGAGTCTTGGCGTGGAAATTCGGGGCTGGCTCGAGGTCGTCCGAGTCCGCGAAGGCGCACACGGCCACAAGGGCCAGCGCAATGCACAAGAATCGCCAGGGGATGGCAGTGCGGGCTCGCATAGAAATACATCGTATCACAGCACTACTAAACCAGTTTATATATCTCGGCCGGCGCCGGCGGTTGTGCGAGGGGCGCAGGGCTGCGGGCCGAGCGAAGGCGACTCAAGCGCGCGGGTGGGCCTTGTCGTAGACCTCCATCAATTGACGGATGGAGGCGTGCGTGTATTTCTGCGTGGTGGAAAGCGAGGCGTGGCCGAGCAACTCCTGAATGGCGCGGAGATCGGCGCCATCGGCGAGCAAATGCGTTGCGAACGCGTGGCGCAGGGAATGCGGGTGGATATCCCAGTTGACGTTCACGAGGCGGGTGTATTTCTTGACGATGCGGCCCACGGAGCGTTTCGTGAGCCTCCCCCCGGCAAAGTTCAAGAAGACGGCTTCGGGGTTTGTGCGTCCGGGCGCGCGGTAGAGCAATTCCGCGCGAACCGGCCAGTAGGCTTCGAGCGCCTGCTCGGCCTTGCTTCCGAAGGGCACGATGCGTTCTTTGTTCCCCTTGCCGAGCACGCGCAGCATCATTCCCTTGCGATCCACGTCGGCGACATTCAAGCCCGTCAGTTCGCTGACGCGCAAGCCGGAGGCGTAGAGCAATTCGAGGATGGCGCGGTCGCGCTTGACGAGCAGGCGCGATTCATCTTCGGGAGCGCCAGGACGCGGCCTCTGCGGAACCGCTCCTTCTCCCGCCGTGGTGATCTGGTCGAGAAATACGTTCATCTCTTCCGTGCTCAGAATGCTGGGGATGCGCTTCGGCAGTTTCGGCGTGGAGACCAGGCGCGCAGGACTCTGCGCCAGCCTGCCTTCGCGGACGCAGAACTTGAAAAATGAGCGAAGTGAGGCAAGTTTGCGAGCAATCGAGCTTTTTTGCAGTCCCCGGTCGTGAAGGTGACCGAGGAACTCGCGGATCAGGCGATGATCGATCTCGTCGAGCGCCACCGCTTTCACTCCCGGCGGAGAGAGATAGCCGAGAAACTGTTCGAGATCGAGCTGGTAGTTGCTCAGCGTGCTGGGCGAAGCATTGCGTACCGAACGCAAGTACACAATGTACTTCGCGATCTCTTCCTTCACGGGATCTATCCCCCGGAGAAATTTTACGGCGGGAGCGCGTTGCCGAACAGGGGAGAAAGCGCCGGGCGTAGCGGCGAGGACAATGCCTCCGATGAGGCACGTGGAACCGGAAACGATGACGGTCAGTTCGAGTGGGGATTCGTTTCGAGGACGAAGGGGACGCCCCGTTGGGAATTGAGCTGCACGGTCTTCGTGAGGTCAATACAATCGAGCGGGACAGCGTTTCTGCCGCCATAGTCGGTGATGTAGTTCAGCAAGCCGCCCGCGACCCAGTACTGCACCAGGCCATACATTGAGCCGTCCTTGAGTTGCAGGAGTGTTTCGGGGCGCTGGCTGGCCGATACGGGTGCGGCTTCAGGCTGCTCGCCAGGGTTGGAGCCGGGCGCGGCGTCTGCGTCGTCCGATGAATCTTGATCCGCAGGCGCGACATCTGGTCCGTCCCACGCATCGGGCGAAAACTGCTCTTCGTCGAGTGCGTAGGCCGGGGCGAAGCAGGGCGACCCTGCTGCCTCCGCAGTCAGGCCGGAGGCATCCCAGTAATTTCCCGCGAGGCAATTCAACGCGGCGCCATAGAAGAACGACCCGCCGCAGAAACCGAAGCCAAGAAACGGCCCGCACCACGAGTCGAAAAATCCCTCGCGAAAACGGCGGCGCAGACGGAAGCGCCCATCGAAATCCGAACGCTCAAGCCATGCCAATTGCAATCGATGAGCGGCAATTTCAGCCGGTGTGGTCACGACCGCGGCAGCGGCGTGGCGGGGAGCTGCCGAATAACCGCGCGCATTCGGGGGCAGCATGCTTGCGGTAAAGCGAATGGTCGACACGCCGGAATAAAGCGCTTGCCAGCCTGATTGTCCGGCCGGGTCGTGACTGGTGTAATAGTCGGAAGCAGGGCGTCCGGATTCACCGGACACGGCAGCGGGATGAGTGCCAGCAGCGGGCCGGTACATTGCCGCTCCGTACGAGCCGCTGGCGTAGCCGTGAGAAGCTTCCGCCCCGCTCAAAGAGTGACCGCCGCCTGATGCCGCCGAGCCGGCGTGCCAGCCCCCGCCGCCGTGGCTGCCTCCGCCAGCGTGGCCACCGCCGTGTTGCGCTCGCACGGGCAAGGCGGCCAGCGCGAATGCACACAGGCCCGCAATGGCAATTCGAAGCTTCATTTCAGACGGGGACGCGGGTGATTATACTCCTAACGCCCCCGGGTGATACGCAATTCGTCCTGGGCAGCAGTGGGAGCCGGGGCCGATTGCGCGGCCGTTGGAAATGTGCAAAGCAGCGGCTCGGTATCGTATTCTCTTGCGGAGGGGTTGCGAGGAGTTCTGGCGCTGTGTTTGTTGACGAAGCCAAAATTCACGTGAAGGCGGGCAACGGCGGCAACGGCTGCGTTGCGTTTCGCCGTGAAAAATTCGTGCCGCGCGGCGGGCCGTCGGGCGGCGACGGCGGCTCGGGCGGGAGCGTTTTGCTCGAGGCGACGCCGCACGACAACACCTTGCTGCGCTATCGCTTCAACCGCGAGTTTCGCGCCGACCGCGGCCGCCATGGCGAAGGCTCGAACTGCACGGGCCATTCGGGCAACGACATGGTGCTGGCCGTGCCGATTGGGACTCTGGTCTTCGATGAAGATTCGGGCGAGTCGCTGGCCGATTTCACCGAGGCCGGCCAGCGTGTTATGGTCGCGCGTGGCGGACGCGGCGGGCGCGGCAATCAGCATTTCGCGAAGCCGTGGCACCAGGCTCCGCGCGAATCCGAAGAAGGGCAGCCGGGCGAAGAGCGGCGCCTGCGGCTGGAGTTGAAGCTGCTCGCCGACGTTGGTCTGGTCGGTTTCCCGAACGCGGGAAAATCCACGCTGATTTCGCGCATCTCGGCGGCTCGCCCGAAGATCGCCGATTACCCGTTCACGACGCTGGAGCCGCATCTTGGCGTCGTATCGGAAGGCGATCCGGCGCGCGGGGATGGCCGGACGTTCGTCGTGGCCGATCTGCCCGGCCTCATCGAAGGCGCGCATGCGGGCGCGGGACTCGGCACGCGTTTCTTGCGCCACATCGAGCGCACGCGATTGCTCGCGCACCTGATTGACACGAGCGACGCTTCGGAGCGCGATCCCGCTCGCGATTACGAGATTATTCGGGGCGAGCTCGCCGCATTCAGCGCAGAGCTCGCGGCAAAGCCGGAAATTGTGTTGGCGACCAAGCTCGATGCGACCACGGATCGCGCGCGGCTCGACGGGCTGCGCCATTTCTGCGCGGCGCGCGGGCTTGAATTCCACGCCATTTCGGCCGTAACCGGAGAAGGCATCGCGGAGTTGGTGCACGCGATGGCCGCAGCGCTCGAACGTCTTGGGCCCGCGAGCACCGAGGATTCGGAGCAGCCAAAGGACGCGGGCAGCGAGGCCGGCCCGCCCGCTGCGCCCCAGGAGGATCGTTGAAAGCGCATCGCGAGTCAAAGCGCGGTTCGGAAAGACCGCGACGCGGCCGTCGGATCGCGTTGTTCGGCGGCACGTTCGATCCGATTCATGCAGGCCACTTAGCGGTGGCTCGCGCGGCGGTGCGGCGTTTTCATCTCGATTGCGTCTATTTCATTCCCTGCGGCCGGCCACCGCACAAGCATCGCACCAACCTGACGCCTTTCCCGCACCGCTATGCGATGGTCGCACTGGCGTGCACGGAGGACGCTCGATTCGTGGCATCGCTCGCGGAAGCCGGCAAGAACATGGCGGGGCAGAAAATTGTTTATTCCGTGGACACCGTGCGGTATTTCCGCCGCGAAGCCGCGCGCCGTGGTGATCACCTCTATTTTCTGATGGGCGCCGATTCTTTCCTCGACATTCGAGAATGGCACACGCCGAAGAAGTTGCTCACGCTTTGCGATTTCATCGTCGCGAGCAGGCCCGGTTTTCCGAGCGCCGCATTGCGGCGCGCGGTTCCCAAAGGGCTGCGCACCGAACCGGGCGGGCGCGGGGAAGCGTTCACATTACATCGCGAAGGCGCCTCGGGCGGCGGCACGAGCGTATACCTGCTGGACGCGGTCGCGAGCCACGTGTCGGCCACGGAGGTACGCTGGCGTTTAGACAACGCGCGACCCATACGCGGTCTTGTGCCCGCCCGCGTCGAGGAATACATTAGCGTTCAGGGCCTCTATCAAAGGTGAAGACGGACTCGCTTCGATCCGAATTGCGGTTGGCCGTTCAAGCCGCGCAAGACAAAAAGGCCGCCGCCGTGACGCTGCTCGATCTGGCCGGTCTCGGCGCCTTCACCGATCATTTCCTGTTGTGCACCGGCTTCAGCGCCCGCCAGGTGGAAGCTATCAGCGACTCGATCGCAGAAACGCTCGCAAACCACGGCCTGCGCCTCGCGCATCGCGAAGGTGTGGCCGGCGCCGAATGGGTGTTGCTCGATTTCGGGGGGCTGGTGGTTCACGTGTTCACCGAACGAGCGCGGCATTTTTACAATCTCGAACGGTTGTGGCGCGCCGCGCGCCGGACGGACATTCCCGATCCCGCCCCAGGGGCCGCCCCGGCGTGAGCGAAGCGCGCATCGCGTGGGTGGCCGCAGACCCGGCATCGCTTGCCGTGCTGGATCTGGCGCATCGCTTGGCGGAGACCACGACGACCGTGCTGATCACCGGGGAGAGCGGCACAGGTAAAGACCAACTGACGCGCGTCATCCACCAGATGAGCCCGCGCCACGACGCCCCCCTGCTGAAAATTGATTGCGCGAGTTTGCCCCAAGAATTGGTGGAATCCGAGCTGTTCGGACACGAGCGCGGCGCATTCACCGGAGCGGTCGAGCGCAAGCGAGGCCGGCTCGAGATGGCGGCGGGCGGCACGATCGCGCTCGATGAGGTTGCGGCGCTCTCCGTGGCGACGCAATCGAAGCTGCTGCGCGTGCTCGAGGAACGCTCATTCGAGCGCCTGGGCGGCACCGAGACGCTCACGATCGACGCGCGGCTGGTCGCTCTGACCAACGCCGATCTCTCGCGCCTCGTCGCTGCGGGCCGTTTCCGCGAAGACTTGTTTTTCCGGCTGAGCGTGCTGACGATTCGCGTGCCACCATTGCGAGAGCGCCCCGGGGACATTTTGCCGCTGGCCGAGCACTTGCTCATGCGTTTGGCCGCCGTGCATGGGCGCGGCGAGGCGCGCCTGAGCGAGCCCGCGCGGCGCATGCTGGGAGCTTATGCGTGGCCCGGCAATGTCCGGGAACTGAAGAACGCGATCGAGCACGCCCTGGTCTTTTCCACCGCTACGACACTCGAGCCGAGGGATTTTCCCGAAGGCGTGCGAGTGGCCGATACGGGAATCGGTGCCGGCTTGCGCTCACTCGAGGAGATTGAAAAAGACGCCATCCGCGCAACTCTCGAAGCGACGCATTACCGCATTACGCGCACCGCTGGAATCCTCGGCATCAGCCGCAAAACCCTGCTCGACAAACGCAAGAAATACGGCCTCAACTGAGAAATATTTCCGCAGTGCCCCGAGTTCGTTCCGGGATTCGTTCAGGACGGCTTGCGGCGGGCGGGCTCGATCGTAACGATCACTTCCTCGCCCTCGGCGAAATCGAGCGGCTGCGCCGGGACGAGTTTTCCCGCCTCGACAAGCGCGCGCACGCGAACCGCGCGGTAGTCGCGGCCGGATGCCGGCGGGGCGGAAGAGATGCGATCGAGCGCCTGGTTTGCGAGGGCGTCGGCCTCATGATTGCGTTCGCGCGGAACGTGTTCGATGGAGAAAAATTCAAAAGCGCGGGCGGCTTTTTGCGCGCGCTCGTGCAGCGGCTTCAGATCGGCGCTCTTCACTTTGTACGCGCCCTTCATTTGCCGCACCAGGAGTTCGGAATCGCTTCGGATGCGCAGCCGGCGAATGCCGCGGGCGGCCGCGGCGTCGAGCGCGGCGATGAGCGCGTAGTATTCGGCGACGTTGTTGGTCGTGCGACCGATGTATTTTCCCAAGGAATCGAGCGGGCTGCCGTCCGGGCCGCGCAGGATGACGGCGTAGGAGGCGGGGCCCGGATTACCGCGGGCCGCGCCGTCAATTTGTGCGATGTAGGAGGGGCGGTTGTCGCCGGCGGAATCGGGTTCCGCGAACAAACGCGCCGGGGGTCGCGCGGAAGAACGCTTCATGCTTCCTGGCCAGTGGCGGGCGCGCTGCCGGCGGCCGCGGAGGCGGCGCCGCCGGACGCATGTGGCAAGTAGAGGATGCGCGTGCAGGCCTCGCAATGAAAAATATCCTGCGATTCTTGCCGTGCCAATTCCTGTATGACGTGCGGCCGGATCATCACGCCGCACTGCGCGCAACTCTGATTGCGGGCTTCGGCGAGGCCGATGCCATTGCGGCGCTTGGCGATGCGATAGTATAGCTCGAGCAATTCCTCGGGGACGCCGGCGGCCGCCTCCGCGCGCTCCGTTTCCGCCGCCCCCAATTCTTCTTGCGTGGCCGCCTGGTCGGCCGCGATTTCGCGGCGCTCGGCGCCTGCGGCCGTTTCCGCTTCGGCCAGCGCGCGCTCGGCGGTCTTCACTTGCCGTTCGTACTCCTCGCCCGCCACCATGCGCTCGAGCAACCGGTCCTCGGCCTTGTCGACTTCCGCCTGTGCATTTTGGATCTCGTGCTGGAGGGCCCGATACGCTTCGTTCGTCTTGACCTCGTAGCTCTGGTCCTTGTATTTCCGGGCACGCTCTTTCCACTGCTCGACGTCGAGCTCGTATTTCTTGCGGTCCTTGAGGCTGCCAACGAGCGCCTCGCGCGCGGCGGCGAGCTGTCCGCGGATGGTCTCGACGCGCGCGCTGGCTTCGGCGATGCGAGCGGGGAAGAGGGAGAGGCGGTCGCGCAATGCGATCAAACGCAGATCCACGGCCTGCAGTTGCACCAAGTGCTTCAGACCGGGTGCCATGGTCCGGCCATTCTATCATAGCGATTCAGGTCGTCCCGGCGCCGCTTGGCTGCGGGCGAAATTGCGGTTTTCCCAGAAGGCGAACGCCCGATGCGTCTTTTTGGCTCCCTGAAACGTATACAGGTCGGGCATGATGGGGAATGCAGCAGCGACTGTTTGGGAGGCGCCCGTGGGCGTCGAAGATGAGCTCAGCAGGCTCCGGCGCGGCGATCCCGAGGCGCTGGGGGCGCTGGTCGAGCGCTACCAGCACCGGCTGTACCGTTATCTTTGCCGCATGGTAAGCGATCCGGCGGCGGCCGAGGATCTGTTTCAGCAAACTTGGTTGCGTGTGGCCGAGCAGATTCGCCGTTACGACGAGCGCCGCAATTTCGACGCGTGGCTTTTTCGCGTGGCGCATAATCTGGCGATCGATTCGCTGCGCCGGTATCGCCCCGAAAGCCTCGACGAGCCGCTGCCATCGGGCGAATCGCGCGTGGAACGTCTTCCCGCCGACGCGCCCTCGGCGCTCGATTTGGTGGTAGAGCGCGAATGGAGCGGGAAAATTGCGGGCGCGATCGAGCAACTGCCGGCGATCTATCGCGAGGTGCTCGCGCTGCGTTTTGAAGAGGAGATGAAGCTTGAGGAGATTTCCGAATCGTTGAGCGCGCCGCTCTCGACCGTGAAGACCCGCCTGCGCCGCGCGCTCGAAGGGCTGCGCGAAAGACTCGAAGCGAGTGGCGCAGTCCGTGAGGTGACACCGTGAAAGACCATTCCGCTCTGCGCGAACAGCTGGCACTGGCAGCCGTGGGCGCGCTCGAGCACGAGGAGCAGATGGAAATCGAGCGCCACGCGGCCGGGTGCCCGGCCTGCGCCGCGGAACTCGCGCGGTGGCAGCGAATTGAACTTGCGATGCGCCAGATGCCGAAACCGCTGGCTCCGGCGGGCCTGGTCGAGCGAACGCGTGCACTCTTGGTGGAGCGCAACGCCCGGGAAGCCGAGGCCCGTTCGAATTTTCGCGGGCTCGCACTGCTCATCTTGTTTGCATGGGTGATGACGCTTCTCGCGTGGCCGCTTGAACGCCAATTGGCGGCCGGCGCGGCCAGTTGGCTCGCGCTCGATTCCGCGCGCGCGGGAGTTTGGGTGCTGGCGTACACGATCTTCGGTTCTATCGCGGGGATGACCGCGGCCGTCGTGCTGGGCTTGGATCGGCGTCGGGCGGCGAGGAGGGCGGTATGAGCAAGTTCGGAAAAGGACTGCGAATTATCCGCTGGCCCGTGTGGCTGGTGGCCTTTGTTTTGTACGGTGCGTTGGCAGGCTTCCTGCTCGGCTATGCCATTCCCCACGACCCGAAACTGCACCTGTGGGAGTTGTGGCAAAAAACCCTCTTTGCTTTCGGAATTCCGATTGTGTTGCTCCCTTTTCCGCTCCTGGTGGGATTTATTTACAGCGATGCGAAGCGGCGGAAGATGCGCTACGTCGTCTGGACGTTTCTCGCGACGCTGCTTCCCGACGGCATCGGCATCATTCTCTACTTCCTGCTGCGTGACCCGCTGCCCAAGCCATGCCCGCGGTGCAATTCGATCGTGCCGCTCTCGTGTTCCTATTGCCCTTACTGCGGGACACAAATCGCGCGCACTTGTCCGAACTGCCAGCGCAAGATCGAGCCGGACTGGGCGAACTGCGCCTACTGCGGGACAAAATTATCCGGCGCATCGCAGAGCGCTGCCTAGACGCTTCCGCCGTGCAGGAGACGCTTCACTCGCTCTGGTGAATCGTCATCGTCTGATCGATGGTGATCGTGGGATAGTGCTGCGGCAGAGCGCCCGCCGGCATGGGGGGAGGCGTGGCCGTGTAGGTCGCAGTCGCGGTGAAGCCGCTATCGGAAACATCCACGGAGTAGGTGTAGCCATCGCGTCCGGTGCGTTGCATGGTCAGCGCGCCGCTGGAAGTGAGCTTGTCGAGATCCACGTACGAGCCATTTTGCGCCCAATACATCCGCTCCGCCTGCCCGATAGAGAGCAGGTCGCCCTCCACACCGGTGAGCGAGATTTGCTGCACGGCCGTGGTGCCCGTTCCGGTCACGGACTGCTTGAAGAAGTAATAGTAGGAGCCAATCGCAATCGCCATCGTCAGAACCAGGCTCAGGAGTCCAAACGTTACGCGCATGGTTCAATTATATCTGGAGGGAAACAGCCCGGCGGGCTCGGCAAGGGATGAGTTTCCATCGCAGAATGGGCCCCCCGCCGCCAGTAGATTCCGGGCAGGAAGGCGGCACTCCGCAGTCTCCACGCATCCAATCTATGGTGGGGATTCCGCTACAATTGGCGGGAAACATGTGGACTCCAGACGCGTCCAATCGTTAGCATGGCTCGAGCCTTGAAATAGACCGAGTGTGAGAATCCGGGGGACCAACGCGATGAAATTGCGAGGACTGGAGTGCGCGCTTGCTGGCCTGCTGCTCTGCGGCATCCCATCGGCGGCGCGGTGCCAGGAACAAACAGCCCCGGAATCCGTCCAGCCGGCCCAACTGCATTTGGTGACGCGCACTCTCTCGAACGGTCTCCGGATGGTCATGGTGGAGAACCATGAAGCGCCGGTCATCAGCTTGCAGATGTGGTACCACGTGGGCTCGAAGGACGAGCGCCCGGGCCGCACGGGTTTTGCTCACTTGTTCGAGCACCTGATGTTCCAGGGTTCGGCGCACGTCGCGCCGGAGCAGCACACGCGAATCATCGAAGCCCTGGGCGGGGAAGCCAATGCGGAGACCCGCGACGACGTGACCCTCTTCTACGAAACGTTTCCGAGCAATGCGCTCGAGCGCGTTTTATGGCTCGAAGCGGACCGTCTGGGCGGCCTGAAGATCACGCAGGAGCATTTTGAGTCCGAACGCGAGGTGGTCAAGGAGGAACGCCGCCTCGACGTGGACAATCACCCCTACGGGGAAGTCTTCGAGGATCTGTACGCTGCCGCCTTCACGGTGCATCCCTACCATCACGTCACCATCGGCAGCATGGAGGACCTGAACAAGGCCACTCTCGCCGACGTCCAGGATTTCTTCCGCACCTACTACCGTCCGGACAATTGCACCCTGATTCTGGTTGGCGATTTTTCCGCGGATGACGCCGCGGCGATGGCGGAGAAATATTTCGGCGGAATTCCCAAGCCTGCCGTGCCCATTCCTCGGTCCCGCACCGTCGAGCCGCCACAGACCGCCGAGCGCCGCCTCACGAAGTCGTATCCGAATTCGCCGCTGCCCGCCGTCATGTACGGCTACAAGATGCCCGCCGCCTTTTCGCCGGACTCGTACCCGCTGACTCTGGCCTCCAATATTCTCGCCGGAGGCGAAAGTAGCTGGCTCTACCGCGCCCTGATCTACGACGACCGCATCGCCGTAGGCGTGGACGGCAGCGGAAATTTCACCGAGGACCCGAATCTATTTTTTTGCGTCGCCGTAATGAATCAAGGCTACACCGACGCCCAGGGCGAAAAGGAAATTCAAGCCGTGCTGGACCGCTTGAAGGCCGCCCCGCTCGATGCCCGCGACCTCCAAAAGGCGAAAAATCAGCAGATCGCCGCGTTTATCCTGGGCCGCGACAGCGATGAAGACATCGCTACGGCAATTGGCCCTTACGCGGTTCTCGCGAACGATCCGGCGTTGATCAACACGGAACTGGAACGCTTCCTTCGCGTGACGCCCGAAGACATCCAGCGCGTCGCGCGCCAGTATTTCGTACCCGAGCACGCCACGCTTCTCGAAATTCAGCCGCCAGCCGGTGCCGCCGGGGGCAACCAATAATGGCCGCGCCCCTGATTTTCCGCCGCTCCCTTCGCTGGCCCGTGGCCGCCCTGACTACGATCTTTCTGGCGGGCGCGATCACGGTCGCAGCGCAGCAAGCGCCCGCGCCAGTTGCCCCGCCCGCTCAGACAAGCGCCGCGCATCCGCAACCTCCAACACCGCAGGCTTCTAGCACGAGCCTTGTAGGCCAGATGCCCCCGCTCGCGCCGCCCCGCCCGTTCCATTTCCCAACGTTCGCAACGAAGACGCTGCCGAACGGCCTGCGCGTGTTCGTCGTTTCCGAGACCGATTCTTCCACGGCCCAGCCCGCGGTGACGATCGAGCTTCTGCTGCCGCAAGCGGGATCGACGGCCGATCCACACGGGAAACCCGGAACGGCTTCGATGGTCGCGAGCCTGCTTACGGAGGGAACGGAGCGCCGCACGGCGCAAGAGATCAACGAGGCAATTGATTTCGTCGGCGGCTCGCTCAGTGCAACGGCTAGCTCGGACGCCACGTCGGTCAATGCCACAGTTGTAAAAAAAGATTTCGATCTCGCGATGGATCTGCTTTCTGATATCACGCTGCATCCGAGCTTCACGAGTGCAGAAATCGAGCGTCGGCGGCAGCAAGCGCTCTCGGATCTCGCGCTCGATTATGATGACGCGGAGTATCTCGCCTCAGCGGCGTTCCGCCGAGTCGTCTATGGCTCGGGTGTCTATGGCCTTCCGCCCGACGGCACGCCGCAATCCGTGAGGGCCTTGACGCGCGATGACTTGGTCGAATTCCACGACAATGCTTACGGCCCGCAAGGCGCGCTCCTGGCCATCGCGGGCGACGTCACGCCCGACGAAGGATTTGCCGCAGCGGAAAAATATCTCGGCGCGTGGCGCACCGGGGGCCCGTCGCCTGTTGTGACGCCGGGCGCGCCACGTCCGAAAGGGACGCGCATCTTTCTCATCGAAAAACCGGACGCGGTTCAGACGCAGATCCGCATCGGGCGGACCGGCATGCCGCGAAACAATCCGGACTATATCCCGCTCAGCGTCACAAACCAGATTTTCGGCGGTTCTTATAACGCGCGGCTCAACACCGCGGTCCGGCTGAAAAAGGGCCTGACCTACGATGCGTCATCCGAATTCGTGAGCTACCGCGGAGCCGGAAATCTATTGGTCAGCACCTTCACCCGCACGGAGCAGAGCGTCGCCGCGACGCAGCTAGTGCTCGACGAGATCCGGAAGATGTCTTCCGGTGACGTGACGCAGGACGAGTTGGATGTCGCCCGCGATTTCCTCGCTTACGTTTTTCCGCTGCACGCGGAAACTTCCGAGGACGTCGCCGACCGTGTCCTCGGCGCCGCGTTCTATGGCTTGCCCGCCGATTACCTGGACACCTATCAGGACCGCGTTCGGGCCGTGACCTCGGCCGACGTCAAACGCATCGCGCAGACCTATTTTGATCCCTCGGATCTCGACTTGGTGCTGGTCGGCAACGTTGCGCCACTTCGCGACGCGCTGCTGAAATTGCTTCCCGGCGCGAAAGTAATCGAAATTCCGGCCGAAAGGCTCGATCTACTTTCGCAGGATCTGCTACAGCCGGCCCCGAGTCCCGCACCAGGAAGAGGAGCCGCGGGCGGCCAGCCGCAGTCCGTGGCTCCGGCCGGTCAGGGCACGCAGCCGTAGTGCTTGGAGGTTTTCGAGATGGGCGTTCATGCGCCTCGCGGAAGGAATCACCGATGAGGGTAAGCCTCCTCATCTGCACCGGAAGACGCCCGCGGGCGGCGAGATTTTGAGATTGGCCGTCAGCAGGCATACACTTGAAGATTCGCACCATGCGGCAGTTCGTTCCGAAGGAGCACCCTTGAAGACAAATCGTCTTTTTCTATGTTGCGCCGTCACTTCGCTCACCCTTTGGCCGGTGGGTCTCGGCGCCGCCGGAGGCGCCGGCAGGCGCACTGGCAATGTTCGCCAGGCCACCGGCTCTGCGCCGCAGGGCGGTCAGGCGTCGCCATCGCCGAACCTGGCCACCATGGGCCAGGAACTCGACCGCGAGATGTCCGTTCTCGGCAAGTCCGATCCGCCCGCCTACTACATCGGTTATACGCTGACGTCGATGGACCACGCGGAAGTGATGGGCTCGAACGGAGCGCTGCTCTCGAGCGACGAAGTCAAGTCGCGCTGGCTCGAAGCGCGCGTGCGCGTGGGCACCTACGATTTGGACAACACGCACCAAGTGGGCAACGCGCCTTCGCAGCAACAGACGAGTTTCGGGCGGGCCGCCCCGCTGGAAGACGATCCGGGCGTTCTCCGGCGTTCGTTCTGGCTTGAGACGGACAAGCAATACCGTGCTGCGGCTGAGGCATTCATCAAGATCCAGACCACCAAGGATGTCCAGGCCCAGACTGCGGAAGGACACGCCCCGGATTTCTCGCACGAGCAGCCGCATGTTTGGTACGGCCCGGAAGTATCCCTGAAGGTGGACCGCAAACCCTGGGAGAACAAGGTTCGGCTTTATACGCGCACGTTCCGCGATTCGGCGCAAATCCTGAACTCCATCGTCACCTTCACGGCGCAGGCCGACAACCAATATCAGGCGACGACGGAAGGCACGCGGCTGCAATTCGGCCAGGTGCGCTACCGGCTCGAGCTTTTCATTCAAGGCAAGGCCACCGACGGAATGGACATCAACCGCTACTACAATTTCGATTGGACGAATCCCGCCGAGGCCCCCGACGATAAGACCGTCCTCGCCGAATGCGCCACACTCCGCAAGGAGCTTGAGGCGCTGGTGGTGGCTCCGCTTATGGAGCCTTACGTCGGGCCGGCGCTGCTCACGGGCCGCGCAACCGCCGTTTTCTTCCACGAAGTTTTCGGCCATCCCGATGAGGGCTTCCGTCAGAAGGACATCAATGAAGGACAGACCTTCGCGCACAAAATCGGCGAGCAAATTCTCCCGAGTTTCATCTCCATCTATGACGATCCGACCGATCATCGCGTCGGCTCGACCGTCCTCCTGGGCGATTACCCCTTCGATGATGAGGGCATTCCTTCCGAGCGAGTGACGCTGGTGGACCATGGTGTCCTGAAAGATTTTGAGATGTCGCGGCAGGCAATCCTGGGTTTTCTTTATTCCAACGGGCACGGACGCCGCCAAATCGGCTATCAGCCCGAATCGCGCCAGGGCAATTTGATCGTCGTAAGCAGCCAAACCGTCTCCAATGCGGAGTTGCGCAAGAGGTTCATCGATGAGATTCGCAAGCAGGGCAAGCCGTTCGGCTTGTTCATTGACGACATCGAAGGCGGTTTCACCATGACCGGCCGCAGCCAGCCGCAGGCCTTCCAGATCGAGCCGCTTGTCGTTTACAAGGTGTTTCCCGACGGGCGCCCCGACGAGATGGTGCGCGGCGTGAATATCGCCGGGACCCGGCTCGTCTCGCTGCAGAAAATCATCGCCACAGGCGACACGGAGGAAGTGTTCAACGGCTATTGCGGCGCGGAATCGGGTTCGGTGCCGGTAGCCGCGGTCGCTCCGGAGATTCTGATCTCCGAGATGGAAGTGCAGAAGAAGGAGACTTCGACCGACCGGCCGCCCATCCTTCCGCCTCCCGCGCACGATCCGCAAGCGGCCCCAACGTCAGGTTCGAATGGGGGGCAACAATGAGCCGGGTACACAGAATCTTCGGTATCATTTCCGCAGCCGGACTCGTGCTGGTCGCATGCGGCACGCTGAGCGCGGCGCCCCGCGCAAAAACTGCGGCCGCGCGTCGGGAGGCCGTCCCCGCGCCGCAAGCCCCGGCTTCCGCCACGGATCACACGCTCGATGCGATGCGCGATGAATTGCAGCGCTCGCGCGACCGGCTCACGCTCACCACCGACAATCCGGATGCGCCCACCAGGCCGTACTACATCGAGTACCGTTTGCTCGATCTCGACGAGCGCACGATCACGGCCGAATTCGGCGCGCTGGTCTCCTCGACGACCACCCGCAACCGGTTCATGAGCGTGGACGTGCGTGTCGGCAACTACAAAGTGGACAGCTCGAATTTCATCGCCAGCGAAGGCTTCAGCGGCTTCCTCGGCTCGACCGGCTCGGTCGGCATCGATCGCGACTACGACTCTCTGCGCGAGGACTTGTGGCTCGCCACCGATCAAGCCTTCAAGGAAGCCCTCGAGAATTACTCCAAGAAGCAGGCCTTTCTGAACCGGCTGGCCCACGCGCCGACCATCGACGATTTCCAGCGGGAGCCGGCTACGGTGCAGATCGATCCGCGGCAAGAGCCTGACTGGAGCACGCGCAATTGGGAGGAAGAGGCGCGGGCCGCCTCGGCCGCATTGCGCGCGTTCCCGCAAATCTATAGCTCGCGCGTGACCTATCACCTGGTTTACGCCACGACGTACTTGATGAATACCGAAGGCACGCAGATCCGCAAGATGACTACGCTCGCCTCCGTCGAGGCGAGCGTCGAAAGCGAATCGGACGACGGCATGTCCGTGCACGATTTTTATGCCACGTACGCGGAGCGCCCGGCGGACTTGCCTTCCGCGCAAGCCGTGCACGACGCGCTGACGCACACTGGCCAAGAAATAGTCGAGTTGCGCGCCGCGCCGCCGGTCTCCGATTACGATGGACCCGTGCTGTTCGATTCGTCCGCAACGGGCTCGCTGCTGGCTCAATTGTTGGGACCGTCTCTTTCGGGTGCGCGCTCTCCGCTCTCGATGGTGCCGCAGTTCGACGAGATGATGGATCGCCTCGGTGGGCACAGCGATTGGACGGGCAAAGTCGGCACGCGTGTGCTGCCTCTCAGCGTAACCTTGGTGGACGACCCGACCATGAAACAATGGAACGGCCGGGACCTGATTGGCTCCTACGATCTGGACCAAGAAGGCGTTCACGGCGACAAGGTGACGATCGTATCCAACGGTATACTGCGGCAGCTCTTGATGTCGCGCAGGCCCGGGCCCGATTTCGATCAATCGAATGGCCACGGCCGCTCGACGTTTCTGGCCGAGCCGAAGCCTCTGATCGGCAACCTTTTCTTCCTGTCGAGTGACGAGCAATCGCCCGCCGCGCTCCGCCAGAAATTCCTCGATACGTGCAAGCAGAACGGCCAGGCGTGGGGCCTCGAAGTTCGCCTCATGGACAATCCGGTCATTGCCATCAACGATCAGGACAACGCTTCGGATTTCCTCGCCACGGCTGCTGCGGGAGCGGCGACCGGCGATCGGCTGCCCCTATTGGTCTATCGCGTGAATGTTGCCGACGGTCACGAGGAACTCGTCCGCGGCGCGCGGCTCGAAGGGCTCACTCTGCGGGACCTGCGCAACCTCGACGGAATCGGCGACGATTTGGCGCTTTTCTCCTTCGCGCAAAACCAGACGGCGGGCTTCAATGGCACCGCTCTGCAGCCGTTCGGCAGTTCGGAAGGCGGCGTGCCGAGTACAGTCGTCTCTCCTTCGTTGCTGTTTGACGAGATCGAAGTGCGAGGGCCACGGAGCGAGCCGGAGCGGATGCCGCGTGTGCCGCCTCCTCCGCTGAACTGAGATTGGCGCGAACTACTGTTTGATGATCGCCAGGATGTCTTCGTTCGCGTTGATTGCGATTTTCTCCGGTGCAAAGGGAAGCGTGACATCCAGCGTTTCGTGGTCGGTCAGGACCGCCATCCAGGCGATGAGCTGTGGTTTGCCGCTTCGGTAGAGATAAATCGGTAGCGTGTCCTCCCAACCGTTGGGAACCCCCGCGCGATCAACAGTCATGGAAACCTTGGTTTTGCCGTCGCTCGTAGGCGAGGTTGAGTATTTGAAGTGGTACTCCGGCACTCCCGTCCCATAAACGTATTGATTGAAGAACCAGTCCATCCGGTGATTGCCGTCGAGGTCCATGTGATTGGTCATGTGCTTCTCGACGATGGCCTTGAAATCGCCGGTCGAAGCCGCCTTGTTGTTATAGGTCTGCGTGTAATCCTGCATCATCGCCTTGAAAGCGGCATCGTGGTCTTGTTGCCTCGGATCGTTGAGCATCATCCGCAGCATGTGCAGGACGTAGCCGCCCTTGTTGTAAACGACGTTCTGGTAAGCCTGGGGCTCGTCCGTCGGCGACATGCGCGGGCCCATCCAGATGGGCCCGAGCGACTCGTAGGTGCGGTAGTGTGCGTCTTTGGTCAGCAATTCATCGCGGTCTTCCCGGATTCGCTGTAGATAACCCTTCTCGTTTTCGCGGAACTCCACGTAAAGGTTGCCCGAGAATTGCGCGAATCCCTCCGAGAGCCACACGTCGTGGTAACTCTTCCAACCGACCTTATGGCCCCACCACTGGTGCGAAGTTTCGTGGCCGCGCCAGTAGTCGCTCATCCAGATCAAGTCGTGGGGGTTCAGGCCTAGAGCGACCAGTTGTGTCTGGTCCAGAAAAGAAATCGAGGAAAGATAAATCAATCCGGGCCAGCCTTGGCCGTAATCGCCCGGAATATTCGTGATTGCCAGCGAATGGTAGGGATACGGGCCGTAGTAATTCTCGAAGACACGAATCATGTTCCCCAGTTCGATGCCCATCGTCTTGGACATCCCCGAGGGACTGAGTGTACCGAGTGGGGCGTCCGGGTTGAAGATCTTGATTTCCTCGAAAACTGCGTCGGGATTCCGGTTCGCGTACACTTCAATGTTTGTATTGCCCGTTTTTTGCTCCTCGATTTTGTAGTCGCCAAACGCAAAGCCGGCCACCGAAGTTGCCGGATCGCTCTTCCACTTCGTTACCAGCCAATTCCCGTCGATGCTTTCGCTCACCTTGTCGCCCGTTGCGACCAGCGCGTAATTCTTCGGCGACCGGAACGTCAAATCGAAGTCGCTGCGTGTTGCAAACTCGTTCTCGATCGCCGGATACCACCCGAAGCTCTGGCAGAAAAAGCTTCCGTTTCCGACTTTGCTGACAATATGTTTGCCCGCGTAGTGAAACTCGAGGGTGAGCGGCTGGAATTCACTCGGCTGTGCCAGCACAACGTCCAGGAAGTCCTCCACAATGGCGGTCTTTCCGCCCGGGTCGGGCGGCTGGAAAAACGCGAGCGCATGACCGGCGTCATCGGTGACGCGATCGACGCGCAGATGCGGGTCCAATTCAAATTCAAGCACCTGCTCGCCGCTGGCCAGCATTTCAAGGTGTGCGCGGGCTGTGGCCTCCAGCTCGGTCGAAGGCGCTATCGTCGCTTCGATCTGATAACTCGCCACGTGGAAGTCGGCCTTTGCCAGCGGATCGCGAAACGCCGATTCGGCGGAGCGATCTCGCGCCGGGAAGCTCAGCCAGGTTTCAAATTCCCAATCGCCGAAGGGCCGCACCCATCGTCCGGCTGTAATCTCTTCCGCCTCCAGCGCGTCATCTTCAATTTGAATCCAGCCTTTCGCTATAGTGTTGAGGTCGGCTTCAAATAGTGCCGTTCGTTCGTGATCCAGCGAAAGAATCCCCTTGAACAGACGCGCCCGCGGTGATCCGTCCCGCTTCGTGCGCTCGGCAAACAGCGTATCGCCTGCCCCTGCAGCGGGAATCCAGTGCGCCTGCGCCGCAATTTCTTCGTACGTCTTGTCCGTAAACCACAAGACGCCATCGGTGAACGGCATGCTCAGCGTGTCCTGCCCGGTATACATGCGCAGTTGTTGCTGCTCGACGGCGTTCGGCGGGGCGATTTCGAGCAGGCCCCTGCCGAGAAAGACCGCCCCGAACGGTCTGCCTCCCGCTGGCGCCGTGAATTCCACGACCCCATTCGTTAAGGTGAGCCGAATGCGGTCGCGCGTCAGGACCAGATTCTCAACTACGGTCGTCTTCGCCGGGTCCATCGTGGGCTCGGTGATCGCGTGCCATACGGCAGCCGCAGGTGACGGGGTTGGAGTTGGAGCCGGTGCCGGAGCCGAAGTTTGCGCCTGCGCTGTGGCGCGTCCGGAAATCGCCGTGCCCGTGAAAAGCAGAAGGGATGCCACCGCGGAAAGAGTTGCGAAGCGTTTGTTTCGCATGAGGTTATCCTTGGCGCGGGGAATCACAATATAAACGCCCGCTGAGCTAATAGTCAAAGAAGACCTTCTCGGCGCGACGCCGCCGGATGCAAGGGCGGGACCAGCGACGCGAGAGCGTATAATCGGGCGGCATGCAAGTCTCCGAACATTCCAGCCAACGCCCAGGGCAACGCACGCTCGCGGGCCGCTCCGCCAAGCAATTGGCCGCGCTCGGCTCGATTGGCTCGGCGGTTGTGCTGGTGCTCATCAAGGTCGTGCTGACGGTCGCCACGCACAGCCTCGGCGTGCTTTCCGAGGCGCTGCATTCCAGCCTCGATCTCATCGCGGCGATTCTCACGTACCTGTCCGTTCGCGTCTCCGATTTGCCCGCCGACGCCGGCCACCCGTACGGCCACGGTAAAGTGGAAAGTTTTTCCGCGTTCGCCGAGACGGGCCTGCTGCTGATCACTGCGCTGTACATCATTTGGGAGGCGTTTCGCAGGCTCTTTTTCTACCAAGTGGAGATTGAGCCGAGCTGGTTTGCCATCGGCGCGCTCTTGGTGGCCGTGCTGGTGGACGTCGTCCGGTCGCGCGTTCTGGCGCGAGTCGCACGCCAGTATCAGAGCGAAGCGCTCGAGGCCGACGCCCTGCATTTTTCAACGGACGTGTGGAGCACGCTCGCAGTCATTTTTGGCATCGCGGCGGTCTGGTTGGGCCGCCGGACCGGCGTCGGCTGGCTCCGGTACGCGGACCCCGTGGCGGCGCTGGTCGTCGCCGCCGTCGTGATCTGGGTGGGTTCGCAGCTCGGCAAGCGCACGATGGACGCCCTCCTCGATGCGGCGCCGAAAGGCTTGCAGGAGCGCCTGGCGCGCGCCATTGAGGAAGTTGACGGCGTGTTGGGGGCGGATCGGCTGCGCGTGCGGCGCGTGGGCAACCGGTACTTCGTGGACGTGACGATCAGCGTGTCGCGGACCGCAACGTTCGAGCGCGTGCACGCGATCAGCTACGCAGTCGAACAGCGCGTGGCTGACATCGTTCCCGCCGACGTTGTGGTGCACATGGAGCCGCGCGCCTTGATCGGCGAGCACCTGTTCGATTCCATCCGCGCTGCCGCCGAACAGCGAGGTCTCGCGGTCCACGAACTGGCGGCGCACCAACTCGACGGGCGGTTGGCCGTTGACCTGCATCTCGAAGTGGACGAGCATTCGACGCTGCGCGAAGCGCACCGGCGCGCGAGCGAGCTTGAGGAAGCGATCCGCCACTTGCCCGCCGTCGAATCACGCGGCAGAGCGTCTCAGGAAGCCCAAGTGAACGTGCACATCGAGCCGCTCGGAACCCACATCGCCGCGGCCGATTCTCGCGCGGGTGAAATGAAGACACTCGGTCGCGCCGTCGAGGAATACATCAACAGCCTCGTGCGCGAATTTCATGAATTGGTGGATTGCCACGAGGTGCATGTCTACCGCGTCGAGAACAAGATTCTGGCGGCCTGCCACTGTGCGATGGACGGCGACCTGCCGATCACGGATATCCACGACGTCACCGTGGCCCTCGAGGACCGCGTCAAAGAGCACTTCCCGCAAATTTTCCGCGTCAATATCCATCCCGAGCCGGTCGAGGAGCGCTGAGGAGGCGTTCGTAACTGGTTCCGCTTCCCTAGTCCCCTTGCCGATGAAACTTCCCCCTCGCGGAACGCCGGTTTGATTTTTTCACTACCGGATGGGAGTATTGGCTGGGTCGCAATCCGCGAATGCTTCCTCTCAATAATGCTTCCTTGCCGGATTCTCGCGCTGCCGCGATGAGTCCCGTGAAATCCCCAGCGTCTTACCGTTGGCTGTGGATTGCCGCGATCGCGGCGGCGTTGGCCCTGCGCACCTTTTTTTTCTTCACGACCAGCGCCGATGGTGGCGACGGCCCGGTGTACGAGAACCTGGCGAAAAACTGGCGCAGCAGCGGAATCTACGGCCTCGATCTGGGCCAGGGCGTGCCAGCCCCGGTGGACATCCGCATGCCGGGTTATCCCGCTTTCTTGGCAGCGGTCTCCCGGGTATTTGGAGACGGCCCAAAGCCTCAGTTGTTGGTCCAGGCCGTCGTCGACATCGGGACTTGTCTTCTGGCTGCAATGCTGGCCGCGTGGCTTGTGCCGCCGGAGTGGCGGAAGCGAGCGGCCTTGGCGGCCATGTGGCTGGCCGCGGTTTGCCCGTTCCTCGCGAATTATAGTGTGGCGGTTCTCACCGAAGTCCTGGCTACGTTCTTGACCGCTGCCGCGCTGGTCGCGCTGACGGGAGCCTGCGCCGGGTGTGAGCACGTGACCTGGGGACGCGCGGCGGCTCCCTCAGCCGCGCAGCATCGCCCGTGCAACTGGTTTTCCTCATTCCTCTTGAACCGGTGGTTCTTGGGCGGGTTAGCCGTCGGCTTGGGGACACTGGTGAGGCCGGAAACTCCGCTGCTGCTCGTTGCTCTAGCCTTGCTGCTACTCTGGCGGTGGCGCCATGTGGCTGATTGGGGAAAGCTTGTGCGTGCGGGCGCCCTCACCGCCGCGGGGCTGGTGCTTCCCCTGCTCCCTTGGACCGCGCGCAATGCGATTACCCTTCACGAGTTCCAACCCCTTACCACTCGCTATGCGCAACTGCCCGGCGAGTATGTGCCGCGGGGATTCATGGCGTGGACGGGAACCTGGCTGGTCCGTTACCGCGACGTTTACCTCACGTCGTGGAATCTCGGCGATGAACCGCTGAACATTTCCGATCTCCCCGCATCGGCTTTCGATTCGCAAGAGGAGCGCGAGCGCGTGAAAGCGTTGTTCGATGAGTACGATGACAATTGCTGCGACTTCACCCCCAAATGGGACGCGCAGTTCGCGGCTTTGGCGCGCGAGCGCACGGCGCGGCACCCTTTGCGGACCTATTTGGTCGTTCCGTTCGAGCGTTCGTTCACGCTGTGGCTGACGCCGCGCATCGAACTCTCGGACTATTCCGGCCAGCTCTGGCCGCCTCTCGTGGAATTCCGCCAGGACCCTGAAGATTTCAGCGTGACCGTCCTGTTCGGCGCCATTGGCATATTTTATCTGGCGCTGGCGATTGCTGGTCTGTGGCGCGCGGTTGCGCGCCGCGCCGTTTTGCCCTCGCCGCAGCGCTGGGCGATCGCATTTCTGGTTGTTTTCTGCGTCGTGCGGACCGCTTATTTCACGCATGTGGAAACACCGGAGCCGCGCTACGTCCTCGAATGCTATCCGGCGGTGTTTGCCCTGGGAGCCATTTTCTTTGTCTGCCCAAAGAAGATCACATAGTTGATCCTGATCGGGCGTCGGCGCATCCACGCTGGAATGAGGGGCGTACCTGGAGCCCAATGCGCCCTTGATCCGCTCGAGCCACTCGATTCGTACACGCACCGAGTTTTCAATGTACAATCCGGGCCGACTCAGCTTCTTCCATGATACGTTTTCATGACGTTTGGAACCGCGACACGAGAAAGCACCTCGCCATTGCATTGCTCCTCGGATTACTTCTAAGACTGTTTTTCGTCCTTTATCTACCGGTGGCGGATGTCGATTCCGCCCTCTACGAGGAACTCGGCCAGAACGTTGTGGAGAATCACGCTTACGCTTACGATTCCGGCACCGGCCTGATTCCTACCGATGTCCGCGTGCCTGGTTATCCGTTGTTCCTTGGTTTCCTATACATATTCTTCGGGGATTCTCAGCGGGCCATCCTCATCGCCCAGGCTTTCATCGATCTGGGTACATGTCTCCTACTCGCGGTCCTCGCGGCCTCACTTGCGCCTGAGATGTCGCGAAAACGCGTGGCGATTGCCGCTTTGTGGCTGGGCGCGACGTGCCCGTTCGTCGCCAACTATGCTGCCGACGCGCTTACTGAAGTTCTTGCGACATTTTTCACCACTGCCGCGCTCATATTTCTCGTTTGGGCGTATCAGAGTGAGTTTGGACCGGCGGCTGCCGCGAGAAAACTGGGGCCGGGGCAGCTCTGGTTCTTGGGTGGCGTGATTGTCGGGCTAGGGTCGCTGATACGGCCCGAGGTGCCCATCACGCTTGCCGCGCCCGCGGTGGTGCTGGCTGCACAGTGGTACAAACCCGGCAACTGGCCGCGTCTGGTACGCACCGGGCTTCTCCTCGGTGCGGGAATGTTGATTCCACTTCTGCCGTGGGCGGCGCGCAATTGGATCACCCTGCACAAGGTGCAGTTTCTGACCGCTCGCTACTTCCAGATGCCCGGTGCATACATTCCAGTGGGTTTCTATGCATGGACGCATACGTGGCTGGTGTCCTACAACGATGTGGATAATGTGCTCAATCGCTTAGAGCTGGAGCCTCTCAATATCGCGGATTTTCCCCCGTCTGCTTTTGACTCTCCGGAGGAACGCACGCGCGTTGAAACACTCTTGGAAGACCAGCACAAAAATTCTTTCGTGTTCTCTCCAGAGGCGGACGCCCAGTTTTCCGAACTCGCCCGCGAGCGTACAGCGCGGCACCCATTGAGGACCTATCTGACAGTTCCCTTTCGGCGTTCGCTGACGCTTTGGTTTACTCCCCGGACGGAATTGCTGCCCTACGCGGGCAATTGGTGGCCGCCGTTACGCCGATGGAGTGATTATGACTTGGATTTTGCAGTTGGTTTGTTCTTTGCGATGCTGAATCTCTTTTACGCGGGGCTCGCCCTCGCGGGCGCATTCATATTGCGGAGACAACGCGGAATCGCGCTTCTCGCGGCTTTTGTCGTCGCCCGCACGGTCTTCATTGCCATCGGGCACTTCACCGTCGAGCCACGCTTCGTCCTCCCTTGCGTCCCTGCGGTTCTGGCACTCGGGGCGCTTGTGTGGGCAAGGCGCCCCCATCAAGAAGCGCCTGTCGTTTGACCTGTGGCCGTGACAAACGTTGTGCTGCGCGAGAACCTCATCGGGTCATGCGGCACACCTGTCGAGGTGATGTTCATGGCGTAGTCCATCCAAGATCGACTTCTTCTTGGTTGAGAAACCCTCAAAAACCTTGTGCCTATGGATTTGTTAATTGGCTGGCAGGCCGGGCGGAGGTTTGGGAACGCCGGTTGAAACTCCATGGGATGACTCGGCGGCCCTCTCGCGGTAACATCGCAGTCTGAAGCTCCTCGGAGGGAGCCGCGGGCAGGTCTTTGCCGGACCATTTGCCTGGATTCCCCGAATGGAAAACCACAGGCCCATTTTCTACGACGAACGGCGGCGCCGTTGGCGGCGGCTCCGATGGATTCTCGAGGTCACCGCGCTGGTGCTGGCGGTCATTCTAATCGTGTTTACGGCGAGCGTGCTGCACCGCATGAGTTTGCCGGGAGAAATACAGCTCGGCGAGCGTCCGGGGCTGCGCCCATTCCTGAGCCCGCCGGTGAAGACGAAAGCGCCTTTAAGGCGTCCGGGCAGGAAACGCCGCGTGAGCGCGCTCGGCGTCGAGACTCCGCCTGCAAGCTACGATCCGCTGCGCGCGGCCTTTTACGTTTCCTATGACGCGACCAGCCTCGCCTCGCTCCAGCAGCACTACCGCGATATCGACGTGCTGATTCCCGATAGCTTGTATTCCGATTCGGCGGATGGCCAGTTGAATATCCAGAGTGATCCGAAGTTGGCCGAATGGATGAGCACCTCCGGGGCCGAAATTCCGATTATGCCGATGTTGCAGAATACGGACGGCACATCCTGGCGCGTGCCGGAGACGGTCGCGATGCTCGCAAACCCTAGCGCCCGGCAGCACCTCGTGCAGCAACTCGTCGCGTACGTCGTAAATCAGAACAACCCGGGCCTGGTGGCGGATTTCGAGGAGATTCCTCCCAGCAGCCAGCAGAATTTCTCGAATTTCATTGGCGAGCTTGCCGCGGGATTGCATGGGGCCGGTCTCAAGCTGATGGTCGCGTTGCCGGCGGGAGATTGGGACTATGACTATGCCGGACTTGCGCGGGCTTCAGACGCCATCATCGTGATGGACTACGACCAGCACTGGCGGGAGTCGGAATCCGGACCAATCGCCGCGCAAGAGTGGTATGTGGACCGCCTGCAGGCCATCCTCAAGGTCGTGCCGGCGCAAAAAATCGTCGCTGGCGTGGCCAACTACGCGTACGACTGGACCGAAACTCCTGACAAATCCAAGCCAAAGGCCGCGACCGTGGAAACCTTCCAGGGAGCGGTGGTGACCGCTTCGGAATCTGACGCCAGCATCGAATTTGATTCCGACTCGCTCAATCCGCATTTCTCCTATTACGACGAGCACAACCAGGTGCACAACGTCTGGATGCTCGACGCCGTAACGGCCTACAACGAGTTGCGCGCCGCCGAGCGGCTCGGCGTGCAGGGCACGGCGTTGTGGAGGCTCGGCATGGAGGACGGCTCCCTCTGGACGATTTGGGACGTCACGCGGCCGGATGACGCAGCGCGCGCGCGGCTGGACGAGATCCCCTCCGGATTCGACTTGGTCATGGAAGGCGCCGGCGATATTTGGAACAACATCACGACGCCGCAACAGGGCAGCCGCACGTTCACCTACGATGCGGCCTCGAACACGATCACGGACGAGACGTTTACGGCCCTTCCGATGTCCTACCGTATTTTTCAGGTGGGGGCGCAGCCGCGCAAGGTCGCCTTGAGTTTCGACGACGGGCCCGATCCCCGCAATACACCGCAAATCCTCGATATCCTCAAAGAGAAGCACGCGCCGGCGACCTTTTTCGTGATTGGCGAGGAAGCGAATAAGTCGCTGGACCTCTTGCACCGTGAATACGATGAGGGCCATGAAATCGGCAATCACACTTACACGCATCCCGCTTTCACGCCTGACCGTTCTCGCACGCAGATCGAGCTGGAATTGAATTTGAACGAGCGCCTGCTTGCCAGTACGCTCGGAATCAAGACGCTGCTCTTTCGACCTCCCTACGGCATTGACCACCAGCCGGAAACCGCCGACGAGGTGGAGCTGCTGCCCATTCCGCTTTCGATGGGCTACATGCTCGTCGGTTCACAGATCGATCCGCACGATTGGGGCGAAGTGGGCGGCGTCGCTCCCCCGCCGGCGCAGGAAATCGCAGCTCGCGTCATGGAGCAGGTGCGCGCCGGCAAAGGGAATATCGTGCTGATGCACGACGGCGGAGGGGACCGCAGCCACACGATCGCAGCGCTTCCGATGGTCATTGATCAATTGCGCGCGGCCGGATACCAGGTGGTTTTGGTCTCGGATCTGATTGGCGAAACGCGCGCGCAGGTCATGCCGCAACTGAATTTCCGCGAACGGCTGGTGGCCCACACCGATGGGCTGATCTTCGCGCTGTTTGAGGTGCTGCGCGACGCCATCGCTTCGATATTCATCCTGGGAATTCTGCTGGTGAGTTTGCGCGCCCTGATTATCGGGCTGCTCGCCCTCATCGAAAAGCTCCGGCCCCCTCCGCAAGAACATCTCGCCTACGCGCCGCCCGTAAGTGTGCTCATCCCCGCGTACAACGAGGAAGCCGTCATCGTTGCCACGGTTCGTTCGGCTTTGGCCTCTGGCTACGCGCCGCTGGAAGTGATCGTGGTGGATGACGGTTCGGTGGATCGGACCGGCGAACTGCTCGACGCAAATTTTGGCTCCGACGCCCGGGTCCGCATCATCCACCAGCCGAACCGCGGCAAGCCCGCAGCGCTCGGTCGCGCGCTCGCCGAAGTCAAAAGTGAAATTATCGTCTCCACCGATGCCGATACCACCATCGAGCCCGACGCCGTCCGGCGGCTCGTGCGCCATTTCGCCGAACCGCGCGTCGGCGCCGTCGCCGGCAACGTCAAAGTGGGCAATCGCAATCGGTGGATTACGCGCTGGCAGGCCCTCGAGTATGTAACGAGTCAAAATCTCGAGAAACGCGCCTTCGACCTCCTGAATTGCATTCCCGTCGTTCCCGGAGCCCTGAGCGCTTGGCGCACGGAGGCGATTCGCGCGGCCGGCGGCTTCACAGCGGACACCGTGGCGGAAGACACGGATTTGACCATCGCCATCCGCCGCGCGGGCTGGGCGATTCGCTACGACGAGGATGCGATTGGCTGGACGGAGGCTCCCGAGACTCCGGGCCAGTTGGTCCGGCAGCGTTTCCGCTGGACGTTCGGCACGCTCCAGTCTTTTTGGAAGCATCGCGACACGCTGGGACGCTGGCGCTACGGCACGCTCGGTTCTGTCGCCTTGCCGAACATTTTTCTCTTCCAGCTCTTGCTGCCGCTGTTTTCTCCGATCATCGATCTCTTGTTCGTCGGCTCGCTGGTGCTGTGGGGACTGGCGCAATTCCACGGCACAAGGCTTCCTCAGCTTTGGACCACAGCCGACGTCGAACTCTCGCTCATTTTTTTCGCAGGGTTCATGCTGATTGACCTGCTGACTTGCGTGATCGCCTTCTCGCTCGAGAAAAGAGAAGATTGGTCGCTGCTCTGGCCGATACTCCTGCAGCGGTTCTACTACCGCCAGATGATGTACCTCGTCCTCTTCCGCGCCGTGAAGGGAGCCGTGCAGGGCAAGCCGGTCGGGTGGAAGGGCGTCGAGAAGGAAGCGCCCCCCGCCACGATGGCGCACGCGTCACGCTGACCCTCCATTCGCGGTGATTTTCTGGTAGCATACGCACGATGGGCTGCACCCCGCTTGCTGGGGGCAACACCGGAGGACAACATGAGCGTCGCGCCCGCCGAGGGCCTGCCCGCCTCAGCATTCCCACGAAGAGTTACCGTACCTGAAATTCAAAAACGCAAGTCGCCACGAGACTCGTCTCGCCAGCCGCAATCCAAGATTGTTTGCCTGACCGCGTACGACTATCCGACCGCACGAGCGCTCGACGAGGCCGGGATCGACGTGTTGCTCGTCGGCGATTCGCTGGGCATGGCCGTCCTCGGCTACGAGAGCACGCTGCCGGTGACGGTAGATGAGATTTTGCACCACGCGCGCGCCGTCGTGCGCGGCGCATCGCACGCGCTCGTCGTCGCGGACATGCCGTTCGGCAGTTATCAAACGGGGCCCGAGGAAGCGATCCGCCACGCCGTGCGATTGATCAAGGAAGCCGGCGTTGCCGCCGTGAAATTGGAAGGCGGCGAGCGCCGGTTGGATTTGATCGCGCGGCTGGTCGATGCGGAGATTCCCGTGATGGGCCATGTCGGCCTGACGCCGCAGTCGGTGAACGTGGTGGGCGGCTATACGGTGCAAGGGCGGACGGTGGAGGCGGCCGAGCGCGTTCTGCGCGATGCGCGCGCGGTGGAAGCCGCCGGCGCGTTCTCGATTGTGCTGGAATCGGTCCCGCGCGAATTGGCTGCGCGCATCACGGCCGAACTGCGCATTCCGACCATCGGAATCGGGGCGGGGCCTGACTGCGACGGACAAATTCTTGTGTTCCACGATTTCGCCGGTTGGAATTACGGCCACGTTCCGAAATTCGTGCGCGTGTTTGCGAATCTGCGCGAAGAGATTACACAAGCTGCGGCTGGATTTCGCGAGGCCGTCCAATCCGGCACGTTCCCGAATGACGAGGAGTCGTACCACGCGGCTGGAGAGCTGCGCGAGAAGCTCGTCGCCGAAAAACCACCGCGCGCAATTTCCGCGCGCCGCTGACGCAATACCCGAGGCTGATTCACTCTTCCTGACTTGGAAACGATTCACACCATCGAATGGATGAAGCAAGCGGCGCGCGAGTGCCGCGCGGATGGCCGCGAGCCGCTGCTCGTGCCGACGATGGGCGCGTTGCACGAGGGCCATCTCTCTTTGGTGCGCACGGCGCGCGCGGAAAGAGGGCCGGTGGTCGTTTCCGTTTTCGTGAACCCCAAGCAATTCGGCCCCAAAGAAGACTTGGAAAAATATCCGCGCGATCTCGTTCACGATCGCGCGCTGCTCGAACGCGAAGGCGCCGCGTACGTTTTTGCGCCGCCGGTGGAGGAGATGTACCCCGGCGGGTACGGCACGTACGTCGAAGTCGAGGGACTCTCCACGAGGCTCGAAGGGCGCGTGCGTCCCGGCCATTTTCGCGGCGTCACGACGGTGGTGCTCAAGCTGCTCGAGATCGTGCGGCCCGCGCGCGCCTATTTCGGCCGGAAGGACGCGCAGCAGGCGCGATTGATCCAGCGGATGGCGCGCGACCTGAATCTCGACGCGGAAATCATCATGTGCCCGATCGTGCGCGAGCCCGACGGCCTGGCGCTTTCCTCGCGCAACGCGTATCTCTCGACCGAGGAGCGGCGCGCGGCGACGGCGCTGTATCGCGGGCTCAATCGCGCGCGGCGGCGAACTGCGGGCGGTGAGCGCGACGCGGCGCGCATCCTTGCAGACGTGCGCGAGACGTTGGCGAAGGAGCCGCTCGCCACGCTCGATTATGCGGAACTGGTAGACGCCGAGACGTTCGAGCCGATTCTTTTCTTGCGCGGCGCGGCGTATTTACTGGTTGCGGCGCGATTCGGATCCACGCGCCTGATCGACAATCTTTTTGTGGAGGAGCGCGGCGGCCTCGTCACGGCCGCGCTGTGAAGTTTCGGAATTCCCGGCGAAAATTGCCGGCGCGACTCAGGCGCTCTTTTTCAATTCCTTCAGGGCAGCGAGAACCTCCGCGGCGTGGCCCTTGGCGCTCGCGGTTTCCCAGATTTTCGCGATGTTTCCGTCCGGGCCGATGAGAACGGTGCTGCGGACGATTCCGAGGAAGCTTTTCCCGAGGAATTTCTTCATTCGCCGCGCGCCGTAGGCTTCGATGACCTCGAACTCCGGATCGCTCAGCAGATTGAAATTCAGATTCTGCTTGTCATGGAAACGCGCCTGCGCCTCCACATGGTCGGCGCTGCAGCCGAGGATGACGGCGCCGAGCTTGTCAAAGTCCCTTTTCCTGTCGCGAAACTCGTTCGCCTCGCAGGTGCAACCGGGCGTGCTGGCTTTCGGATAGAAATAAAGCACGACGTAACGCCCGCGGAGACCGGCGAGAGAAACTTCCTTGCCGTCCTCACCGCGGAGACGAAAATCCGGCGCGGACTCACCGACATTGAGCACGATGGCCTCTCTTCCTAAAAATAATCGCGAAGCGCCGCACGAAACGTGCTCAGTCCAGCAGGCGGCGCAGCGTCTCCTGCACGGCTTGCGGGTTTGCCTGGCCGCGCGACGCTTTCATGACTTGGCCCACGAAATGTTTGATCACATTCTGATGGCCGGCGCGATATTTCGCGGCGTTCTCGGGGCTGGCGGCGATAGCGTCGCGGCAGAGGCGCTCGATCTCCGAAGTGTCGTCAATTTTCTGCAGACCTTCGGAGGCAACGATCTCGGCTGCGCTCTTGCCGGTCGCAAACATGCGCGGGAACATCTTCTTGGCCATGGCACTTGTGATCTCGCCCTTTTCAATCATCACAAGCAACGCCGCCAGATTGTTCGGCGCGATGCGAAAGTCGCCGCCGGCGTCTTCCGCCGGATTCGCCTGATTCATCTGGCGCAGAAGCTCGGTTTGAATCCAGGAGGCCGCCAGCTTCGGTGGAGCGCCCGCGCGCACGGTCTCTTCGTAGTAATCCGCAAGCTCGCGCGTCGCGGTCAGAACGCCGGCGTCGTAAGGAGAAAGCCCGAAGTCGGCGAGGAAGCGCGCGCGGCGGGCGTCCGGCAATTCCGGCATTTGCGCGGCGATCTCCGCGAGCCACGCGGCGGAGACGCGCACGGGCAGCAAGTCGGGATCGGGGAAATAGCGGTAGTCGTGCGCGAACTCCTTCGAGCGCATGGGTTCGGTGCGGCCGGCGGCAACGTTCCAGAGGCGCGTTTCCTGATCGACATGCCCGCCGGATTCAAGGACGCCGATCTGGCGCTCGATTTCATATTCGAGAGCGCGCTGGAGGTAGCGGAAGGAATTGAGATTTTTCATTTCGGCTTTGGTGCCGAATTCCTTCGCGCCACGGCGGCGGACGCTCACATTGGCGTCGCAGCGGAGTGTGCCATTCTCCATATCGCAATCGCTGACTCCGACGTATTGCAGGAGTTGCTTGAGCGTCGTGAGATAGGTGTGCGCCTCGATAGGGGAGCGGAGATCGGGTTCGGAGACGATTTCAGCCAGCGGCATCCCGCAGCGGTTGAAGTCCACGTAGGACTTCTCGGCGGAATCAGGGAACCCTTCGTGCAAGTTCTTCGCGGCGTCTTCTTCGAGATGGAGGCGCGTAATGCCGATGCGCTTGGTCTTGCCATCGTCTTCGACCTCGAGCCAGCCGCGCACGGCGAGCGGGAGCTCGTACATGGAAATCTGGTAGCCCTTGGGGAGATCGGGATAGAAATAATTCTTGCGGGCGAAGCGCGACGATTCCTCGACGTGGAGATGCAGTGCGAGGGCGGCGCGCGCGGCAAATTCGAGCGCTTTCTTGTTCATCACGGGCAGCGAACCGGGCAGGCCGAGACAGACTGGACACGTATTCGTGTTCGGGGGATCGCCGAAGCGCGTCGAGCAACTGCAGAAAATCTTTGTTTCGGTCTTCAGTTGGACGTGGACTTCGAGGCCGATAACCGGCTCGTAGCCGGCCAGCACTTCCGGTGCGATGCGTGACGTTTCCGTGGTCGCCTTAGCCATGGGATTCGGCATTATAGCACCTCACCCGATGCCGACTTGCGGGGGCACGTAAGCTGCGAATCGTGGTCCGTGGTTCCCGGCCCGCGTGGGGAAGGAGGCAGGAAACCAATGAAAAGGCCGTGGCGACTGACTTGTGGCTCGTGGCGAGGGAGGTGAATTGCGCTTTACCGGCCACAGAGTGTGTCATCTGTACGACATTCAACAGGATTCCTGCCGGGCGCTGCGAAACGGGCAGAGAGATTCCTCCCGACTAAGGCGGGAATCGAGCAAGCCGCTCGTCACTCGTTGGGAATGGCCACGGTCGGGGAAGGGGAGGAAGTCCCCAGACGCAAAACCGGCGGCTGAGGCACCCGCCTAGGTGGCGTCGGGGATGGCTTGGTCGGGGGGAAGAGGCTGGCCCGACCAGAGGAGTTGCGAGGTCCAAGGCGCGGGCGGGGCGCTCCAGAATTCGTCGGAGGGCGGCAAGCCGAGGGGCAGCAGAGCGGCGGCGCAAAGATACAGGCTGCCGGTCGAAATGTACGGCTCCGCCAGCGTTGACTGGTGTCCGCAGAAGCCGATTTGCAGCCAGCCGCGATCATCAAACGTGCCGGGCGCTTCGATCATTTTGCGAATGACCGCAGACATCGCGCAGCGTGCTTGCGCGGGCTTTACAGGCTCGGGCAATTCGCGCATCCACGCGATCTGCGCGAGCGCGTGAAGGGCGCCGAAGCGGTAGGTGGCGGAACGGCCGATGGAGGGGAACGATCCGTCGGGCGCAATCAAACGCTCGAGAACTTGCGCGTACCGCTTCGCGCGCGCCAGCTCGGTGGAATAGAGGGAATCAAATTGGCTGTCCTTCTGCCGCAAGACGGCGAGTACATCCAGCAGCATTGGGTGGATCACGAAACTGTTGTAGTAGTCGAAATGAAAAAATTCGCCGTCGCCATACGTCCCATCCCCCTTATACCAGCCGAGCATCCGGTGAACGCAATTTTCGAGACGAGCTTCGAGTGTTTTTTCGCCCATCGTTTGCAACGCGGCTTCAATCATGGCCGCGAAGAGGACCCAATTGTCGCGGGTAGGCGCGGGGATCACGCGGGAAGAGAGGAGGGCCTCGATCATTTGCCGGCGCACGCGTGCATCGAGCGGCCGCCAGAGCGCCGCCGGCGCGCGAAGGATTCCCTGCGCCAGGAACGCCGCGTCCACCAACGGCTGGGCGCCTTCGTGAAAATTCATGAAGTCCGGCGACTGAGGATTTGTGGCGGCATCGAGAGATTCCTGCGCCAAGGCGACGAAGTGTTCTTGACGGGCGGCCTCAGACGCATCGAGTCCCTGCGCCGACAGCCACGGTGCGATGCCCGTGAGGGTCCGGCCGAAGGCTTCGAGGTGCGTGTACTTGGCGCGGTCCGCGGGATTGGTGGCCTCGACAGGCATGTTTTTCCTTAAGTCGTGGCGAGAGAGACTATCCAAAACTGGCGATGCGATGTTTTCGAGGACGTCAATCCAGTAGGCGCGGTCGTTCGTCTTGGACGCGACGGTTGCCGGCGTTTGCGCGGCGGGGTTTGAGGCGGCCGCGCTCGTTGCACCGGCAATGCCAAGCGCGGTCACGGATTTTAGGAAGTGTCGCCGGCTTTGCATCAGCATGATCCTTCCTTCGACTCGATGTTGGAGGTCGAAGATCAGTTGAGGGCGCGTCAGGCGGAGGATTCCAGGTTTTCAGCAAGCTCGAGCAGTTTTGTGACGGTGTTCCAGTTTCTGCCGGTGCCGGAGATTTTCAGCGCGCGCTCAAGGATGGGCCATGTCAATTTCGGGCGGGCCATTCCATTGGGAAAATAGATGTAAAGTTCGCGGCCATCGATGTGCAGCTCTTCGGGAGCGGCCTTGATGCCGAGGACATTCTTTCGCGCTTCGGGACTGGGTTCGCCCGCGAGGAAGGTGACGAGGAGTTTGCTCGGTTCAATGTTGCGCCGCTTTGCGAACGGGTTTCTTGCAATTGCGCTTCGGAGTTCGGGAATCGTGCGGAGAATGACGTCGACGCGAAAACCGAAGAGGCGTTCGATTCCGCTGTGGATTCGCTTGGAAAGCAGGGCGAGGTCGCGTTCTTCCGTCCGGAAAAGGACGTTGCCGCTTTGGAGGTGGGTCTGCGGCTCACGTAGCTTCAGAGATTCGTACAACAACCGGAGGGCGTCCATCTTGATCTTGTTGTGTCCGCCGACGTTGACGCCGCGGAGCATGGAAATGATGACTGGCATGGGCGGTCAGTATAGCGCGGCGACGGTGGAAGGGCACGGGCGACCGGCGGAGCCAGGGACCCCTTTTTTAAACAGGTTACAGGAGTAGAATGCGGCGCATGAAAACCTATATAAGAGGCTGGTTACTGGGTTTGGCGGTGATGGTGACGATGGTGGCTGCTTCCGCGCCCGCGCAGGAGATTCAGAAGCTCGATCCCGCACTCGACACGATCGTGCCGGCGGGCGCGAAGCTGGAGCGCGTGGCGACCGGATTCGATAAGTGGACGGAAGGGCCGGTATGGACGCACGACGGCAGTCTTTTCTTCGCGGAGATTCCGGCGAACAACATTGACCGATGGATTCCGGAGCGCGGGGCGAGCGTCTTCTTGCACCCGAGCGGCTACACGGGAACGGAACCGTACAAGGGACCGCAGCCAGGCTCGAACGGCATGACTCTCGACGCGATGGGGCGATTGACCGTCGCGGGGCATGCGAGGCGGAACGTCTGGAGATTCGAATCGCTCGACCCGAACGCGCAAATCACGGTTCTGGCGGATTCCTATCAAGGCAAGAAGCTCAACAGTCCCAACGACCTCGTATACAAATCAGACGGCTCGCTCTACTTCACCGATCCGCCTTACGGTCTGCCGACGCAGGGCGACGACGACCCGGAGAAGGAATTGAAAGTGAATGGCGTGTATCGCATTCCGAATGCGAGCCAGCAGAAGCCGGGGGCTCCGCCGGATCGCGACAAGCTGCAACTCGTGATCGGGGACCTCGGAAGGCCGAACGGGATCGCGTTTTCGCCGGACGAAAAATACCTGTACATCGCGGAATCGGGAGTGAAGGAGTGGTTGCGGTATCGCGTGCTGCCGGATGGATCGGTGACGGACGGAATGGTTTTCCTCGATGCTTCGAAGGCGCCCGGAGTGGGTGGGCCGGACGGCATCAAGGTGGATAAAGAGGGAAACCTGTACGGTTCGGGGCCGGGCGGCGTGTGGATCATTTCGCCGGAGGGGAAACATCTGGGAACGATCCTGGTTCCGGAGCGCATGGCCAATCTGAACTGGGGCGATGACGACGCGAAGACGCTCTACATCACCGCCAGCACAAGCGTTTACCGGATCCGGCTGAAGATTACCGGCGTGAGGCCGTGAGGATTGCGGAAAGCAGAGCGGCAGATGCCGGGCACGAGAGTCCGTGTGAGAGCCCGCGTGTTGCGCCCTCAGCGGCTAAAGCCGCGCTGAAAACGTGGCTGTTACGGCACGACTGAAGTCGTGCCCTGACAGCAACCTGTAGTTCCCGAGCAGAATCTAGAAACCGGCGCTACAACGATTGCTGAGCGGCTGCTCAATTCGCAGGAGCGGCGGGCTTCCATTTATTGAGGAAGGCGAGGATGTCTTCGGGAGCCATGGAGCGTGCGTCCTGGAATTCGCCGCCCTGCTGGCTGAAAACGAGTTTGCCGGCGGCATCGAGAACAGCGAGCGCGGGCACGCCTTTGGTGAGCGACACGTTGTATTGCTGGGCGAGATCGAGATTCTTGTCGTACCTGCCGATGTTCACGTGGACGACGACGAAGGAAGCATCGAGCGTGGGCGCAATCTCCGGGCTGTGAAACGCTTCGTCGAGAACGTGGCAATCGAAACACCAATTTCCGCCGAAAACCAATAGCACGCGTTTGTGAGTTCTGGCCGCGCTGCGCAACCCAAAGGCGATTTCCGCGCGCGCGTTCAAATCGGGCGGATAGATGACGTTGTCCGTATTGAGCGGCTGGCGCAGGCGGGCCGGGTTGCCGCGCGCGGCCGTCGCAATCTGCCACTTGGCGTCGCGGAGCAGCCAGTATTGCGCGGTGGCGATGAAAAGCTCATGGGGACTGTCCGGCGAGGAAAACTGTAGAGCGACCTGGAAGAAAACCTGGCGCTCGTCAAGCGTGGGCGCTTGCTGCTGGACGATTTCCAGCTTCATCGCGGCCAGCCCCTTGGCCTTCCAGCTTTGCCAGAAGCTGACGTCGTCGGCCGCGCCAACCATTTTTTGGTCGCCCGTGGCAATTTGGGCCGGAGGCGCGCTGCTGTACAGATCTGCAAGTTGATTCGCGTCGCCGGACAGCACGGCCTGGCGCCAATGCTCGAGCGGAGGGAAGCCGGGTTCGGCGGCGCCGCCGGTTGCGCCATGCAGCGCCGGAGATAGCACGACGCAGGAAAGCGCTAGGGCTGCGACCGGTAGAAGAGTTTTCAGGACGCGCATGAGGCGTACCTCTCGGAAGGCGAACGGATGAAGTATAGCAAGGGACGGCTCCGCCGGCGTGCCGCTGGTGAAAAGCGTGCGGATCCAAGCCCTTGGCCGCGCGCCCCAGGCCCTGCTGTGACCGGAGGCGCCCGACGCGGCGAATGCGATCACTCTTTGCCGATCGTGAGGCGAATGCCGACGCTGTAGCCGCGGTGGTAGCCGGGGTAGCCGAGGGCGTCCTGGTAGAACTCGTTGAACAAATTCTCGACGCGGCCGATGAACTCGGCTTCGCGCGAGATGCGATAACTCGCGGCTAGATTCACGAGCACGTAGCCGGGATCGCGCGTGAGGCCAAGGGGCGGGTAAAGGAAATCGCTGTCCGTGCGCACGCCGACGAAGCGCGTTGCCAAATTCCAATTCATGCGGCGGAACGAAGCGTTGACGATCATGTCGCCGGAATCCACCGGACGGCGCAGCAGGTGGTTGCCTGGTCCCTCAATGGTGGGATCGTAGGCGTTGGGGGCAGCGATGACGCGGCTGTCGTCGTAGGTGTAGTTGCCGGTGATGCTGAGCCATTTTTCGGGCCGCGCGGTTGCGGCGAGGCGCGCGCCGCGAGACACGGCTAGATCGGTATTGAAATAGGTGCCTGCAACACCGAAGTCGTCGAAGCAATCAGAAGGCGGCGGGCTCGTGGGGCAGGGTTGGCCGAGATTGCATTCGCCGAAGGTGATCATGTTCTGGAAACCGTCGTAAAAATAGTCGGCGGAAATCTCGACGCGATCGTTCACGAGACGCTGCTCAAGACTGGCCTCGTAGGTCTGGCTTTGCTCCGGCTTCAGCGTGGGATTGCCGGGGTAACACGGGTCGCTGCCGAACGATTCATCGAGGCTCGGTTCCTTGATGCCCTGGCCGTAGGAGAGGAGCGCGCGCGTGGCGCCGAAAAAGCCGCCGCCGTAGCGCAACGTGAAGAGAATCCCGGCGCGGGGAACTCCGCGCGTGCCGAAATTGGAGTTGTCTTCGACGCGAAATCCCGCGCTGAAGACGACGCGAGCCCAGGGCGACCAGCGCGCGTCGAGATAGCCTGCTTGATTGTTGCGGCGCGCGTGTTCGCCATAGAGATCACCCGGGTAACCGTTTTCGATTTCATACTCGTAGCCCGCTGTGACGGCGCCATCGCGGAACAAGTAGCTGGATTGCCATTCGCTATCGGCGCGATTGTACTGATTGACTGTATTGTAGGGCGGATATGCATAAAGCTCGTGAATCGAGCTATCGCCGAACGAAAAGCGATGCTCCCAGTGCGCGCCAGTAGCAAAGTCCCACACGAAGCCGGCAACGAAATTATGCAGATCGTCGTGGTCGTCGAGGCTGGGCGGCTCGTAGAGGGTTTGGCCGGGTGCGCCGGCGTTGCTGGAGTTGTCGCGCAGGATGAATCGCAGGGTGTCGCGGTCGCTAAACGTATACCCGAAATCTCCGGAGAGTGTGCGATTGAAGAAGCCGTCATTCACTCCCTGGCCCGCGGTGGTGAAATAGGCGGCGCCGGCCGAGTAATCGAATTGTCCGAGCATTCCCGAAAGATCGGCGGAGCCGTGGGCGGTCGAAAAAGTTCCGCCATCGGATTCGAGGTTCAGTTCGGGCGCGGTGGTCGTGCCGCGATGCGTGAAGATTTGGACGGCGCCGTCCACGGCGTCCGAGCCAAAGAGGCCGCTTTCCGCTCCGTGGACGACTTCGATCTTGTCCACGTCGTCTAGCGAGAAGTTGGACAGATCGATGGCGCCGCCGGGTTCGTTCACGGGGACGCCGTCAATCAGGACTTTAGTGAAATCCGAGTTGCCGCCATCGAGAAAGAGCGACGTGACGCCGCCTTCACGGCCCAGCCGGGCAAATGACACGCCTGGCAGGCTCGCCAGCAGGGGCATGAGCGAGATTTGCTGCTGATTTTCGATGTCGGCGCGCGTGAGGATCGAAACCGGAGTGCTCGCGGCCACCGCGGCAACGGGCTCAGCCGCGGCGGTGACAACCACACTTGAGGACAGCGGTTCGAGGGCAAGCGCAATGCGAACGTCATGCGTTTGCCCGGCGGCGAGATCGACTTGAGCTTCATCCGCGGCGAACGTCTCGCAAGTGACGCGAATCCTGAATCTTCCCGCCGCGAGCGCCAGAGTGAAATGACCCTCCGCGGTTGTCGTTGTCTCGCCCACGGACTTGTCTTGGCCTGCTTGCGTCGCCACGACGCGCGCTCCGGAAATCCCCGCACCGCTCGCATCAACAACGAATCCGGTCAGCGTGGCTTGCGATTGCGCGAGTCCCGTGACGGTAAACGTGAAGGAGAATCCGAGAACAAGGAAAAAACGGAACAGCAAGAATCTTGGGAAAGCCCGCATGCAACTGCCTCCTCTCCCGTCTCGCGCGGGAGTTGAAGGTTGGCCGGCAGCCGGGACCGTTTCCGGCTTTCGCGGCTGCAGACTCCGCAGGTTTCCTGGCTTGGCGGCACTTCATGCGCGCGGCCTTCCCGCCCCGATTTCCCGGGGCAGTGGCTCGCGCGCGAATTCCCCGCCTGACAGTCGCGCGGCGGCGACGGCTTTGCACCGTCTTCCCATTCGCGGAGTCCGCGGTTGAAATGAGCGGAGCGCCCGGCGCGAAGATTTTAGTTCGCGCAAAATGCTCCGGGTGAATTGACTGGCCTGCAGACGCCGGCAAGTGCCGATGCCCGCAGACTTGCCCGCGCGCGCGGGCTACATCGTCCGGCCCCCCGCCCGATCGCGATCGGCGCGCGACCGCAGGCTTACGCGTGGCCGCCCAGCCGGGCCCGTTTCCACTTCGAGCGGGGTGTCGAAAACTTGTTCGAGCAACTCGCGCTGGTAAACTGCGGCGGCGGTTCCCACGCGGAGACACTTTCCGGCGTGCAAAAGGACGACCTGATCGGCGAATTCCGCGGCCAGGCCCAACTCGTGCGTCACGACGATTACCGTCTGCCGATTTTCTTCGCCGAGGCGGCGCAAACGCTCGAGCAAATCCACCTGCGCGCCGATGTCGAGGTGCAGCGTCGGCTCATCGAGCAGCAGCAACAGCGGTTGCTGCGCCAGCGCCCGGGCTAGGATCACACGCTGCTTTTCACCGCCGGAAATTTGGTCCATGCGGCGATCGGCCAGATGCTCGGCCCCAACTTGCGAAAGCGCATTCATCGCCAAGGCCACGTCTTCTTCGGTGGCGAGATGCAACGCGCGCCCGTAGGCGTGGCGTCCCTGCAAGACGTACTCGCCGACGGTGGCGGGAAAAACGAGCGGGCTTTGCTGCTCGACGAAAGCAATCCGCTGCGCGCGCGTGCGGGCGTCAAGCCGGCGGGTTTCCACGCCGTCGAGCAGAACGCGGCCGGAGAGCGGCTTGAGCGCGCCGGAAATAATCTGCATCAGTGTGGATTTTCCACTCGCGTTCGGTCCGAGAATCGCGACGAGTTCCCGCTGTCGCGCCTGAAAACTCGTCGCGCCCAGGGTGAACATTGGGGCGGAGCGCAGTTGGTGCGCGTACGCGTAGCTCGCCTGCTCGACCGAGAGCCGCGGAATTTCCCCGGACGGCGCGATCGCGTCGCGCCCCGCCACCAGCGTTGGCGAGTCGCTCGCGCTCAACGCATCCTCCGGCGCAGAAGGTAGATGAAGACGGGAGCTCCGGCGATCGCCGTGACCGCTCCCACCGGCAACTCGGTCGGCGCAGCGATCGTGCGTGCCAACGCGTCCGCGGCGACGACGGCGATCGCACCGCCCAGAGCCGAAGTGGGGATCAAGAGCCGGTAATCCGAGCCAAAAAGGAAACGCATCGCGTGCGGCACGAGCAGCCCGACGTATCCGATTGCTCCGCTTGCCGATACGGCCAGCGCCGTAAGCAGCGACGCCGCGACGTAAACAACCAACTTCACGCGCGTGACTTCGACCCCGAGGTGCGCCGCCTCACGCTCTCCTGTGACAAGGAGGTTTAGATCCGCTGCGGTCGTGTAAATCGCGCCGATTCCAACAATGAGCCCCACGAAGAAGAGCCATTGCAGCTCGGAAGGCTGCGGGGTCGATAGGTCACCCATCAACCAGAACGGCATTCCGCGCAAATCGCGGCTGGAAAGCGTCATGAGAAACATGATGATCGAGGAGAGAAACGACGCGCAGATAATTCCGCCCAGCAGAAGCGTCGTGCTGTCGATATTCCCGTCCCGCAGGCCGAGCAAATAGACCCCCGCGATCGTCGCCACGGCGCCGAGGAACGCCCCGAGCGGCGTGGCCAGCGCGAACTGCGGCACCACCATCAGCGCAATGAGCGCGCCTGTGGCCGAACCGCTCGACACGCCGAGGACATAAGGATCAGCGAGAGGATTTCGGAGCAGCGCCTGAAATCCCGCGCCAGCAACCGAAAGCGAGGCACCCACCATCACGCCCAGCAGAATTCGCGGCAGCCGCAAATCGAATACGATCAGCCGGTAGTCAGCCGGCAAGCGGTCGCTGCGTCCAATCGCCACGCGGCCCAGGCTCATCACCAGGTCCGTCACCGAAATCGGCACCGCGCCCAGTTTCAGCGCCAGCACGATCACGACAAACAGAAGGGCAGCCAGCGAGCCGCAGGTCCACAACAGACGACGAAGTGTCAGCGGTTTCATCGCATCGCCCCTTCGCGCGGCGCTTCCGAGCGGCCTATCCGCAGGGCCGAACTCGAGAACGCTTCCGGGTGGAAATCGCGCCCCAGCTCTTCGATTGCATCCAGAATTCGCGGGCACGGACGCAAGAGAGCGTCCGAGACGACCACGACGCGTCCGGCGCGCACGGCTTCGAGATCGCGCCACCCGGAGCGCGTCTGCAAATCGGCAAGCGAAGGAACGCCGGCGTCGCCGTGGGAGCCCGCGAACACCAGATACTCCGGCTGCAATTTCACGATCATTTCCAGGCTCACGTGCGGCCAGTTCTGATCCGTTTCCACCACGGACATCGCTCCGGCCCAGGCGAGCGCGTCGCTGATAAACGTGTGCCGCCCTATTGAAATCAAGGGATCCGTCCACACGACGAAGAGCACGCGCCGCGCCGGCAGGCCGGAGAGGCGTTGCCGCAGAGTTTCCAGCCGCGCCTGCAGACCGCCGAGCAAAGCCCGGCCCGCGTCCCCCGCGCCGATCACATCCGCGAGGCGCGCTGTTGAATCCACGACGTCCTGCACGGTGCGGGGATCGGTCACGTAGACCGGCACGCCTAGGCGGTCGAGTGCGTCGACTGTCTCTTGCCGGTTCAAGGATTCCGTCGCGATCACCAGATCGGGCCGCAGCGCGATCACCTCCTCGATGCTCGGTGCGATCGTGCTCCCGACTTTCGTTTTCGTCTTCGCTTCGGCGGGATAATCGCACGCGTCCGTATCGCCAACCAGCCGATCGCCAGCGCCCAGTGCGAAAATAGTTTCCGTAAGGCTCGGCGCCAACGAAACCATCCGGCGAACGGGCTGCGCGACCTCGATCGTCCTCCCAATCTCATCCGTGACTGCGACACGCGCGGCTTGGCCGGCCGAAGCACGGTATGGCGAGGCGAAAGCCCCGGCGGCGGCCAACAGGACGAGCGCGACGGCGGCGGAACGCACGATTCGCGTCCCGCTGCCCCGCCCACTCCTCTTCTCGCCTTCCGCGCGTTTTGACACAGCCGAATTCCCCATTCCCGGCAACAAAAAAACCCCATGAAAAAGAATGGGGCTCGAAGCCACACCCTTTCTCGCGAAGAGTGTCAGCGACTGCAGCGCGGAGGGTATCCTGACTGACGGCTTGGAAGCCGATCACAGTGGCGGGACCGCGGCCGATTCTCACGGCCTTCCCCGCTTCACGCGCCTGCTGATTGTGGATTCGGAGTGTAGTGCTCAGCCGAAGCGGTGTCAACGGGCGTTCGGCTACGCGGATGCCATCACGACCCTCTCCCGGAACGGGGCGAGCACACAACGCCGAATTCGCGCGCTCGGAATTAGCGGGACTTGCGGTATTCTTTCCCCTATGCACGAACTCCACTTTTTCCGCGAGCATCTCGCCGAATTCGAGCAAATGGCCGCTCATCGCGGCGTGCGCATCGATTTCGACGGATTTCGCGCGCTCGATCGCGAACGCCGCGAGCGCATTACCGCAGTCGAACGGCTGAGGTCCGAGCGCAACAAGGCCAGCAATGAAATTGTGCGCCGCAAAAAAGCCGGCGAGGACGCCGCTCCGTTGCTCGCCGAAATGAAGCGCGCGTCCGAGGAGATCAAGCGCCTCGACGAAGAGGCCGCCGCGCTCGATGCGCGGCTGGGCGAATTCATGCTGATCGTGCCGAACCTGCCGCACAGTTCCGTCCCGGTCGGCCACGACGCATCCGCGAACGTCGAAGTGCGCCGCTGGGGAACGCCGCCAGAATTTTCCTTCGCGCCGCGGCCACATTGGGAGATTGGGGAGAGAACGGGCATCCTCGACTTGCCGCGCGCCGCGAAAATCGCCGGCGCCCGTTTCGCGCTCTATCGAGGTCTGGGTGCACGCCTCGAACGCGCGCTCGCCGCGTTCTTTCTCGATACGCACGCGGCAAACGGGTACACGGAGCTTCTGCCGCCGTTCATCGTCAACACGGCTTCGCTCACCGGCGTGGGCCAGTTGCCGAAATTCGCCGCCGACATGTTTCATCTCGAGGGCACCGATCTCTGGCTGACACCCACCGCGGAAGTCGAGTTGTCCAGCGCGTATCGCGACGAAACGCTGGAGGTGGACGCCCTGCCCATCAAAGTCTGTGCGTGGACGGCATGCTTTCGCTCCGAAGCGGGAGCTGCCGGCAAGGACACGCGGGGCATCAAGCGCCAGCACCAGTTTCAAAAGGTTGAACTCTTCAAGTTTACCCGGCCGGACCAGAGTTACGCGGAGTTGGAGTCGCTCGTTGGGGACGCCGAGCGCATCCTTCAAAAGCTCGGCTTGCATTATCGCGTCGTGCAGCTTTGCACCGGCGACATGGGATTCGCCTCAGCGAAGACGTATGACATCGAAGTCTGGCTGCCTTCCGCCCGTGAATTCATGGAGATTTCGTCCTGCTCCAATTGCGAGGCGTTTCAAGCGAGGCGATCCGGCATTCGCTTCCGTCCGAAAGGCGGCAAGAGCGAATTCGTGCACACCCTGAATGGTTCCGGGCTTGCCGTAGGCCGAACGTGGATCGCGATTGTGGAGAATTACCAGCAGGAGGACGGCTCGGTAGTCGTGCCGGAAGCGTTGCGCGCGTATCTTGGCGCCGATCTCATTCCCGCCGCAGGATAGTCCCGCAGGTTTTTCCGCGGCTCGCGAAAACAAAAAGGGCCTGAGAAGAAATCGCACGAAGCGATTCTGCGCTCAGGCCCCGGGAAACTTCATGAGTTACATGCTGCCGGTTGGTGTAGGCGCGATCGAATTGACGTGAAGTGAGCCGTCCTGGTTCAGCGTTCCGGTGACCGTCACTTCGACACCGAGATCCTTGTCAGCATTAATCGCGTCTTGGTTTTGAATGGCGATGACTTTCTTGTCTTTGTTGTTGACGAATACGTATGAAGCGCCCTTCTGCTTGACACAAGTTATGGCGCACTCCTTGTGACCCGCATTCGCTCCCTTGGCGCCGCACAGACTGTCGCTGATCCAGCCGGTCCATGACTTCGAGGTGTCCGGTGCGGCTACAACGGTGACCGCCAGGGCAGCAGTGAGTACGAGCAGGCAAACGATGCTGATTGCTTTCTTCATCTCCGCGTACCTCCGATTGAATTTCCGGCGCGACTCTACGGGCAAATTGGGCCCGCCGGGGGTCTGCAGAGTTCGACTGCTTTCACACTGTCCAGCATTCAGGCAGTTGCGCAGTCAATCCCCCTCAGACAGCTACGAACAACGGCATGGGTTGGATGAGATGCCGCCGCCAAGATAATGCACTTGTCGCGCTCGGACTTCAACCTCAACCTTGGGGCCGGCGCTTATGTCCGTAAATTATTGATAATAAGGGTGTTACGTCCAGAAATGTGCCGCGGTAGGGCTGATCTTCCTTGCGCCGGAGGATTCCGCAGGACCTTATTTTTCCGGCCAATTGTTGACACTTGTTTTAACACTGCATAAACTTCGCCCATTGCGCGACTCACAGGGCAACGCAGGTGGCATCGGCCAGCCTGGCCTCGCAGCACCGCGAGGCACGCGCGGCAGGACGGTCCATCGAACGCCGCCGGAAAGCGTCGGTAGAAAGTGAAGCTGCTGGGACGGGTTTTGCGGTTTATCGCGTGGCTTGTTGCGCTGGGTTGGGCGGCATGGCTCATCCGGAGAATGTTCGCCGCGCAAGAACCGCAGCGCAGCGTCGCGGCGCGCATGCAAACTCCGCAACTGCCGATGCGATTGTACCGGGATCCCTGGTGCGGGACGCACGTATCCCCGGAGATATCCTTTCCCCTAGAGCAGGCCGGGAGCCGCGTTCATTTTTGTTCGGCGGAATGCCGCGCGCAATACGTGCAATTGGGACGTCGCGCGGCCGGAGCGTAAGCCAAGGAGAAACCCCGATGGGCACTATTGAAAAAGCGGTCCCCCAACCGGTAATGCCGAGGATGGCCCCGCGGGAGGACTTGAATCCGTACCGGATTTCGCAGATCCAGTTCGACATGGCTGCGGAGTACTTAAAGCTCGATCCAGGGTTGCGGCAAATTCTGCGCACACCGAAGCGCGTTATGGAAGTCTCCATTCCCGTCAAGATGGACAACGGGCAGGTGAAAGTCTTCACGGGATTTCGCGTCCAGCACAACGTGGCGCGAGGCCCGGCGAAAGGCGGGATTCGCTACCACCCCAACGTCACCCTGGACGAAGTGAAAGCGCTCGCGGCGTGGATGACGTGGAAGACCGCAACGGTGAATATTCCCTACGGGGGCGGCAAGGGCGGCGTGATCTGCGATCCGAAGCGGATGTCGCGCGCGGAGCTCGAGCGGATGACGCGCCGCTATACGTCGGAAATCCTGCCGATCATCGGGCCAGAGCGCGATGTGCCCGCGCCCGATGTCTACACGGACGCGCAGACGATGGCGTGGATCATGGATACCTATTCCATGACAGTGGGCTATTCGGCTTTGGGCGTCGTGACCGGCAAACCGACTTCGCTCGGCGGTTCGGTGGGCCGGGCGGAAGCGACGGCGCGCGGCTGCCTGTTCATCGTCGAGGAAGCCTGCAAGGTCAAGAAGATTTCCCTGCGCGGCGCGACCGTAGCCATTCAGGGCTTCGGGAACGCCGGTTCCGTTGCGGCGCGGTTGTTTACGGAGAAAAAAGCGAAGGTCGTCGCGGTGAGCGATTCGCGCGGAGGCGTCTACAATTCGCGCGGAATCGATCCACTCAAGGCGCTGCGGTATAAAGAGCGTTCGGGCACGGTGGTTGGCATGCCCGGCGCGTCGCGGATCAGCAATGACGATTTGCTGACGCTGAAGTGCGACATTCTGATCCCGGCCGCGCTCGAGAGCGTCATCACGTTGCACAACGCGGATCAAATCAAGGCGAAGATCGTGGCCGAGGCCGCCAACGGCCCGACCACTCCGCATGCAGATGAAGTCCTGGCCCGAAAAGGGATCCTCGTGCTGCCGGATATTCTTGCCAACGCCGGCGGCGTGACCGTGAGCTACTTCGAGTGGGCGCAAGACCTCCAGGGCTATTTCTGGCAGGAGGACGAAGTCAACAAGCGGCTCGAATTCGTGATGAAGAAGGCGTTCGCGGACGTGCAGGAGACCATGCGCAAGTATCACGTGCACTCCCGGGCGTCCGTTTACATTCTTGCCGTGGGCCGCGTCGCCGAGGCGACCCAGGTTCGCGGGCTTTTCCCGTGAGGCTCAGTTCGGTCCGGCGGGCGGAGCACCGGCGGTGCACGCAGGCCACGGCTGCGCCGTGATGTCCTGCAGGTAGTAAATGTCGGGGGCGGTGTTCTCGACGATTGCGAAAGCGGTCGACGGCAGGGCCATCGAATTGGGCCCGGGCACGAGCGTGAACGCTACCTGCCAGATGCGCGGCAGGGTCCGGCTACCGCACGTCGTAATCGAAGCAATTTCCGATGAATAGGAATCGCGGCGGTCGCCGCCCAGCCGCTCGTGCCACGCCAGGAGACGATCCCTGGATTTCTTGTCGGTCCACTGGGAGGCCGTCTCCCAGTTGAGGTCGAGCCACTCGTCAACGAAATCTTCCGGTCCCCAGGCCAGCGGCGCCACCCGGAGAATTCGTCCCCCTTTCATTTGAAAATTCAGGATGTGCTCGCGCTGGTTGGCCACCGTTTCGAGGTGCATGCTTCCGATGAAGTGCACATGAAGCGTCTTGATGCCGGCGACGGTGGTCAAATCGTGGTCCCACCGGGCGTTCTCGCTTCCATTCAGAAGGATGTCGGGATGCCAGGGGTCGCGGCTCGGTCGAAGGACTTCGTACGTCATCGGCCGCCATAGCGAAGCGCACTGCGGACTCATGCGCGCGGCCAGCGCGTACCAGTGACCGCCTCGATCGGGCGGCGAGACGCTGAACGAGAAATGGCCGTTGGCGCCGGCGACGTCGTCGTAAGAATCGGCTTCGAGCGCCAGAAGGTTGCGCCAACTCTTTCCATTGGATCCGAAGACGTACAAAGAAGAGTCGTCACCGCAGGCAATTCCGATGGAAGTTTCCACCGTTAGGAGATTCGGATTATTGGCCGGACGCTCCAAGTGGATGCGGACGGTCTGCGCGTAATGCTGGCTGGCGAGGCCGGAATGGTCCGGTTCCTCAGCATCGAGCTTGAGACCTTGTGGCCCAAGAGCGCCGCTGAGAACGGCTGCCGGATCGGGCGCAGGGCCGTTTTCCAGGCTCCGTGCAATCAATTCCCGTAGCTGCTGCTTGAGCGATTGCAGAAGTGGGCGCGCCTGCGCCGGGACTTGATCCGCCGCCGACGGATCACCGGGAACGGGGATCGCGCGCAAACTTTCGATGAGCTGCGGAATTCCCGCCGGAGCGGGCTGTTGCGCGTGAAGACACCGCGGCGGCACGAGGAGCAACATACAGGCGGCAATCAGCGGCGCGCGCAGGGAACGCATTCGGAAATTCTATCAGGACAGGGGAATTTTGTTTCGGAATCTCCATTTCGCGCCCGCCGCGAGAAACAAAATTTCCCTTGCGTTGGCAGGGCTCTCCGCGTAGATTCCCCTTTGCCGGCTCGCTCCGCTTCTTGAGTGAAGCCGGTTGTACTTTCTGCGGAAGAATTCCCGCGGGAGATTTGCGGCTTGAGCAATCAGACGAACTCGGCACCGCTGGTGCTCCTCACGATTGCGGGATTCGATCCTTGCGGCGGTGCGGGGATTGCGGCGGATCTAAAAACCTTTGCCGCGCACAACTGCTACGGGGTTGCGGCCATTACGGCGCTTACGGTGCAGTCCACGCAGGGCGTCAAGGCGGCGCAAATGATCTCCGCCGCGACGCTGCGCGCGCAACTGGAAACCTTGGCTGAGGATTTGCACATCGGCGGAGTGAAGATCGGCATGCTCGGAAATCGAGCGAATGCTGCGGTCGTGGCTGAGTTCTTGGATCACAGCCAGATTCCTCACGTCGTGCTCGATCCGGTCGTAAAGGCGTCTCTGGGCGGAGTGGACCTACTGGATTCCTCCGGCGTGAAGTTTCTCTCCGAGGAATTATTGAAGCGCGCGGAAGTGGTAACGCCGAACGTGCCGGAAGCGGAACTCCTCTCCGGAATCGAAATCAAAGACGTGGCCGCGATGGAAGCCGCTGCGCGCAAGATCGTCGAACGGGGCGCGCGGGCCGTTGTCGTCAAGGGCGGCCACATGGACAAGCCGGTGGACGTTTTGTTCGACGGCACCGAAGTCGTGCATCTCGGTGTAGATCACGTGCGCACGCAGAACACGCACGGCTCCGGCTGCACGTTTGCATCGGCAATTGCGGCGCAACTCGCCTGCGGGCGGCCGTTGCAGGAAGCGGCGATGCTCGCGAAAGCGTACGTCACAAAAGCGATGGAGCATGGTTTCTCCATCGGCAAAGGGCCCGGCCCGCTCGATCACTTTTACCGGTTTCACTACGAACCTCCCCCGCGCGGCGTCCACGAAGTGCCGCAGCACGGCATGCATCCCGCAGCGGAACCCACGGCGCGTTAAAACCTTCGAGTGGGCAATCCCCTAATAGAAAATTAGCTCTGTGGGCAGTTTGCGCCGCGACGAATTCGTCTCTTCAGCGGCGGTAGGCAAGGCGGCCGGCGACGATCGTAAGCATCGGCGCGCCGCGGAAGGGGCGACCGTCGAACGGCGTGTTGCGAGACTTGCTGGCTGAGTCTGCGGCACGGTAGGTCCAGGCGTGCGACGTGGAGAACAACGTCAAGTCCGCGACCTCTCCCGGCGCGACACCCCGGCGCATTCCGAGAACGCGCGCGGGCCCGCTCGTGAACAATTCCACCATGCGCATCAACCCGAGCCGCCCGGCATGCACCAGTTCCAATGCCAGCGAGAGTGCGGTCTCGAAGCCGGTGATGCCGAACGGTGCGCGGTCGAACTCGACTTCTTTGGTTGAGCGCTCGTGCGGCGCGTGGTCGGTGGCGATGGCATCCACGGTGCCGTCCGCCAAGCCCGCGACGAGTGCTTCGAGGTCCTCGCGCGAACCGAGTGGCGGGTTCATCTTCCGGTGGGTGTCGTAACCCACCTCTTCGTCAATCATCGTGAAGTGGTGCGGCGTGACCTCACAGGAAACGGGCAAGCCGCCACGCTTGGCCGCCCGCACCAGTTCGATCGAGGCGCGCGTCGAAAGATGAGCCGCGTGAAAGCGGCAGCCGGTCAGCTCGGCGACCTGAATGTCTCGCGCGACACAAATCGATTCGGTGGCGGCGGGCATCCCGCGCACTCCGAGCCGCACGGACGACGGCCCTTCGCGCATGGATGCGCCCGCGGCGAGCGAAACGTCTTCGCAGTGATCGATCACGGGCATGCCGAGCGAGCGGCAATAATCCATCACCTGGCGCAGCAGCTTCGCGGTGGCGATGGGCTTGCCGTCGTCGGAGACGGCAACGGCCCCGGCCTTTTGCATCGCGGCGATTTCCGAGAGCGCTTCGCCGCGGCTTCCGATGGATGCCGCGCCGATTGGCCAGACGCGCGTGTGCGCGGCCGCTTGCGCTCGCTCGAGGATGGAGCGCGTGACGGAAGCGTTGTCGTTCACGGGGCGGGTGTTTGGCATAGGGCAAACGGCCGTGAAACCGCCGCGCACGGCTGCGAGCGTGCCCGTCTCGATTGTTTCGGAGGTTTCGCCGCCGGGCTCGCGCAAGTGGCAGTGCAGATCGATGAAGCCGGGCGCGACGACTAAACCGGACGCGTCCACTTGTTGTGCGTTCCCGGCGCGTCCATTGAGTGTCCCGGGCGGTTCAACCGCCGCGATCCGTTCGCCATCCAGCAAAATGTCGCGCGTCGCATCCGTGCGGCTCGCGGGATCGAGCAGCCGGCCTCCTCTAAGAAGCAGCATGTGCGGGATCCTTCGCCGGGTTGGCATCCGAGCCGTGGCCGATCAACTCAAACAGAATTGCCATGCGAACGGCCAAGCCGTTTGTGACTTGCTCGAGCACGCAAGACTGCGGGCTGTCGGCCACGACGGGATCGATTTCGAGGCCACGAATCATCGGGCCGGGGTGCAAGACCAAAGCTCCGGGACGCGCGTTGCGGAGCCGCTCGGCCGTAAGCTGGTAGAGGAGAATGTACTCGTCGAGCGGGAGCGCAGGCTCGTGCAGGCGCTCCTGCTGGACGCGCAGCACAATCACGATATCGGCGCCGGAGAGCGATTCCTCAAGATTCGTCTCACGGCGAATGGGCACACCCTCCGTCGTGAGGTTTTCGAGTTCGCGCGGCAACCACATCGCAGGGCCGCAAAGCGTAAAGCGGCAGCCGAACTTGGAAAGCAAGTGAATGTCCGACCGCGCAACGCGGCTATGCAGGATGTCGCCGACGATCGTCACGTTCCATCCTTCGAGGCGGCCGAGGCGATCGCGGATGGTCAACGCGTCAAGCAGGGCTTGCGTGGGATGCTCGTGCGTGCCGTCCCCCGCATTGATCACCGGGATTTCCAGGCGGCTTGCCACGAACTCCGGCGCGCCGGAACTCGCGTGGCGCATCACGATGCAATCGGGCTTCATCGCGTCGAGAGTGCGAACCGTGTCGAGCAGCGATTCGCCCTTTTTCAGGCTCGACGATTCAGCCTGAAGCTGCATTACGTCCGCGCCCAGCCGGGATGCGGCGGTGCCAAAGCTGATTCGCGTGCGAGTGGACGCCTCGAAGAATGCGAGCCCCACGGTCTTGCCGCGAAGAGTGGCCAATTTTTTCAGCGGGTGCCGTTGAATTTCCTGGAAAGGTACGGATTGATCGAGAAGAAATGCAATTTCGGCCGCTTTTAGCGGCTCAATTGCGAGAAGGTCGCTAAACCGATCGGGCACAATATCCATTGGGGCGGCCGTCGTCTCTGCAAGCCGCTCCGGAAAAATCAGGAAACTCGGTCCACCAGCATGACGCGCTCTTCTTGGTCCACTTCAGCGAGGCGAACCTCGATAATCTCAGTGTCGCTGGTTTGGACTGTGCGGCCGATGAAAGCCGCCTCGATAGGCAGTTCGCGATGCCCGCGGTCGATCAAAACGCACAGTTGCACGCGCCGCGGACGTCCAAGGTCGAACAAGCCATTCATGGCAGCGCGAATCGTCCGGCCGGTGTACAGCACGTCGTCCACAAGGATCAAATCCTTGTCGTCCACGGTAAAGGGAATCTCGCTGGATTGCAGGACCGGTTGCGGCGCGACCATCGAGAGGTCGTCGCGATAGAGCGTGATGTCCAGCGTGCCGACAGGCACGTCCACCCCGTCAATCGCGCGCATCGCGTGTGCGATCCGCTGGGCCAGCGGTACTCCGCGACGCCGAACGCCGATCAGGGCGAGATTCACCGTGCCACCGCGGCGCTCGACAATCTCGTGCGCGAGCCGTTGGAGTGTGCGATCGATCTCCGTCGCGGACATGAGCTGCGACTTTTCGAGGGTGGGCATCGAGCGTGTATCCTAGCATACCGCACAGTTAGCCGCAGCCTGGGGCCTAACTCCAGTCTGCACCGTGCTAGAATCCCCCGCAGTGAACCGACCGAGCGCAGTCGACCTTCGTGTGGAGATCGGCTCTCTCCACCTCGCCAATCCCATCATCGCCGCCAGCGGGACTTTCGGTTACGGGACCGAATTCGCCAGCGTCACGAATCTTGAGGCCCTTGGGGGAATCGTCGTAAAGGGCCTGTCGCTCGAACCTATGGCGGGGGCTCCGCCGCCGCGAATGTGCGAAGCAGACAGCGGGATGATCAACGCGATCGGTCTGCAAAACATCGGAGTCCGCGCCTTTGTCAGCGAGAAGCTACCCCTTCTCCGAAAGTACAGCACGCCGGTCATCGCGAACGTCTTCGGGCAGTCGCAATCAGAATACCTCGGCGTCCTGCGAGTTTTGGAGGAGGCAGAAGGCATAGCGGCCTACGAGCTGAATGTCTCTTGCCCTAACGTGGAGCATGGAGGGATTGAGTTCGGGGGTGACGAAAAGTCGCTGGCCGGACTCGTCCGTTCGGCGCGGCAGGTTTCGCGACGCCCCCTGTGGGTCAAGTTGTCTCCCCTCGTGACAGACATCGTGGGTATCGCCCGGGCTGCGGAAGAGGCCGGGGCGGACGCCCTGACGGTGGCCAATACATTCCCGGCAATGGCCGTAGATTTCCAGACTCGCCGATCTCGGATCGGGCGGATTTCAGGGGGTCTATCGGGGCCGGCAATCAAGCCCATCACCCTAAGGCTTGTTTACCTGGTGAGACGGGCGGTAAAGATCCCTGTTCTTGGTGTCGGAGGCATCCAATCTCCCGCCGACGTACTGGAATACATGGTTGCTGGGGCGTCTGCGGTACAGGTAGGTACAGCTAGTTTTTCCGACCCGAAGGCTTGTGAGCGCCTCGTCAAGGAGCTACAAAAGACTTGTGTTCGAAGTAAGGTCTTAACAATCAATAAGATAACAGGCTCTTTGGAGGAAGATTTAGCTTGAGTGAGCGACTCCCGTCTGTTACAATCATCGGATGATTTGTGGCAAAAGTGAGACACTGTGCGTCGCTTACTAAAACTGATTCGCAATTCAGTCCATTGGGGCATTCTTATTTTTGCCCTTACCCCCGCCTTGCAGGGGCCTGCGGTGGCTCATCCCCTTGCCCCTATAAAGCCACTCCGGGTCTGGACCGGGGTCGCAAGCTGGTACGGAGAGAAGTTTCAGGGCCGGGAGACCGCCAACGGGGAGACTTTTGACATGTACTCCGCGACTGCGGCCCACATCAACCTTCCCTTTGGCTCCTTGGTCCGCTTGGTGAACCCCCAGACGGGCAAGAGCCAGCTCGTACGCATCAACGACAGAGGCCCTTATGTCGAGGGGCGCGAGATGGACGTTTCCTATGAGGTGGCCCGCAGGCTGGGCATTGAAAACAAAGGGGTTGCACGGCTACGGATGGAACTCATTGAGGTGCCAACACGACGCGAATAGCTGAAGCCCGCCGGCGCCTCATCCTAGCGCTGGATTACTCGGGATTAAGGCCCGCCTATGCCTTGGGCCGCAGGTTGGCGGGACTGGTCGGGCTGTTCAAGATCAACACGCACCTCTTTACGGCAGAGGGCCCCTGGGCCGTTGAAAAGCTATCCCAACTTGGGCCGGGCATATTTCTAGACCTGAAATACCACGACATACCGAACACAGTAGCCGGAGCCGTAGGCGTGGCGGTCAGGCTTCCTGGCGTGCGCTTGGTCAACGTTCATACGCTCGGCGGGCTGGAGATGATGAGGTCAGCCGCCAGTGCCGCAAAGGCAGCCAAGCTGGGTCTTGAACGGCCGAAGGTGCTCGGTGTGACGGTATTGACGAGCCATGACGCTGCCAGCCTGGAGGCGGTCGGAATACGCGGGACCCCATCGGCGCGAGTCGTAAAACTGGCTCAACTGGCACAGAAGGCGGGGCTCGACGGCGTCGTGGCGTCTCCTCACGAAGTGAGAGAAATACGCCGGGCCTGTGGCAAACGATTTCTAATCGTCGTCCCGGGGATCCGCCCCGCAGGTGGGGGCGCGTCACGCAAGGACGACCAAGCCAGGGTGGCCACCCCGAGTGCAGCGATTGAAGCCGGCGCAGATTACCTCGTGGTTGGCCGGCCAATCACTGCGGCTGCGGAGCCGCGCGAGGCGACCGAACAGATCCTTGCGGAAATCGCTTCTGTTCTCTCTTGACCCCGCCGCCAAGCCGCAAGCGGCGCCGGACGTGATATACTCAGTTTCCGGGTTGCTGCGGATGCAGTGTCCGGCAAGAATGTGCGCGACTGCCCAGTGGCAGGCCGCGGAGGATTCGCATGGAAGCCTTGAGTTTGCCCCATCTTTTGATCATCTTGCTGATCGTTGTAATCTTTTTCGGCGGGCGACGAATTCCTGAAGTGATGCGCGGGCTTGGCGAGGGAATCCGCAGTTTTAAGGAAGGCATGCGCGGAGATACCCCGGGCACTGCCCCGCCAGCAAGCACGTCTGCTCCAACTGCTCCCCCCGCAACGGAAGAGAAGAAGTAGCCCTCAGGCCGGAAATCGAAGAAGAGAATTGGATGGGGCGGCCGACGTAGCCGCCCCCTTTTTTTTTTGCTGCACGCTACGTCGCAGATTCGGACCAGCCGAGCTCGCGTAGAAGGGCGTAGACGCGCGAGATGGGCAAACCCACGACATTTGAGTAACAGCCTTCGATGCGCGTGACGTAGCGCGCGGCACGTCCCTGAATTGCGTAGCCACCAGCTTTGTCGCCCGGCTCGCCCGAGGAGGCGTAGGCTTCGATTTCTTCGTCGCTGAGTCGCGCGAACGTCACCGAAGTGGATTCGACGGCCGTGCGCTCGGCACGGTCGGGCAGACGAATCACCGCAAGGCCCGTGAGCACGGTGTGCGTGCAGCCGGAAAGCGTGCGAAGCATTCGCGCCGCCTCGATTTGCGAAGCGGGCTTTCCGAGAAGCGCGCTTCCTGCCACAACCGCAGTGTCCGCACCGAGGATGAACGCGGCGGCGCCCGATGCGGCGGCAGCCGACGCCACCGCGCGCGCCTTGGCGAGCGCAAGCCGAAGGGTCATGGCTTCAGGCGTTTCTCCGGGCAACTGGGACTCATCCACGTCGGCAGGCAGAATGGCAAACACAAATCCCGCGTCGCGAAGAAGTTCGGCTCGCCGCGGAGACGCAGACGCGAGGATGAGGCGAGGGATATTTTTCATAGCGCAGGAAGCGAAGCACCGCTGGATGTCGCTTCAGAGTACTACCGATTCCCGGTATTCGCCGAAGACGCGGCGCAGTGCGTCCGAAATTTCGCCGACCGTCGCGAGACTTTCGACGGCGGACTGAATCGCGGGCATCAGGTTTTCACCGTCTCGGGCGCGGCGTTCGACTTCAGCCACCGCCTGGCTGGCGCGGACGGAATCGCGACGGGCGCGAACACCTTGGACGCGCGCCACCTGTGCGCGTTCCGCCCCTTCATCAAGCTGCAGAAGGGGAACAGGCTCTTCGGCCTCGGCGACGTAGCGATTCACGCCAACGATGACCCTCTCGCCGCGCTCGACAGATTGCTGGTATTCATACGCCGCTTTTTGAATTTCTCCTTGAACGTAGCCCGCCTCGATCGCGCGCGGCATCCCTCCCAGGGCATCAATGTGGCGGATGTAGCCGAGTGCCCGCTGCTCGATTTCGTCGGTAAGGGCTTCGATGGCGTAGGAACCGGCGACGGGATCGGCGGTTTGCGCGACGCCTGTTTCGTAAGCGAGGATTTGCTGCGTGCGCAGCGCCAGAAGCGCGGCCTGCTCGGTGGGCAGGGCGAGCGCCTCATCAAGAGCGTTCGTATGAAGCGACTGGCAGCCGCCCAACACCGCTGCGAGCGCCTGAATGGCGACACGGACGAGATTGTTTTCCGGTTGCTGCGCTGTGAGCGCGCTGCCGGCGGTTTGCGCGTGGAAGCGCAGCATCAACGACCGCGGATCGCGCGCTCCAAAGCGCTCACGCATGGTGCGCGCCCAGAGACGGCGCGCAGCGCGAAACTTGGCGATTTCCTCCAGCAGATCGTTGTGCGCATTGAAGAAAAAGGAGAGTCGCGGGGCGAATTCGTCCACCGCGAGTCCCGCCGCGATCGCCGCCTCGACGTAAGCGAATCCGTCGGCGAGAGTGAACGCCACCTCCTGCGCGGCGGTCGAGCCGGCTTCGCGAATGTGATAGCCCGAGATGGAGATCGTGTTCCAGGAAGGCAACTCGGCGCGGCACCACGCAAACAGGTCGGTGACGATCCGCATTGCCGGGCGCACGGGATAAATGTACGTGCCGCGCGCGATGTACTCCTTCAGGATATCGTTCTGCACGGTGCCCGAAAGTTTCTCCAGGTTTGCGCCCTGCTGCTTGGCGACGGCGACGTAGAGGCAGAGCAGAATCGCAGCCGTGGAATTGATCGTCATGGAAGTGGAAACGTGCTCGAGCGGAATACCATCGAGCAGAACCTGCATATCCTCGAGCGAATCGATCGCCACGCCGACGCGGCCGACTTCGCCCAGGGCGCGCGGATGATCGGAATCCAGCCCGATTTGCGTCGGAAGATCGAACGCTACCGACAGGCCCGTCTGCCCCTGTGAAAGCAAATAGCGATATCGCTCGTTCGATTGCGCGGCCGTCCCAAACCCGGCGTACTGGCGCATGGTCCAGAGCCGCCCGCGATACATCGTCGGATAAATACCGCGCGTGAATGGAAACTCGCCGGGGAACCCGATGGAATCTTCCGGGGCGCTACCGTGCGAATCCTTCGGTGCGTAGACCGGCTTGACCGGGATTCCCCCGAGTGTGGTGAAGTGCGCTTGGCGCTCCTGGTGCGGCGATTCGTTTTCCCCGGGCTTAGTCATGGATGCGCTCGGATTCTCTTACCGCACCCGCCGCGCCATGCGGAACGATGTGATGCCGAATCCGGCCATCATGACCGCAAACACCCCCGCGAGCCAGACGGGCCAGAGCGGGGCGCCGCGGTGCCATTGCCGCACGGCCGAGCTCACGCCGGAGAGCGCGAACAGGAGGAACATCGTCCCCGTCACTTCATGAAATGTTTGGCGAACGGCGCGCCAGAGCGCGCGTAGGAATCCGCGGGCGGCCGCAAGCCACGCAAAGGCCGGAACGCTCATTGGCAAATTCTAGTACAGCCCCGCCAGAATCCGAAGCGCCACCGGCGATGGGGCCGCGCAATTCACTCCCTAACGCCTCGGGCACGTGGCCCATCCTTCGCCACTGGACACCCTCGGGGGCCGTGCTATATTTCGGCCACTCGGTCAATTCGCGGATCGTGGAGGGAGACAATGCGGATATCAGTTCGGATCGTCCTTGTATGTGCGTGTTTGCTGTTTTCGTCGGTTGCGATGCGGGCGCAGTCAGGCACGACATTGACACCGGAAAGCTTGAAGACAATGCTTGAGAACTTAGGCTACACGACGACGGCGAGCACGAGCTCCGAGGGCGTCGTGACGTACGAGATTAAGTTGACTCCGGAAGACTGGTCAATCGACACGGACGTAAATCTGAGCAAGGACCAATCGAACATTTGGATGTGGGCGAATCTCACGAAGATCCCCGACGGGCAGCTGTTCGATCCGGATACGCTCCTGCAAATGCTGACCGAGAACGACAGTATGGGTCCGTTTTTCTTTTCCTATACAACGACGTCGCGCCGCTTCTTCATCAACTTGGCGCTCGCGAATCAAAACGTGACTCCGGCGAAAATGCGCTCCGAGCTGGACGCGCTGTCCGCCAACGTGGTCCGCACGCAGAACTTGTGGGACCCCTCCAAATGGAAGAACGCTCCGCTCGCTGGCACGAAGTAGCTTCGCTGGTGAATGCGAGCGGATTCGTCATGCGCTGGCCCGCGATTGGTCTTGTGCCGGCTTAGGGCGGGCCGTACAATTGTTTCAGCAGCGGGCCTGCCTGCGGCGTGCAGGCCTGAGGAGGGCTCCCCTTGCAACTGGACGATCAATTGAAACAGTTGTTGCGGGAACTGGGCCATGCGATCAACGACACGGTGTCGGATTCTGAGCGCATCGCAGCCGCGATTGCGAGCGTGCGGGCCGCGGGCTACGACATCGTGTTGAAGCTCGACGCAACGATCGGACTGGCCAAGCGCGAATCGCAGCCCGAGCCTATCACTTCGCAAGACCGGCGTTTCCTCGAGGCCCTGCACATCCAGGTGGATCAAGAGTCGCTCGATGAGGATGCGCGCCCGGCGAAGTTTGAAATTACTCCCCAGGACTTGCGCTTTCTGAAGTCGCTGAAGATTTCTTTGGATGATTCGATCTAGCCTGACTGCACTTTTGCTGGCCGCTTCGCTCGGACTCGCCGCGCTCGCGGCGGGCCATGCGGCGCAGGTGTCCACTCCCCCGGCGCCGGGCAAAGTGCTCAGATTCCGCGGCGCGGTCATGCACCAGGCCGAGGGCTCAATCACGGTCAGAAGCCTCGAGCCGAACCACGAACGCGAAGTGCGCACCTTCTCCTATTCGGACCGGATCCGAAACCACATGGAGAAAATCCTGGATTCCGGCGGTTATCAATATGGCGACAAGGTCGAGATCTTCTATACCTCGGGCACGACAGTCGCGCTTCGCATCGACGGCAAGCCTTCCAAACCCAAAACGTTCTGAGTTTCCGAGAACGCCGTGATTCGCTCGCCTGCTGTCGCAGGGCAGTTCTATTCAGCCGACCGTGCAAGGCTGGGACGCGAGGTCGATTCCCTCCTGGCAGGCGCCGAAGCCTCGCCGAAGCAGCGGGCCATCGCTTGCGTCGTGCCGCATGCGGGATACGTTTACTCCGGCCACGTCGCCGGCGCAGTCTACGCGCGGATCGAGTTGCCGAAGCGCATTGTGTTGCTCGGCCCACGTCACTATCCGCGCGGCGCGGCGATGGCGATCGTCTCCGAAGGTTCCTGGCAGACGCCGCTCGGAGCAGCGCAGCTCGACACGGAACTCGCCAGCGAGCTCAAGCGCCTGTTCCCGCCGCTCTGCGAGGATGAGGTGGCGCACCAGCGCGAACATTCGCTCGAAGTTCAATTGCCGTTCCTGCAGAGATTGATCGGCGCGGGGGACGGCGCGTTTCGCTTCACTCCAATTGTTTTGGGTCCGCTGCAATATGCCGACCTCGCGGCGCTGGGCGGCGCACTGGCAACTGCAATCCAGGCTTCGCGGGAAACGGTGCTGCTGGTGGCGAGCTCCGACATGAATCACTACGAGAGCGACGCAATTACGCGCGTGAAGGATGGAAAAGCGATTGAAAAATTGCTGGCCCTCGATGCGCGCGGACTCTACGACACGGTGCGACGCGAGGACATTTCCATGTGTGGTTTCGGTCCTGCCGTGACAATGCTGACGGCCGCGCGGCTGCTCGGCGCAACGAGCGCGGAGTTGGTTCGCTACGCCACATCCGGCGACATCAATGGGGATCGCACCGCTGTCGTCGGCTACGCGGGCGTCATCATCCACTAGACAAAATTAGGACTGGATTCGGGTTTTCGGCTCGCGCAGTTGAAGCTGGGCGATCGCGAAATTAATGATGCGGCGTTCCCCCGGAAGACGGCGGTGGCGCCGAGCCGCCGGAGGGCCCCTGTGTAGCCGACGTGGCTGGGGCGGACGGCGAGGCTGCGCCTCCGCCACTTGCCGGCGCTCCGCCCGATGCGCGGGCAGACGGCATGCTCGCTCTCGCGCCTGGCGGCGGCCCCATGGGCCTCGTTGCGAAACCCGGTGCGGGATGGGACATGCGATTCGCTCCGGTACCTCCGTACATTGAGGCCGGCGGCGCGTTCACGAAGTTATGCGATGTTCGGTCGAATATCATTCCGCGACTTCCTTGCGCAGAGAACGGCGAAGAGATCGCCACGCGCCGCGGCGCAGTCGCACTGGTGAATGTGGCTGGCGGGTGGGCGATCTGCGTGACCCGCGTCTGTCCGTTCGCGATCACCACACGATTGATCTGCGCCACCGCAACAGGAGAATTGGGCGCTCCAGGATTTACAATCACGCCACGCCGAAGGTTCGCCGGTGGCGCACCCGCTTTCTCGAGTGGCGACAGCGGAACCCAGCCAACCTGGTTGCCGACCGTGACCCAACTCACCAGCGCGGGCTGCCACATGCCCATATCGCCGGGAACCCAGACCCAGCCGAAGTCCGGTGAAACCATCCACCCCCCGAAGTGATACGGCATCCAGCCCCAGGGCTCGTAGCTGATCCAGGTCCAGCCGAAGCCGGGGTATGCGGACCAAAACCCATCCATGTATGGAGACCAGCTCGCGGCGATTCCGAATGGCTGCCAGCACGGGCCGAGGCTGGAACAATCAAACCAGGAACCATATGAGTACAGATCCGCGGCACCAAATGCATTGGGTGAATTCATGTAACTGAGGGAATCCGCGCTCCCGAGCGCGATTACTTCGCTTTCCTGGTTAACCCAGCGATCGAAATCATCGGCCTTGGGGTTTGGTGCGACGCTGACATCCTGCGTGTCGTCTGCGGTGAGAGACAGCGACTCTCCTTTGCGCACTTGGCTTGTCCCCGCGCTCGAATTGACCTCGATGGTTCCTTTGAAAACGCTCACGGAGCTCCCGCCCTCGGTGGCTCTCACACGAAACTCTGCGTGCCCGGTGAGCGTTACGCTCAGACTTGGGCTCAGCACCTCAAAGGAATCGGCGCTGCTCAGGTCGCCATAAAAGCTCGCCGTTCCCTCCGTCAACGTGATTTGGGTTAGGCGGCCGCCACCGGATAGCGCCAGTTGGGTGAATTGCAAAATAGAATTCTCAGCGAGGAACGCCACGGCCCCGTTCTCAAACTCCACTTCCGCGCGCCCTGCGCCTGAAGCGAGCGTGTCCCCTTCTTGGACGGGCATATTCGCCAAGGCGGGCTGCCAGGCCTGGTCGCCGGTATGCGCGATACTCACCGAGCCGTCCACGAGGCTCAGCCGGACCACACGGGCATAACTGTAGTCGCCGGCATGGGTTGGGGATGGGGCGGCTAGGACTACTCCAAGGACAAGGAAAAGAATCCAATAGCAGGCGGCGCGGCGGTGGGTCATAAAGCACCCCCTTCCTAGGACAACGATACACCCAGAATGGCTCGATGGCGGAGAATTCGGAGAAACGGCGATTTGCCGCGCACATCGTTTCTCCGCCGGGCCGCCGCGTCAATTTCGGCTCGCCATACTTGACGCTTATTGGCCCTGTGAGGTGCGGATGCGCTGGGCGAGCGCGCGGGCGCGCTCGCGCGAGATGTCCAGATAGCGCGGATCGCCGGCGAGTTGATCCAGCGTGGGCAGGAGCCGCTGGGGCTCGGGCAGAATCCGCTGGTTGAGATCCGCCTCGAATTGCAACAGGGCGTCGTTCACCCCGAGGCGATCGAACCGCATTCGCCGCTGGAGCACCATCAAATCCCACTCCTGTCGCGAAAGCCCTTCAAAGATTTGAAGCAACTGTGACGCAGTGGGGTCGATCGTATAGTTGAAAATGGTTTCGTGGATCTCCCCGTCGCGCTCATAGCGAAATGTCTTCTGGCCGAGGTTCGCGATTCGTTTGTGGACATCCAGCCGGGCGCCATCGAAATCGTGCAACGTCGCTGCCAGCTCAAAGATTTTCGCGCGCACCGCAGGGCCGACCTCGAATGGCCGGGGGTCGGGGTCCTCGCCTGACTGGCGAATGTCGTAGGTCGCGCCGCTGGTCTGACCGATCTTTATTTCGACGAATTCCGGCGTGCTCCCCTCGAACACCTTGCGAAAGGTGATCTTGGCGTCCCCTGCGCACGCGGTGGAGGAGAATCCGAGGCAGAGCAGTGGCAAAAGAGCGAGCACGACTGCCGACGAGCTTCTGGAGAGATTCCTCATGTCGAAAATGGGATGCGTGAACCTGCCTCGCGGTGACGCGCCCCGGCGGCGCCCCGTGCGAACCCCCCGGCCATTTGGCGCTGGGCCTGCGCAACCAGGATATGGCAGAGTGCGACGGCAAGCGCGTCTGCGGCGTCGGGCGGCTCCGGCGTTTCGGGCAGGTGGAGCAAGGCGCGAATCATGTGTTGCACCTGTTCCTTGCCGGCGTTGCCGTAGCCGGTCACGCTGCACTTAATTTCGCGTGGCGAATAACTGTAAACTTCCAGCCCATTTTGCGCGGCTGCGAGCAGCACGACGCCGCGCATCTCGGCCAGCCGCAGTGCCGTCCCGCGATTCAGCGCGGTGAAGACCGATTCCATTGCGATACCCGTTGGTGCGAATTCCTCGATCAATTCCTTGACCAAGGCATGCACGCGGCACAAATGCGCGCTTGCCGCCGAGCGCGAATTCGCTGCGGGGCGCACGGCGCCATAGCGCAACATGCGGAAGCTCCGGCCATCGCCTTCAACTACGCCGTAGCCGGTCGCACCCGCAACGGCCGGGTCGAGTCCCAGCACGCGGAAAATTCTGGCCGAGCGAATGCCGGGCGTTTTCACGCGATGAGTTTAAGGCGCAGGCAAACGCAAGGGCTAGGATTTTTTCGACCAGGTTGCTGGCGGTGAGCCGCGAATCTTCCGAGGGGAGATAACATTAGGTCGGAGAAAGGCTGGCAGCCTAGGTTGCCGCTATCATTGCCTGCATTTCCTTCTCATCGATATCGAAGTTGGCAAAGACTTGCTGCACGTCGTCGTGCTCCTCGAGTGCTTCGACCAGACGGAGCATCTGTTGCGCATGCGGCCCCGTCAATTTCACGTAGTTTTGCGGCACCCAGCCGATTTCCGCCGAAGAGGGCGTGACGCCGGCCTTGGTGAGGGCTTCGCGAACGGCCTCGAAACTCTCGGGCGGAGTCACTACTTCCCAGTGCGAACCGTCGTCGCGCAAGTCTTCGGCGCCTGCATCGAGCACGACGGAAAGCATTTTGTCCTCGCTCGCCTGATCCTTCGGCACTGACAGTTCGCCCTTGCGGTGAAACATCCAGCCGACGCTGCCGGCCTCGGCGAGGTTTCCCCCGTGCTTGCTCATGAGGTGACGAATTTCGCTGACAACGCGATTGCGGTTCGTGGTGACGATTTGCACGATCATTCCCACGCCGCCCGGGCCGTACCCTTCGAAGTTCACTTCTTCGTATTGTTCGCCTTCGAGTTGGCCTGTCCCGCGCAGGAGGGCGCGCTCGATGTTGTCATTTGGCATGTTCTCGTTCTTGGCGGCGGCGATCGCGGTGCGCAGCCGCGGATTCGAGTCGGAATCGCCTCCGCCAACGCGCGCGGCGATTGTAATTTCGCGAATCAGTTTCGTGAAAATCCGCCCGCGCTTCGCGTCGGTCGCAGCTTTCTTGTGTTTAATCGTGGCCCATTTAGAATGCCCGGACATCGAATTGCCTCTTCAGGTGTGGTGAGATTTGGAAGCGCCGCGATCTCCTCGCGGGAATCGCTCCAGGGAGGCGCGGAGACCAGCGGAATTCCGCTTACATCGCCGGAATAGTCTAGCATAGGGGGTGGCGTTGCGATACGCTCACCGGCGGGGCCGGTCTATGCCGGAAGGTCATCCTCGGACGCTCGCAGCGGTAGCGAGGTGATCCACATGCCGTGTCGCAAAATCCTCCTCTTGCCGGCCCTTCTTATTGTCGGTTCGGCTGTGCTGACCCTCGTACTCGCCGCGCAAGACTTTGGGACAGGACCAGTCATCGTAAAAGTTCTGGTAACAGTGACGAGCAAAGGGCAGACCCCGCCGCCCGAGGTGGCGAAGGACGCTGTCTCTATCCGTTTGGACGATCAAGCGCTGCCCGTGCAGGATTGGCAGCCTGCTTCGAAAGACAGTGCACCGCTTGCCTTGATCATCGATGTGGATGATGACCTGGACCCCGCCTTCGGATCGCCGTTGAAGGACCTCGGTCCATTCATCCGAGCGCTTCCCCGTGATGCGCTCGTTGAAGTCGCCTACTCCGGCGTGGTTTTGCAGCGGTTCACCACTGTGCATGAGGCCGCCGCCGCGGTCATCCGGACTCCTGGGGGCCACACCGATTCGCAATTCGGCGTTACTTGCGACGACAGACTGATTGACTTGGAGAAGCATTGGCCCGCGGAGGCGGATAGGCGAGAGGTCCTGTTCATTGGCGAAGGAAACTCTTGCGAGATCGGGTCTGATTACGAGGATTTGATCGACCGCTCCCATCGCGAGGGGGTCCCCGTCTTCACCATCTACGCAGATGGTCCTGCCTCGGGTCTCCTCCAGACCGTCTCAGACGAAACAGGCGGCGAGGCATTTATCGGTCTTCCTTCCTTAGCCCCGTTCAAGCCTTACTTAGACCAATTGTCCATGGATCTAGCCAACCAATATTTCTTGACGTTTGAGGCCGTCGGCGGCTACAAGATGTTCATCTCGAAGTTGCAGGTGAGGTCACAAATACCGGGCATAGAAATTCACGCGCCGACTCAAGTGGATGTGCCCGCAAGCCCGGCGGGACCATAACTTGCACACATGGTTTCCTGGAACGACGATTTTGAAAATTGTTGCGCCCGAACAATATGTTCGGAAAACATGTAGCCCGAGAGAGGTAAGCCCATGGCGCTTCGCAAGAACCTCCATCTTGTCGCACTTCTCGTTTTCGGCTTCGCTGTTCTGCCCGCCGCGCTCGTCGCACAGGGCGATACCGGACAAACTCAGCCCGTCAGCGTTCTCGTCACCATAGCCAGCAAGGGAAAGACCCCTCCGCCGGATGTCCCGAAGGATGTCGTCTTCGTGCACCAGGATAGGCAAACGCGCCGCGTGCTCGATTGGCAGCCGCTTTCTCAAGGCGGTTCGACTCTCGACCTGGTCGTTTATGTGGACGACGCCTTGGACCGTTCCGTGGGCATGCCTTTGATGGATGCTTCCGCCTTCATCCGGGCGCTCCCGCCCAACACGCGGGTCGAGGTCGCCTACTCTCTCGGCGGCCGGCCGCAAATCGGGCAAGCGTTCACCACCGATCGCGAGGCCGCCGTCAAGGCCCTGCACATTCCTCTCGGTCGCTCCACCGGATCCTACGGTCTGTTCACCGGGCTTACGGAGTTCGTCCAGGGCTGGCCGGAGGGTGCGACGCGGCGCGAAATCCTGGTCATCAGCGATGGAATTGATTTGATGCGGGGGATTTCACAAGCCCTGCCGGGAGAGAACCAGGACTTGGATGTGCTAACCAATCTCCTGCGCCGCGAGGGGATCCCTGTCTTTACAATCTTCGCGAATGGCGGCAGCGCGGAGCTCCATTCCGAGGAGATGGTGACCGTCGGTCAAAGTTGTCTGCAGTATCTTTCGGACGAAACGGGTGGCGAGGCCTTTCTCGGCGTTTCGACCGCGCCCTCTTTTACGCCGTACTTGGATCAACTCTCTCAAGACCTCGCCCACCAGTATCTTTTGACGTTTGCCGCGGTCACGGCCAGCAAAGCGAAACTCTCGAAGCTGCAGGTAGGTGCGGAAGTGCCGGGAATTGTGGTTCATGCGCCCGCTCACGTGAACGTGCCGCCCAGTCCGGCGGCTCATTAGACTCCGTTGACGAGGGCGCGCCTCAAGGCCGCGCAAGGAAGAGAAATTTCCAAGGGCCCCTCTTGTGCGGCTGGCCCACCTGTCCAAAGGAACGATGCCTTTTTCGCCCGGCGGAGAAGGGGCGCTGTAGATTTTCTGGCGCAGGAATGCTAACAATCGGACAACCGGGTGTGCCGGAGAATGGCGACGATTTGTACTGCGATAGGTTGTAAGAGCGAGGTCCCCGCCGACCTCGACGCGGAGAAGCTTTGCGTGCTCCATTTCACGATTGAGGTGGAGCGTTCTTGTTCTGAGATGCGGCGGGAGACGGCGCTCGGCAATGCGCCGCGAGAACGCCAGGTGGAAATCATCCGCTATATCGCGCAGCGAGGAGAATTGTTGGCGCGCGCCACCACCAGCGGCGTGCACCTCTCCGATGAATTGAAGGCCCGCGCCCTGAGCACTTTTCTGACTCTTATCAATCTCCGAGAAAATCTCGACCGCGCTGCCCTGCGCGCTCCCATCGGCCGGACCGGCAGCCGCTGAAGCGCGCCGCGTTTCGTTCGCGCCTGTGATCTATCCCTACCGAAGCGGATTCACGACCCGATGTAGCGCGCGTAGAGAGAGCGGGCGATGCCGGGGTCGCGCGTCCCTTTGACGATGGCGCGGCCATCGGCGAATACGGTCAGCTCGTATGGCGGGACTCGAAAGCGAAGCAGAAAAGAATTTTGGCGCACGTCCGAGGCCGTAAGCGCGAGACGCCGCTCGAGTTCCGCCAGATCGAGTTGGCGGCGCCGCTCGTGAATCTGCACGGAATCGCGGCCGCACATCGTCACGTGGGGCTGCGCGTCCCCTGCCAGATAAATCAATTCCCGGCGCGCGCAGGCGCGGCAATCGGCGCGGCGCGCCACGCGGAGGCTCTGCGAGCGCCCGGTCCAAACGTCCAGAGAAAAAAGTCTTCCGCCCCGCTGGTCCGGCGCCGGGGTGGCGCTACTGAGGAATCGAATCGCTTCCGCTGCTTCCAGCGATGCAACCGCCGTTGCGGCCGCCGCAAGAACGCCGGCGGTTTCGCACGTTTCTTCCGCGCCAAGCAACGCGTGCGCTTCGTTGGAATCGCCTTCAGATTCGACCAGGCACGCCAGGCACGCCGTGGCGCCGGGGTGAATCGTCATCGTCACGCCGTAGCTCGAGACGGCCGCGGCGTAAATCCACGGCACGCCGAGATGGATGGCAACGTCATTCAGCAGAAGTCGCGTCTCAAAATTGTCGGTTCCATCGAGAAGCAAGGGAAAGCCGCCCAGAAGCTCTTCTGCGTTCTTCGGGCCGAGATCGGCGATTATGCCTTCAACCTTCACGCCGGAATTGATCTCGCGCAGCCGCCGCTCGGCCGCCACCGCTTTCGGCAACGCTTCCAGCGCGTCCGATTCGGTGAAAAGCGTTTGCCGCTGGAGATTCGACGCCTCGACGAAATCGCGGTCCACGATGCGCAGCCTGCCGAGTCCCGCGCGCACCAAGAGATTCGCGGCGGCTGTGCCAAGCGCCCCGCAGCCGACCAAAACGGCAGACGACGCAAGCAGCCGTGCTTGTCCCGCTTCGCCGATTCCGGCGAAAAGAATCTGCCGCGAGTACCGCTCGCTGAGTTTCGGATCCATCGCGCTCCATCCCATGATAGCGCCGAAACTCCGCGGAGAAGAATCGGGACGCAGCCGAAAGTTCTCGTGGTTTCTCTTTCTCCCCTCACGGGCTTCGCGCGGCTTTCATCCCGCCTGCCCCGAGCGGAGCGTCGGGGAGGGGCGCAGCGAACAGCTTGCCGGCCGTGGCCGGACGGATCCCTCCACTCTGCCCGCCGGCGTCCTGGTCTGGCACACCATCCCCGCATTCGCGAATAAATCTAGCTTTACATCAAGAGATAACTGCGGTTAATATCCTACAGTAGCAGCTATTAACATTTGAGCGGTGTGGCGTGGTTGGCCCCGCGAGCCTTCGCCGCACCGGAGGTCGATCCTAAATGAGCGCCCCGATCAACAGGATATTCCCCTGGCTGTTTGTGCTGGCGCTCTGCACTCCTCTTGCCTCAGTCCCTGCACGCGCTCAGGGCGAAACCACTGCTTCGATCGTCGGCCAGGTGATGGACGCGTCAGAAGGGGCCGTCCCGGGCGCCACCGTGACGATCACGAGCCGCGAAACCGGCTTGCAGCGCGCCGCGAAAACGGACAATGAGGGACGTTTCAATTTCCCGCAACTGCTCCCGGGCACCTACTCCGTGAAGGTGGAAGCGCCAGGCTTCCAGCCGCAGCAGATGGAAAATGTAGTTCCCGGACTCGGCCAGAAACAGACGGTCAATTTCATTTTGAAAGTGGCTCAATCGAATCAGACCGTTCAGGTCAGCAGCGAAGCGCCTCTCGTCAATCCGGAAAATGCGAACACGTCCACCACTCTAAACGCCCCGGCGCTCGAGAATCTTCCGAATCCCGGCGGCGATTTGACTTACCCTCTGCAGTTTGCCGCCGGCGCCCTGATGAACACCGCGGGCAGCAGCAACGATTTCGTCGGTGGCACCAACGGTTACGGCAATGTGGAATTCAACGGACTGCCCGCGCTGTCGAATGGTTACATCGTCGACGGGCTTGAGACGAACGATCCCCTTACGAATCTAAATAGTGGTCTTTCGACAAATCTCGTTCTCGGGCTGAACTCGATCTCCGAGGTAACCGTCAACACCCTCTCTTATTCCGTCGATCAGGGACGCTACGGAGCCTCCCAGGTCAACTACGTGACCAAATCAGGCACGAACGAGTTTCACGGGAATCTCTACGAGATCTGGAACGGTTCTATCTTGAACGCGGCGGACTACTTCACCGACGCCACGCCCGGCAATCACAAACCCCGCTCCACCGTGAATCATTTCGGAGGGAGTCTTGGCGGACCGGTCGTCCACAACAAACTATTTTTCTTCTTCGATAGCGAATGGGTTCGCATCGCGCTGCCCATCGTGACGCCCGTCACGGTCCCGGCCTCAGCGTTCGAGAACTACGTCTTGCAGCAGCTCCCGCTCGGTGGGACCGACCCCGTGACCGGTTCAGTGTATTCGCCTGCCCCGCAGTTGGTGCCTTTCTATCAGCAAATGTTTTCGCTCTATCGAAACACCGGCGGCACTCCTCTCGCCGTTCTCGGGTGTCCTCTCAATTCGGTCGGCACCTCGGCGGCCGGCTCTCCCCCGGACGGAAACGGATGCGCGAATCAGCAAAGCGTCTCCCATTCGAGCGATGACCGCGAGCAGGTTCAAACGGCCCGCATCGACTACAACGCCGGCCCGAGCGACACCGCGTGGCTTCGCTTCCAAGCCGATACCGGCCTGCAGGCCGCCTACACCGACCCCATCAATCCCTTGTTCGACTCAATCTCTCCGCAACCCCTCTTTTCGCTCGCGGCCGGATATGCGCACGTTTTCTCCCAGAATCTGGTGAACTATTTCAATCCGGGATTCTCCTGGTATGAAAGCCTGTTCGCTCCTGCCAATCTTCAGGACACGCTAGCCGCTTTCCCCATTGTGCTGCAAGGGAATGGCGCGAACGCGCCCTTCACCACCATCGGCGGCTTGGACAACACCTGGGTGCAAGGAAGGCGGGCCTCCCGCGTTTTCCTCAATGACAATCTCGCCTGGACGCGCGGCGCCCACGAACTTAGCTTCGGCACCAACACCCGCATCTTTCGCCTGAACGATTACGATTTCGGCGAAGGGACCGTGCCCACCGTGACCTACGTGACGCTCGCGCAGTTCATCTATGGCGTCGCTTCCACCGCGTCCGAGACGTTCCCTCTTTCCGCCAACGAGCCCTTCAATTTCCTCAATTTCGATCTCTACGCCCAGGACACTTGGAAGATCACATCCAAGCTCACCTGGACGTTCGGTCTCCGCGATACGCTCAACTCCAATCCGTTGAATCCCCACGATGAGGTCGCGCGGCTCCCCGGCTCCTTCGATTCGATCTCGCATGATGTGAATCAGCCCCTGAGCGCGGCGATCCAGACGCGCCTCGGCAATCTTTTTTCCTTCACGCCGTTCGCCATCCTCCAACCAAGAACAGCCATCGCTTGGCAGTTCTCGCACAATTCTGTTCTGCGAACCGGCTTCGGACTGTTCAGCGATCTGCTGCCCGGCACCGTTGCGGATTTGATCGGGTCGAATCCGCCGTATGTGCGGACTTTCCAGGGCGGGCTCCTCGGAACGGTCGGCGGAACGGCGATCGCTCCCGGCGTGCCGGATAGCGCCATCGACGCCGTGGTCGCCGCAAATCAGGCGTTTGGCTCGGGCTTCTCCCAGGGCGAGCTTTCCTGCGCGTCCCCGAAAGCGAACCCTGCGGCCTGTCTTCCTCCGGTTGCCATCACGGCCGTCCCGGACGGCAAGCTCCACGCGCCCTACTTCATGCAGTGGAGCCTCGGAGTCGAGCACCAATTCGGAAGCACGTCCAGCGTGCGCGCACAGTACGTTGGAACGCGCGCCGTGAACCAGCCGTATTTGACGCAAGTGAACGGCTATCAAACGGTGTGCCAGGGCTGCTTCGCGCCCTATCCTTATATGCAGCCGGTGGACCCAAGATTCGGCGCCGTGACGCAGTTCTCAACCGGCGCGAACAGCCACTATGACGGCCTTCAGTTCACCGCCACCAGGCGGCTCGGGCGCGGCTTGTCCGGACAAGCCAATTACACGCTCAGCCGTTGCATGGACGAAGTTTCCAACGGCGGATTCCTCCAGTTCTCCGCTGGCGCAATTCTGTCGCCCCTGCCTGGAGAGCTCGCGCGCAACTACGGCCCCTGCGATTACGATATCCGCCACAATCTCAGCGCCGAATATACGTACCGCTTGCCAGTCGAAGTCCGGCGGCGCTGGCTCGGCCTCGCACTGAACGGTTGGCAGATTTCGCAAACATTCATCTGGCACAGCGGAATTCCGTTTTCCGTCCTGAGCACTCCTTACTCGGCAAACTCGGCAATCGGAGACGGAATCTTGCAAGGCGGCGGACCGCAATTCGCGACCATCGTCCCGGGCGTGCCTCTCTATCAGCACGATCCCATTCCGGTCGTCACCCAGCCGCGTTCGATTCAATGGCTCAATCCCGATGCGTTTGTTTCCGCGGTCGATCCCGCCACAGGCGATTGCAACGGCGCCGGAATTGGCGTCCCCGATAGCCCCGCGATTTGCCAGTTCGGCACGTCGGGCCGCAATGCCTTGCGCGGTCCCGAATTTTTCTGGAGCGACTTCTACCTCACAAAATCGTTTCCTTTGTCGGAGCGCCTGAAACTGCGCGTGGAACTCCAGTGCTTCAACTTTTTCAATCATCCGAATTTCGGCCTTCCCAGCGACGTCTTCGCAGGTATTCCCGGGAAGCCCTCGACTCAAATCGGTTTTGGCGCCCTCACTTACACAACCTCTCCGCCAACCGGCCTGCTCGGCGTCGGCCTCGGCGGCGACAGCAGTCCCCGCATGATCGCCCTGCAGGGCCGCCTCGAATTCTAGCCCTGTCGCCTCGCGTCGCTTGCCCTCTTTCAATTCTGCGGCGGATTCGCGTTCGGCTGCATTGAGGGCGCCAACTCCCGATGCTCCTGCATAACCTCTCTCACACTTTCTTCTCCGAGTTGCCTGCCTAGTTGCATCCCCGCGGTCAAGCTTTCCTGGGTGATCTGGGGCGCTGCCTGGAGAAACCTCTGGCCCAGCGGCGTCCCGTAGAAGGCGATCAAGCCTTTGATGTCATCGTCGGTGTAGTATTTGTCGTACAGCGGGATCAATGGGGAAAGGAAGTCCGCCTGCTTGAACTTCTGCCGCAGTTTCACCATGAGCAGATTCATAAGTTCTTGCGATTTCTCATCTTCTGGCAGGTTGGCCCTAAGCTCTCGTCCCATCGCCGTCATCATGGTGGCGATCACCTGATCCTGCATCTGCTTTAGATTCATCACCTCGAACAAGCGGTGAATATCAGCTTCCTTCACCGGGTCGATGCCTTGCGCCGCGGCTGGTGCGGCCTGTGTCGGCGCCGCAGCCGTCGGCGTCGAGCCGGAAGCGGGTGCCTGCGGCGCGGTCTGCGCCGTCGCCGCCAAAGAACACACGAGGATCGAAATGCCCGTCAGCAATAATCTCCGCATGAAAACCTCTCGCCCGCTGAAGATGAAAATCTGAGCCAAGTATACTCGCCACTTCTGGCGCTGCCACTCCACCCGATTCGCCGTGTTCCATGGTTGAACCGCTCTACCGGCCTCCGAGCGCGCGGCATCGGCCTAATCACCGAGGGGATCTTGTGTTCGCCGCACCCCCTCTGCGCCCCGAACCGCTGTCATTGGTGTGAAATCAAACGAAGTCCCGACCGTCTGCCTCCTTCTGTCCGCGTTGCGCGGACCGGTCGGGGCACAGTCGACCAGCATTTCTTGCGTATTCCGACCTGGCCGGAAAGAATCCCTCTTTGCTTTTCTGTTCCCTGACCCCGCCCGGCCGGCACGGCCGTGGCACTGCGCTAATTTCTTTCTTGACAATCATAGAACGACGTGTCATTCTATTCTTGTAGCCGGGAGGCTACCGATGATGGTCGACAAACCTAGTCTTACCAGCACCCGAGTCATTCTGCTCTTCCTCCTATTTCTTTGCGCTGCCCTGATTCTTCCGGACAGACTCACCGCACAAACGTCTCCGTCCTCCGCGGTAATGATGGTCGAAATCCAATGTAAGCCTGGAACCGCGGACCAGTGGCGAGAGGCGTTCGAGAAAGAGATCGTTCCCTCGATCCGCGAAGCCATTCAGAAGGGCGACACATTCACCGGCTTCACTTACTTTGAGGCGCCCCTTCCCAATCAGGACGTCGATTTCATTCTGGTCTACGAGGCGAAGAGCTTTGCCTCCTTGGACACACGGCGAGTTCCTCCCCACTACGAAGTGCTGTTCCGCCGCCTTGGTCCTGAGCGCGCTGGGGCATTGTTGAAGCAAATGGGAGATTGGGAGAAGACCGTGCGCGTAAGCATCTTCAGATCCTACAAGGTGCAATAATGACTTCCGTTCTCGTCACGGGCGCTGGTGGCTTCATCGGACGTCGCGTGGTTTTCGCCGCGAACAACGCCGGGTATGGCGTTACACCCATAGTTCGGAAGCCGCATCTCAGTAATGTTCGAGGCGTGGTTCAACTCGACCTCAGACTGCCTTTGGACGATCTGCCGCCAGTCGATTGGATTCTCCATCTTGCTGGGGGTTATGCCGGTGCAGGTGACGCAGAATTACGACACGCAGACCTGGAGATAGCGCACAACGTCATTCATTGGGGCCTTGAGGCGGGGATCAAGAACTGGATCTTCGCTAGCGCCGCCGAAGTGTACGGCGACATCCATGGCGTAGCTGCCGAGGAAGCGCCCACCCAGCCCGTGATTCCGTATGGTCGCATCAAGCTCATGGTGGAGCGCCTTCTCATTGAAGAGATCAAAGATGTTCCCAACTGCCGAGTGGTCATTCTTCGAATCGGGGAAGTCTATGGTTCAGAGGGCCGCCTGCTCAACGAACTGGCGGTACGTCTCAAACGGGGCTTTTGTCCGTGGCCCGGGTCGGGCCGCGTTCCGCTGAGTTTCGTGCACGTGGATGACGTTGCCCAAGCATTCTTATGTGCTATGCAAAGTGCCCCAGTCGGGGTTTCGGTCTACAACGTGGCCGACGATACGCCGGCGACTTGGCGGGATTTTCTTCGGCGCGTGGCTCAACTATCTCGAGCGAAGCCTCCGGTCTTCCTTCCAAAACCGCTGGTTCACTTCTACGCTCTGTGCAGCACATTGGCTCGCCGGGCAGCAAGACGCGAAGCGATTCTCACACGGCAGGCAATACGGCTGATCACGACACCCAAGGCCCTTTCTAATGCTCGTCTAAAGCGAGACCTCGGGTTCCAGCCGCGTTACCCCGGCTATTCGGAAGGACTGGAGGAGGCACTTCATGGTTTATCGCACCACACCTAAGATGGCAAAGCGGAAGGAAGCGCATCGAGCCAGGCTGCTGCGGACAGCCATCCGTTTGTTCGGCAAGCAAGGCTACCACGCCACGACCGTACCCAGAATCGTCCGGGAATCAGGGAGTTCCACGGGCGCTTTTTACTTCTATTTTCGTAATAAGGACGACGTCTTTGCCCGCGCTCTGGAGGTCATCGGAGAGCAAATCGCTACCGCGCTGAACGAAGCAATTGCCGGCGCCGGTGGGGACACCCTTCGTCAGATGAGGGTGGCCGTCGAAACGTTCATCCTGTACTTGGCCGAACATCCAGATGAGGCACACATCTTGATCGTTGAGTCCTCGGGGTTGACCGCGAAGTTGGCCAAAGTTCGTCGCTCCATCATTGCCAGCCATTGCAGAAGCGTCGAACAGGCGCTTACGAGCATTTCTGCTTCTCTTCCGAAACTGAATCCGAAAGTGGTCGCAAGCAGTTGGGTGGGGGCGGTGCACGAATCCGTGTACCAGTGGTTGGATTCCCCCGAAGAACACCGCATTTCGGCCGAGGCTCTAGCGAGCGAGATTTCCTCTTTTAATCTGCGTGGAATCGGCGCCCAAAAGGGAGGCACATAAGGGGACAGTTCGCCATGTTCCGGAGGGTGGCAACGACGGGAACAACACTGGATGAGGGCGCAAGCAGCAGACAAACCGTGGTTTATCCGCGGCCGAGTGAAGCGGGCCGAGGACAAACGAGAAGAATCACCGGGGAGTAAACGCGGATGGAAAATGTCACACTGAATCGGCGCTTCGGAATGGCGTGGGTCATGTTTGCTCTTGCCCCCGCGGTCCACGTCACGGACGAGGCGAGGCACGATTTCTTGTCAACCTATAATTCGAGCGTCCGCACGATTCGGGCCCGATTGCCATTTCTTCCCCTGCCGACGTTTAGCTTCCGGGTTTGGCTGACTCTATTGATCGCAGGGATCCTTTTGCTGCTTTGCCTTTCCCCTATAGCTTTTCGTGGAGGCCGTTGGCTGCGAATCGTCTCTCGGCCCTTGGGCGTACTCGTGGGAGTGCTGAACGCATGTCTCCACATCGGCAGTTCAATGTATTTTCATCGCTGGCTGCCAGGGGTGTACAGTTCGCCCTTACTGCTGCTTGCGGCTATCTACCTCCTCGCGAGTCCGCGGGGCCACGACTCGGACGCTGGCTAACTGTTCTACGCCGCCTGCGAGAACCCGGCCCTAGACCGCCTGCCTCCGCAATTCATGACTGCGCCTATAATGGCCGCGTGGGGAAAACCATCTCCATCTCGGACACCTACGGCTCGCCGCGGCGCGACATGGTCGAGCGCCAATTGCGCAAACGCAACATCCGCTCCGAGAGTGTTCTGGAAGCCATGGAAACAGTTCCGCGCCATGAATTTGTGCCCGAGGAATTGCGCGACCGCGCCTACGACGATGAGCCGCTTCCCATCGGCGAAGGCCAGACGATCTCCCAGCCGTACATGGTTGCTTCGATGACGGAAACGCTGGAATTGACCGGCGTCGAACGCGTTTTGGAAATCGGAACCGGCTCCGGCTATCAAGCGGCCGTTCTGTCTCAATTGGCCGCGGATGTTTTCACGGTCGAGAGCCGCACTGAGTTGGCGCTATCCGCCCGCGAACGCCTGGCGCGCCTCGGCTACACCAACGTCCACGTCCACGCGGGAGACGGCACGCTCGGCCTGCCAGAGTTCGCCCCATTCGATGCGATTCTCGTCGCCGCAGCCGCGCCGGAAATTCCCGCGCCCCTCGCTGCCCAACTCGCCGAAGGCGGTCGTCTCGTCGTGCCTGTGGGTGGAGTCGAGAATCAGGAATTGATGCGCGCCCGCAAGCGCGATGGCCAGCTGTTCTTGGAAACCTTGTATGCGTGCCGATTCGTTCCGCTCATCGGACGCCACGGCTGGCACGTCGACCCGCGCTGAGCCGCTGCCGGACGCTCAGCGCGCGGCGCGAGCGCGTGCCATCGCGAATCCTTTGCGCAGTATGCGCAATGCATTTTCAGCGATGCCGTACAAATCGACGTCCTCTTCGCGGACGAATCTAGCGTCGGTGACGTCGCTTCCCGCGTGCAGTTCGCCGCCCGCGGCCTCGCAAAGGTAATCGACGATGACGAAGTGGTATCGCGGTTTTTGGGAATCGCCGTCGGCGCCGGGGAAGACGCGCTCGAACACCTCGATCAATTCCAGAACGTTCACGCGAATTCCCGTTTCTTCGCATAATTCGCGCGCCACGCCTTCGTGCAGCGTCTCGCCGAGTTCGAGCGTGCCGCCCGGAATGGACCATTGGCCTTTGAGCGGTTCGCTGCCGCGCCGGATCAGCAGCGCCTCGTCGCCGGAGATCACGACCCCGCCTACACCGACCACCGGCTGGGTTGGATATTCGCGCGATTTCGATTTTGTGGCTCTCCGCATGGGCATGCTTCGCGGTATATAATACGCCCTGGCACCAGCTCAAATTGCAGCAAGGAGGACCTCGCCGTGGTTCGGTGTCCTAAATGCGCCGCCGAGATTGATTTGGATGAGGACGAAGTGGAGGAAGGAGAGCTCCTGAACTGCGCGGAATGTGATGCGGAGCTCGAGGTCGTCCAGACGCATCCTGTTCGGCTGAACCTCATCTCGGAAGACGATGATGATGACGATGACGAGGAGGAATCCGAGAAGTCTGCGGATTCCGAAAAGGATGAGGACAGCTTCGAGGAGGACGACGAGGAAGTCGAGTAACTCATCTCGTCGGGTCGATTCGGCATCCCTTTCTCGTTTTTGTTCATCCCAAGAAAAGAATGCGCAGCGTTTCTACAACTCTGGCGCTTTCGGCCTTTCTTGCCGCCACGGCGTTCTCGGCCGCGGCGGCGGCGCGCGACCAGCAGAATAAGCATGCGCACGATTTCCTGATCTACGTCACTGTCTTTACCGATCAAGGCTTTTCGCTGCCTGGCGCGCAAGTTCGCGTGCGGCGCACTTCGGAGAAGAAATGGCGCTGGGACTCGATCTCCGACGCCCGTGGCGAATTTGCCATCCGCGTTCCCGAAGGGGATCAATACGAGATGATCATCCAGGCCAAGGGATTTCAGCCCCTGACGCGCGAGATTGATGCGCGCGAGGGCAATCGCGACGATTTTTACGTCCAGATGGTGCCTTTGCCCAAAGGAAAACCCAAATGAAGCAAGGCCTGCGCATCGGATTTGCGGTGGCAGCGCTCCTCCTGGGTGTCGCGGCGTTCGCACAAAAGCCGGGCAAAGGACCGCAACTGCGCACCGTCCAGGGGATCGTCGTGGACCAGGACGAGAACGCGATTCCGTCGGCGGTCGTCTACCTTGAGGACTTGAATTCGAAGACGGTCAAATCGCACATCTCGGATCCTGAGGGTAAGTTCATCTACAGCGGCCTCGACCCGAACGTGGATTATGAGTTGCACGCCGAGCACGGAGACATGACTTCGTCCACGCACAGAATTTCCAGCTTCGATACACGCCTGGAAGTGAACGTCGAATTGAAAGTCGATCGCAAAAAGACGCCGAAGTAAGCAAACGAACTAAGCGGACACTTTTCAAGACCTATTCGGCGTGATCACGCGAATGGCCTGCGGCAGCACTTCAATTTCAACGGGAGTCGTTCCGAGGAGCTCGCCGTCGCCGTGAAACGCAGCCGGTGTCGCACTCCGGATTGATGCGCGCCTGCCTTGAAATCTCCGAATCTCGGGCCAGCCAATCGCCCCGTCGCGCAGAATCGCCGGTATCGCTTCGATGAGCCGCACCAGCGGCATCTCGCGAACGAGCACGAGATCGAGCAATCCGTCATCCGGGCGCGCATTCGGAGCAATTCGGACGCCCGCGCCGTACGTCGGCGTGTTACTTACGGCGGCGATCAAGAGACGATCGCTCTGAGGAATTGTCTGGCCATCGAGGGTCACTTCGGCATCGAGTGGGCGATAGCTGAGCAGCGACCAGAGCGCGGCTGAGACGTATCGCACGGCGCCCGGCAACCGCCGGAATGGCCCCGCTGCGAGAAGTGCCGACTCCGCGTCGAGTCCCGAACCTCCTCCGCCCACGTAGATTCGCGCGTGCCCGTCCGAAAACCGCGCTCGCAGGACATCCATTGCGCGCACGTTTCCTTGCAAGAGTTCCCGTGCGGCGGCGATGGGATCCCGCGGCATCCGCAGCGCGCGGGCGACGTCATTTCCTCCGCCCGCAGGCAGCAGTCCGACGGTGACCTCCGAACCGAGTGCCGCCGCGACGAGATGCTGAAACGTTCCGTCTCCTCCTAGCGCAAACAGCTGCTCGTATCCGCTCGCAATCGCCGCAGATGCGCAGGCCTCAAGCTCCATCGCGCTCGCGGGAGTGACGTAGTCGGCTGCAAACCCCCGCCCCGCCAGATAGTCTTGAAGTCGCGGCACGAGGTTAGACTTCTCGCCGCTCCCGGCGTGCGGATTGATGAGAATAAGCGTCTTGGGAAAAGCCGGAATCGTGCTCCGCCGCCTCCGTGCGACCGCCAGAGCTTACCTCAACTTCCAAGGGAGACCGCCCGTCTGCGAAGCCGAAAGGGAAGCCGATCGCGCCGTGCTGAAGCCCGGGGCTGCATGAGGCGGGAGGCTGCCCATTCGGCATGCGACAGCGAGGGCAGCGCGGATTTCGCGGGCCGGGACGGTAGTGTACACTTTTAGAGCGGTCTGAAACCGCATCTGCTTTCAAACGGGCAAGGAAACGAATCGGCATATGGGCGCGCAAGACTTCGATCTGATCGTCATCGGCAGCGGGCCGGCGGGGCAAAAAGGGGCCATTGCCGCAGCCAAGGCGCGGAAGCGCGTCGCGATCGTAGATCGCGGCAGGATGATCGGCGGGGTTTGCGTGCACACGGGCACGATCCCCAGCAAGACGCTGCGCGAAGCGATCCTGCAACTGATCGGCTTCACCGACCGGAGCATCTACGGGCGCGATTACCGGGTCAGCGAGGCTGGCGTCTCGGTGCAAGAGCTTGCATTTCGCGTGCAGACGATCGTGGGCCGCGAGACCGAGGTGATCCATTCGCAGTTGCGGCGCAACGGCGTGTCCGTTTACGAGGGCACGGCGCAGTTCGTGGACCCGCACACGATCGAGATTACAAGCGACAGCGGAACGCAAGTCATTCACGGCGAATTCATCCTGATCGCTTGCGGCACGCGCCCGGCGCACTGCCCGGACATCAAGATGGACGGCAAGAGAATTCTCGATTCGGATCAATTCATCGGGATCGAAACCGTGCCGCGCGAAATGATCGTCGTGGGAGCGGGCGTGGTAGGGCTGGAGTACGGTTCGTTCATGTCCGCGCTGGGCGCCGAGGTGACGCTGGTGGACCAGCGTCCGCAGATTCTGGAGTTCGTGGATCGCGAAATTCTCGAAGCGTTGATGTATCACCTGCGCCGCCACGGAGCCGTCTTCCGGCTGGGCGAAAAAGTCATGTCGGTGGGCGTGGATGAGAAGCGCAACCGGGTGTTCGCCGAACTCGAGAGCGGCAAGCGAATCCACGGCGACAATTTGCTCTATGCGGTCGGGCGGCAGGCGAACAGCGACGTCATCCGCATCGAGAAGGCCGGCTTGCAGGCCGACTCGTGGGGAAGAATCGGCGTCAACGAATTCTTCCAGACTCCGGTGTCGCACATCTACGCCGCCGGAGACATCATCGGCTTCCCCGCGCTGGCGAGCACTTCGATGGAGCAGGGCCGCCTGGCGACTTGCCACATGTTCGGGATGCCGATGGAGCACTATTCGGAGTCGTTTCCGTACGGCATCTACACAATTCCGGAAATTTCGATGGTCGGCATGACCGAGGAAAAGCTGACGGCGGCGAAAGTGCCTTACGAAATCGGCATCGCGCGCTATTCGGAACTTGCAAAGAGCATGATGCTCGGCGACGAAGACGGCATGCTGAAGCTGATCTTCGATCGCAACACGTTGAAGCTGCTCGGCGTTCACATAATCGGAGAGCGCGCCACGGAGATCATTCACATCGGGCAGGCGGTGCTCGCGCTCGGCGGCACGATCAAATATTTCCGCGACACCGTCTTCAACTATCCGACGCTGGCCGAAGCGTACAAAGTCGCCGCGTTCGACGGGTTGAATCGCCTCTGACGCGCCGCTCGCTACACGCTGCGCCGCGCAAGCTGGTACACTGCCGCTTGCATCCCCTCAAGCTGCGCCGGCAGCACAAACGGTGAAAGGCGACTGGTGGCGACGCTCAGCGAAAAGCTGAAAGCATGCGGCGTGGTCGGAGCCGGAGGAGCGGGCTTCCCCGCGTCCGTCAAGGCGGCGAGCCGCGTGGAATTCGTCATCGCCAACGGCTCCGAGTGCGAGCCGCTGCTGCACAAAGACGCCGAACTCATGGCGCACTCCCCCGCTGAAATTCTCTCCGGCATGCGTCTGGTGATGGAAGCCACAGGCGCGCAGCGCGGAAAATTCGGCATCAAGGAAAAAAATAGCGCCGCAATCGAAGCCGTGCAATCGAATCTCGGCGAGGCAGCGATCGACATCGTGCTGCTCGGCGATTATTACCCCTCGGGCGACGAATTCGAGTTGGTCCCGGCGGCCACCGGACGCCTGATCCCCCCCGCGGGCCTGCCGCTGCACGTCGGGTGCGTCGTCCACAACGTCGAAACGCTTTATAACGTGCATCTCGCCGGCCGCGGCGTCCCCGTGACGCGCAAATTTCTTTCGGTCTGCGGCGCCGTGCGCGAACCGAAATCATTCTGGGCGCCGGTGGGGACATCGTTTCGTGATTTGGTGGCCGCCGCTGGCGGGGCGACTTCCGAGGAGTTCGGCTTTTTCGTGAGCGGCGTGATGATGGGCAAACTCTCGTTCGATCTCGACGACGTCGTTACGAAGACGACGACGGGCCTCGTCGTCCTGCCGCGCGAACATTATCTCGTCTCGCGGAAGGAGCGGCCGCGTGCCGCGATGCATCGCATCGGCAAGTCCGCCTGCGATCAGTGCAGCTACTGCACCGAGCTTTGCCCGCGCTACCTGCTCGGCTACGAAGTGATGCCGCACAAAGTGATGCGCAGCCTGGGATTTTCCGCGGGCGGCTCGGCGCAGTGGAATCAGTGGGCCGAACTCTGCTGCGCCTGCGGGCTGTGCACGCTCTATTCGTGCCCGGAGGATTTGTACCCCAAGGAGGCGTGCGATCGGGCCAAGCACGACATGCGCGCCGCGGGCACGAAATTCGTGCAGCAGCACGCAGTGGAAATTCACCCGATGAAAGAGGGCCGGCGCGTGCCGCTCTCGATGCTGCGCAAACGGCTGAAGATCGAGGAGTACGAGCGCGAGGCGCCGTTTGCCGACGTGCCGCTCGAACCGCGCTCGGTGCGGCTCAAGCTTTCGCAGCACGCCGGCGTCCCCGCGAAGCCGGCGGTTCAGGCCGGGCAACGAGTCAAGGCCGGAGATGTGGTTGCCGCGGTTGGGGAAAATGAGCTGGGCGCAAGCATCCACGCGAGTATCGCGGGCACGGTCAAGGCAATTGGCGAGGGTTTCATCGAGATCGAAGCGTAGCCCGCCGCGGCGAGCCGCTGCGCGACGCAATCAGGGGAGGGAGTCGTGGAACAACATTCATTCGGACTCATCGAGTTGACCAGCGTAGCCGCCGGATTCGAGGTGTGCGACGCGATGCTGAAGGCGGCTGACGTGCAATTGCTGCTCTCGCGCAGCATTTGCTCGGGAAAATATATCGTGCTGGTCCGCGGCGACGTCGCCGCCGTCCGCGCAAGCGTCGAAGAGGGCGCGCAGGTCGGGCGTCATTCCCTCATCGACAGTTTCGTGATCCCCAACGTGGACGAGTCGATCGCCCCGGCCATCAGCGGCAACAATAAAATCGAGGTGATGGATGCGCTGGGCATCATCGAATCGTTTTCGGTCGCTTCGCTGATCGAGGGTGCGGATGCCGCGGTGAAAACTGCCGACGTCAAACTCATCGAGATTCGCCTGGCGATGGCGCTCGGTGGAAAAGCATTCGTCACGCTCACCGGCAGCGTCTCGGCGGTGCGCAGCGCGGTCGACGCGGGGGCGGCCATCGTCGCCGCCAAGGGCCTGCTGACCAACAAAGTGGTGATCCCGCAGCCGCGGCCGGAGTTGTTGCGCGAGATGATTTGAAAGGCGGGCGTCCGCGGGACGCCGCACGTCACACGGCTTCGAGGCGACCGTCGCGCGACTCGTACTCAATCCGCAAAATCCAATCGTTGTGGAAACCTTCGGCCTTGAGCCAGGATTCGAGCGTCTCGCGATCCGCGGCCTCGAACTCCACCAGCATTTTCCCCTCGACCATGTTCACCAGCACGCGCCGTGCGGTAACGCCGCGGGCGGAGGCCATTCGCGCGGCAAGTTGCTCCGCGCCCTGCCGCGTCAGGCAGGCCAGTGTGTGTTGAGTCAGGTAGCGCGCCATCGCGCCAGTGTACACCAGCAGGCTCCCGGCGCTTTCGGCCGAGGTGTGGGGCGCTTCAGGAGTCTGTGTGACGAGTAAGTTTTTGCGTCAGGGCACGGCGGAACCCATCCCGACCCGGTCGGGAGCCGTGCCGTAACTGGGGCAAATTCACTGCGGCTTTAGCCGCTGAGGCGCGCTTTTCCAGGTTCCCACACAGACTCTTTAGGCCCATGCGCGACTCTTCCTTGCGCCCGCCCTCGTGGTAGTCTGAAGTGCACGCCGCGCATTGCGATGCGAAAATCGGTCGTCGAAATGAGGCGCTGTTGAATCCGCTTCCCGCGAACCCTCCCCGCCGCGAATTCCTGCGAACGATCCTTCCTCTTTCGCTTGGTATCGCGTTATGGGCGGGCACACTGATCGGCGCGTGCGTCAGTTCCTACACGCAGGGCCGCACCGTCACTCCGGTCTATCACGCGGCGGTCGCGGACTGGTTCGCGGGCCGCTCCCTCTACGCCGGGAGCGGCATGCACTATCTCCCGCAATTCATCTTCCTCTTCCTGCCCTTCCATTTGCTCCCGGCTCCGCTCGGCGACATCCTCTGGCGCGTGCTCTCGGCCGCCCTGCTTGCGTTGAGCCTCTGGTCGCTCCTCCGCCTGCTCCAGTCGAGATGGACGGCAGTGATGTTCGCGCTCGCTTCGCTGCTCGCACTCCGCTCCTGCTTCTCCGCGATGCGCAACGGCCAAGCCAACGTCATCTTCGCCGCATTCACCATCCTCGCCGCCATCCGTCTCGCGCGCTCTCGCTGGGGCCCCGCCTCGCTTTGGCTTCTCGCCTCGCTGGTCGCCAAACCGATCGGCCTCGTCATGATGCTTCTAGCCGCGCCGGTCTATCGAAAACTCATCTGGCGGCTTGTTTTCGGCCTCGCGGTTTTTGCGCTCTTCCCGTTCTTGTTCGGTCACGCCGCCTACGTTCTCGCGCAATATGGCCAATCGGTCCGCCATCTTTCCTCTCTTTCGGCCACTACGGAGAATCGCTTCGCGGATCTGAACGGCCTTCTGCGGGCGCTGGGCATTGGCTTGGCGGGCCGCGCCTCGCAGATCGTACGCGCGGGCGCGGGGCTCGTCGCGGCGGCCTTCTGGTGGTGGCACGCGCGCCGGAAGAGCGAGCCGGATCGCTCCATCTTTCTCCTCGCCGTCGCCACGACGTGGCTGATGCTCTTCAATCCGATGACGGAAGAAAACGGCTACGTCATCGTCGCTCCCGTCCTCGCCGTCTACGCGCTTCGCTTCTTGTTTGTCGAGCGCCGCCCCGCATTCGGATGGATTCTGGTCTGCGTGAGCCTTCTGATCGGCGCCGTGCCCGATATTTTCGGCCAGCGCTATCCGAACGTCGGCCTCTGGTGGCGGCCGCTGATGATTCTCATCTTCGCCGCGGTGCTGGTTGCGACGGCTCGCTCGCAACCCTCCGCTGGGACAACTTCCGAATCGCCTTCGTGATATAAGGCGTCCGCGGGGGCTTGCGGCGTTGGCCGCCCGCGGATTTCACAAATCAGGTAATCTTGCACCCCAGGCAACAAAATGGCACCGGATGGTGTCCAACCCAATCGGTGCGGGACTGAGGCATCCCGTTCCAAGGAGGAAGCCATGCGTCTTCGGATCCTTTGTGCAGTCGTCTTGCTGGCGCTCACGGCTGGAAGTGTTTCCGCGCAGCAAAAAAATGCAACCCCGCCGAAGCAGCCGGCGCCCGCCGCCGCGCCCGCACCCGCGGCGTCTTCTTCTTCCTCCACCAGCCTGCCGGTCAAGCGCGTCGTCCTCTATAAGAGCGGCGTCGGCTATTTCGAGCATATCGGCCGCGTCCACGGCGACGAGCAAGTCCACATCGATTTCACCAGCGCGCAGCTCGATGACGCTCTCGCCTCGCTCACCGTGCTCGATCTCGGCGGCGGAAAGATCGCCGATGTCAATTTCAATTCGACGACTCCGCTCGATCGTCAACTGGGAATGTTGCATCTGCCCCAGGGCCAGGAAACCACGCTCTTTGACTTCCTCAATGCCGTACGTGGCGCGAGGATCGAAGCGCGAAACGGGACCGGCTCAGTCGCAGGAAGGATCCTCAGCGTCGAGCGGAAGACTCGATTGATGGGCGACGCGCCTCGCGAAGAGGAGGTCGTTTCGCTGGTCAGCGACGAGGGACAAATTCACGAAGTTCAGTTGACGCCTTCAACCTCAATCACTCTGGTCGAAGGCGATCTCCGCCAGGACGTCGGCCGCTATCTCTCGCTTCTCGCCTCCGCCCGCCAGCAGGACCTCCGCCGCATGACCATTTCCGATTCCGGCTCCGGTGAGCGCGAGCTCTTCGTCAGCTACATCAGCGAAGTCCCCATCTGGAAGACCACTTATCGCCTGGTGCTCTCCAGCTCCGCCACGCGCAAACCGATCCTTCAGGGCTGGGCCATCGTGGACAACACAGTCGGTGAGGATTGGGACAACGTCGAGCTATCGCTCGTCGCCGGCGCGCCTCACTCTTTCATCCAGCCTCTCTCGCAGCCTCTCTATGGCCGCCGCCCCGTCGTGCCGCTCTCTCAGAACGCCGAGCCAACTCCGCAGACGCACGAATCGGCCATGTCCGCAGGCCCGGGCGTCCTTACGGGCGTCGTAACAGATCAAAACGGCGCGGTGATCCCCGACGCCACCGTGCGCGCTTCTTCCGACTCCGGCGAGGTCGCCAGCGCCGTTACCGACAGCGAGGGTAACTACTCTCTCTCCGGCTTGGTGCCAGGGCGATACACCATCCAAATCAGCAGGAGCGGCTTTAGCACGTTCCAGCAGAGCGCTGTAGAAATCTCCGGAGTCGGCCAGCGCCTGGACGCCACCCTGTCCATGGGGGCGGCTAGCGAAGAGGTTCTAGTGGCGCCGATGGTGATAAGTAAGCAAATCGCAGGCATTGCACCCGGCGCGGCCGGCTCGGGCGGCGAAGTGGGCAGCGGCGCCAGCTTGGGCAGGGCTGGGACGCCGCCACCACCGCCGCCCGCGGCGCAAGGCCAGGAACTGGGCGATCTGTTCGAGTACAAACTCACGCAGCCGGTGACGCTCAAGAAAAACGAATCCGCGCTCGTGCCCATCCTGCAGGCAAACGTAATCGCCGAGAAGGTCTCTCTGTGGAATGCGTCTCTCGGCTCGCCGCGCCCGCTGCGCGCCGTCTGGCTCACGAATTCGAGCGACGACACGCTCGATGGCGGCAACTTCACTGTGCTGGAAGACGACACGTTCGCGGGCGAGGGACTACTCGATTCCATGAAGCCTGGCGAGCGCCGCCTCCTCTCCTACGCCACCGATCTCGGCGTTCGCGTGGATTCCGGGCAGTCGAACGTGCCTCAGCAGGTCACCCGAGTCTCCATCACGCGCGGCGCGATGTTCCTAAGCCGCGAAGCGCGCTTGGAAACGACATACACAATTCGCAACGACGATACCTCCGCCCGCGTCCTCGTCATCGAGCACCCCATGCGCACGGGCTGGAAACTTACGGACGACACGCCGAAGCCGGAGGAGTCTTCGTCGGATGCCTATCGCTTCCGCCTGGACGTCGCGCCCAAGAAGACCGCCACGCTGCTTGTTCGTGAAGTCTCGCCCGAAGTTACCACCGTCGAAATTTCCAGCATCACGAGAGACCAGGTTGAATTCTTCGTTGAGCAAAAGTCTATCAATCCGCAGGTCGTGCAGGCGCTCGCGCCGATCCTCGACCAGAAAGATCGCATCGCGTCGCTCGACGCTGAAATTGCCAAGCGCGACGCTGAGAAGACCGGCATCTTCGACGATCAGCAGCGCATCCGCGAAAATCTCAAGGCCCTGCGCGACACGCCCGAGGAAAAGGCCCTCGCCGCTCGTTACACGCAGCAACTCTCCGATCAAGAGACGCGCCTCGAAACGCTGAAAAAAGAGGAAAGCGACTTGAACGACAAGAAGCAGCAGGCCCAGGACCAGCTCGACAAAATGATCGAGCAACTCGCTCTCGACGTCACGCTCTAGGACGTGGCCCACGTCCCTTTACAAAGGACGAAGCCGAGAGGGATTCAATGAAGATGCGGATTGCACTTTTCGCCGCAGTGGCAAATGACCGGAAAGGATCTCAATGCCGCCAACCGCGTCGGCGAAGCGCCGCAGGTCGAGGTGAAAGAGATTCCGATCAGCGCCGCCCCGCGGACGCTTTCCGTGGCGCCCATCAGCGTCAATATCTACCAGTTTCCCGCAGTTTTACTGGCGCAGTGACGATCTGAATCGAAGCTCGCTCGCCCCACCTTGGTCAAGAAACTTGTGGGAGAGAATTACCTTATTCCGGCAGCATGATCTGGCCGTTGACTTCAATGTCGCCGCTCACCGACGGAGCTCCGGTTCCCGGCTGGCTGCCGCCGACCGACACAGTGTACTTGCCTTGGGCAACGATGATATCCCCGGCGTCGGTGACCATGCTGAGGTCGCGGCGCTCCAGGTGAAACGCGACTTTCTGGCTCGCGCCCGGCTCGAGATGAACGCGCCGAAATCCGCGGAGAGCGCGGATGGGCGCGCCTGGGACATCCGGAAACTTCAGATAAAGCTGAACGACCTCGTCGCCCGCGAGTTTCCCCGTATTCGTCACCGTCACCGAAACGTCCAGCGGATCGCCCGCGTGGATTGACGCAGTTGGCAGGGTGAGGCCGCTATACTCGAATGTTGTGTAGCTGAGGCCGTATCCAAATGGCCAGAGCGGCTCGCCTTCGAAGTAGCGGTACGTCCGGCCTTCCATCGAGTAGTCCTCAAAGTGGGGCAGTTGGCGGACGTCCTTATAGAAGGTCACGGGCAGACGTCCGGCGGGATTGTTCTTGCCGCTCAAGGTCTCCGCAATGGCGGCGCCGCCCTCTTCACCGGAATACCAGGCTTCCAGGATCGCATTGGCGTGCGCCTTCTCCCAATTCACGCCTAATGCGCTGCCATTCAATAGCACGACAACGAGGGGCTTGCCGGTAGCGGCCACCGCCTGCACAAGTTCCTCCTCGGCTTCCGGCATGTCGAGGCTGGTGCGGTCTCCGCCGAGGAAACCGGGCTGCTCAACCTGCATCTCCTCGCCTTCGAGTCGGCTAGTGATCCCAACCACGGCGATGACCACGTCCGCTTGTTTCGCGGCAGTAATCGCGGCCGGATCAGGTCCGTTGTTCGCAGGCGCCCAGATGAGTTGTGCCGCGGGCGTGCTCTCGGACCTCTGCGCATATGTCACGTCCAGCTTCACCGGCTGTCCCTTCTCCAGATGAACTCGGCCGAGATCGGCGCCGTTGCGCGCCTGCGCGACTTGCTTATCGTCGAGTGAAACGCGTGCAAAGCCGTCGGCCCTGACGCCAACGAGGTAATCGCCGGTCTCAGGGGCGGTGAGGAACCCAGTCCACTGCACCCAAATCGCGGACTTCCCTTTCGCCTCCTCGGGAAGATTGTCCTCGCTCAGGTTAATGGTGGATTCCACACGCGAGGTGAATGGTGTCGGTGGCGCGTTGAAGCCCCCGCCTGAACTGTACTTGGCTTCGAGCCCAGGCTTCCCGTCAGGCGTCGTGAGCGCGGACGCCGGCACGGGATCCCCATGGCTGGAGAGGAACTGTGTGCCGGGCACATAAGTGATCTTCGCGTTGGGAAACTCGGCTTTCATGCCCTCGAGCACGCTCACCGTGTGAGTGGGAATTCCGTTGTAGTTGCCGAGCAGAACGTTGGTCTGATCCGCGAGCGGGCCGACAATCGCGATGCGCTTCACCGACTTCAGCGGCAGCACGCCGTCGTTCTTCAGCAGCACCATGGATTCATTCGCGAGCTTGCGGGCCAGAGCGCGGTGTTCAGCGCTATCCAGTTCCTTCTCATCAATCTTCGTGTACGGAACCATGTCCGGCGGGTCAAACATGCCCAGCTTGATCCGCGCTGTGAAGAGGCGAATGAGCGCCGTGTCCATCGCGCTTTCCGGGAGATAGCCCTGCTGCACGGCGTCGAGGAACGGCCGGTATTCGCCCTCGCCCGTCGCATTCGAGAAGAACTCGGCGCATTCATTATCCATGCCGCGCTCAAGCGAGATCGCCGAGGACTGCGCCTGTGTCGGCCGGTAACGATGGCCCCTGAAGATGTCGCGGACGGCATCGCAGTCGGAGACCACGTAGCCTTGGAAGTGCCAAGCGCCGCGAAGCGTGTGCTGCAGCAGGAACTCGTTCGCGCACCCGGGCTGGCCGTTGATGGCGTTATACGAGCACATCACTGAACCGGCGTGGCCCTCGACGACCGCGGCGCGAAACGCAGGCAAATACGTGTCTTCCTCATCGTGCTTGCTCACATCCACGTCGGCGAAGTGGCGAGTCGGCTCGGGCCCGCTGTGCACGGCAAAATGTTTTGGCGTGGAGATGACGCGGTAATAGCGGGAATCATCGCCCTGCATCCCGGTGACGAACGCCACCGCCATGCGGCCGGTGAGAAATGGATCTTCTCCGTACGTCTCCTGGCCGCGGCCCCAACGCGGATCGCGGAAGATGTTGACGTTGGGCGCCCAAAAGTCGAGCCCCTCAAAAACATTCGAGTGCCCGGCGCGCACATCCTGATCGTGCTTGACGCGCGCTTCGATGCTGATGTCGGTCGCCATCTCGTGAATTTCCGGCGCGTCGAAAGTGGCGGCCAGGCCAATGGGTTCGGGGAATTCCGTCGTGCCGTTTACAGCGACGCCGTGGAGGGCTTCGCTCCACCAATCGTAAGCAGGCACGCCAAGGCTCGGGATGGCGCCCGCATTGTTAACAAGCTGCGAGGCCTTCTCCTCGAGCGTCATGCGGTGCACGAGGTCTTCCGCGCGCTGCTCGGGCGAAAGGCTGGGATCCATGTAGGGTAGCTTCGCAACTTCCTGCGCAGCGGCGGCGCAGGCCATGAGGACAATGCTGGCGATGAGGGCAGACAGCGGGTGCTTTCCGGCGTATTTCATCTCTCCTCCCTGACGGTGTGGAACTGCGGGCGCGCAGTTTCGTGAACATGGCCAGAGCGCCCCTCTCAGCCGCCACGAAGACTACGGGTGCAAAGTCGGACTGTCAACCCGACCCGCAGGGAATACTGAGCGGGCCTCACCTCGCTTGAACTAATTTTCACGAAAGCTGTTTGTCCGCGAGGGTGTCCCATTTTTCGCGCAGCGAAAAGTAGGGCATCCTCTCTTACCCAAGCCTGCGGGAGGCGCAGCTTTCGACCACGTCACATCCTCGTCCGCTGGCGTAGAATAGTTGCCAGCAATCGCCTGGCCCATCGCCTGAGCCATCGGAGGTCCCCCGATGCGACGCGCACCGTTCTTCCTCGCCGCTGCATTCATCTCCGCCATTTTGATTTTTGCGATCCAGCCGCCCGCGCTCCGCGCCGCATCTCCGGACAACCGCCCCGGCGCGCTCATCGGCATCGTCGTCAACGCGAAGGGCGCTCCCGTCGCCGGCGCGCAAGTCCTCTGGCAGAACGCGGACGGCCAGAGCATTCACGTCCTGCACACGGACGCGCAGGGCCGTTTCCGCATCGAGCGGCTCTATGCCGGACTCTACGATCTCCGCGCGACCACCGGCACCGCGTGGTCCGCATGGATGCGCAACGTTCTGGTTCGTCCCGGCAGCGAAGTTTCCCTCACGCTGCGCCTGATCCTCACGGCGCCGCCCGGCCCGCCGGCCGTTCCGCTCTCGGGCAAAATCACATTTTTCACCGTGCCCGTTCCCGGGGCGCTTCCGCACGACCCCGCCGTGGACCCGCACGGCGACGTTTGGTTCACGCTGCAGAACGTCAATCGCGTCGCGCGCTTCGACACAAAGATGATGCAGTGGCGATTTTTCACCCCGCCGACTGCAAACTCCGGCCCGCACGGCCTCGTCTCCGACGCGCAGGGCAACATCTGGTTCACCGAGAATTCCGTCGGCAAGATCGGCCGCATCGACGCGCAAACCGGCGATGTGACCGAATACCCGGTGCCGAACGTCCCCGATCCGCACACGCCGGTTTTCGCACTCGATGGCTCGTTGTGGTTCACCGCCGAGAACGCAAACTTGATTACGCGGTTGGATACGGCCACGGGCAAAATGCAGTCCTTCGCCGTGCCGACACAGAACGCTCTGCCCTACGGCATCGCGGTCGGCCTCGATGGCGCGCTGTGGTTCTGCGAATTCGGCTCGAACAAGATCGGCCGCCTCGATCCGGACACGGGCGTCGTGCAGGAGTTCACGCTCGACGACGCGGCGGCGCGCCCGCGGCGATTGGTCGTGGTGGGAAACGCGATCTACTTCAGCGATTACGCCGGCGGCCGGCTCGGCCGCTTCGACATCGCGACGCACGAATTCAAATTGTGGCCCACGCCGTCAGGTGCGTCGGCCAAACCCTACGCGATTGCCGCGGACGCTGCCGGCAACGTCTGGTACGTGGAAACCGGAGTTAACAAGCTGGTGCGCTTCGATCCGCGCACTGAAAAATTCAGCGTGTTCCCATTGCCCGATGGCTCCGACACGCGGAACATCGCGCGCGACGCGCGAGGGCGTCTCTGGCTGACGCTGCCCGCCGCGAATCAAATCGCCGTCGTGCAGTGAGGGAACCGCAAGGGCTTGCAGGGGCCGGAGAAGGCCCCTGCAGTCGAAGAAAAATCCTACTCCACGGGAGACGGCGGAGGCGTTCCCGGCTTCGGCGCCGGCTTTTGGAATTTGCTCTCGTCCGCCTTCACGTTGATCTGCACGTCGGTGAAATGCGCCGTGTTCGATTCGGACGGCTGCGCCTCGCGCACCGTGAACGGCACGTTCAGCCCGCCCACGCTCTTGTAATCCGCGTAGTCGGTCTCGAACGGATAATTCCCCAGCGGCGTCGGCACCACGAATTGGTAGCGCACCAGGAGTCCGCTGTCGCTATCGAAGTAGAGCCGCTCGCGCGCCCCGCCGCCCGCGGGAATCCCCATCACGACGTAGACATGGTGATCGCCCACTTGCCCCACGCCCGTGAGCCGCAACTGCGAGTAGTGCTTGCGCACGTCCGCGAGGCGCAGCAAATCCGCGGCCCGCTTCTCCGCCTCGAGTTGGACTCCCTCTAGGTCGCGCACTTTCCCCGCGGGGTCCTGCGACCACGCCGTCGTGCCGTCGTAGCCCGTTGTGATCGCGCCATTCTTCGTCTGCAGGGATATCCACTGCTTGTTCGGCGCCTCGATCACGACTTCGATCGCCATGCTCGTGCCACCTTCGCCGTCCACCGTGCCTTTGGCGTCGATGCTGGTGAACTTCGCGATCGCGTCCGCTCCGCCCTGCGCCTGCGTCCACTTGTCCAGGATCTGGTCCACGGTCGGATACGCGGCCTGCGCTTGCCCCGGCCCATTCGCTCCGGCCCCACCCGGACCGCCCGCGCCCTCCGCTCCCTGCCCCATCGGCATTTGGTGCTCGCCGCCGCCGGGTCCGCCCATCATGCTCGCCATCGTGGGCGTGGCGCCCGGCTCCGGAATCACGGGCACGGACGTCGGATGCGCCGACCCCGCGTGGCACGTGTAGCACGTCACTTCCGTCCGGCCATTGAAACTCGTCTTGTCGATGCCCAACTGCATCTTGATCATTTCGCGCGCGGTTTTCTTCTCGCGTTTGTCGTCGTTCTGAAACGGGTTCACGTGACAAAAATTGCAGCGCACGCCGAGCGACGCGGATATGAACTGCATGGATGGCACCAATTGGTCCGCCGGAATATCCGTGAGCACCTGAACGTTCATGAACGCTTGCGCGGCCGTCTTCACCGCTGGCGCCGCACCCTGCGCGGTTGGCGCGCCCGCCGGCCCAGCTCCAGGCGCGGGCGCAGGAGCCGGGGCGGGCGAAGGTACGGGGGATTGCTGCGCCGGCGCGCCGCCTTGCGCTTGAGAGACCTTCGGCGCCGCGAACGCCGCCGCCAAACTCAGCGCCAGCACGGCGGCCCACCATCCTGACGCACTCCAACTCCGAATCCTCGTTCTCATCTTCACGAAGCCCCCCTCGGCCAAACTGGATTGTCGGCAAATTCGCCCATAGGATGCGCCTTTTCCGCCGCAAGTTTCAACAGAAGTTGCGCCCCGGCCCCCTCCTTGCCCACGCGCCGTTTTCCCGCCCCGGGTACTACAACCCCGGTACCGAATTTTTTGACGCTACCGTTCCATTGTCCGAGACGCCGCCCGCTGCCAGGATTCACGCAACGGGTTGGGGGCTGCGCTGCGGGGACGACGGCTTCGAGCGATCGGGGCTGTAGGCGAGCTACCCAACCCGCCAGATTCCGCATGCCGGTACGCGGCTCCCCTCCCTGCTGGCATGCGGCGATCGTAGGTCCTGAGTTCTCTCCCCGGTCCTCTCACGTCTCAGCAATCACTCTCGCCCGCGTCCGAACAGGCAACCGTCTTCGCTCCGCCTGGTAGCACAGTCACTCCTGACTGTGCGTTTTTCTCTCTCCGCCCCGCCCTCCCACTCGCCCGCTCCTTTTCGCAACGCGCAAGAAAACGTGGTCATTCCGAACGCAGTGAGGAATCTCTCCGCCAGTTTTTCTCATGCGCGTTCCCCCACGTCGGCATCCAACACTCCTTCCTAGGACGATAGAACACGGCCCAGGCCCCTTCCGGCCGCCACGCGCCTTGACCTCGTCCCGAAAACAGTCTTGTGGACGCCTCGGGGCGGGTTAGTATATGAATTCCCAATTGGGAGAGACCCATGGCGATCCCTCCCGGCCAACGTCTTGGATCTTACGAAGTCCTCTCCGCGCTTGGTGCGGGCGGGATGGGTGAGGTATATCGCGCCCGCGATATCAAACTCGGGCGCGATGTGGCGATCAAAGTCCTGCCGGAAGAGTTTGCTCACGATCCCGAGCGGCTCTCGCGTTTCCAGCGCGAGGCGAAGACGGTGGCTGCGCTCAACCACCCCAACATCGCCGCCATTTACGGCCTTGAAGAGGATCACGGCAGAAATTATCTCGTGATGGAGTTGGTGCCGGGCGAAACCCTGCAGGCGCGCATAGCGCGGGAAGGCGCGATCCCTGTGGAAGAAGCTTTGAGGATTGCCCGGCAGATCGCGGAGGCGCTTGAAGCCGCGCATGACAAGGGAATCATCCACCGCGATCTGAAACCTGCGAACGTGAACGTGACGCCGGAAGGCAAGGTCAAGGTGCTGGACTTCGGCTTGGCGAAGGCGTTCGCGGGAGAGGAGTCTGGGAGCGATCCCTCGAATTCGCCCACGCTCAGCCACGCGGCCACGGTGCAGGGAGTGATCCTGGGCACTGCGGCGTATATGAGCCCGGAGCAGGCGCGCGGGAAAAAGGTCGATAAGCGCACCGACATTTGGTCGTTCGGCGTGGTGTTGTACGAGATGCTGACGGGTCAGCGTCTCTTCAAAGGCGAAACTGTTTCCGACACGCTGGCCGCGGTGCTCCGCCACGAGCCCGACTGGAGCAAAGTGCCGACGCGCGTGCGACGCCTCGTGCGCACGTGTCTTGAAAAAGATCCGAACAAGCGCCTGCGGGATATCGCGGATGGCATGCTGCTACTGGAGGAATCGCCTGTCGCGGAGAGCCCGGACAAGAACGCCACCGCCGTGCCACGATGGGTTTGGGGCATCGGGGCGCTGGCCTGCCTGATCACTGCAGGGCTCGCATGGGTTTTCTTCCATCAGAAACCTCGCGCCGTGCCCCAGACCGTGCGCTTCCAGATCCGCCTGCCGGAAAAAGTGACGTTCAGCGCTGGCGGGAACTTTACGATGTCCCCTGACGGCCAGCACATCGCTTTTTCCGCATTTGACCCAAACGGCCGTCCTGGCGTCTGGATTCAGGACCTGGACGCGGTGGAAGCTCGCCCACTCCCGGACGCTGCCACGGGCCCCGATCCGCCGCCGTTTTTCTGGTCTCCCGACAGCCGTTTTGTAGTGTATTCCCGATCCAGCCCGAAATTGAGCAAGGTGGATGTCACGAGCGGGGAGTCGCAGGACATCTGCGACAAACCGAATCCTCCCGTCGGCGGATCTTGGAATCGTGACGGCGTCATCATTTTCGGAAGCAACGTCTCGGGACTCTGGCGCGTGCCTGCGGCGGGCGGAACTCCGGTTCCACTGACCGTTCTGGATACCTCCCGGCACGAGCGAGAACACGAACTGCCATCGTTTCTTCCCGACGGAAAACACTTCTTGTATCTCATTGTTTCGTCGGTGCAGGACAACACCGGCATCTTTGTCGGCACTCTGAACGATCCGCCGGAACGCCAGAGCAGGAAGCGGCTGCTCGCCACGGGATTCGGCGCCCAGTATGTGCCTTCGCCTGACGGCGGCTCCGGCCATCTGCTCTTTCTGCGCGATGGCAATCTAATGTCGCAAACGTTCGCCCCTGACAATTTGGAACTGATCGGCGACCCATCTTTGCTCGTAGAACGGTTGGGCACGACTTTCGAGAGCGGTTTTTTTTCTGCTTCTCCCGACACCCTGGTTTATAGGACTTCGTCTTCGCTCCGCGACTTTCAACTCACCTGGTTCGACGTGCAGGGGAGGAGGGGCGAAGCGGTGGGGGACCCGGCGTACATCGTCACGCCCCAACTTTCGCCAGATGGCACTCGCGTCGCCTATGCCGTCTCAGCTCCAAGTGCTCCCCAACAGCGGGACCTCTGGTTGCTGGACCTCGCGCGGGGCGTTAGCACCCGCTTCACCTTTGATCGCAGTTCAAACCTCGAGCCCGTATGGTCTCCCGATGGCAGTGAGATCGTCTTTGCCTCGAATCGGCAGGGCGTTTACAACATCTACGAGAAACCCTCCAACGGTGCAAAAGAAGAGGAGCTGTTGTTGCGATCGAACGAGGACGAGCGGCCCTTGAGTTGGTCCCGTGATGGTCGTTTCCTGCTGTACGCCTCGAGCCAATCCTATAACTTCTCTACCGAGGACCTTTGGGTCCTTCCGATGCAAGGCGATCGCACGCCCTTCCTGTTTGCGCAAACTGGCTTTGACGAATCCGATGCCCAGTTTTCCCCGGATGGGCGTTGGGTTCTCTATACATCGAACGAATCGGGTCCATACGAGGTGTATGTTCGGGAATTCTCAGGTTCGCCGGCTTCGGCTGAAACGGGCGCCAAGTGGCAGATTTCCAAGGGAGGCGGGGCGTATGCAATGTGGCGCGCGGACGGGAAGGAAATTGCTTATCTGAGTGCGGACAGGACATCGCTGTGGTCTGTTAGCGTTGATACCAGTCATTCCTTTCAAGCGGGAGTTCCTGCACTGATGTTCCAGGTTCCCGGAACAAGGATATACGGTGGCAGTGTAGCTCCCGCCTCCGATTTGAAGCGCTTTCTAGTAACGGTTCCGGTGGAAGAGAAAACTCCTCAGACTTTCTCCGTGATCGTGAATTGGACAGCAGGGCTGAAAAATTGAGTCCCCGCCCGTCGGCCGCATCACCCTCCCCGCACGAATTTCCTAATTTCCCCCGCGGCGCAAGAAAACGTCGTCATTCTGCTTGCCTGCCGAACCCTTGGCGAAGGCGGGCGCCCCAGTCGCCGGCGTGTGTCATCCCGAACCCGGTCGCGTTCATTGCGAACGGCGGTGAGGGATCTGCTTTTCGCGACTGCGGGCCCGCCCGCCGCAGCTTCGGCGAACGCCGGTTGCTTCCAAGCAAGCGCGGATGTACTCTCCGCAGCAACTCGCATCGAGAAGCTTCTCGGGCCGGACGCGGGCTGCGTTGGAAAGGGGACGAATGCCTCACCTCAATTTCGGCCACTTGCTTACGGACTTGTTCCTTTACGTTCTCTATCCAGCGACCGTGCTCGCCGTGTTTCTGGGCCTTATCGTGATGCTCATCTTGGCCATCTGGGGAGGAAATTGGAGCCGCGGGACGTACCGCCGCGCAACGGGCGCGTTGCTGCCGCTTGTCGTGCTCGTGATTTTGGTCGCCACGGACAGCGCGGCAATACAGTCCTGGGCCGCAAGGGTATCTGGGATTCGGCCCCTAATTCAGTTGTTGATTGGGGCGATTGTGGGCCTCGCACTCATGGAACTAGGAAGGCAGCTTCGTCGCAGCGGTTCCGTGGGGGCGAACGCGGTTTTCGCCATGTTCGTGTCTGCGTTGCTTGCATTCCTGCTTTGGTCTGTGATGGGAGGCGTTCTGGCGCACCTGCATCTGCTGCTTTTGGGATTCCTCGTTGCCTGCGGGCTCCACTTGATTTTTCGCGGCCTTTCCGAAGACGCCTCCAAGAACCGCCCCGCCACGACCGCGTCCTAACACGGACACCTTGCCCGCGCGGCGGGATCCGCCTCCTCGACGCGAAGTAGGCGACGAGCGTTTTGTGCGAGCCCCGACGCTTTGGGCCGGGGAGCTTGTCTCCGCCCATCCGCATTCTTTTTAGGAGGCCAGCGCTTCAGCGCCGGCGTTAAGCAGCCGCCCCCCTCAGGGGTTTTAACCCCTGAGGCAACTCCGCCGTACCCTTGAGCGTTGGCGGGCCCGCCGCGCCGTAGTCCGCCGCGGCGGACGAAGGCGGGTGCCCGCACCGTGCTCTGCGCCCGCCGCGACGCCGGCCTCTCCTTTTCCTCTTCCTCTTCCCTCTCAAATCTCCAATTTCAAATCTGCGATTGCCTTCTCTTCCACGTAGCGCCGGGTCCTCCATGTTCGCCGCAAGCGAACGTGGGGACTTCCCCTTCTTTTCGAATAGTCACCGTAAAGTATCTATTGACATTTGCCAACTTTTGTGCTATAAGATGGTGTGGAATCGCAACAACTTTTCGAATACTTACCGCCCCGAGGTTTCGCTCCTCGTCCCGGAAAATTCCTGCCCCTCCCTGTGCATCCGTCGTCGCATTTCTGTCGCTTTTCCCGGTCTACAAGCCCTTTGTTTTCAAAGTCATGCAGAAGAGTGCGCATCTCATTGAAAACACGCGACTTTAACTCCCTTTCTTTTCACACTCATGCGCACTCTTTCGCTGTAAGTCCTTTGTTTGCCACACATACGCAAAACACCCCCGGGGTGTATGTACCTCAGCAAATTCCCCGGACCAACTTGTCAATCCAACTCCTTTGTTGTCTTCCACTTCCGTGCCCATTCGCAACCCAGGAACACAATCCGTCCAACCCCTTTGTTTTCAAGCAATTCTGCGCTCTTATTCACTCTTCTCCTGCAAGTCCCTTATTTGCCTCACTTACGCAAAACAACCCGTGGGTGTATACGCCATGCGACGCGCCGAGGCTCCCGGCAGGAGCCGCCGGAGTCCCGGCAAGGGCTGCCGGCGGCAGATTACCCGGTCGGCGCGAATGGTGTCCGATTCTGAGATACTCGCCTTTGCGCGTGCCACACCGCCTTCAACCCCGCGCCTACCAACTATTCTCCCGCCCCCGGCATCCAGAAATGCAGGTGGCTAGATAGTTTCCGATAACTCAATTAGTCGAGAGTTGACGTCGCTGCCAATATTTTTTCGGGAGACGGTTTCGACCGACAATCGGAGCCACTCTAGGGGGCAATATGAAATCCAGCCGCTTGTTACTTTTCTTCGCGGTCGCATTGCTTGCGGGCACGGCCCACGCACAGAATACCGTCCAACTCTTCGGCGGCTACTCCTATATGCTCGCCCCTGTACATGAGTCGGAGACAGTGCAGGGAGCCTGCCCAGTTGGGACGCTTCCACCGTGCCCCCTGGAGACCTTCACGCTCGGCGGGCATCCCAATTTGAATGGGTGGGACATTTCCGGCACGTTCAACCCCAGCAAGTGGCTCGGCGCCACGGCAGACTTCAGCAGACACGATGGGTCAGTTCAGGGGTCCAGCGTGCACATGCAAACCTACCTATTTGGTCCGCAGATCCGCTTTCCAGGGCCGATTTCGCCGTTTGCACACGTGTTGTTCGGTGTCGCCCACGAAACGGTCGGGGCAAATTCAATTCTGGGGTTCAACGCTGTCTCGTATGACGCATTCGCTGCCGCGGTCGGTGCGGGCATCGATATCAAGGTGGTGCGGCATTTGTCGTTGCGTGCCATCCAACTCGATTACCTGGTGACGCGCTTTGGCTCCGCCACGCAGAGTGACGCTCGCGCGTCCGCTGGAATCGTGCTTCATTTTTGGTGTCGGTTACAGCTGATCGGAATTGGACTCAATATCCCCCGAGGCTTTCCTTGCCCTCGCGCGCGGCGTTTGTTAGCGTAGAAAATTCGGTTGCAACACGGACATGGAAACCATCCAAATCACGCTGCCCGACGGAGCCACTCGTGAAGTCCCGAGCGGCACCACCGCCGCTGAAGTCGCGCGCAACATTTCGCCCTCGCTCGCGAAGGAAGCGCTCGTCGCGCGCGCCGACGGCGAACTTGTGGACTTGTCGCGTCCGCTCGATCACGATGTCAAGCTCGCGATCCTGACGCGCAAGGACCCCGACGCCATTCAAGTCTTTCGCCATTCCGCCGCTCACTTGATGGCCGCGGCGGTGCTCGAACTTTTTCCGGACGTGAAGCTCGGCGTCGGCCCGCCCATCGATAACGGTTTCTTCTACGAATTTCTGCGCGAGCAGCCGTTCACGCCCGAAGACCTCGAGCGCATCGAAAAAAAGATGCACGAGCTCGCGGCGCAAGACATCCCGAACGAACGCAAACTCATGCCGAAGCCGGAAGCGCTCGAGCTCTACCGGAAGTGGGATCAGGCATTCAAGTGTGAGCTGATCGAAGAAAAGGCCGTCGAGCCAATGGTTTCTTTTTACACGACCGGCAAATTCATCGATTTCTGCCGCGGCCCGCACATTCCTTCCACCGGCCGAATCCGCGCGTTCAAGTTGACGAGCGTTTCGGGCGCCTATTGGAAGGGACAGGAAGGCAATCCGCAACTCCAGCGGATTTACGCGATCTGCTTCTACACGCAGCAGGAGCTGGACGAATACCTGGCTCGCCTCGAAGAGGCTAAGCGCCGCGATCATCGCAAGCTCGGACTGGAACTGGATTTGTTCAGCATCCAGGAAGAAGCCGGGCCGGGACTGATCTTTTGGCATCCGAAGGGCGCCCTGGTGCGGAAGATCATGGAAGACTGGCTGCGCAACGAACTCGCGCGGCGCGGCTACCAACTCGTCTTCACGCCGCACGTGATGCGCCTCGAATTGTGGAAGACCAGCGGCCACACGAATTTCTACAGCGAGAATATGTTCGCGCCGATCGAAGTCGAGAAAGACGATTACCAGCTCAAGCCGATGAATTGCCCCGGCCACATCCTGATTTACAAGTCGCGGCTGCGCAGTTACCGCGACCTGCCGTATCGCCTGGCCGAATTGGGCACGGTCTATCGCTACGAACGCTCGGGCGTCCTGCACGGCCTCCTCCGCGTGCGCGGCTTCACGCAGGACGACGCGCACATCTTCTGCACGCCGGAGCAGATTGAGAGCGAGGTCGCGGCCTGCTTGGACTTCGCGTTCGCCGTGCTGAAGACGTTCGGCTTCGAGAAATACGTCGTCGAGCTTTCCGATTGGGACGCGGCGCATCCGGAAAATTACGCGGGCACGCCCGAAGAGTGGAAACGCTCGACCGCGGCCCTCGAAACCACGCTCGCGCAAATGAAGGTTCCCTACACGCTCATGAAGGGCGAGGCCGCGTTCTACGGCCCGAAGATTGACGTCAAGTTGATTGATGCCATCGGTAGGCCGTGGCAATTGACCACCGTGCAATTCGATTTCAATCTGCCGCGGCGATTCGGCCTGGAATACGTCGGCGAAGACGGCAACCGCCATCAGCCGCTGATGGTGCACCGCGCGCTGTGGGGAGCGATCGAGCGCTTCTTCGGCATCCTCATCGAGCAATATGCGGGTGCGTTTCCTCTGTGGCTCGCGCCCGTGCAGGTCGAGGTGTTGCCGGTGAGCGGCAAATTCAGCGAGTACGCGAAGAAAGTGACCGACGCGCTGGCCGCGGCGGGTTTCCGCGCGCACCTGGACGATCGCAACGAAAAACTGCAAGCAAAAATCCGCGACGCGGAAATGCAAAAAATTCCCTACATGACGATCGTCGGCGGAAAAGAAGCGGAGGCGAACTCGGTCTCCGTGCGGCACCACGGAAAAGGCGATCTCGGGCCGCGCCCGCTCGCGCAATTCGTTTTGGATTTACAAGCGGAGTCCGCCGGCCGCTGATCGATTTATCGTTCCAGCGCCGCGGCACGAAGATAGGATTTGCGCAGCCACACCGCGCTCAGCGCGAGGCCTGCAATCTCCGCGAGGCCGAAGACCCACAGCAATCCGTGCGAGACTTGCGCCTTCGATAGCAGCACCCACCAGCGGTCGAAGCCGCGGCCGATCGGCGCCGGAGCGCTCGTCGTCGCGTAATGCCAAAACAATTTGGCCTGCGCCAGGACCGGCTCGAAATCCATGCGGTAGTTGAACGACGCATCGTAGTAGGCGCCACCCGCGGTCGCCTGCATGAAATTCGTGGCCAATCCGATGGCCTGCACGAGAAATCCTACGCCGAAGAGAGACAATGCGACTACGTGCGTGCGACGCGTCGCGCCGTCGAGGGCCGGGCCCAATCCCAGGCACAGCAACGCGAGCGCCGGAACGAGATAGCGGGGGCCGTAGCAGTAACCGCCCTCCCACTGCGTGAACGTCGCAAAGAAAAACAAATAAACCAGCGGCGCTCCGCCTGCGACGACCGCAAGCGCCCGATCGCGCTGCCAAACGCGGCGCAATCCCCAGATCGCGAGCAGGATCGGCGGCGCGAAAACAAAGATCGACTTGCCCGGCGAGAGCAAGAATCCGTAGAGTCCTGTTGCAAACGGCGTGTGAAACGTGTTGAGCGCTTTTCCGCCTTCCGCGGTCGGTGGATAGCCGAAGTTGAAGGGATCCCCAAACAAAAACGTGTTGCGCCACAAATAGGCCGCGCCAGCAAAGCCCGCGATGGCGGAAAACACGACCGCCGGGCCCGCGGCACGCTTGCCGTCGCGCAGGAAGAGCGCAACGAGGAAAACCGGCGCCACAATGATGTGCGTAGGCCGCACCCACACTAACGCGCCAAAGAGCGCGCCTGCTGCGACGGCTTGCGCCGCCGAACTCGGCGCGCGCGAAAACAAGATCGCCGCCGTTCCCAGCAGAAGCGCAGCGGCAAGCGGCTCGGAGAAGAACCAGCCGGAATATGCGGCTATGGGCGTGGCGAGCGCGAGGATTCCCGCGGCGGTGAGGGAAGTTTTCGCGGGCACGCCGAGCCGCAGAAAAATGAGAAGCGCGAGCGCGGCGGCGGCGGCGGAAAATGCCGCGCTGCTGCCGACGAGAAACAAATCGCTCACCAAGTCGTGCGCGCCCTGGGGCACGCCGTGCCAGCGCGCCACCCAGTGACCGACGGCGAACCAGGGAAGCGCCGCCACCGATTGTCCCGGCGCATAAGCCGCTTGCGGGCGGCCAAAACGATCATAGATACCGTAGAACCAATTGGACTGAACGGCTTGCGGGACGGCGGTGTTCCCGTGGAGGTAGAGACTTTCGGCTTCGAAGTCGGCTGAAACTTCGTCAATCGTGTGGATGAGGCCCGTGGAGGTGAGTAGATAAAGAAAATTAAAGAACAAAAAGAACGCAAGCACGAGGGTCCACGGGATTCGCCGCCCGGCTGCGTCTAAATTGATCTGTGAGCTTTCACTCATCGAGTCGCGGAATATCGCACCAAGAAATTAGACCACAAAGAAAGCGGCGAGAGGGGCGCGGCCCGTGCGCGCGCTGCTCAAAAAGACATTGTGTTTTGCGGGGTCCTTCGAAGGGCCGAAGAGCGCGGAGCCGGAGGGCGGCTACCGCCCCGCGGGGGGCGTGTTATACTAAGCGACCCGTCTCTGCTTCTGGGTTGCACTGTGGGGACGGGGATGGGTTAGGATGAGAAAGCTGCGCCGGACGCAGTCCGGGCGGGAGGTGGGTTTATCGCCGAGCGGAGTTTTCGGACGAACGATCGCGTCCGTGTAAATGAAAGGATCTGGGCGCGCGAGATTCGCGTCGTAGATGAAGAAGGTGGACAATTGGGCGTCATGCCGCCGCCGGAAGCGCTGAAACTCGCGCGGGAGCGGGGGCTCGATCTGGTGGAGATTTCGCCCACAGCCGACCCGCCGGTCTGCAAGATTACAGACTACGGCCGCTTCCTTTACCAAACGAACAAGAAAGCGCACGAGCAGCGGCGGCACCAAAAGGGGTCGCAGTTGAAGGAAGTAAAGTTCCGGCCGGCGACGGCAGAGCACGATTACCAGGTTCGAAAAAACCAGATCATCCGGTTTCTCGGCGAAGGACACCGCGTGAAAGCGATGATCTTCCACCGCGGGCGAGAAATGGCGCACCAAGAAGTCGGGCGGGCCAAGATGAACCGGTTGCTGCAGGAAATCGCCGAGCACGCGCTGGTGGAGATCGGGCCACGAATGGAAGCGAATATTTTGATGGCGCTGCTCGCGCCGAAAAAAGGCCCCGGGCGGCCGCAAGCCCCCGCAGCGGCTTCGGGCTAATCCTGACGGAGCGCGAGCGCGAACGATTTTGTGCGGGAAGGGATTTGAAAACGTGGCCAAGAAGAGGAAACTCAAGACGCACCGGGGCGCGGCAAAGCGATTCAAGGTGACTTCCACCGGCAAGGTGCTGCGAATGCACTCGGGCAAGCGGCACCTGCTGGGAACCAAGCCTGCCAATCGTATGCGCCGCCTGAAGAAAATGACGGCGGTGGATCCGGCCGACGCCGCGAAGGTGCATCGGATGCTGCCGTACGCCTGAGGGCGGCGGCATGGAAATGGTTTTTGCTGTGCCTGGCAGCGCGTAACCCGCCACGGCGGGCCTGCCGGCCAGCGGCTCCAACGGACGCGCGAGATGCGCGTCAGTTGGAGCGACTCGCAATCCGGAGAGGCCGGGTTGCATTCCCAACACGCCGTGGAGACGCCACCGAAGCCGGGGGTGCGGGCTGGCCGTATGGGCCGGCCGGCGCAAGCGCTTCGTGAGGGCTCTCCTCGCAAGAAGAGAGGACATAATGGCTCGGGTAAAACGCGGGACGAAACGCCGCGCGCGCAGAAAAAAGTATTTGAAACGCACGAAGGGATTTTTTCTCACTAAGTCAAAGCTGTTTCAGTCGGCACAGGAGGCGGCGAATCGCGCCGACCGTTACGCCTATCGTGACCGGCGCAACCGCAAGCGGCAATTCCGGCAACTTTGGATCCAGCGCATCGGCGCGGGAGCGCGCGCGAACGGATTGTCTTACAGCCAATTGATGCACGGTCTGAAGGCGGCCGGCGTTGAAATCGACCGCAAGATGCTGTCGGATCTCGCCGTGAAGGACGCGGCGGCGTTCACCGAACTCGCCGCACAGGCCAAGCAGCACCTGACCGCGCCCGCGAAAGCGTAGCGCGTTTTCTATGTCGAACGACCCCACAGCGAAAACGCTGGCGGAGATGGGCGTCGCGGACGCCGCAGGCGTGGCGCGCCTGTTCGCGGAGGTGAAGCAGCGGCTCGCGCGCGAACTGCCGGCGATGTCCGACGCAAGGGGTTGGGAGGAGCTGCGCGGCGCTTGGCTCGGACGGAAATCCGGAGTTCTCACGCGAATCACCGACAACTGGCTGAAGCCCGCTCCGCCCGATTTGAAGCGCGCGGTCGGCCAAGAGTTTAATTCGCTTAAGACGCACGTCGAGCAGGCTTTTGAGGATGCTGCGCGCGTTGCCGTCGAGACAGCCGCCGGGAAGCGGGACAGCCTGGATCTTTCCTTGCCCGGGGTCGTGCGGCCGGTCGGCTCGCGACATCCATTGCAGCAGACGTTCGAGGAGATCGAACGGATTTTTCTTTCGCTCGGCTACACGGTGGTGGAGGGGCCGGAGATCGAGACGCCTTACTACAATTTCGAGGCGCTCAACATCCCCGAGCACCATCCGGCGCGCGACACGATGGATACGTTTTACATCGAGCCGCCCGGCGGCGCAGGCCCGGGTGCGGCGCCGCGCCTGCTGCGAACCCATACCTCGCCCGTGCAAATTCGCACGATGGAGAAGCAGCAACCGCCCGTGCGGATCATCGTGCCGGGAAAAGTCTACCGGCGCGATAACCCGGACTCCACGCACAGTTACATGTTCCACCAAATCGAAGGGCTGGCAGTGGACACGGACATCACATTCTGCGATTTCCGGGGAACGATCGAATATTTCGTGCGCGAATTCCTGGGGCCGAAGGCGAAGACGCGGCTCCGCCCGAGCTATTTCCCGTTCACCGAGCCGTCGGTGGAAGTGGATGCGAGTTGCCACGTGTGCGGCGGAGCGGGATGCCGCGTGTGCAAGTTCTCGGGCTGGATCGAATTGTTTGGCGCGGGAATGGTGGATCCGGCGGTGTACGGTTTCGTGAACTACGACGCGGCGCGGCTCTCGGGATTTGCGTTCGGGATGGGGGTCGAGCGGCTGACGATGCTGCGCTACGGGCTCGATGATTTGCAGCTCTTTTTTCAGAACGACGTGCGCTTTCTGCGGCAATTCCCATGAAAGTTCTCTACGATTGGCTTGCGGAATTTGTGGCCTTTACGGCTACGCCGGAAGAGCTGCGCGAGCGGCTTTCGCTTTCGGGAACGGCCGTGGATGCGATCGAGAAAGGCGCGGGCGGGACGGTGCTGGACGTCGAGGTGACCGCCAATCGCGGGGATTGTCTCGGTCACTACGGTCTGGCGCGCGAAGTGTCGGCGGTGTTCCGCCTGCCGCTGCGCACCGTTACGCCGAAACTGAAGGAGACAACGGAGAAGGCTTCATCGGCCGTGCGTGTGGAGATTGAATGCCCGGAACTTTGCGGGCGTTACACGGCGCGGGTGCTGCGCGGCGTGAAGATCGGCCCGTCGCCGGCGTGGGTTCGGGAGCGGCTCGAGGCCATCGGCCAAACGTCCATCAACAACGTCGTGGACGCGACGAACCTCGTGATGTTCGAGTTGGGTCACCCGCTGCACGCGTTCGACCTGGACACGATCGGCGAGCGGCGAATCGTCGTGCGCCGGGCGCGCGCAGGGGAAAAAATGCGCACGCTCGACGGCCAAGAGCGCAAGCTTGGTCTCGAGACGTGCATGATTGCCGACGCAAATCGCGCCGTGGCGATCGGCGGCGTGATGGGCGGCGCGGAAACCGAGATTTCCTCCGCGACGCGGACACTGCTCCTCGAATGCGCCTGGTTCGATCCGGTCTCGATCCGGCGAACGTCGAAGGCGCTCGGGCTGCGGACGGAAGCGTCGCAGCGATTCGAGCGCGGCGCCGACCCGGAAATGGCGGAACTCGCATCGCGGCGCTGCGCGGAATTGATTCAACAACTCGCGGGCGGAGACGTGCTCGCAGGCGTCGTGGATGTCTATCCGGGCAAGGCCGAGGCCCCGCGCATCGAGCTGACGCGCAAGGAATTGCTGCGCGTGCTCGGCGCAGACGTGCCGGACGCCGAAATCGAAGCGATCCTGAAGGCGCTGGGTTTTGGACCCGTGAGGACGGATTCGGCCCGCAAGAGCGCAGGCTCGCTGATGGCCACGTGGGAGTGCCGGCGGCCGTCGTGGCGAGCGGACGTATCGCGCGGAATCGATTTGGTGGAAGAGGTCGCGCGGCATTTCGGACTGGAAAAGTTTCCTTCGCGGCTCCCGCCCGCCAAACGCCCCGCCGCGCAGCGCGCTCACGCCGACGCGGAAGAACGATTGCGCGAACTGCTGGTGGGCCTGGGCTACCGCGAGATCATCAGCATCACCCACGTGGATGCCGATCGCGACGCGCTGTTTCGCGCCGAGGGAGCGACGCCGGTCCGCATCGCCAATCCGATTGCCGAAGATGCGCCGCTGTTGCGCTCCAGCGGGGCCGTGAGCATGGCAACGGCGCTTGAATGGAACTTGAACCACGGCCAGCGCAATCTGCGGCTGTTTGAAGTCGGCCGGCGTTACGCATGGGTTGGAGCCGAAACGGTCGAGACACGCGTGTTGACGATCGGGGCTTCGGGCCTGGCGCGGGAGCAAGGGATTGCGGAATCTCCGCGCGCGTATGGATTCGAGGATCTGAAAGGCGATCTCGATCAACTTAGAATTCTCGCGGGCGAATTGCGTTGGACAACCGGAGGGCCAGCCTGGCTGCAGCCGGCGCGCGCGGCGACATTTGCGCTGGCGGATGGAACCTCGATTGGCTGCGCGGGATTGCTCTCGCGACGCGTGGCGGAGAAATTCAAACTGCGCCAGGACGCGTATCTCGCAGAAATGGACCTCGAACCGCTCTACGCGGCCTACCGCGCGCGGCGTGCGAGTCCCCACTATCAGCCGCTGCCGCGATTTCCTGCGGTCGAGCGGGATTTTTCACTCTTTCTGCCTGACGGCGTCGCCTTCACGCAGGTTGCGCAGGCGATCCAGTCGCTCGGCATCGAGGAGATCGCCAGCGTCGAAGCACTCGATCTATTTCGCGGGAAGGGCGTGCCCGAGCAGCACCACTCGTTGCTGGTGCGCGTAACGTTTCAGAGCTACAAAGCCACGCTGACGGACGCGCAACTCACCGACGCCAGCGGCCGCATCGTTCGCGCACTGGAACCCCTCGGAGCGAAGCTTCGCGCGTCCTAAGAACACCCTGCCCGCGGGCAAGCTTTCTTCTTGTTTCGCAAACCCGGCCGCCGGAGAATAGGCCCGCCCCCCGGAGGAGTGCCGCCCGTGAGCCATCGCGTGAAGGTGGAAATCTACGACCAGCCGTACACGATTAGCGGAGAACTTGAGCCGGAATACGTGACGCAACTCGCACGCATTGTGGACGAGAGGATGCGCGAGATTGCGCGCGGCTCGGGAACCGTGGACTCCGTACGGGTCGCGGTGCTGGCGGCGCTGGCGATTGCGGACGATTTGGAATCGTCGCGACAGGATCAACACCGGCGGAATCGATCCGTTCGGGAGCGGGCCGAGCGCTGCCTGACTTTGGTCGAGCGGGCGCTGCGGCAATCGGCGTAGGCGGATTACCCTTCGCGCAAGAAACATGCAACGCCGCTTCCCCTGCGCTCATCTGATGTACAATACGTGACTTAGCCGCGCGACCGAACGCAAGTTGAGCGACACCCGAGGCTGCCCTGTTGCGGCTGTGGCGTAGAGGGCGGTTGTCCGACAGGCCTGATTTCATCGCTATTGTCGTTGCCGGGTGCGTTCCAAGGTTAGAGATTTCCGGTTTTTCGATTGATGACGTCACGCGACAACTCGTCTGCCGAGCTTCGCAAGCGCGTATTGACCGGCGCGGCCTTGCTGGCGTTGTTCTGCGCATTGGCCGCGGGCGGAGTCTGGCACTACGACAAGCCGGGGACGGAAGCCGCCTGCCCGGTGTGCCAGGTCGCGCATATGCCGGTGACGGCGCCGGTTGCGCCGCCCGTGCTGGTTGGTCTATGCGCGATTGCACTGCGCGCACCGCAAAGCGGAACGATTCTTTACTCGTCTCCTGAATTGACCCGCGCGTCTTCCCGGGCCCCGCCTAGCCAGTCTTAATTCCCTGATTTTCCGTCGCTTTGCGGGCAGATACCGCGCTCCGGCCGGGCTGCTCCTTCACATCGCGCCTTCCCCAAGCGCATCAAGATGCGCGCGGGCCTTACATATTAAGGAGAGGCTATGCAGCAAGGAAAGGTTCGTTGGGCAATTATTCTATTGGAGGTGGCAATTTTTGTTTCCCCGCGGCTATTCGCGCAGGCATCGGGCAATTCGACCTCAGTTTCAGGAACGGTGACTGATCCGTCGAGCGAAGTTATCTCGGGAGCGACCGTGGAAATCCAAGATCCGGTGAGCGGCTACAACCGGACCACACGGACGGATTCCGCCGGCAATTTCAGCTTCCCAAACGTCCCATTCAACCCATATCACATGACGGTGGTGGCACCGGGGTTTACGTCGTTTGTGCAGGACGTTGAAGTTCGCTCGACCGTGCCGGTAACAGTGAAGATCAGGCTGAAGCTTGCCGGCGCAACGACTCAGGTGAGCGTCGAGACGTCCGCGGGCGACTTGCTCGAGACGGACTCGACGTACCACACCGATTTGGACCGCGGCCTGATCGAGGAGCTTCCCCTGGAAAGTCAATCTTCCTCGTTGAGCTCGTTAGTCACCCTTTCTACACCGGGGATCGCGGCAGACTCGAATGGGCTCTTTCACGGGATGGGCGATCACGCCGAGAACTCCTTCACAGTTGACAACCAGCCCATCACGGACCAGCAGAGCAAAATCTTCTCGAACCAGATTCCTCTGGATGCGGTTCAATCCATGGAGGTCATCCCGGGGGCTCCCCCGGCGGAATTCGGCGACAAAACGAGCGTGGTTATCGTCGCGACAACGAGATCGGGTCTCGGCGTCACGCCGCCCAGCGGCAGCGTGACGACTTCGTTCGGCACCTTTGGGACGCCGACGCTTGATTTCAATCTGGCAATGGGGGGCCCGAAGTGGGGGAATTTCGTCGCGGCGAGCGGCCTCGAATCTAACCGGTTCCTCGATCCGCCGGAATTCGAGGTGATGCACGACAGGGGCAACGAGGAGAACGTTTTCGACCGGATCGATTTCAAGGCGACGACGGCAGACACGCTTCAATTGAATCTGGAATACACGCACTCCTGGTTTCAGAATCCGAACACGTACGACAACTTGAACATCGGCGTCACCGACCCGGATGGCGCTCCCGTCGGTCCGACCGATCAGCGCTCGTCCATCGGGACTTTCAACATCGCGCCCACGTGGACACACCTGTTCGGCACGACGATGGTGTTTACGCTCAGCGGTTTCGTGCGCCAGGACCACTATAACTACGACCCGAGCGCCAATCCCTTTTCCGACTTCGGCCCGCTGCAGAGCGAGTCGATCGGGCAGAACCGAACGCTGAAGAATACGGGGTTCCGGGCCGAATTCTCCTACGTCAAAGGGAAGAACAACGTAAAGGGCGGCATGGTGTACCAGCAGACATTCCTCACGGAAAGCGATCGGTTGGGGATCGTGGCTCCGATCTCTTTGGTAGATCCGACTGGCTCCATCGCCGCCTGCTACGACCTCGCCGTGCCACTGACTGCTGCGGAAGCGACGACGGATGGCTGCCCGAATCCGAGCGGCTACAATGGAACATACCAGCACGTGCCGGAATACCTCTTCCACGGCCACACAGATGTAAAAGAACTCGCCTTGTATCTCGAGGACACAATCACAGCGGGAAACTGGTCCATCAACCTCGGCGTTCGCGGCGATGCGTATAACGGGCTTGTGGTGAAGGATCTCCCGGAACCTCGCGTCGGCGTTGCTTACAAGGTCGCCAAGACGAGCACGGTTCTTCGCTTGTCGTACGCGCGAACCATGGAGACTCCCTTCAACGAGAACCTGGTGCTTGCGAGTTCGGGATGCAGCGACCCCGTTATCTCGTTTCTTGTACCGTGCGTTCCCGCGCCACTCACTCCGGGCACGCGGAATGAATTCCACGCCGGCTTGCAGCAGGCCTTCGGGCGATACTTCGTGCTGGACGGGGAGTACGTTTGGAAGTACACGCACGACGGATTCGACTTCAGCATCCTCGGCAACACGCCGATTACGTTCCCAGTTGAATGGACAAAATCAAAGATCCCTGGATTTACCCTGCGCGGAACCGTGCCGAATGTCCATGGTTTTTCCGCATTCGTTGTGATGTCCCACGTGGCCGCGCGGTTCTTCCCGCCACAGATCGGCGGTTTGGGAGTGACCGTGGGGCAGTCCGGTGCAGTGTTCCGCATCGACCACGACGAAGTATTCAACCAAACGACGCACTTGCAGTATCAGCCGTGGAAGAGCGGGCCGTGGTTCGGCTTCAACTGGCGGTACGACAGCGGCCTAGTAGCTGGCAACGCGCCGTGCTACGGCGTGGCTGCCGGAAACGATTGCCCGCAGTCCACGACGCTCGGCGGCCAGCCAGCGATAATCATGGAAACGGCGACCGGCGTTCCTTTGTCAGCGGATCAGGAGTTCGAGGCTGGGTTCACTTGCAACGGGGCCAAGGCTTCGCCGCCCAGCGCTGCTCATCCCACGGGCGTTCCCCTTCCTTCGACGTGCCTCGCGTCGGAATTTGGATCCACGCTCATATCCGTTCCTGCACCGGGCAAGGAGAACGACGACCACAATCCGCCGCGAATCGCCCCACGGAGCCTGTTCGACATGGCGGTTGGCGACGACAATTTGTTCCACAGCGATCACAACCGCTGGAGCTTGCAATTCACGATGGTCAACCTGATGAACAAGGTGGCGCTGTACAACTTTCTTTCCACGTTTAGCGGCACCCACTACGTCACGCCGCGAACCGAGACGCTGGAGCTCGGCTTCCACTTCTAGGCGACTTCCAAGCAAACGGGCGGGCGGCGAGTCTGCGCATCTCGCCGCCCGGCGCCGAACAAATCCATCAATTTGGCTTCCCCGCTCGCTGCGCCGGGATAAGATGGGTGTGGTGGGGTTGTGCCGCGCGCGTTGGTTCGCCGCTCTTCGCGGGCCATGGCCGAAACTGTGTGGGGTTCATATTGACCGGCGGATAGGCATCGGTCTGCTCGCAGGCTGCATCCATAGTCAGACTCGGATTCACAGAAGATGCGGATTCTTTTTATCGGAGACCTCGTAGGTTCGCCCGGCCGGAGAATTGTCGCGGACCGGTTGAGGGACATCGTCTTGCAGGAAGCGGTCGATCTCGTCCTGGCAAATGGCGAGAATGCTGCTGCCGGGTTCGGTATCACGCCGCGGCTGGCCGGGGAGTTGTTTGCGGCCGGGATCGAAGTGCTGACTGGCGGCAATCACATCTGGGACCGGAAGGAGCTGCTTGAGTACATCCCTCAAGAGCCGCGCCTGCTGCGTCCCGCTAATTTCCCCGAGGGAACGCCTGGGCGCGGAGTTTTTGTCGGGACAGCGCGCAACGGCGTCCCTTACGCCGTGCTCAATCTGCAGGGCCGCGTGTTCATGGGCTCAAATGACTGCCCTTTTCGGACGGCCGACCGCGAGTTGGCGGCCTTGCCGAGCGAAGTGAAAGTCATCGTCGTGGACATGCACGCGGAGACTACGAGCGAAAAAGAAGCGATGGGTTGGTACCTGGATGGGCGGGTTTCGGCTGTGCTGGGCACGCACACGCACGTCGCGACCGCCGACGAGCATGTATTGCCGCAAGGCACGGCGTTTATCTCCGACGTTGGAATGACCGGCCCGCACGACGGCGTGATCGGAATGGAACGCACGGCAATCTTGCGACGATTCCTGGATAACCTGCCGACACGATTCGAGGTCGCCTCGGGAGATATCCAAATGAATGCAGTACTGCTGGACGTGGACGAAGCCACGGGCCGTGCGCGCTCGATCGAGCGCCGCCGCTACCGCATCGACGCCTAAACTCATGTTGCACGCGTATCATGCCACTTTGCGGCGAGCCCTTTTTTTGTTGCCGCTCTTGGTCGTGCCTGGGGCGGCGCTTTGCCAGACGGACTACGTCGTCGAGACTGAAATTCTCGCGCAGCAGCGATTGTTCCCCGACGTGGGCGCCGGCCTGCGTTCCGTTTGCCGGGGCCCCGGAGGCCACTACTACATCTTGACCGCGCCGAGCCCGGCGGTGTTCGTTTACGACTCGACGGGAAAGCGGATCGGGCAAGTTCCTCAGAATCCGAAGCCTCCTGCGGCGATTGCCTACGGCGTGAGTTTGGACGTGGATGACGCGGGGCGCGTGGTGGTCGCCGATGCCGGCGCGAACGCTGTCAAGGTTTACGCGCCCGACGGCACGCTCGGCGTTTCGTTCCATGTCAATCAGCCTGTTTCCGTCGCGCTGCTCCCCGGCGGGGAAATCGCTGTGACCAGCCAGTCTTCCGAACAGTTGATTAGTGTTTATGACAACTCTGGAAATCTCGTCCGTGCGTTTGGCGACCCGGGCGACTTGAGCGACCGCCCCGAGCTGAACCGCCTGGTGAACATCGGCTTGTTGGGGCGGGATGCCAATGCGAATCTGTACATCGCACTCGAGTTTTTTCCGGAACCAACGGTGCGGAAATACGACGCCCGCGGTTATGCCCTTCTTGAAGTCTCGATCAAGACGCTCGATTTCGAGTCGCAGGCCCAGGCGGCGCGCCGGGAAATCGCCCGGGAGGAGCCCGGGGGAGTGTTGTCCCCGCACCGGATCATCACCGGCGTGGGAGTGGACGCAGCGACAGGAGATATCTGGCTTTCGTTCGGCACGCTGCTCATTCATGTTGACAAAGATGGCAATCGCATCGACAGTTACCGAACGTACACTCCAGATGGAGCGCGCATGGAAGCAACCACAATTGTTGTCGAACCAACCCGCTTGCTCCTCGCATCCGACCCAATTGGCATCTACGAATTTGAAAGACCCGACAAGGCCGCCCACTGAATCGCTCGTTTTCCTGCAAGAACCCGGCCCGCACACGTTGCAATCATCACTAAAGCTTGCTTTTCGTTCACGATGCGGCGCTGTGGAAATCCTGTGGAAGTGCTGTGCGTCGCGAAAGGGTCTTCGCGCAATTTTCGCTTGTGGCGGACGCCTGGTTTGTGGAGAATCCCCCCGCACTTGGTTGCGGCGCGCCCCGAGCCGAAACCGATCCGGGTGGAGTGGCTTGAGGAGATCGCGCTTGAATGTGTAGTTCAAATCGGCGACCTCGGCTCCCGCTTCTACAAAATTGTGTGGCGCGGAAGGCGGCGTGTGGATTTCCACATGATTTCCACAGCTGTGGAAATGTGTACTTCTTCCGGTATCGCCCCGAAGGGTTCTCAAGAGCATGACAGCGTGGGAAAATATTCTCCAGCACATGGAACGGCGGGTTAATCCGCATAGTTTCTCGACGTGGTTTCGGCCCACGCGGCAGGAAGGCGCAGAAAACGGCAAGTTGGTGGTCCGTGTGCCTTCCCGGCTCTTCCGGAAGAGACTGACGGAAACGTACGGCCAGCTCCTTCAGGCGGTTCTTGCCGAAGTGGGCATGCAGGACACGCAGCTTGAATTTGTATGCACGGCGGTGGAGGCGGCGGCTCCGCAGGCCGGCGCCCCTCCCCGGCAGACGAAGTTGGATTTCGACTCCGTGGATCACCAGCTCAACCCGCGGTACACCTTTGAGTCCTTCGTGGTCGGTGCGTCCAATCAGTTTGCGCATGCCGCCGCGCTCGCCGTGGCCGAAGACCCGTCGCGGGCGTACAACCCGCTTTTTCTATATGGTGGCGTGGGGATGGGAAAGACCCACCTGATGCAGGCCGTCGGCCATTTGATCAAGAAGCGGAACCCTGCCGCCAGGCTGACCTATATCAGCGCAGAGAAATTCACAAATGAGGTCATCAACTCCCTGCGGTTCGATCGCATGCTGGGTTTCCGCGAGCGGTTCCGCACCGTCGACGTGCTGTTGGTGGACGACATTCAGTTCATCGCCGGCAAGGAACGGACGCAGGAGGAGTTTTTCCATACATTCAACGCGCTGTACGACTTGCAGCGGCAGATTGTTGTGTCTTCCGATTGCCCTCCGAAGGAGATTTCCGCCATCGAGGAGCGTTTGCGGTCGCGTTTTGAGTGGGGCTTGATCGCCGACATCCAGCCGCCGGACCTAGAGACTAAGATCGCCATTCTCCAGAAAAAGGCCGAATCGGAGCACGTGCAACTTCCCGACGAGGTTGCGGAGTACATCGCGCGCTCGATCAAGTCGAACGTGCGGGAGCTCGAAGGCGCGCTGACCCGGCTGGTGGCCTATACGTCCCTGACGGGGAGTCCGATGCATCTGGCCACGGCGCAGCAGGTCTTGCGCAATATCATTGCGTCGCAGGAGAAGCGCGTCACGATCGAGCTCATCCAGAAAAAGGTCGGGGAGCAATTTGGGTTGCGCGAGCAGGACCTCAAGATTCGCTCGAATTCCAAAGCCATCGCATATCCGCGGCAGATTGCCATGTATCTGGTAAAACAGCTTACGTCCGCTTCGCTGCCGGAGATTGGACGCCAGTTTGGCGGAAAGCACCACACAACCGTCCTTCACTCCATCCACAAAATTGACTCGCTCCGGCGGAGCGACAAGGATCTGAACCGCACAATTAACAAGTTGATGGATTCCTTCGGCTGAGATCTGGCTGCCCCACATTTTCACGCTGCGGTCTTCCTATCCCATTTTGGTGCGCTTCCTCGAGCTGCGGGCGGCCTGGCATTGCGGCGCGCTGCTCGTTCTTTCTTCGGCGGCGTCCACCCTATTCCACCTGTTGGAAACCTGCGGATTTCTTCTGCTCTGGCTGTGGATTCTGTTCCTTCTGTTGGTTCCTTCGGTCTCCTCTTTGCGTGCCGCAAGTGGTTTTGCTTTGCTTTCCACATCGCGCGCACAGGGTCGTCCAGCTGTAAACTGCTTTCTTTGCAACGGCTCGCGGGATTTCCTTGTTTCCACAGGTCCTACTACGACTACGGTCTTTATCCCTCTCTTAAAAAGGGGTAGAGTAACCTTCTTACCGCGGTGCGCCTCGGTGGAGGAAATCCAGCGATGGAATTTAGCGTGAAAAAGTTCGACCTGCTCGCAGAACTCAACCTGACGCAAGGCGTGGTCGAGCGCAAGACGACGATCCCCATACTGTCGAATCTCCTTTTTGAGGTGAAAGGCAGCCAGTTGACGCTGACCGCCACGGACCTGGAGCTCTCCATTCGCTCCAGTTGTGAAGTGAAGGCGAAGAAGGACGGCGGCGGCACAATCCCCGCGAAGAAGTTGCTCGAGCTCGTCCGGCTGCTCCCGGAAGGCGAACTAAAGTTCAAGCTCCTTGAGAACCATTGGGTGCAGATCGTTGCGGATCGCAAAACGTACAAGATGGTGGGCATGGAGAAGGACAACTTCCCGGCGATCCCGGCGTTTCCACACCCGATCGCAAAGATCGGGGCGCAAACACTCTCTTCGCTAATTGCAAAGACGCAATTCGCCATTTCAGCGGAAGAGTCCCGCTACACGCTGAACGGCTCGCTTCTGATCTTGAAACCCGCCACGCTCACCATGGTGGCGACGGACGGCCACCGTCTCGCGCTGGCGGAAACCGACCACAAGATTGAAGGATTGAACAACGAGGTGCGCGTTTTGGTGCCGAAGAAGGCGCTTGCCGAAATCCAGCGCCTAGCCGCGGAAGCCAAGGAAGGACAGGAATTCGAATTCGCACGCGACGATAGCCACCTGTTCTTTAAGATGGGCGAACGCCTCTTGATCTGCCGAATGCTGACCGGCCAATTCCCGAACTACGAGGCGGTCCTGCCGCGAGAGAACCAGAAAAAAGTCGTATTGGAGAGAGGGGAATTGAACGACGCCGTGCGCCGCGTTTCGCAACTCGCGGACCAGCGCTCCCGCGCGGTGAAATTCTCCTTCACGAGCGATGGAGTGGAGATTTCCGCGTCGAGCCCGGAATACGGCGAAGCAAAGGAAACGATCGAGAAGGAATACAAGGCCGAACCACTTTCGATCGGTTTCAACGCGCAGTACTTGCTGGATTTTCTCGGCGCGGCAGCAGATGGACCCATCAGCATCGAGCTCAAGGACGAGCAGTCCGCGGGACAATTGGTGCCGCTGGGCGACGAAGCGTATCGTTATCGCTACGTTATTATGCCGATGAGAATCTGAGTCCCGAATCTCAAGACTCCGAATCGGCGCGCGCGTTCCCACCGAAGGCGAAAGAGCCCTCGCAAGTCACTGCATTTAAGCAATTTAGAGCCGCTGCCGACAGTCCTTTCCGCTTGAGGAAAAACTTCCATCGCGGTAAAATGAGCGTTGTCTTGGTGTAGTTTTGGTTTCCTCCAAAACGGCACGTCGGCCAGGCCTGTGCAGTCCGGGAACGCTTGCCCACGCGGGATGGATCAGGGCAAGCGGCACGTCAGGGGAAGACGCCAGGCTTGGAAGTAAGCAGTCTTCGCCGCGTTCGCTTCCGCGGAAGCGGAAACCGAACGGGATGGAGCAGAAACCCTTCGAGCCCCGGCCTGAATTCGGCTGAGGGCCACAGGGTAAGGTGAGTGTCGGCCATACGATTGGCAACCTTCCCTTCCACGCAGTTTGAGGAGCACGCACAACATGGGTGAGAAAGAGACCGTGGCCGCCAAAGGTGCGGGACATCGCTACGACGCGACTTCCATCAAGGTTCTCGGCGGCTTGGAGGCCGTGCGCTTGCGTCCTGCGATGTACATCGGCTCGACCGGCGAGATGGGGCTGCACCACCTGGTTTGGGAAGTGGTGGATAACTCGGTGGACGAAGCCATGGCCGGGTATTGCGACGAGATCAACGTCGCGGTGCATGAAGACAACAGCGTCACCGTGATCGACAACGGCCGCGGCATTCCCGTGGACATGCACGCGACCGAGAAGAGGGCCGCGGCGGAAGTCGTCATGACGGTGCTGCATGCCGGCGGAAAATTCGACAGCGAGACGTACAAAGTTTCGGGCGGCCTGCACGGCGTCGGAGTCTCGGTCGTCAACGCGTTGTCCGACTGGCTGGATCTGGAAATCTGGCGCGACAGTGAAGTCTGGGAGCAGTCGTACGCATGCGGCGTACCGAAGAGCAAACTCAAGGTCACCGGGAAGACGCGAAAGACGGGGACGAAGATTACATTCCATCCCGATCCGAAGATTTTTGAAAAGACGGTCTATAGCTACGACATCCTGGCCCAGCGGCTGCGCGAGCTCGCCTTCCTCAACAAGGGCCTGAAAATTACGCTGGCCGACGAACGCAGCGACAAGAACACCGAATTCCGGTTCACGGGCGGAATCGTCGAGTTCGTCAAGCACCTGAACAAAGGAAAACAGACGCTCCACGATTCGCCGATCTACATCGAAGGCCAGCGCGGCCAGGTGGAAATGGAGATCGCGCTGCAATACAACGACGGCTACACGGAAAACGTCTTTGCATTCGCCAACACGATCAACACAGTGGACGGCGGCACCCACCTTTCCGGCTTCCGGTCGGCGCTGACGCGGAGCATCAACAATTTTGCGGGCGCGACCGGCATGCTCAAGGAACAGAAAGACGAGGTAACAATCACGGGCGACGACGTGCGCGAAGGCCTGGTGGCCGTTGTTTCCGTTCGCCTGCCGCAGCCGCAATTCGAGGGGCAAACCAAGGGCAAGCTCAACAGCGACATCAAGGGCGACGTCGAACAACTGGTGAACGAAAAGCTCGGCGAGTGGTTCGACAAGCATTCGACGATCGCGCGCCGCGTCATCAGCAAGTGCATCGACGCCGCGCGAGCGCGCGAGGCGGCCCGCAAGGCGCGCGAACTCACGCGGCGCAAGTCCGCCATGGATTCGGGCGGACTGCCGGGGAAACTGGCCGATTGCCAGGAGCGCGACCCGGCGCGCTGCGAATTGTTCATCGTTGAGGGGGAGTCCGCCGGCGGCTCGGCGAAGATGGGCCGCGATCGCAAGTATCAAGCCATCCTGCCGCTCAAGGGCAAGATCCTCAACGTCGAGAAGGCGCGCTACGACAAGATGTTGGGCCACGAAGAAATCCGCGCCATCATCACCGCGCTGGGCACCGGCATCGGCAAGGATGATTTTGACGCGGCAAAACTCCGCTACCACAAGATCATCTTGATGACCGACGCCGATGTGGACGGCAGTCACATCCGCACGCTGCTGCTGACGTTCTTCTTCCGCCACATGAAGGAATTGATTGAGCGCGGGCACGTGTACATCGCACAGCCGCCGCTCTATCGCGTCAAACGCGGAAAGAGCGAACGCTACATTCGCGACGAGGGCGATTTCGCGCACGAACTGATGAAGCGAGCCACGGAAGACCACGTGGTCAAAGCCAAAGAAGGCGTGTCGCTCGAGGGAGCGGCCCTTACAAAGTTCCTCCTGCACGTGCAGGAGTACGAAGCTGCCGCGGCGAAGTTGGGGCGCAGATTGCGCGAACCGGCCCTAGTCGAACTGCTTGTGGAAAGCGGCCTCGAGAAGAAAACGGACTTTGACGAGAAGAAAGTGCTCGACAAGCTCCTGAAGGAAGTGGAGAAAGCCAAGTTAAAGCCGGAAGGAAAAGTTGTTTTCGATGAAGAGCACAGCCTATACGAGATCCAGTTTGGGCCGCCGCACAATCAAAAGATCAACTGGGCGCTGGCGTCGACGGCGGAGTACAAACGGCTGCGCACGCTGGCCAAACAGATCGAGGAGTACAACAAACCACCGTTCATCGTGGTTCGCAACGGCACCAAGGTGACAAAGGAAAAGGCGCAGGACGTGCTGAACTACGTCGTGGAAGACGCCAAGAAAGATTTCACGATTACGCGCTTTAAGGGCTTGGGCGAAATGAATGCCGAGCAACTCTGGGAAACGACCATGAACGCGGAGACACGCACGCTGCTGCAGGTGAAGCTCGAAGACGCCGTCGCAGCCGAGGATATTTTCACCACGCTGATGGGCGAAAACGTCGAAGCGCGACGCAAGTTCATCGAGGAAAACGCGCTCGACGTCCAGAACCTGGATATTTAGGCCTCCTGTGCTGTACCAACTGGGTTGGACGACATTGCCCGGGCTGCGTGGATTGAGCTGCAGCGAGTTTCGCGCCACGCCAGCCGCGGCGGCGGACAGCGAGCGCGGGGTAGCGGTCGAATTTGCGAGCGAAGCGCAACGGGATGGTTTTTTGCGGGAACTCGAAGAATATTTCTCAATGCGGCGATTCACGAGTGCGGCAGATGCCTTCGATAGCGTGAAGGCCTATGTGACCGAGCGGAACACAAGGGGCGCATAGCTCCATCCTTCGGGGACGGGGACATTACCAACATCGCGGGAAGCCCTTCATCGCCGAAGGGATGAGCTGGAGGGATTCGCAACAGACGAGGACACATGGCTGACGAGACGAACAAGTCGGTACTGCTTCCGGTTGATATCGAAGCGGAGATGCGCAAGTCGTATCTCGACTATGCGATGAGCGTGATCATTGCGCGCGCTCTCCCGGATGTGCGCGACGGCTTGAAGCCGGTGCAGCGCCGCATTTTAGTGGCCATGAACGATCTTGGGTTGGCATCCAACCGCGGCTATCGCAAATGCGCGAAGATCTGCGGCGACACCTCCGGCAATTACCACCCGCATGGCGAAGCGGTGATTTATCCAGCGCTGGTGCGGCTGGCACAAGATTTCAACATGCGCTACCCGCTGATCGACGGCCAGGGGAATTATGGGTCCGTCGACGGCGACCCGCCGGCGGCCATGCGGTACACCGAAGCCCGCCTGGCGAAGATCAGCGAAGACATTCTGTCCGATCTTGAAAAGGATACCGTCGATTTCGTTCCAAACTTTGACCAGACGCGCGAAGAGCCCGCGGTTCTGCCCTCCCGCATCCCGAATTTACTCGTCAACGGCGCGAGCGGCATCGCCGTCGGAATGGCTACGAACATCCCGCCGCACAACTTGCGCGAGATCGTCGATGCCGCCATTTTGCTGATCGATAAGCCGGAAACCACACTCAAAGAGGTGATGAAGCTCGTGCCGGGACCCGATTTTCCGACCGCTGCGTACATCGCCGGGCGCGAAGGCATCGAAGCGGCGTACAAGACCGGACGCGGCAGCTTCATGATGCGAGCGAAGGCCGCGATCGAAGAAGTCGGCAAGGATCGCGAAAACATCGTGGTCACCGAAATTCCGTACCAAGTGAACAAGCGGAGCCTTATCGAACGCATTGCGGAGCTCGCGCAAAACAAGAAGATCGACGGCATCGCCGACGTGCGCGACGAATCCTCGCGCGAAGGCATGCGCATCGTCATCGAAATCAAGCGCGGCGAGGAATCGCAGCTCATTCTGAACAATCTTTTCAAGCACACGCAGATGCAGGAATCGTTCGGCATGATCCTGCTCGCGATTGTCGGCGGGCAGCCGCGCGAGCTGGGCTTGATTCCACTGATCAGGCTGTTCATCGAGCACCGCGTCGAAGTCGTGCGCCGGCGCTCCCTCTTCGAGTTGCGTAAGGCGCGCGAACGCGAACACGTTCTGGTGGGCTACCAGATCGCGCTCGATCATCTGGATGATTTGATCCGCATTATTCGCGGGTCGGCGAGCCGCGCGGACGCCAAAGAAAACCTACTCAAATATTTCACGGAACAGGAAGTCACGATCACGGAGAACGGGAGAGCCAAGAAGATCGCCGGCATCAAGCTCGACGGGCGGAAGTACAAGCTCGGCGGGCTGGAAGGAGAAGCGATATCGCGCGGCGGGTCCCCGGGGCTGACGCCGGTGCAGGTGGACGCCATTCTGGAATTGCAACTCCATCGGCTGACGCAGTTGTCGGTGGATGAGATTCTCAAGGAATTGAAGTCGATCCGCGAGCGCATCGCCGAGTTGGAAGAAATTCTCACGAGCGAAAAGAAACTGAGGTCGGTGATCACCGCGGAGTTGAAGGAAGTGCAGGCAACCTACGGCGACCAGCGGCGCACGCAAATCGTGGATAAGGTCGAAGAGATCAAGCTCGAGGATCTAATCGCCGACATCGACATGGCCATCACCGTGAGCCACGCGGGGTACTGCAAGCGCACCTCGGTGGATGTTTACCGCCATCAGTCGCGCGGCGGCAAGGGACGCATCGGCGCGCGCACAAAAGAGGAAGATTTCGTCGAGCACCTCTTCATTGCTTCCGCGCACAGCTACATTCTGCTGTTTACTTCCAAAGGGCGGGTGTACTGGCTGAAGGTTTACGAGATGCCGGAAGCCGCCGCCGCAACGCGCGGGAAAGCGCTCGCCAGCCTCGTGAAGTTCCAAGAAGACGAGCACTTGACCGCGGTCGTCCCCGCACGGAATCTCGAGGAAGAGGGGCGTTACGTTTTCTTTGCGACCCGCAACGGCACCGTGAAGAAGACGGCGCTGGCCGAATTCAGCAACCCGCGTTCTACCGGCATCATCGCCATCAACCTCGAGCCAAAAGACGAATTGATCGGCGTGAGGCTGACGGATGGGAAGCAAATGATTTTTCTCGCCAGCCATGAAGGCCAGGCGATTGTTTTCCGCGAGACCGAAGTGCGTTCGATGGGCCGGCAAGCTTCCGGCGTCATCGGCATGGATCTCGCGAAAGGCGATTTTCTCGTCAGCATGGATGCGGTGCAGCCCGATTTTGAAATCATCCGCAAAGAGACCAGGAAGACTACGGAGAATCTCGACGAACTGGATGGCGAAACCATTAAGGACTCCTTGGCGACGCTGATGCTGACGGTCGCGGAGAAGGGCTACGGCAAGCGCACGCCGCTCGCCGAATACCGGGTTACGTCGCGCGGCGGCAAGGGCGTCATCAACCTGAAGACCACGGAGCGCAATGGGTCGGTGGTCGCGGCGCTACAAGTCACCGAAGACGCCGACGTGATGATCATCACCTCGGTCGGCAAGGTCATTCGCGTCCATGCGAACGAAATACGCGAAGCGGGCCGATCCACGCAAGGGGTCCGGCTGCTGCGGTTGGAGGAAGGCGACAAAGTCGCCGCTGCGGCAGTGATCCTGGAAGAGGAAGACGCCAACGGCCAAAAACCGGGGGCGAAGAGCTAACCCTACTCAACACAGACATACGGACAGCACTCCAAGGAAAACCGCTGGGGGAAACCTTAGCTGCCCGGCTTCTGGAGATAATAGCCCGGACGAGTCCGAATCTTCAGGTCCGGCACATCGATCTTGACTTTGATTTCGTGGTACCCGTAGATATCCTGCCCGGAGGGGTGGTACGTCAGGATGTATTGCCCGTTGAGTTCCGCCCCGATTTCATCGATTGCCTGCTCGATGGAGCGGTCTCTCATCGCGGGTTGATAGAGCCCGCCGGACGCGGCCGCGGCGACTTCGAGCGGGCGCTGGCGAATGAGCTTCACCGTATTCTTCACTGCCCAAATGGGAAGGCCCAGCAGATCCACATTGCCGTATTGATAGGGGGTCTCGTCAGTGCCCGCAGCGGTGCCAGGAATAGGGGGCTGCGCTTCGATGCCCGGCGGCGTCGCCGAAGGCGGCTCGCCAGACTTCGGCTCTCCGCGTAGAGAAGCGGCCATCGGCGAGAGCCCCACGGTATAGATCGTGATGTTGGCTACCTGCGCTTCGCGCAACACTTGGTTCAGAGGCTCTTCGCTGGAGCTATCGTTTCCATCGGAAAGCACGATGATCACGCGGCGGCGCGAGATCGGCTGGTTCCGCAGCATGCCGACCGCTTGAGAAAGGGCATCGTAGAGTCTCGTGCCGGATGTGCTCGCCTGCAAATGCTTGATGATTTTTTCAATTTGGTCGTGATCCTCGGTGAAGCCCTGCAAGTGATCCACGGTGTCGTTATATCCGAGCACCGCAGCCTCGCCGGAGGTTCCCAGAACGTCCTGGGTGAATAGGATGCCCGTTTTTTGAAATTCGGGGAGGTACGGGGCGATCTTCGAGCTGGTCTCGAAAATCAGCGCGGCCGAGATGGGTTCCCCGGCCACATCAAAGCTTTTAATGGCTTGCTCCACGCCGTTGTCGAAGATGTGGAAGTCGCGCTGCGAAAGGCTGAGCACGATCTCGCCCGAAGAGTCTTGCACCGTGACCGGGGTGCGCACGTCAATCACGGGAACAACGATCGTGGGAGGCGGTTGTTGTGGAGTGGTGCCCGGCGCGGGCTGGAGTGGCCCCTGCGTGTTCTGCGCTAGGCCCGCCGCGGCCGCCAGCGCGATGGTGAAAAACAAAGGTTTGGGCAGAAGGCGCATACGCATAAGTTATAGTCTACAGGATTTGACGCGAATTGGCGCGCACGCGTTGGCCGGGCGGGGTCTCGCGGGTAGAATGGGTGAGTTGCCCCAGGGCAAAGGAATTTAACCGGAGGAAGCATGCGAGAATCGCGTCGAGGCCTTGTCCCGAAAGCTGCGTTCCGCGACGCTCTGTTCATGGAGAGCGTCCCGGCGCGGCCGATCCGCATACTCTCCGAATACACCGATCCATTGGCGCGGCTGCGGCGCGAGGGTGTCGGCGATACGATTGTGATCTTCGGCTCGGCACGCGTCGAACCGCGGGATCGCGCGCTGGAGAAATTGCGGCGCTTGGAACACGCGCGCGGCAGGAGCCAATCCGGCAGCCACAAGTCCGCGCTGCACGGCGCGCGATCGGCCCTCGAGATGTCGCGCTACTACGAGGATGCGCGCGAGTTGGCGCGACGCCTCACGACGTGGGCGATGACGCTCGGTGACCACCCGCGCCGATTCGTCATTTGTTCGGGAGGCGGGCCAGGGATCATGGAGGCGGCCAATCGTGGTGCGGCCGAAGCCGGCGGCAAATCGATCGGCCTTAGCATCGAACTGCCCCACGAGCAATGGCCGAACAGCTACATCAGCCCGGAACTGAGCTTCATGTTCCACTACTTCTTCATGCGGAAGCTGTGGTTTTCGCAACTTGCTAAAGCGCTGATCGTGTTCCCCGGCGGCTTTGGCACCATGGACGAACTTTGGGAGATGCTGACGTTGCTGCAAACGGGAAAACTTCAGCGGCGCAATTTGGTCTTGATTTACGGACGCAAGTACTGGGACAAAGTTCTGAACTGGCGGCACATGATTCGTTGCGGCACCGTCAACGAGGAGGAGTACGGTCTGCTCGAATTCGCGGATACGGTGGATCAAGCGTTCGAGCGGATTCGCAAGGGGCTCGAAGCGCACCTCATGTCGCCGGATTCGCTGTTGAGTGAATGACGGAAACGACCCAGCGCCTGCTCCCTCGTGCACGCGCGAAACAACCCAGCGGCCCTTCTTGCCATCCATCAAAGTAAGCGACGCCCTTGCCCAGCCCAGGGACGCAGCGGTTGGCAAGGAGGTTCTCCATGCTCGACACGATCAAGAAAATCACGCGGAAAGCAGCTGTTCTTACCGTTCTACTGGGAGGGCTCGTCGTCCTGGGAGGCGCCGCCACCACATTTCGCGCCGCTGACGATTGCTACCGGCGAATCGACCAGCAGGAATACAAACTCCAGCGCGACATTGATCGCCACGGGTTCCATAGCCGGCAGGCCGATCACGACCGCCAGAAGTTAGCCGAGTTGCGCGAGCGCTGTGGCCGTTACCATGGGTACGATCATCGGTAAAGGCGCGGCGCGCCTGCTCGACCCCTAGCAAAATCTCTCAAGAGGCCTCAAAACAAAGGGCCGGCCCAATCGGGCCGGCCCTTTTCATTCGATCAACGTGAATTTAAGAAATTAGTTGGATGTCGTTGCCAGATCATCGGCGAAAATCGCTTCAAAGCGGCGCTTCTCGTCCTGATCGTGCAAGAGAACTACGGGAGCGAGGTGCAACGGTTGCTTGCAGTTCCGGCAAGACGTTAGTTCTCCCTGCAAGTCCTGCAAGAAACCATCCGTGAAGTGATACTGGGTGCGCGCACGCCGCGCCGACTTCACGCCATGCTGGCCGCAGTGAGGACACACGAACTCAACAACGTCCTCCTGTGGGTCACGATCGAGCGCAGCCCAGCCGGTGTAACGAACCCCAACAGCTTCCAAAGAATTGCGACTCATGAAATTATGACCTCTTTCGCCCCTGAGAGGCGAGACTTGCAAAGTATGAGATGCAGGCGAGGCCCAAAGCGATGCGCAAAACCACAGAGGATTCGGAACACCCGTAAGTTTAAGATAAAAAACGAATTAGCAAAGCAACCCCTAAAGGAGCGGTTCCCGAACCGCCTCGGCAATCCAGGCGCGAGAAGCGTCCCGCAGGCGAACGATTTCTTGCCAGGACTCCCCCGCTCCCGATTGGGGGTAAAGGGGCGGCCCCACGCGAACCCTCAATCGCGAAGGCCGTGGCAGAAACGCTTCGTCGCGCAAGAACCGCCGCGAGCCATCGAGCGCCACCGGCACAACGGGGCACCCGGCCCGCACCGCGGATTGAAATGCACCCAACTGGAATGGCCGCACGCCGGCTTGCGGAGTGAAGGTGCCTTCCGGAAAAACAAAAACGGACTCGCCTCGCGCGAGCGCCTGTTCCATTTGGTCCACTTGCCGCAATCGAGCTTCCGGATCATTGCGATCGAAAGCGAAATGGCCGAGCTTGCGGAGAAAAGTTCCAATGAAGGGCATCGTGCGCACTTCCCCTTTGGCGACGAAATGGAAATTCACACCCAGAGCCGCCATCAGGATCAGCACGTCAAAGTAACTCGCATGATTGCTCACCAACACTCGCGCTCCAGAGGCGGCGAATTGCTCGCTGCGGGTGACGCGAACCGGCGAGCCAATCATCACAAAGTAAGCGCGGCAGGTTGCGCAAGTGACGCGCGCCGCAAATTTTCGGCTGGGAACCATCAGGACCACTAACCACGCAAGAACGAGGAGCGCCCCGCCGAGAATATCCGCATAGATTCCGTAAGCGCCTTCGAGGCCGCGCCGCACCCAGCGGCCCGCGGAACGTGCCAACGCGGAAACCGAAAGGCGCACGAATTGCAGCCAAGCGGGCGGAGCCGCGAATCCGAGTGTCCCCGCGAGATAGAGCTGCTTCGTTTTGTCGCGGCGAAGCTTGCCGCTCGAGGTTTTGGGGATGCAGTGTGGCGCGACGGGCACAACCACATCCGGTGGCACGCCCACGGACCGCGACACATTTTCTGTGATGGCCGCAGCAAGCGCGGCGCGAGCGGCTGCGCCGGACTCGCGGGTTTCCGCAACCACGACGAGGCGCTCCGTCGCGCTGGATACGTCGTGCGCGCCGAAAGCCACGACACACCCGCGCCGGACGCCGGGAATTCCTCCGACGAGATCCTCGATCTCCTGAGGGGAAATGTTTCGACCGGCTTTTAGAATGATGTCCTTCGAACGGCCGGTGATGAAAAACTCTCCATCGTCGCGGTAGGCGCGGTCCCCGGAATTAATCCAACCAGCGGCGGCGCCCAAGGGAAACAAAGCCCGAGTCGCTTCCGGGTTGCGATAGTAGCCTTGCGTGACGGAAGGGCCGCGGAACCAGAGTTGCCCTTCGCGCCGATCTTCAAGGTCGCGTCCTTCGGCGTCCACTATGCGCACTTCGGACTTGGCAACCGGCCGGCCGACCGAGACGAAGGAGATAAGCTGTGCGTCGTCTTGAGCGGCGCTCGGCGGTGCTGGCACGGCACGCCCGTCGCGCAGGAAGGCCGCGCGCTCGATTCGATCGATGCGAGGGCCGCGTCCGAGCGGCGGAAAGGTGACTGCGAGCGACGCTTCAGCCAACCCGTAAACCGGAAGGAGGGCGTCGCGACGGAATCCGTAGCGCGCGAATCGTTCGGCAAATCTTTCGAGCGTATTCGGCATCACAGGCTCCGCGCCGTTCAAGGCAGCGCGCCACCGGCTCAGATCGAGCCCCTCGATTTCTTCATCAGTCACTTTGCGCACGCACATCTCGTAGGCGAAATTCGGCGCAGCGGCCAGCGTTCCCTGATGGCGGTGAAAGGCCCAAAGCCACCGCTTGGGCCGCGTGAGGAAGTCGAGCGGGGGCATGATGACGGTCGGGATGCCGAAGCACAGCGGAGAAAACCATGCGCCGATGAGCCCCATGTCATGGTAGAGCGGCAGCCAGCTGATGCAAACGTCGGCGGGCCTCACCTGAAGCGCTTCTCCCATACCGCGAATGTTCGCCAGTAGATTCGCTTGCGTCAGCGTCACGCCTTTGGGGTCGCCAGTCGAGCCCGAGGTGTATTGCAACAGCGCTATGTCTTCGGAATGGCCTAATCCCGGAAGCGGCAATTCGGCCGAACGCCCCGCCAGCAAATCTTCGGCGCTCACAACACCCTCAAGCGAAGGCACGCGCGGGCGGAGCAGGCGAGCGACGCTTCCCGCCTCGCGAAATGTGACCAGGAGTTTCGCGTCCGCATTCGAGAGGATGGACGCTTGCCGCTCGGCATACTCTTCGATGCGGTTGGCCCGGTACGGGGGGTAGATCGGCGCGGGCGTTGCGCCCGCGAGCAGGACTCCTGCGAGCACATAAAAGAAGTCAGCGGAGGTCGGAAGCATCAGTGCGACTACGTCGCCGCGAGAGATCCCACGATGCGCTAGTTCAAGCGCCACGCGGCGCGCGCCTTCGTAGACGTCCGCGAAGGAGAGCGTCCGGGACGAGGACTCACCCCACAGAATCAAGTGCGGCTGCGAGGGCGAGGCGTGTGCGCGAAAATCAAGCGCTTCCTGCAACGTCTCGAACGCGGGGAAGGTCCCGCCCCTTGATTCGGCGCCGGAAGAAAGTTCGGGCTTGTGAACTTCGAGAGAGGAGGGACCGCCCTTTGCAGCGCGCGGCGCGACCTCGCCCCCGGCGACCGCAGCCACAAGGTCGGCAACCGTGTCCGCATGCGCCATGACTTCGTCGGCCAGGTGTACGCCGAGGGCACGCTCCAAGCGCACCAGCAATTCCACGCGCTCCAAACTGCCGAGCCCGAGGTCCCGCTCGAGATGCGAGGAACTCTGAACCGTTTGCTCGGCGCGGGTATTGCCCAACTCGTTTAGGAGAACGCGCACAACCTCAAGAACTTGAGCGACGACAGCGTCGCGGTCGAGTTGTGGAGAAGAGCTGGCCATGAGTGTGCGGGCGCGCCCTGCAAACGCGCGGGTGAGCGCTGGAATGCGAGCCAGAGGCTAGCACGGGCTCATCAAGCGTTCAACCATGGCTGACAGAATGGGAAAACTCTACGACGATGGCCAGATCGTCGAGCTCACAATAAACATCGCCCTTGCGAACTTCACGAACCGCTTCAACGACGCCCTGCAGTGTTTGCCCGACATTGGAGTCTGAAGGAGTGGGTCAGCGAGTGAAGCGGGACGATCCCGGCAGCCCGCGACTTGCGAGCTACCGGGACGGCGAGCGACCCATTCGCCGCGCGTGCTTGCTCGCGGCGAGCTAGCGCTTCCGAAGGCGAATCAATGCGGCCGGCGCATCGGACGGTACGTCCCCAACGAGCGCGGGCGCAGCCGAAGCCGCGGTCCGAGCGGTGGGGGCACGTTATGCAGGGGCGAGCCGCAGTTGCTGCAAAGTTCCGGCCCTCCGGAACCCGCGCGGAGCCAATGGCCGCGCGCTTGGCATTCCGGATTGATGCACTGAACCGTCCAGCCGGGAAGGTACTGCACGTTACCCCCAGGACGATTCCGCCGAGGCAGACAGAGGCGGAAAAGTTGTGGGGATTGTCGGACTGCGCTCTTGTGGTGTCAAGCGGAAAGCTACTATTTGTTGTGGCCCCGTTCCAGCGGCGAAAACCCTCTTGTGAATGCGAACCGACCCCTGCAAAAGGGGCGCTCACGGATAGCGATCACCTTCGCGTGTGAAGACACCCGTCCTCCTGGAGGAGTGACGGGGAAGTCAAGAACCGAAAGGTGAGGCCTAAACGCGAGCGGCCACAGCAGCTACGGCGCGGCGGGAACGCCGCTTCGGCCGGGCGGCCTTGGCGGGCGCTTCTCCCACCAGTTCGGCGGTCATGATACTCGTGACAAACTTCTTTGTGCCGTGGGCATCGAAATCAATCGTTGTGCGTTCGGAGTCAGATTCGGTAATGACCCCGAGTCCGTAAATCTCATGCTTGATGTACTGCCCTGCAGGAAGAACTTGCACGCTACCTCCTTATTGCAGATCCGAACAACTCATGGGCTCGATTGCTGGATGGTGAGTCCGGCCTGAAGAACGGGCCGGACTCACCAAATGCCTGGCTAGAGGCTGGTCACGTTCTCGGCTTGCAAGCCCTTCGGGCCCTTCCGAACCTCGAACTCAACTGCCTGGCCTTCGTTGAGGGTTTTGTAGCCGTCCATCTGAATTGCAGAAAAATGGACGAAAACATCCTCACCTGACTGGCGCTGAATGAACCCGTAGCCCTTGCTAGCGTTGAACCACTTCACAGTTCCTTGCTCTTTCACTTCTGTTCCTCTTCTTTCATGATAAAGCTATTTGGTGCCTCTCGTTCCGGAACGACCCCCGAACCCTCGGAACTCGCCGGTTGCCTCTAGCCCGTCTAAAACAAGAAAGCTGCAAGGTTGTTTAGCCTTGCAGCCCTGTTGAACGAGTCAAAAGGAATTACAAGAGCAACAAACGCGGAAATATTGTACCACAGCGATACCCTCGTGTCCAGCGCCAAGCGGTAGACTGGCGCAAGCCAACCCATTGAAAATAAACACCTTAACCAAGAATGTCATTGGGACCGAGATCATCAAGCTGAAGCGAGCGCCCAGCCCCCACCCCCATTTTTCCACGCGGTGGGCCTCCAACCGTGGGAAACTACAGCGCGGTACGTCCACTATGTCTCGCAAGTCCCTGGCGGAATTCGTTGCCGAGCTTTCGTTGCGCGGGCCGCAAACCGCTTACAGCGAAGCCTTTGGCTACAGGCGCAACCTGTGGACCTACTTCCAGTTAGCCGAAACAGCAAGCCAGTTTGCGCGAGAACTGGAAGGATCCGGGGTCGGCCTGGGGGACAGGGTTCTCATCTGGGGCCCGAATTCTGCGGAGTGGGTCGCGGCGTTTTTCGGGTGCCTCCTTCGTGGAGCAGCGGCGGTTCCGATCGACCACGGCGCTTCACCCGACTTCGCTGGCAAGGTGGCAGCGCAGGTCCAGGCCAGGTTCGCCGTTATTTCGCGGGAGCGCGTGTTGCCGGGACCCGCGTTGCCCACGTGCATTCTCGAAAGCCTGAGTGAACGCATCGGACATCATCCTTCTGGGCCTTACACTTCGCCGCCGCTCGACCGGGAATCCGTCGCCGAAATCCTTTTCACTTCGGGCACGACGTCCGATCCCAAGGGTGTCGTGATCTCTCATGGAAACATCCTCGCCAATTTGGAGCCGCTCGAAGCGCAGATTCAACCCTATCTGAAATACGAGCGGTTCTTTCATCCAATCCGGTTTCTCAACGCCGTGCCCCTGAGTCACGTCTTCGGCCAATTCATGGGCATGTTTGTGCCTCCCCTGCTGGCCGGAGTCGTGGTTTTTGGTGACTCACTCAATCCCGGCGAGGTCTTTCGCTTGATTCGCAAGGAACGCGTTTCCGTTCTGGTCGCCGTGCCGAGAGTCCTCGAAAGCCTGCAAAGCAAACTGGAACGCGACCTGGAAGCCGAGGGACGGACGGAGAAATTCCGCCGAACCTACGCCGCTGCGGAAGGCAAACGATTCTGGCGTCGTATGTGGCGCTTCCGGAGAATCCATCTCCGGTTCGGCTGGAAGTTCTGGGCCGTCATTTCGGGCGGGGCGGCGCTGCGTCCCGAGACGGAGGAGTTCTGGAGCCGTCTCGGATTTGCTGTGATACAGGGCTACGGCCTCACGGAAACAACCTCCCTCGTAAGCGTCAATCATCCGTTCCGGATTGGGCGGGGTTCCATCGGAAAGGTGCTCAACGGACGCGAAGTGCGCTTGAGCGAAGACGGCGAGATTCTGGTGCGCGGCGCGGGTGTCGCCGCGGGGTATTGGGATTCGGGCGGGAGGCGTCCCCTTGGGGAAGAAGATCAAGGGTGGTATCGCACGGGCGATGTGGGCGAGTTGGACGCGGAGGGGAATCTTTACTTTCGCGGGCGGAAGAAAGACGTCATCGTCACGCCCGCTGGGATGAACGTGTACCCCGGGGATCTCGAGTCCGCCTTGCGCCGCCAGCCGGAAGTGCGCGACTCCCTCGTGTTTGGTTTGGAAGCGGGTGGCAACACGGAAGCGTGCGCCGTCTTGCTGCTCCGCGATCCCGGTGCCGATGTTCCTGGCGTGTTGGCGAGGGCCAATCAGTCGCTTGCGGAATACCAGCGGATTCGGCGCTGGTGGGTCTGGCCCGAAGCGGATTTCCCCCGCACCGCAACCGGCAAGCCGCGCGCCGGAGTGATTCGAGAGACCGCCGAGGCGGCTCTTAAGAACAGAACAAGTCAAACGGCGGGCGCGCCCTCGGGCGACAGGCTCGGCGAACTGATCCGTAAAGTGCGCAGCGGGACAGATACCATTTCTCCCACCGCGGATCTGGAAACGGAGCTGGGGCTGAGTTCGCTCGATCGCGTTGAGTTACTGGGTGCCATCGAGGACCGCTTTCAGGTGGACCTCGACGAAACGCGCTTCACGAAAGCGCGCACGGTCGCGGAAATCGAACAGCTTCTGGGCAAAGCGGAGAAGAAGGAGCCGTCGTTCAACTTTCCGCACTGGCCGCAGCATTGGCCGGTGACCTGGATTCGCGCGGCAATTTACTACCTGTTGGTTTATCCCGCGACGCATATCATGGCGCACCCGCGCGTGTTTGGACGCGAGAAGCTGAAGGATGTGCGCGGGCCAGTTCTGGTCGTTTCGAATCACCAATTGGAATACGACGTAGGATTTCTCATGGCGGCGATGCCCGCAAGGCTTCGCTACCGCTTGGCGACCGCGATGGATGGCGAGCGCCTCGCGCTGCAGCGTCACCCGCCGCGAGAATGGTTTTTTCTGAAGCGGTGGGCCTATCAATTGAGCTATTTCTTGCTCCTCGCTCTGTTCAACGTGTTTCCACTGCCGAAGCAATCCGGATTCCGCGAGAGCTTTCGTTTCGCAGGAGAGATGGTGGATCGCGGTTACAGCATCCTCATTTTTCCCGAGGGCGAGATCACGCGCGACGGCGCGATACACGAGTTTCGAGCCGGCATCGGGCTGTTGGTGAACAATCTGCGCCTGCCGGTCCTGCCGATGCGAATCGAAGGCGCGCACGAAATCCATGAAGCGGGAACCCGCTTCAACCGGCCGGGCCGCGTCCGGGTTTATGTCGGGGCACCGGTGGAATTTCCGGCCGCCTCGGACCCAAAGCAGATCGCGCGCATGCTCGAAGATCGCGTCAAAGCGCTCGGCCCGGGTGAACGATAGCTCCGGATGTTCTTTGACACCGCGCGGTGCGTTTGCAAGAATTTCTGGTTTCCATCCGCTGGTTGAGAAGTTCAGGAACAGGAATAGGGGGCAGGCATGATCCGCACGAGAAGGCTTTTCCGAATGTGTGCGGCGCCGATGTTGATGATCTTGGCGGCCGCCGCGGTCGCACGAGCTGGACAAACCGCTCCGCCTCACAAGCCTCCGCAACTCCTTCCAACCGGAATGAGCCTCACGCCCACCGCGGCTCCGGGCGCGCAGTTTACCCTCTTGCGTCCGGGCTTGGCGGACTATCCTGATTTCGCCGCAAGCGACGCCGTCATAACGGCGCTCAGCCCAGATGGCAAGACGCTCCTGATTCTGACGAGCGGGTACAACGGGGTATACACGAGCACAGGGAAGACCACCGACGCCAAATCGGGCGAATTCGTCTTCATTTACGACGTGTCGCGTGTCATTCCCAAGAAAGTTCAGGTACTCGCAATCGCGCGAACCTTTGATGGCGTGGCGTGGAATCCATCGGGCAATGCGTTCTACGTTTCGGGAGGAGAAGAAGATTGCATCCACGTCTTCGAGCGGTCCGGGAATGGGTGGGGCGAGTCGGGCAGCCCCATTTCGCTGGGGCATGCCTCCGGACTGGGCTTGGGGGAAAAGCCGCTCGTTGCGGGGGTCGCAGTGACGCCGTCAGGCCGCATTCTCGTCGCCGCGAACTACGAGAATGATTCCATCAGTGTGGTGGACTTGACCGCGCGGCGCAAAGTGGCCGAGCTCGATTTGCGGCCAGGCAAGAGCGACCCCGCAAGATCCGGCGTGTCGGGCGGCGAGTATCCATATTGGGTGGCGCTATCGGGCGAGGACGTCGCCTATGTCTCCAGCCTGCGGGATCGCGAAATAGACGTGGTCTCTCTCGGCGATTCGCCGCACGTCACGTCGCGCATCCCTGTCCGAGGCTCGCCCAACCGGATACTCTTGAACCGCGACGCGAGCCGTCTTTACGTCGCTTTGGACAATAGCGACACGGTAGCGGTCATTGACACACAGGCAGGATCGGTCGTGTCGCAATTTGGCGTCACAGCGCCACCGGCGGTTTTTTCCAACGCCTCCGGATACCGCGGAAGCAATCCGAACAGCCTAGCGCTTTCTCCGGATGAGCGGACGCTGTACGTCACCGACGGAGGCACCAACGCGGTAGCCGTAATTCGATTGAACAGCACGAAGGGCGAAGTGGCTGGACTCATCCCAACGGGCTGGTACCCCAATTCCGTCAGCGTGAGCAGCACGGGGACGCGCCTCTACATCGTGAACGGAAAAAGCTCCGCCGGACCAAACCCGAAAGCCTGCCGCAATTCCACGAGCACAAAGAGCGGCGCGAACGCGGCTTGCCACGCGGCGAATCAATACATCATGCAACTGACGCGCGCCGGATTTCTGACTGTTCCGGTACCGGGCCGGCAGGAGCTTGCCCGCCTGACCGCCGTCGTCGCGCAGAACGATCACTTCCACGTCGCTTCATTGAAAGAGAGCACGATTGCCAGCGACTTCCTGCACAGCCGGATCCACCACGTCATTTACATCATCAAGGAGAACCGCAGTTACGATCAGGTCCTGGGCGATCTGGGCCGCGGCAACGGCGACCCGAAATTGACGCTGCTGCCCGAACCGCTCACACCGAATCATCACCGCATCGCGCGCACATTCGTTACGCTCGATAACTTCTACGCGAGCGGCGAGGTCAGCGGTGACGGCTGGAACTGGAGTACGGCCGCGCGGGCCACCGACGCGTTGGAGAAAGCCATGCCGGTCCAATACGCCGAACACGGCCCTACCTACGACTATGAAGGCACCAATCGCGGCATTAACCCAGCCTACCCGAGCCTGGCCGAGCGGCGATCCACCAACCCACGGACGCCTGACGATCCCGACTTGCTCCCCGGCACCGCCGACGCATTCGCGCCGGACGATTCGGCTGGCGACGCAGGCGCCGGCTACCTCTGGGACGATGCCATGCGCGCCGGGCTCTCTTTGCGGAACTACGGCTTCTTCGTGGATTTCGATCGATACGAAAAACACGGGGACGCTCCGGGCTACATTGCTCCGCAAGACGATCCGCATGCTCTCGGTCAAGTCGTGGCGTTTCCAACGAAGCCCGAACTCATGGCCGTGACCGATCCCTACTTTCGCGGATTCGATCTCAAGCTGCCCGATTACTGGCGTGCGCAAGAGTGGAAGCGAGAATTCTCCGATTACGTTGCACGCAAGAATCTTCCCGCGCTCGAGTTGATTCGCCTGCCGCACGACCATTTCGGCTCGTTCGCATTGGCGATCGACGGCGTAAACACCGTCGAGACGGAAATGGCCGACAACGACTATGCGGTCGGCTTGGTTCTTGAGGCCGTGGCGAACAGCCCGTATCGAGATGACACGCTCGTATTTGTCGTTGAAGACGACGCGCAAAATGGACCGGATCACGTGGACGCGCACCGCACCGTCGCGCTCATCGCCGGACCCTACGTGCGTCAAGGCGCGGTCGTCTCCACGCACTATTCCACGGTCAACCTATTGCGCACGATTGAAGACGTGCTGGGGATTGCGCCATTAGGACTGAACGACGCCTCGGTTGAACCCATGAGCGCCGCCTTCGAGCGCACCTTTCGCCCGTGGGGCTACCAAGCCGCTGTGCCGCAGGTGCTGCGCACGACAGCCCTCCCGCTTCCTCCGCCCACGGCTGGGACGCGCCTCAGCCCGCGCGACGCTGCATACGCCCGGCCGCGTCACGACGCGGCGTATTGGGCCGATAAGACGCGCGGCATGAATTTCTCCGATGCGGATGAAATTGACACCGATCGCTTCAACCATATTCTTTGGGAAGGCCTCCGTGGCAACGTGCCCTTTCCCGAAACGCCCAAGGGCAGCGATGATAATGATCGGGACCCGGACTGAGCGAATACGGCGGCAATTTGACACGCGGTGAAAGGCATCAGTACTCTGTCGAGGCCGAAGTTCGCTCGAGCCAATTTCCGGGGAGACGAATTCCATGCGCATGCGACGATGGCTTGCAGTTGCTTTGTCTTCGGTGGTTCCGATCTTGCTTGCTGCGGCGCTACCGAACCTATCCGTGCACTCCGGCGGCACGGACAGCCACGGCTTCAATTTGACGGACCTGGACACGACCTGCAAACCGTGCACTGATTTCTACCAGTACGCCACGGGCGGCTGGCGGTTCCACAACCCGGTTCCGCCGTCGTACGCCGATTGGGGCCGTTTCAGCGAGCTCGCGAACAAGAATGAAGAGACTCTGCATGACATTCTAGATGCCGCCGCGAAAGATCGTCACGCCCCCAAGGGCTCGATCGAGCAGAAAATCGGCGATTTCTACGGAAGCTGCATGGATACGGCCCGAATCGAGTCTCAGGGAATCAAGCCGATCCAACCGGAGCTGGATCGGATCGCCGCCATCTCGAACCAGAGCAGTCTTCAGACCGAAATGGCCCACTTACAATCGGTCGGCGCGGACGCGATGTTCCAATTCTCCTCCGAGCCGGATTTCAAAGACAGTTCGCAGGTGGTCGGCGTCGCGTTTCAAGGCGGCCTGGGCTTGCCTGACCGGGATTATTACTTCCGTGACGACCCCGATTCCAAGCAGCTTCGCGACAAATACGTCGCGCACGTAACGAGGATGTTCGTCTTGATGGGAGATGCGCGCGACGCCGCTGCCGCCGAAGCGGGGGCCGTGATGGCCATCGAGACGCAACTGGCGCAGGCGTCAACGAAGAGCGAAGACCTCCGCGATCCGGCGGCGAATTACCATCGCATGGATCCCGCGCAACTGAAAAGCATGACGACGAAGCTCTCTTGGGATGCGTATTTCCGTGAGGTCGGCTTCCCGAACATCAATGCCGTCAACGTCGCCCAGCCGAGATTCTTCCAGCAGCTTGACCAGATGCTCGGATCGGTGTCCCTCTCGGATTGGAAAACGTATTTGCGCTGGTGCCTGATCAACGCCGCCGCGCCGCGACTCTCTTCGAAGTTCGATAGCGAGGACTTCGCCTTCTACAGCCAAACGCTCCAGGGAGTGAAGGATCAGCAGCCGCGGTGGAAGCGCTGCGTGGGTGCCACCGACGGAAATCTTGGGGAAGCGCTCGGGCAAAAGTACGTTGAAAAGACCTTTCCGCCGCAGGCCAAGGCAGCCGCGCTCCAAATGGTGCACAACCTCATCGCAGCCTTGCACGCGGACATCGAGACGCTCTCCTGGATGGGCCCGGATACGCGCAAGCAGGCGCTGGCCAAGCTCGACGCGATCACGCTCAAGATCGGCTATCCCGACAAGTGGCGCGATTACTCCAGCTACCCGGTCACGCGCGATTCCTACGCGCTGAACGCGTTCCAAGGCGCCCTCTTCGAGTTTCGCCGCAACCTGGCGCAAATCGGCAAACCCGTGGATCGCACCGAGTGGGGCATCACGCCGCCCACCGTGAACGCCTACTACAATCCGACAATGAACGAAATCGTGTTTCCGGCCGGCATCCTCCAGCCCCCCTTCTTCGATCCCAAAGCGGATGAGGCGCTCAACTATGGCGGCATCGGCGCCGTGATCGGCCACGAAATGACGCACGGCTTCGACGACGCCGGCAGCCAGTTCGACGCTCAGGGCAATTTGAAAAATTGGTGGACGCCGGAAGACCGCAAGAACTTCGAGGAGCGCGCCGCCTGCATCGTCCAGCAATTCGACGGCTACGTCGTTCAGCCCGGCCTGAACGAGAACGGCAAGCTCGTCGAGGGAGAAAGCATCGCGGACCTTGGCGGGATCACGATCGCGCACGCCGCGTTTGAGAAGGCGATCGAAGGAAAGAACATCGCCCCGATTGACGGAATGACGCCCGACCAGCGATTCTTCCTCGGCTGGGCGCGCCTTTGGGGAGATAACATGCGCCCGGAACGCGAGCGCTTGCTGACCAACTCGGATCCCCATCCGATGTCGCGCTTCCGAGTCAACGGCCCGATGTCCAACTTACCGGAATTCGCCTCCGCGTATTCTTGCAAGCAAGGCGACCCCATGGTCCGGCCCGCTGGCGCGCGCTGCCGCATCTGGTAGGGGTTCGTTCCGCGCGCCGACTCGCGGGGCGAGAATTGGAACGGTTCGGAATGGATCGAGAACGAGAATTCGAAGGATGCCGTAGGTTTCCGTTCTGAAGTTCGCCAACGTATCGTTGCAATTGCTTGCAGAGGCATCAGCGATGGTATTGTTCGTCGCTGACCTGTTCCATCCAGTCGACAACCTTCCCGTCGAGCTTTTCCTGAATGGCGATGTGCGTCATGGCCATGGTCGGCGTAGCCCCATGCCAGTGCTTCTCGCCGGGCAAGAACCAGACCACATCACCGGGCCGGATCTCCTCGATAGGGCCGCCTTCGCGCTGAACCCAGCCGCAGCCAGCCGTGACGATGAGAGTCTGACCGAGCGGATGCGTGTGCCATGCAGTTCGCGCCCCCGGCTCGAACGTTACGCTGGCACCTTGAACAAGTGCCGGATCGGGTGCCTGAAAAAGCGGATCAATCCGTACAGTGCCGGTGAACCACTCTGACGGACCCTTGACGGAAGGTTGCGAGCCAATTCTTTTGATTTCCATTTTCTGAACTCCTTCAGTTGAACTTGATCTTCTAACTTGACACTCATCGCGATTCTACAGGAGTCGACGACCAGATCGAGAGTTTCAGCGGTACGGAGAGCGGTACGGAAATACTAAAAGCAGCGTGGCGAAAACGCGGTTAAGTCCATCGCAATGAGATGGTAGGCCCGTGCGGGCTCGAACCGCAGACCTGGCCGACCCGGTCGGCCCGCTCTAGCCAACTGGCGCGGAAATGAGCGCGCGAATCATTCGCGATGATTTCCAGCGCTTGATTTGCAATTCACGGCGGCGGGCTTCGAGCAGGGTTTCAAATTCCTCTTTATGCACCAGCTTCCACGGTCCGCGGCCGCACGTTGACGGAGTATGTCCTCGCAGATGTTCGGACATTCGGCGCTCCAGATCATCCGTCGAACCAACATAGAATCTGCCTGAGGATTCACTTTGCAGTATGTAGAGGTAACACATTTCCGAGGGATGGTAGGCCCGTGCGGGCTCGAACCGCAGACCTCTACCGTGTCAAGGTAGCGCTCTAACCAACTGAGCTACGGGCCTATTTCTGCGCGTCGTAGTTTAGCACGGCGAGTCCGTCCCCGGCATCATCCGGCCACACGAGCGGGGCCACCCCTTATAGCGTCACGTTCCGGTAAATGCAAAAGTTGCGGGCCGCGTCGGGCGCGAGCAGACGGCATTGCTTGCGCCTCGCTGTACAGCAGATTCCTTCCTTGCAGTCTGCTTGTCGTCTTCCGTCTTCACCTTCACACCCGCAATCTCCCCCGGCGGCGGAGAGGTTGGCTAGCCACATCTCGACGTACTCGCGTGACAGAACGACGCCGTCGGCACCCGCGCCGAATGCATCGCAAGGAACAAGAATTAGTCAAAACAGACTAAATATGGAGAGGGACTTGGTCGGCCGCAAATGACTTAGAGCAAACGGAATCCGTCGTTGACTCAGCAGGAGCAGGTGGCGTAAGGTGCCCGAAGTCGCGCGCCCCTTCTTTCAACTAAACCGGGGACAATTTCTCGGTTTTGACATTCCAACTAGCACCTGCGCCCGGGGAGACATGCCATCGTGAAGACGAGAATTGTGGTCCTGGCTTTGATGTCGCTTGGTCTAGCTCTGCCGGCGTTCGGCGAGACCTACAAGACTTCCTATCCCGGCGTTGCTTGCAGCGATTTGTGGCTCGCGGTCAAAGACACCCTCAGCAATCCGACGAACTACAAGGTCAAGTCGAGTGACGACAAAAAAATGACTGCTTCCTATAAGGTGAACCACGCCATTCATATCACCATTACGGAAACGATCCTCCAGCGGACCAACAAGGTCACATTGGTTCCGAAGGGTACAGGCTGTGAGATGCAAGACGTGTCAAACTATAGCGGCGTTGAGCACGACGACGAGGGTGACTTCAAGAAGCGCGTCGAGGCTTCCTTGACCAAACTACAGACTCCGAAACCTCCCGCGCCCGCTACTCCGGCCGCGCCACCCCCCGCGCCCGCTACGCCGGCCGCACCACCCACCGAGCCTGCTACGCCGGCCGCGCCACCCAAGTAATTTCGGCAGCGCCCCACGCGTGACGCCTAGGGTGGCGCGCGCGACCAGACGGCATTGCTTGCGCCTCGCCTCGCCGTACAGTAAATTACTCCCTTCAAGTGGGCCATCACGAAGAGAGGCCTGCCATGTTGTCAGCATCTACCAAAAATCAGCCTGCCGAAACTCTGCGCACACTGCCCGGAGATGAGGTCCGGCAGATTCTGTGGCGCTTTGCCGACCGTTACGATCTTCAGATGTTGGTGCAGTCCGCTCGGGGCGTTGCCCGTGGGCCCATCGCCCGCCTCGTTGCCGCGGGTGCTCGCCACTCGCACGAATGGACTGACGAGAAGAATGCCCTCTTGCCGGAGTTCGATAACGCCGGCCTCACCAGCGTGTTCATGGACCCCTCGGAGGGCGGCTATATCGAGGGGCCGAAAAACCTGGCAATGGCTCTCGTGGCCTTTGAACTCGCGTGGGTGGATGCCGGCGCGGCCACGGCCAGCATGGCCGGCTGCTTGGCGCTCGCACCCATTCGCGAACGCGGCACTTCCGAGCAACGCACCACTTATATGGCCCGTTGCGTCCCCAAGCCCGGCGAAAAACCGTGGCGCGGCGCGTTCTGCCTGACCGAGCCGATCCCCTACGTCGGCGTCGAGACCGGCCTCTTGTCCGGCAAAGTAGCAGTTGCCGAGTGGGAGGAGGGCAAGGAACCAATCCTCGAGGTGAACAAGCGCGGCCGCTTCATCACCAACATGGGTTTCGCCAACTTTGTCACGGCCGCGGTCGATTCCGGCGATCCGCGCATCGACGGTTCCTGTATGGTCATCCTCGAGGAAACCGATCCCGGCACGTTCGATCGCGGCACTCCGACCCGCAAGCTGGTTCATCAGCTCTCCTCCACCTCCGATCCCATCTTGCGAATGCGCGTGCCCGCCAGCCGCATCATCGGTGGTTACACCGTTAAGGATGGCGTCATCGTCCCGAATTACAGCCACGCCGAGATCATTGAAGCGGTATTCCGCCGCACGCGCGTTACCGTCGGCTTGATGACTGCGGCCAAACTCCTCTCCGCGGTCGAACCCGTGATTCGCTATCACCGCGATCGCTTCCGCGGGGGCGCAGGCATCACCCAAGGTTCGCCGCGCTACGAACTCGGCTTGCAGCTAAAGGAAGATGTTCTCCATCGTTTGCTCGACGTTTGGGCGACGGGCGAAGCCAGCGCTTCGCTCGGTTTTGCCGCTGCGAGATTGTTCGATGAACTCGACCCGATCGAGCGCGAGAAAAATGAAATCTTCGCGCTGAAAGGGCTCGAAGGCCGCACCGCGCTGAAGCACCTGCGAGGACTGCAGAAGGATGCGATCGAACTTCTGGAGCTTACGTCGCGCTCTCCGCAGCAGCGCGATCAGGCGCGGCTGGATGCCCTCGAACAGGACAATCTCATCCGTTTCATCCTGCTCGATGTCGTCGCGAACGTCCTTTGCCCCGCCACCAAGCTATGGAACACCGGCCACGGTTCCAACATGCTCCGCGAAGCCGTAAGCATGATGGGCGGCTACGGCATCACGGAAGATTGCCCCGGGTTCCTCGGCTACAAGTGGATGGACTCCCAGCTCGAGGCTACTTACGAAGGTCCCGAAGCTGTGCAGCGCCGCCAGCTCAGTCTCACGATGACCAACGAAGTTTTCCTCGCCCAGTTCCGCCACTGGATCCGGGGAATGCGCGTCATTGCCAGTCGCAATCCGGGGACGGGCGCTTGTTCCTTGGCCACCGCCATGCAAATGTGGCTCTGGACCATCGAGCATCTCCTTGTCGCCAAGGACGCCGATGGCCAAAAGCTTTATCAAGGAACACGCCAGGGGGTTACGTTCCCGCTCGCCGACGCACTCTGCTGGCTCCTGGCCGCGCGTTGCCAGATTCTCGATTTGCTGGAACTCGAAAGCAAAGGACCGGACAATCCCGTCGTCGCCGAAGCATTGGGCGGATTGCTTCCTTTCCTCTCCGACCTCTGTCATATCCAAACGGCGCGGTCCGCGAGCGAAGTCGGCCGCATCTGCGCCACTCTCGTGTTTGGCTACAACCGCCATCCCGCGTGGGACACCGAGGGCTACCAGGGCTGTTACCCTGGCGACGAACTGGTCGAACTCGAAGGCATCATGCCCGCTGTCGGCAGCGTCGCCACCGGGGTCGCCGGCGATGGCGGCTCGCATCCCGCCAAGGCCGGACCGTGCGTGCGATTCGACGGCCTGGAGGAATTCACTCACTTGCGCACTCGCCTCGACGCCTGCCTCACCGGATCGCAACTCTCCAAGGACCGCGCCGCCGAATCGCTCACCAAGGTGATGATTCCGGCCGCGCTGGATTACCCCATTTGAGGCAAAGCGTGCCCGAGGCCTCTGGAGCCATCCCCGTGGAACACCAGACGATGGATGTAGACCTGGTCTGCGTCGGCTTTGGCCCCGCCATGGGCGGTTTTCTCACCACGCTCGCTCCTGCTTTGGTGAAAGCGGACGGCACGCCCGCCATCGAGAGCAAGGTTGCCCCGGGCATGCCTCTGCAAGTTGTCTGCTACGAACGCGCCGACGGCATCGCCTTCGGCGTCTCCGGCGTCGTAACGCGCGCCCGCGGCATTCGCGCTTCCTTCCCCAATCTGGATGCCTCACAGATCCCCATGGCCACGCCCGTGGCTGAAGAAAAACTCATTTACCTTCTTGACCCGATCGGCGCCTCGCGCCGGTCTTGGGTCCTGCGCGTGGCCGACCGCTTCCTGCGCGCATTCGGCGGTCTCGTCGGTCTGAAGCACGATGCCATCGAGACTCCATGGACGCCCTCCTTTCTGCACAAGAAGGACGGCTTCGTGCTTTCCATGGGCCAATTCAATCAATGGGTCGGCGAACAACTGATGGCATCCGGCGCCGTGCAGATCTGGCCGGGCATGCCCGTCGCCGAGCCGTTACTCGAAGACGAGCGCGTTCTCGGCGTCCGCCTTCTCGATCAAGGCGTCGAGCGCGACGGCACTCCGTCCGCCTCCTTCCTGCCGGGCATGGACGTTCACGCCGCGCTCACCGTCATCGGCGACGGGCCCGTCGGCGCGGTTGGACAGAAACTCGACGACTCCCTGGGTATGCCTGACGACGACGAGAAGCGCGAATGGGCGGTCGGCGCCAAGATGGTGATCGACCTTCCGGAAGGCGTCGATCTCAAACCCGGCACCGTTATCCATACGATTGGCTATCCTGAACCGGAGATTTTCGGTTTCTTTTACGTGCACCCCGGCCGCATCGCATCCGCCGGCATTTTCATCCCCTCTTGGTACGAAAACCCAGTTCGCACCTCCTACCGCTACCTGCAGCACTTCCTGCTGCACCCCTATTTATGGCGATACGTGAAGGGTGGCCGCCTCCGTTCGTGGGGCGCCAAATCTCTGCAGGAATCTGGCCGCCGCGGCGAGCCGTACCTTGCCGGCGACGGTTTTGCCCGCATTGGCGAAGGCTCCGGCTCTACCAACATGCTCACCGGCTCCGGCGTCGACGAAGCGTGGACCACCGGAACGCAACTCGCCGAGGCCGTGCTCGAACTTCTCAAAGACAACAAGCCCTTCACGAAGGAAAACCTCGAAGCCACTTACGTCCGCCGGCGTCGCGCCAGTTGGGTTGAGAAGGAAGCTCGCATCGCCGAGAAATCGCGTGACGGTTTTCATCATGGGGTTGTTTCCGGTTTGATCGGCATGGCGCTCACTGGTGCTACCCGCGGCCAGCTTTCGATTCCCGGCCGCCCGCATCCGATCCGAACCGCGGAGGAATTCTTTGCCCGGCGCCTCAAGAAAAGTGACATCGAGGCGTTGCGCCAAACCGCCGCTCAGCGCGGCGTCTCGCTGCACGATTCGCTCATGGAAGCTTGCGGCTGGCCCGCAATTCCCTACGACGGCCAACTCATGATGACGCATCAAGACGCGTTGCTCGTTGGCGGCAAAGTGCAGGCGCCAGCCGGTTACGCCGATCATGTCGTATTCCTCTACCCGACGCTTTGCGAGGGCTGCCATTCCAAAGTCTGCGTGGAGATTTGCTCCGGCGAAGCCATCACCGCTCCGAAAGACACCGTCTTCCCCAGCTTCGACCGCGAGAAGTGCGTTTTCTGCGGCGCTTGCCTCTGGAATTGCGAGCACGAGAATATTGCCTTCCGCGCCGGCGCGGGCGGATTGCACTCGGCGGAAAATTGAAGATCCGTCCAAACCCGCAATTCCGCCAATCATTAGGAATGAGGGAACATCCAGTGCGGAGAACCGAATGACCTATCAAATCGTTGTCTGTGCGGGCATCGTGCCCGATCCGCTGCAAACTCTCGAGCCCGTCAGCACCCCTGCGGGCCCTGCGCTCAAGAACGAAACGATGTTGCCCCACGTGCTCGATCCCTGGGCCGCTTGCTCACTCTACGAAGCCGCGCATCTCGCCAAGCAATTCGCCGGCAGCAAAGTTTGGCTAGTCAGCCTCGCGCCGAAAGCCAAGCTCCAACAAGTCCTTATGACCGTGGCGCAAAAAGCAGCATTCGATCTCGTCGCCCTCGATGCTCCTTCCAGCGGCTTTACTGATAGCGCCGCCGTCGCCGCCGTTCTCGCCGACGCCATCGCTTCCCTCCCCGCGCTCGACCGTTCGAAGCTCCTTGTCTTCGGCGGCTGGGAATCCGCCTCGCGCTCTTCCGGCACGACGCTGCAGATCCTCGGCGAGCGCCTCGGCATCCTCGATCAATTCCAAGGCGTCGATCAGATTAAAGTCCTCGAAAACGGCGCCCTGGAAATCCTCGAACGCGTCGAAGGCGGACGCCACCAAGTCTCCGTCTGCGATGGCCCGCCCGCTATCCTCGGTTGGGCAACCGGCAATCTCCCGGAGCCGCCCAATAATCCGCAAGTCGGTATGGCCAATGTGCGCACCCTAATGCCCGCTCTCCAACGCGCGAAGGCGGCGCCGCTCGCCGCCGACAATCTCGCGTATCAGAGCGCGGCCGTGCCCAAACAACAGCGCGACACGCGTATCGTCAAAAACGTCTCCGCCGAAGAGATCGCGCGGGAACTCGCCGCTTGGATTCGAGGATAATATGGACGAAAAAATCCTGGTTCTTGCGCATACCGAACCCGACGGATCGCTCGGAAAGGCTGCGCTCGACGTCATCGAAACCGGTCGCGCGCTCGGGGGTTCGCTCGCCGTCGGACTCGTTGGTGAAAAAGTGCAACCGCCGCGCGGTGTGCCCTCCATCTATGTCGTCGAGGGACCGGAATTCGCCCAGGCCCGCTACGCATCCGACGCAGCCGCCGCCGAAGCGCTCTCCCGCGCCGCTGGCGCAACTCTCGTGCTTGCCCCCGGCACTTCGCGTTGGGCCCGCGCGCTCCCCGGCGTCGCCCAGCGCCTGAACGGCCGTGTCGACTCGCACGTCGTGGCGCTCGATAGTGGCCGTGCCACGCGCTGGTTTTATCGCCAGCGCATCGAAGCCGTCCTCACACGCGGCGAGCGCCCGTGGTTTCTCTTGCTTGACGTCGGCCTGCCTTATCAGCCGCGCGATGGCGAGCCGAAGGTCGAGCGCGTCAGCGTGACCCTGCCGGCCCTGCGCACGCGTGTTACCGGCCTCGTCGCGCAAAAGTCCGAGCAGCAGACGATTCGCCCCGACGCCGACCTCCTCTTCGTCGCTGGCGCCGGCTGGACAAAAAAGCAAAGAGACGGCCAAACGCACGTGGAGGAAGCCGGCAAACTGATTCTCGATTTTCTCGCCGCCACGCGCGCTTCTCTCGGCAGCAGCAAGTCGCTTGTCGATCTGAGCGGTGAGGGGCAGTCCGTGCTTCCCTTCCTCTCCCATCTCAACCAAGTTGGCCAAACCGGCGCCACTCCCCGCCATCCCAAAGGCCTCGCAACCTGCTGCCACGGCGAGGAACCTCACGTCGTTGGATGGCGCTTCATCCAAGAACGCCGCGCCGTGAACCTCGATCCCAATTGCGGGTGGGCGCGCGGTAAAGCCGACGTCCTGTACGTCGCCGACGCTTTCGAGGTCGTCGCTAAACTCAACGCCCTTCTGCATGCGTGACTCGAATGACGGGCGGCTCGCCGCGCAATCGCATGCGGCGCATTTTTCTAACTCGAATCAATCTCGCGAGCGAGGGGACTTTCAATGCAGCGCATTCGTGAAAATGCAGAAGTTGCGGGCCGCGTCGTGCGCCACCAGCGCGAGAAAAGCGGCTGCGCGTTCCACGCCTTCCTGCGGCGGAGCGACGTAAAGCAGATAAATCGTCCTGGGCCGCCGCTCCAAAGAGCTGCGGATGTTCTCCAGAGTCTTCGCGAGCACGCTCCCCTCGCACGGATCGAAGAAATAAAGGACGCACGGCTCATCCGGCAGCTCGTACTCGCTGAAATCCATGCAGATGGACTCGATGTTCGAGCATCTCTGCTTGGGGTTTTCGTAACTTCGAATATTTCGCTGCGCGATCGCGTGGAGCTCCGGTGCGAATTCAACCCCCACGATTCTCTTGAAGGGAAATTCCGCCGCCAGCAGGAGTGCCCTGCCTTTTCCGGAGCCGAAATCAACGAACACAAAATCCTCGAAGCTGATCTTGAGTTGCGACAGCAACTCGTGAAACCGTTCCGGCTCGATCGCAATGTAATCTGTGCCGTAGATCCAATTGCGGCTGGGAATTTCAAGATCGCTCAGATAGGTCCGGTCGCCGCCGGCCTCGTCGGTTTCCACTCCGTACGCCGCATCAAATTCGCTGCGCTCGGCGTTTCGGCCAGCCGCCCGCGCGTCCCGATATTCGCGGATGAGGTGAATGGGCAGAAGGAAGCTTCGCAAAACGCTCGCCACGATGCCGCGTTCCGCGATCGACTTCCGGATTCTGGGGAGGATGGTGCGCGCCAGCCGAGGCATGTGTTGTCCTGACGCTCTCGATCTCGCAATAGACGCGGCCCGAGAGGCCGCGCTCCCCGCTACCACGTCAAATCAGTCTCGACCGGCTGCTCGTAGTCCACGCCGTCAACCTCAAACCCGAACAGCCCCCGAAAATCCCGCTGGAATCCCGCGAAGTCGGTCAGCACGCGCAAATTTTCCGTCTCCACTTGCGGCCACGTCGCCTGAATTCCCTCTTGCACATCCGGCCGCAACTCGCGGTCGTCCAGGCGGATTCGCCCCGCATCATCCGGTGCCGCGGGTTTCTCCGCAACGACATAATCCGCGAACAGCCGCTCCATCTGTTCGAGCGGCCCTTCTTCGAGCCCGCGCTTCTTCAACTCCGGCGGCAGGAGGCTCAAATACAGCGGCACCACCGGAATCGCCGACGACGCCTGCGTCACCACCGCCTTGTTCACCGAAATCCGCGCCGTCCCGCCGTGCCGCGCGCGCAGCAGCCCATCCAACTCTCGCGCTTTAATCTCCAAATCCTTCTTCGCACGGCCGATCGTCCCGTCGTGATAGATCGGCCACGTCACTTCCGGCCCGATGTAGGAATACGCCAAGCATTGCGCGCCCTCGGCCAGCAAATTCTCCTCGAGCAAAGCCACGATCCATCGCCGCCAGTCGTCGCCCCCCATCACGGCCACTGTATCGGCGATTTCTTGCTTGCTCGCCGGCTGCAGCGTCACCTGCACCACCTTCTCTGAATCGAGTTCGACCGTCTTGCTCGAAAACGCCTTGCCCACCGGCTTCAGCACGGAGTTGTGCACCACGCCAGTTTCCGGATGCGTCCGTTTCGGCGACGCCAAACTGTAAATCACCAGATCCAGCGGGCCCATCCACGTGCGAACCAAATCCATCGCCGCGAGCTTCGCCTCGTCGCTGAACGCATCGGCGTTTAAACTCGCCGCGAAAATCCCCTCCGCATTCGCCAGCCGGTGAAATGCCGCCGTATTGTAGTAGCCCGCGGTCGCCGTCTTGTCTCCGTCCGGCGGCCGCTCGAAAAACACGCCCAGCGTTTTCGCGCCGTACCCGAATCCCGCCACCACGCGCGATGCCAGCCCGTACCCGGTCGAGGCCCCCACGATCAGCACGTTCCGCAACGGCCGCCCGGCCGCTCTCATCCGCGAGCGCACGCCCGCGACCCATTGCTCGACGTTCCGCGCGCACCCCTCCGGGTGCGCATTGACGCAAATGAATCCGCGCGAGGAGCGGTTGACGATTTGCTTTGGCATTGGGGCGAACGACCTCGGTTATCTCGGCATGTGCGGGTGACGGCGCCGTGTCAGGAAGAAAAAATCTCGCTGATTCGCTTTGCGAGGCCGGTGTCGTTCGCGGTCAGCCCGCCCGCGCTGTGCGTCACGAGTTCGATCGTCACGCGGTTCCACGAGTTCGACCAATCCGGGTGGTGGTTCATCGATTCCGCCGCCAGCGCCACCCGTGTCATGAACGCGAACGCCGCCGAGAAATCCTTGAACTCGAACGCTCGGTGCAGCTTGCCCTGCGTCACGCTCCAACCCGGCAAACCCTTGAGAGCCGCAGCCAGCTCCCCTTCACTCAATTTTTGGGCGCTCATTCTATTTCTCTCCCCTCGCCAGTTCTCCCGCGAACTCGCAGCATTATCCGACAGCCGCGTCCCCCCGGCAACCGCCTCACTTCCGAATGCTTCTGCGTAGGGGCGGAGCTTGTCTCCGCCCAATCCGCCTCTTCTCTCGTAGCGGCGACCCTTAGGTCGCCATCGTTCCCGCCGACTTCTTCTCCCAGTATCGCGCCACCGCCGAAAAATCCGGATCGTCTTTCGAGGCGCGCAGCACCGCGTCGTACGTCTCCCGCGACGCCTCTCCCGCCGGCAGCTTCAATCCCAATTGCTTCGCCAGCTCCATCGCCAGCGTCATGTCCTTGTGCATCAGCCGCAGCGGAAAACTCGCCTTGTACTCCCGCGCCACGATCATCGGCGCCTTGATGTCCAGCAGCGGCGAACGCGCCATGCTCGACTGCATCACTTCCACCAGCCGCCCGCCCTCGATTCCCGCCGACGTAACGATCGCCAGCGCCTCCGCCATCGCGTCCACTTCGAGCGCCAGCAGCAGGTTCATCGCCAGCTTCACGCTCTGCCCCGCGCCGTGCGGCCCCAGCAGGAACCATTTCTTCCCCAGCACGCCCAGCAACGGCTCCACGCGCACCAGCGTCGCCGCATCGCCGCCGATCATGAAGACCAGATTCCCCTGCTCCGCTCCCCACGTTCCGCCCGTCACCGGCGCGTCGAGATATTCCACGCCTCGCTCCGCGCACGCCGCCGCGCTCTTTCGCGCCAGCGCCGGCGATACCGTGCTCGAATCCACCAGCACGCTCCCTTTCTTGAGCGCCGCCAGCGCGCCGCCTGCTCCCCACAGCACCGACTCCACCGCCGGCGGATCGCTCACGATCGTGAAAAGCACCTCCGCCGCTGCCGCCGCCTCGCCCGGCGTCTTCGCCACGCGCACCGTCGCGCCCAACTTCGCTCCCTCGGCCGCAACCGCCTCCGCCCGCGACGCCGTCCGGTTCCACACCGTCACGTCGTGCCCCGCCTTCGCCAGGTTCAGCGCCATCGGACGCCCCATCAGCCCCAGCCCGATGAATCCCACTTTTTTTCCCGTCGCCGCAGCTTGTGTCACCGGATCCCCCTGACCCAATCGAGTCACCGAATTCTACCCGCTTGCGCAGACATTGCGAAGGCCCGCGCCCCTCGCCCGGCATCTTGTGTGCAGCCTGACCACCCGCTCCACGCCATGGACGCCACCGGTCCCAGTAGCACAGTCACTCCTGACTGTGCGCTTTCCCCGCTTCATTGATTTAACGTGTCATCCCGAACGTAGTGAGGGACCTCTCCGCCTCTTCATCCCCCGCGCCGCGCATCCCTCGCCCGGCATCTTTCTCCCAGGGATTGCGCGGCTCACTCACAGGCGCTGCTTTGCGACACTCCGCACCGTCGGTAGTGCACAACATTGTGCCATTCTCACCCCTGCCGCTCACCCTCGACAGGGATCGTGAAGACTATGATATGCTCTACTCAGTCCTCGTGAGCAGGATGCAAATCATTGTCCCGCGCCCCCAGCGGTACTGCGGTTGGTCCCGAACACCCCGATGGACAAAGATATCGACCTTCGGTCCGCTATCAACGCGGTGTCAGACGTGGTTCAAAACCGTCCGCGTCCGCTACGCCACCTCGACCAAATCTATATGAAGACCGGCGACATGGTCCTTCAGAGCGAACTCGTGGCGCACTGGGCAGACGGGAAGCGCCTCGCCTTTATTGGTGACGGAGACGCGATTAGCGTCTGCGTCGCCTACCTACACAAACGGGATATCGTAACCCATGGTCCCTCTGCGATTGTTGTGTATGACTTCGACGAAAGGATTTGTGGCGCAGTCACCCGATTCGCTGACAGGGAGGGTTTGGGGCAGCTGAGGGCCGAGCTATACAATTGCCTGGACGCTTTCCCAGGCCCAACCGACTTTGATTGCTTCTATACGAACCCTCCGTGGGGAGCTAGCAACGATGGCGAAAGCGTTAAAGTCTTCCTTCAGCGAGGGATGGAGGCTACCGCGTATAAAGGCGAAGGAATGGTGGTCATAGCCGACGACAACGACCTGGAATGGCCGAAGCGCGTTCTGGCAAACGTCCAAAAATTCGTCACGGGGTCAAATTTTTTCGTTCAGAAGATGATGTCGCAGCTACATCAATATCATCTCGACGATAATCCGGACCTCCGCTCATGCAATATGATAGTCAAGGCCTTACCCGGCAACCAGGTACCCGGGCCGAGCGGCCCGATTTCGGAACCTGCTCGGCTGGCGCATTTTTACGGCCGCGATAATCCGCCCAAGGTCCGATATGTTCGAGAGAGAAAGCGCCTTGATTACGGAAAGGCCCACGATGATGAATACTTATTCGAGCCGTGGAGTAAAAACGATGTCCCTAATACTTAGGCCAGGCCAAGGGCTGCTCTACATGAAGATCGGATCGCACGCGCAGGAGCCCCTCGAGCAGATCATTGAACGAAAGACGAGGGAAATAGAAAGCGCGGGTTTTGGCTTATGGGGATACGGGGGAAACACCTGCCATCCCCAGACGATGGTACAACCCTTCGCGCGGAGCTACGAGCAGCGTGGCGATGTGATCTACCTTTGCATGCAGCCGATGGAATCCAAGCACTTCGCAGAGCCCCTTCGCGCGGAGGAGTTTTCCGTGGACGGCGTGACTTGGGAAAAGATACATCCCAAGATCAATGTCCTAGGTTCACGCTACGCATTGGTCATCAAGAATTTGCGAGTAGAGGAGTTTGAGCTTCCCCTCTCAAAAACCAAAGTTGCCCTGGGCAACAGCATGGGTTCCAGCGGAAGCCGATACATCACCGGCAGGGTCGACAAGGCCTGCTTAGAGCTCGTTGACGACATAGGTAGTGGGGAACAGCCCGAACCAAAGGTTCGGATCCGCCTAGTCGCAGACATCATTCAGCCCTACGCCGTCTACGTCCGCGATTGAGTCGCCTTAAGGGGCAAGCACGCGAGCGGCTACACAGCGAAGGGCGCTGATGTAGCTTTGCAAACCATCTCTGTGACTCTGCTCAGGCACTGACTCACTGTGACAGCTGAAGCAGATCGTCAGCGCTTTGTCGACACCCGGCTCGGCACAGACGGCGCGCCGCCACGTATCGCAGCCATCCCTCGCAAGTGCTAGCACAAAAGCCTGCTCCAAACACATGACTTTCCCAGCGATGGGGACAAGCCTGGGATCGGCGTCAAGGAGTCTCTCCAAGGCTGTAATTGCCCTTTTGTCGCCGGTGAAGAGAAGCGGCAGGAGTCTATGGACCATGATTGCGCACAGCTGGCTTTCGCCCGCGTCGAGGCTGACCCCCAATTCTTGAGCAGCGAGCTCGAGGTCAGCTGCCATGTCCTGTTCGCCCCCAAGAGGCTCCAGCACCGTAGCCCTACCTAGAAACTCGAAAAGTGCTTGCAATACCGATGCGTGATCCCGCCTCAACGCACTGCCCGCAATCTTTTTGGGCAAAACAAAACGGGCGGACCCCAACACACCAACGGCCCCATTAGCCGGACAGACTGTTGAAACTAGGTCCACCAGCAATCCATAACAGGCCCCCTTGAAAAGGATATCGTTGTCTATTGCTGCTCTCATGCCGACCAGACATCCCCTAATATTGCCTTCAAGTAATGCCGCGAATCGTCAGGAATCAGATCAAGCGTAAGTTGGCCCGCCGCAACCCTGTTTACCTCGGCCCACACGGGGCGGGGCTCTGAGTAGATTCGCTGTATAGCCGCATTTGCTGTAGCCCAGTCTCCAGTTGAATAGCCAAAACAAAGTGCCAACGTGCCGGGCTCAATTGAGAGTTGAGGTGCCGCATCCAAAGCCACTCGGGCAAGCTCTCGCGCACTGTATCCCTGAAACCGGGGAAGCACCTTTGGTTGAGACGCCCCCGTAAGTAGTTCCAGAGCAAATCGATCAGCTTCCATTTCTTCAGGATCGTCGCTCGACGTGGCGAGCCCCGTAGTGTCGAAGTCAACTACAACGGGTTCGTGTGAAAGATGGCCAAGAGCAATATGAGCGAGTTCGTGGGCAAGGTAAAACGCGATATGTGGTGGATACATGGAGTCCCTCCCCAACATGATCGCTGTTCTTCCACCCACACGCACGGCCATCGCAGACATGCGCTTCCGCTCACACGGAAAAATTCGCAAGTGAATCACTGGAATTCCCATAGACCAACAAGCCGACAAGATATCCAGTAACCGGACGTAGCGTTGTTCGCGAAGAATTGCCTTCCGCAAGCTCATAGAATCCCAACGAAGGGGCTCGGGCGAGACGGAGGTGGCCTCGATTAGATATCTGCCAAGAGCCGTCCCGAATGAAGTAATCGCCGCTCGCTCCAGCTGCCCTTCATCTGACAGATGCTTGAATCTAGCCTCGTCTCGCCAAATGAAACGGGGCTCCTCCTTGTCGTCCAAGAGCGAGTGCGGATCGAGCCCAAGCTTTCGAGACAGGGAAAACCGCAGCTCCGCCCGAGCGGATGCAGAGGCGTCGGCGGCATCACTCCACCATTCGGGCCAGGCCGCCTCGATGACTGAATCACTTAGGCCGATGCTTCTCATGCGCTGTTTGAGACGACTAGCGGTGTCTTCCACGCTTCCGCTCCCTTTCTCGGTCATGGGCTGGTTTCAAACCCGCCAAGGCATCTATTACGTTGACGATGGCGGTGGCGTGCTCATCTGAACCATCCCAGATGCGGCTGAATGCGCTGGTTACCCGTTTCACTCCATGCTCCGCAGAACTATCTTGTATCGTTTCTTCGATTCGCGCATATGTTAATAATCTATGCCGTGCCTGGCCGTGACGGTCACGCACGCCACGAAGAACCCTTGAAACCGTTGATTGGCTTACGCGCGCAAGCTTCGCGAGTCTTGTCTGCGACAGACCACGGCGCACCATGAATTCTCGAAGCTTCGTGTTGACAGATTGCATAGAGTTGAATAGAAGTGGATAATACTGCATAGCTGATTTTTGGAGAAGGGGTACAGTGGCACTGCCCGAGTATTTCTGTTGGAGTCGATTCGGAACGGAAGCTGGTCAAGCGATTGACCAGATTCTCGAACGGAAGGAAGAGGAGCGTAGCGCCAACGCAGGCGTGTTTCTATGGGGCGTCGGGAATGCAATTGGGCCATCTGTCAGGGAACTCCTGCGACGCACCCCAAAGCCCGAAGTACTCCTCAGCCCCATAAAATCGCCTGCACGGACCGCGGATTCCAAACCGAGGGCAGTAGTTGCATGGACATATGCGGAAACTTTGGCGGGCGATTCATTTCCACTTCCCTCGTGTTCACTGGTAACCAGCCGACATGACCCTCTGGCACCCAGGGCGGCGCACTACGCACTCGTATGTTTCAGCGCGCATCCGTTAGCCGCCTTGGGATCCCAAGAAAAGGTCGGTTTCGCGTGCCTTCGGAATCTCTTGACCGGCCGACCCGTCGCAGCATCGCAGGTTACAGCCGTTGTCGAGCGCAAATTGAAATATACCTTCGGATCCTCGACTTACGATGTCGCGATTCGGGCCAAGCTCGTCTATCCCTACTTTCTGCGCCTTAGAGGCCCCCAGCTCTTGTCCGACGCCGCCCCTAATCCCGACTGGTCAAAAATTGTGCGGCAAGTTTGGGAGAGGCGGAACGCCAGCGACTCAAGAGTGTCCCCCCCGACGCCACCGCGCTAGGCCCCTTAAAAAACGGCTCGCCCTCCTTCATATCGAATGGAGCCGCGCGCCGCCCGTGGTGTTTCAAGGGGGGAATCCCGCGACGACGGGGATTTCCGCCGCCACGAGGACCCCTTGTCCCGAGTATTCGAACTGTGGAAATCATTTCGAATACTCATTTTAGACTTGACACTAATATACACGGCTGCTACCCTACGGTGTGTACGCTGAACTCAACCTCGCAGCAACTCTCCCCGGCCCTTCGGGAATACTCAAGACTGCACCATCCTTGTGCAACCCCCGGATGTCATACACAATAAAGGACTTTAAGTCCTGTAGAATCAGCACTTACAAAAAAACACCCCATTTTTGGCATCTCATTGAAAACACGCGACTTCAAGTCCTTTATAATCAACACTTACGCGTTTTTGCCCCGCAAGTCCTTTGGATTCAACACTTACATGAAAGCATAGGGGGTGGAGGGAGGGGAGTGCCTTCCGAGCTATCGCTCCGCTCGTCTTTTCGGGATCAAACTTCTTCGGGACGATGCTTCAGCGGCGCTATCTGGGCTTCCGGCAGCGCTTCTCCGGCTTCCCGCTTTACGGCGTCGCGAGGGTTTTCAGGCGGGGCGAGGTTTTCTTCGAGGTGCATGATGAACGGGTACGGGATCTCCCAACGGAAGGATTTCACTTGACCCTTCTGCTCGAAACGCTCCTCCAGAAAGATGGACTTTCCGGAGTCGGCAACCAGAATCCCGGTCGCGGGCAGGAAGATGTCCCCGGCCCTGTACTGGACCTCGATTCGCCGCCCGAGCAGCTTGTAATACCGTGCCATTTCATCAGCTTGGCGGCTGTGTCAAATCGGGTCAATAGTACCGTTGGGGGAGTACAGCGAACGGCTTCAGTGATGCCCCGCGTCATGCCCGCCGCCGTCGGCGCTGGCAATCGGCTGTGGAGCGGGAGGGGCCTTTTGCAGGTCCGCGACAGACATCAAGGCGAGCGGCGAAATGACGCTCAGCGTGAAATAGGCGTAAACGATCGGCAGCAACCAGCCGAAAAGTCCGCTTCCCTGTGCAGTGATTCCCCGCTCGAACCGGTACACGCAAACCGCCGCGATGAGTCCCAGCGTCGTCGCGATGTACCGGCTGCCGTTCGCGACCTCGAGGATCGTGTGGCAGGTCGGACATTCCATTCCGTCGGAGTGCGCCGCCACCTGCGTGCCGGTGATTCTCGCGTTGCATTGCGGACAAATGCGCGCAGCCATTGGGTCTCCTTTGCGGGCCTCGCCGGCGAACTCCCAAGCGACGATACCGCAATCCGCCCGCGCCGTACAATCTTCAGTCGAGCGGCGAAAATTCCACGCGCCGCCGGATCGGATCGATGCGGTCGGCGCGCACGCGAATCCGCTCGCCCAGCTTCCAAACACGCGCTTTCCGCGTGCCGGGCCTGCCGCAGACCACGGCGCGGTCCTGTTCGCGGAAGTAGCACCGCTGTCCGGTCAGCTCTTCGAGCCGTTGGATGGAAACGATTCCCTCGACGAAAACTTCCACGAGCTCCACGAAGAAGCCGAATTTTTGGACTGAAATAATGAGCGCTTCGTATTCTTCTCCGAGATGCTGCTCCATGAACTGCGCGCGCTTCCAGTCCATCAATTCGCGCTCGGCCGAAACCGCGCCGCGTTCCGCTTCCGATGTTTCCTCCGCGATGGCTTCGAGCTGCTTCATCGAGTACGGCCCGCGTTCCGTCGTGAGCCGCTCGGCGCGCTCCTGCAGTAGCGCCCATTTCAGGATGCGGTGCACGATCAAGTCGGGATAGCGCCGGATCGGCGAGGTGAAATGCGTGTACTGGTCGAACGCGAGTGCGAAGTGCCCCAGCGGCTCCGCGGCGTAACGCGCCTGCTTGAGCGAGCGCAGCATCAGGTACGCCACGATGCGCTCCTCGGGCTTGCCCGCGATGCGCTGCGCCAACCGCTGGTAATGCTGCGGCCGAATTGCGATGTCCATCGAGCCCGGCAGCGAGATGCTCATCGGCCGCTCGCGACCTCCGCCGGTGCGCCCGTGACGCGCGGGCGCCTGCACCCGTCCGTGCCGCACGGCCATCCGCCGCTCGGCCAGCCCCTCGATCCCCAAGGAGTAGCCGAAGCTGTGCGCCAGCTCCTCGAATTCCAGAATCTTTTTTCCGTCCGGTTTTTCGTGCACGCGATGCAGCGACGGAATCCCGCGCGCGTCGAGATATCGCGCCACCGCCTGGTTCGCCGCCAGCATGAACTCCTCGATGATGCGATGCGCGATGTTGCGCTCGCTGCGCCCGATTCCGGTCATTCGCCCGTCCGGGTCGAACTCAATCACTGGTTCGGGCAGGTCGAAATCGATGGAGCCTAGCCTCGCGCGCCGCGCATTGAGGACCAGCGCCAGCTCGCGCATGTTGCGGAAATGCGCGGCGAGGTGCGCGTATCGCGCGGAAGCCTCTGCATCACCTTCGAGAACTACGTTCACCGCCGTGTACGTCATTCGCTCGGCGGAACGAATCACTCCGTTCGTCATTCGCGACGAAGCGATTTCGCCGTCGGGGCCGATCTCCATGACGACGCTCATCACGAGCCGGTCCTCGCGCGGATTGAGCGAGCAGATGCCGTTCGACAATTCCTCGGGCAGCATCGGCACCGCGCGATCGGGGAAATAGACGGACGTTCCGCGCAGCCGCGCTTCGAGATCCAGCGCCGCGTCGCGCCGCACGTAGTGCGCGACGTCCGCGATGTGCACTTGCAATTGCCATCGCCCGCCGCCGAGCGGTTCGACGTACACCGCGTCGTCGAAGTCCCGCGCCGTCTCGCCGTCAATCGTGACGATCGGCAGGCTGCGGAAATCCTCGCGCCCTTCGCGCTCCGCTTCTCCGACTGCATGCGCCACCTGATGCGCTTCCGCGATGACGTCCTCGGCGAACACGTGCGGCAAGTGGTGCTTGCGAATCAGGATCTCGACGTCCACGCCGAATTCGCCCGGCCGTCCGAGAATCTCCACCACGCGCCCCGACGCCGCCATTCCTCCTGCCGGGAAACGCATCAGCTCGACGTTCACCACCGCGCCATCGAGCTCCGGCAACCGCACGCCGCGCCGCGGCGGATGCCCGCCGAGCTTCTCCCGCAGCTCCGGCGTCAACTCCGCGCCGGGCGGAATCACGATGTCCTGTGGAATCCGCGATTCGTACGGCGCGACCGTGTTGCCGGCGGTTCCGTATCGGAAGACGCCGACCACCGTCGCGTGTGCGCGGTCGAGCACGCGCACGATCGTTCCCTCCGCGCGCGTGCCGCCTCCCTCGCCGGGCCGGCGGCGCTCGACGCGCACCTGCACGCGATCGCCGTGCATCGCGTCGCCCATTCGGCTGGCCGGAATGAAGAGGTCGCCTTCGAGTCCCGCGATCGGCCTTTCGGGCACGACGAATCCGTAGCCGTCGCGGTGCGCGATCAGGCGTCCCGTGATCGGTCCCGCGCCCGCCTGCCCGGCCGGCGGCGCAGCCTGTCCAGACTTGCCTACCGCCGGCTTTGCGTTCCGGGTTTCGGCCCGGGTGGCGCGCCCTTCCGCCAAGGCATAGTGGCCGGCCCGCACCTGCTCGATTTCGCCCCGCCTTTCGAGGTGCGGAATCATCTTGGCCAGGGCCCGCCTGCCAGCGTGGCGGACGCCTAGCCCCGCAGCAATCTCGCGCAGGCTCAATGGCTTATGCGCCTTGGCCAGATGCGTCAGGATGTCTTTCTCGCTGAGTTCGACGGGGCGGGTCATGTAGGCAGCCATTCTAGCCGCGGGAGGGGTGCCGTGCACAGCGGGAACGCTCGACAGGAAGAATGCCGGGCCCGCAACTTTTTTTCCTGGGCCGTGTTTCAGGTTTCAAGGTCAACAACAGGCCCCAGCCTACCTCCGACAGGCTGGGACGTGTCCTTAGCAGGACACATCGAAGGGGGGCGGCACGACCTGGGCTGCCCCCTTCGCTTTTTTCGCGCGCGGCCCGCCAGTTCGTTTCCTCGAGCGATTGAAACTGAAAAGGGTGTGCGCTATTCCGTGAGAGAAACAGGTGCGGGTTGTTGCTGAGTCAAGCAGTGCAAAGTGCCGAGGCCGAGAACGAGATCGCGGGAAGCGATTCCGATAATTTGGCGATCCGGAAAAAGCCGCGCGAGCGTTTCGAGCGCGATTTGATCGTTTGCGTCATTGAACGTCGGGACGAGAACCATTTTGTTGGCGATGTAGAAGTTGGCGTAACTCGCGGGCAGCCGCTGGCCGGCAAAAAAAACGGGCTCGGGCATCGGCAGAGATTCAATTCGCAGCGCGCGGCCGTCCTGATCCTTCATCGTTTTCAGCAGCGCGAGATTTTCCCGCAGCGGAGCGAAATTTTGTTCCAATGGATCGTTTTCGACGACCGTGACAACGGTGGCGGGATCGACAAAGCGCGCGAGATCGTCCACGTGGCCGTGCGTGTCGTCGCCGGCAATGCCATTGCGCAGCCAGAGCACGTGCGTCGCGCCGAGAAATTCGCGGAAGATTGCGTCCATCTCCTCGCGCGAAACGCCGGGATTGCGCGCCTGCACCGGGCTGAGCAAACACTCTTCGGTGGTCAGGAGGGTTCCCCGGCCGTTGACGTCAACGCTGCCGCCTTCTAGGACGATGCGCCGCCCCTTGTGCTCCGGCTGCCAAATTGGAAATCGCAGTTTGCGATTCACGCGCGGAACGACGGCGGCGTCTTTCTTGAAATCGTCGTACTTCGCCCACGCGTTGAATGCCCAGTGCGTCATGGCAATGCGGCCCGCGGCATTTTTCACGAAGACCGGGCCGAAGTCGCGCGTCCAGCCGCGATTGGTGGGAACGCGAAAGAAATCCACGGCCGCGAGATTGGCGCCGGTTTTTTTCAGCACCGCGCGGGCCTTCGATTCCGCATCGGCATTTTCGATGAGAATGCGAACGCGCTCGACGCGCGCGAGGTAGCGGACAATTTCGGCGTAAACCCACGGGATCGGCGCGAACTTTCCGGGCCAGTCGGTCAATTCGTGCGGCCAGCCGATCCACGTCGCTTCGTGGGATTCCCATTCGGCGGGCATGCGGTAGCCGAGACTGTGAGGCGTGGCGTTCTTGGGCAAGGCGGCAGCGTCCTAAGGCAAGGATTCGCCGAGCCAGCGCTCGAGGATCGGCTGGTAGGCGTCAATGCGGCGATCGCGCAGGAAGGGCCAGTTGCGCCGCGTTTCTTCGCTCTGCGCGGGATCGCACTCGGCAATGAGAATTTCCTCATCGGAGTCGGACGCTTCCGCGACGATGCGTCCGAAGGGATCGGCGAGAAACGAACGGCCCCAGAATTGGAGCCGCGCATCGGCGGGGCCCTCGAATCCAACGCGATTCACCACCGCGACGTACACGCCGTTTGCAATCGCGTGGCCGCGCTGGATCGTGCGCCACGCATCGAGTTGCGCTGCGCCGAACTCGGCCTTCTCGCGGGGATGCCAGCCGATGCTGGTCGGATAAAACAAAACCTGGGCGCCGCGCAGGCTCGTGAGGCGCGCTCCTTCCGGATACCACTGGTCCCAGCAAATCTGCACGCCGATGCGGCCGTAGCGCGTATCGAAATTGGGAAAACCGAGGTCGCCCGGAGTGAAATAGAACTTTTCGTAGTAGAGGGGATCGTCGGGAATGTGCATTTTGCGGTAGCGTCCGAGCAGGGCGCCATCTGCGTCAATCACGGCGGCGGAATTGTGATACACGCCGGCCGCGCGCCGCTCGAACACGGACACGACGAGCGCAATCTTCAATTCCCGCGCGACGGCGCTCAGCGCGTCCGTCGTTGGGCCGGGAATCGGCTCGGCCAACTGGAACAAATCGGCGTTTTCCTCGCGGCAGAAATACGGCGAACGGAACAATTCGGGAAGGCAAATGATTTGAGCGCCACGCGCGGCCGCTTCGCGGATCTTCTCGGTTGCGCGCATGAGATTTTCCGCGGGAGAGGCGGTCGAATGCATTTGGACCAAGCCGACCGTGAATTTCTGCGACATAGCGGCTCATCTTATCACGCCCCGCCTCGATGCATCGGGGCCGCGCCGCTGTCGCCGTCCTAAGCGGTGCGTGCGGCGGCCAACACGCATGGCGCCGCGATCTGCGAGACAAGACTTTGAAGCGGAAAGCGCAAAGCGCGAAGCGGATGGTGCCCAAGGAGGGATTCGAACCCCCACGTCCTTGCGAACACTAGAACCTGAATCTAGCGCGTCTGCCAGTTCCGCCACTTGGGCACAGCGTGCGGTCAAACGAGGCAAAATGATTTTGCGCGAGCGCGGAGCGATTTGTCAACGCAAGGGAGGTAGCGGGCTGATTTGCGACGTCACGCAGCGCGGGGCGAGCGCTCGGGGCGGTGTGTTACAATGCGGATACGGAGGGCGCGAGAGGCATGAAATTCGGCGTCGTGGTGTTTCCGGGATCGAATTGCGACCACGACGCATGGCACGTGCTCGGCACCGTTCTCGGCCAGCCTGTCGAATTCCTCTGGCACCAATCCGAAGAAGTTGACGGTTTTGACGGAATCATCCTGCCGGGCGGGTTTTCTTACGGCGATTACCTGCGCACGGGCGCAATCGCGCGGTTTTCCCCCGTGATGCGAGCGGTCGCCCGCTTCGCAAAGCGAGGAGGGCTCGTGCTCGGAATTTGCAACGGATTTCAGATTCTTTGCGAAGCCGGATTGCTGCCCGGCGCGCTGACGCGCAATCAGGGGCTGCGGTTCATTTGCCGGCACGTGCACGTGCGCATCGAGACGACGGACACGCCGTTCACGGCCGGTGCGACGCGCGGCGAGGTGATGCGCATTCCGATCGCGCACGCGGACGGAAATTATTTTTGCGACGCGGCCGCGCTCGGCGAACTCGAACGGAACGACCAGATCGTTCTTCGCTACGTCACGCCGGACGGGCGCGCGACGCCCGAGGGCAATCCGAACGGCTCGCTCGCGAACATCGCCGGAATCTGCAACCGCGAGCGGAACGTGCTGGGCATGATGCCGCACCCGGAGCGGGCATCCGAGATGCAATTGGGCTCGGCCGATGGGCTCGTGGTGCTGCGATCGATGGTGCAATCGGCGGCGCGGGCGGGCGTGTCTGAGCAAGCAGGTGCCGTCTCGGCATAAAGGATTCGTTCGCCCAATCAGGGGCGGGAAGCCAGGGCGCGCGGAAACGTCTACAGGGGTTCCTCTAAGTCACGATGCTTGAAACTGAGATCAGGGTGACGCCAGGGCTGGTGGCGGAGCATGGACTGACCGCCGAGGAATACGCGCGCATCCTTTCGATTCTCGGCCGAGAACCCAACTTCACCGAACTAGGCATTTTCAGCGTGATGTGGAGCGAGCACTGCTCGTATAAGTCGAGCCGCGCGCACCTGAAGCGTCTGCCGACGCGGGGACCGCAAGTGGTGCAGGGCCCGGGCGAGAACGCGGGCGTCGTGGACATCGGAGACGGGCTGGTCGCAGCGTTTAAGATGGAATCGCACAACCACCCGAGTTACGTCGAGCCGTTTCAGGGAGCGGCCACGGGCGTGGGCGGAATTTTGCGCGACATCTTCACGATGGGCGCGCGCCCGATCGCCGTGCTGGATTCGCTGCGGTTCGGTCCGCTGGCGGCGGGAGCCGGCGTGGACGAAGCGACGGCGGCGCGGAACCGGCGCGTGCTCGACGGTGTGGTGCGCGGAATCGCGTTCTACGGGAATTGCTTCGGCGTGCCCACGATCGGCGGCGAAGTGGCGTTCGAGGCGGGCTATTCGGGGAATCCACTGGTGAACGTTCTCGCGCTCGGCATTGCGAAGAAGGAAGAGTTGTTTTTCGCGCGGGCGCAGGGCGTGGGCAATCCGGTCTTGTACGTTGGCGCGAAAACGGGGCGCGACGGAATTCACGGCGCGTCGCTACTGGCATCGGCGGAATTCAACGAGCTCTCGGAAGAGAAACGGCCCAACGTGCAGGTGGGCGACCCGTTCCTGGAGAAGTTACTGCTCGAAGCGTGTCTGGAAGCGATGGAGACCGGCGCCATCGTGGCGATTCAAGACATGGGCGCGGCGGGGCTGACGAGTTCCTCGTGCGAGATGGCGTCACGCGGGGGCCTCGGCATCGAGATGAATCTCGATCGGGTGCCGCAGCGCGAAACCGGGATGACCGCTTACGAGATGATGCTGAGCGAATCGCAAGAGCGGATGCTGCTCGTCGCGGAGCGCGGGCGCGAAGGCGAGATCGTTCAAGTGTTCGCGAAGTGGGGGCTCGACGCGGTCGAGATCGGGCGCGTCACGGGCGACGGAATGCTGCGCCTGCTGCAGCGAGGCCAAGTCGCGGCCGAGATACCGGCGCACCCGCTGGCGGAGCAAGGGCCGGTGTACCAGCGGCCGATCGCGCGGCCTGCCGCACGACCGGAGTCGCCGGGGGTTCCGTTGTCCGCAGCGGGCGCCGATCTCACGCAAAGCTTGACGCGGATTCTCGCGTCGCCAGCGATTGCATCGAAGCGCTGGATTTTCGAGCAGTACGACCACATGGTGCGAACGAACACGATCGAATGTCCAGGGGCTGGAGATGCGGGAGTGTTGCGCGTGAAAGGGACGCGCCGCGGGCTGGCCTTGGCGACCGACGGAAATGGACGGTGGTCGCAGCTTGATCCGAAGATGGGGGCGAAAGCGGCCGTTGCCGAAGCGGCGCGGAACGTGGCCTGCACCGGCGCGCGCCCACTGGCCGCGACGAATTGCCTGAATTTCGGCAATCCGGAGAAGCCGGAAGTAATGTGGCAATTCAGTGAGGCGATCGACGGAATGGCCGAGGCGTGCACGGCGCTGGAGATTCCGATCACGGGCGGCAACGTCAGCTTCTACAACGACACGCTCGGGAAATCGATCGAGCCGACGCCGGTTCTCGGCGTGCTCGGGGTGATGGAAGACGCATCTCGCGTGCTGGCGATGGGTTTTCGCGCGGAGGGCGACGCGATTCTGCTCCTGGACGGCTTGGGCGCGGCGCAGACAGCGCAGGGTGAAGAGGCGCGCGCATTTTGCTCATCCGAATACGCGAAGACGATTCACAGCATTACGGCGGGCGCGCCGCCTGCGGTGGATCTCGCGGCGGAGAAACGGCTGATTCGATTGCTCGAAGCGCTTGCAGCAGCGGGGGCCGTCGCATCGGCGCACGACATCAGCGACGGCGGACTTGCGGTTGCGCTGGCCGAATGCTGCTTTGGGGGCGATGGCTTGTCGGCGGAAGTGAAACTCGCGGGCGTGGAGCCCGCGGAGATCGCGTGGTTCGGGGAACGCGGAGCGCGCGCAATTGTGAGCGCGGCGAGAGCGCGAGTTGCCGAGGTTCTCGCGCATGCGAGAGAATGCGGAGTACGGGGCGAGGAAATCGGGCGCGTCAGCCGGGGAACGTTGCATCTCGAATACAACGGTCAGAGCGTGGTGCGCGCGCCCGTGGAGTCATTGCGCGAAGTTTGGGCGGGTGCATTCGAGCGGGCGCTGCAGGTCTGAATGGTGCGAGGCGAAGGCAAGAACGTGCAGATTCACATCGAAGACGACCACTTTCACGATCACTGCGCCGTTTGCGGCGTGTACGGCCACCCCGAGGCGGGGAAACTGGCGTATCTGTGCCTGTACGCGCTACAGCATCGCGGGCAGGAGTCCGCGGGAATCGTCACGAGTGACGAGCAGCAGTTGCACACGCACAAAGGAATGGGCCTCGTACAGGATATTTTTCAGCCACAGGTGCTGGCGCAATTGCCGGGGACGATGGCCGTGGGGCACACGCGCTATTCCACCGCCGGCGACAATACGCTCACGAACGCGCAGCCTATCGTGATTGACTGCCACAAGGGGGCGCTCGCGCTCGGCCACAACGGCAATCTGACGAATGCGCTCGAATGCAGGCGCCGGCTCGAACACCGCGGCTCGATTTTCCAGACGTCCAGCGACACGGAAGTGATCGTGCACCTGGTGGCGCGAAGCGCAGCACACACGCTGGCGGGAGCGCTGGCGGACGCGCTCGGGCAAGTCGAGGGAGCGTACTCGCTGGTGCTGCTGACGCACGGCGAGCTTTGGGCGATACGCGACCCGCGGGGATTCCGCCCGCTGAGCCTCGGCAGATTGGGCGATGCGTGGTTCGTCGCATCGGAAACGGCAGCGTTCGATCTGGTCGGCGCAACGTACGAGCGGGAGGTCGAGCCGGGCGAAATGGTCCGCATCTCGCGCGCGGGAGTGGAGTCGCTGCGATTCGGGGCCGAAAAGCCGCATCAATACTGCATATTCGAGCACGTCTATTTCTCGCGGCCCGACAGCGTGGTTTTCGGCCGTCCCGTGAATCTCAGCCGCGAAGAGCTGGGGCGGCTGCTGGCGCGGGAGCATCCGGCCGATGCCGATATCGTGGTGCCCGTGCCCGATTCCGGAGTGCCCGCGGCGATCGGCTATTCGCTCGAATCGGGCGTGCCGTTCCGGATGGGGCTGATCCGCAATCATTACGTCGGGAGAACGTTCATCGAGCCCGAACAGGCGATCCGCGACTTTGGCGTGAAGCTGAAGCTGAATCCCGTGAGGAATCTGCTGCAGGGCAAGCGCGTGGTGCTGGTGGACGATTCGATCGTGCGCGGCACGACGAGCCGCAAGATCGTGCGGCTGGTGCGCGAGGCGGGAGCGGTGGAAGTGCACATGCGGATCAGTTGCCCGCCGACGATTTCACCGTGCTACTACGGCGTGGACACGCCGACGCGCGAGGAATTGATCGCGGCTGGGCCGTCCCGCATCCGGCCAAGGCTGACCGCCGAAGAACTCGCAGCGCTGCCGCGTCCGCTTTCGTCCGAGGAGCACACGATCGAAGAGATCCGGCGCTTTCTCGGAGCGGATTCGGTGGGCTACCTTTCGCTCGAGAATTTGAGGCGCGCCGTGGGCGACGGAGAGGGAAAATTCTGCACGTCGTGCTACACGGGAGTCTATCCCACGGATTTGGTGCAGCTCGAGGTCGCGTCGAGAGAAGCGCAGCCGCTTCCGCAGTTCGAGCCCCGCGAAGTCTGAGGAGGCGCGCTCCATATTGCCGGGCAACCGCCGCGCGGAGGGAGGCCCGCGAGAGCCGGAACCTATGCGATACGCAGACGCAGGAGTGGACATCTCAAGGGCGGACGAAGCCAAGCGGCGAATCCGGCGGCTGGCGTCGCGAACGTCGCGACGCGGAGTGATCGGCGGGATCGGCGCGTTTGGCGCGCTGTATGCGCTCGACAAGAAGCGCTGGCGCGAGCCCGTGCTGGTTTCGAGCGCGGACGGTGTCGGCACGAAGCTGAAGATCGCGTGCGCGATGGGGATTCATCAGACCGTCGGGGCGGACCTGGTGAACCACTGCGTCAACGACATTCTCACGCTGAGCGCCGAGCCGCTTTTTTTCCTCGATTACCTGGCACTCGGCCGCATAGACCCCGACATCGTTGAGCAAGTAATGGAAGGCATCAGCAGCGCGTGCCATCGGGCAGGATGCTCTCTCGTCGGCGGGGAGACGGCGGAGATGCCCGGCATGTACGCCCCAGGGGAATACGATCTTGCGGGCTTCATCGTCGGCGCGGTGGAGCGAAGCCGGCTGCGGACCGGGCGGCCCGCGCGCGCGGGCGATGTCCTGCTGGCGCTCCCTTCGACGGGACTTCATACAAACGGCTATTCGCTGGCTCGAAAACTGGTGTTTGAGGTTGCAGGCCTGGATCCGCACGCTTACGTCGCCGAGGTCGGGAACAAGATCGGCGCCGAACTCCTGATGCCGCATCGCTGCTATTGGCCGATGCTGAAGAGAATCATTGCGCAAGATAAGCTTTCCGGGTTGGCGCACATCACGGGCGGCGGGATTCCGGGGAATCTGCCGCGCGTTCTGCCGCGCGGGACGCAGGCCGTGATCGAATTGGGAACTTGGCCCGTCCTTCCCATTTTCAAGTATCTGGCCATGCTGGGACAGCTCGATCGCGACGAGTTGCTGAGCACATTCAACATGGGCATCGGGATGATCCTGATCGTTCCCGTGGAGCACCAGCGCGCGGTCGAAGGGGAGTTGAAGCGGCGGCGCGAATCTTTCTACCGGATCGGCTCCGTGCGCCGAAGCGACCCAAGCAAGCCGCGAGTGGCGTTTTCGGGCCAGTTGCCACTCTGACCGTCCGAGTCCTTTCGGGGGCGTCGCGCCCCAACCCACCAGGAGGTATCTCCAATGCGAGATTTCAGCAGCCTTTCTGAACGAGAAGTCATGGCGCTGGCCATTTCCCTCGAAGAAGAGGACGAACGCATCTACGCGGATCTGAGCGAAGGGCTGCGGGAGAATTTTCCCGGCTCGGCGGCGGTGTTCGACGGGATGCGCGGAGAGGAATCGCGCCACCGGCGCAGGCTTCTGGAACTCTACCGGCAGAAATTCGGCGAGCACATTCCGCTGATCCGGCGGCAGGATGTTCGCGGATTCGTGCAGCGCAGTCCGGTTTGGTTGGTGCAGCCGCTCAATTTGGACAAGATCCGGAATCAAGCGACCGCAATGGAGCTGGAGACGCAGCGGTTTTACGAGCGGGCCGCGGCGCGCACGCAGGATGCGAGCCTTCGGCAGTTGCTGGACGATCTGGCGCAGGAGGAGCGCCATCACTATAGCCGGGCGGAGGAGTTGGAGCGGGACAATCTGGGTTCGAGCGAGCGCGAACGGGAATCAGAAGCGCAGCGAAAGCTTTTCGTGCTGCAAATCGTGCAGCCGGGCCTGGCGGGACTCATGGATGGTTCGGTCTCGACGCTTGCGCCGCTCTTCGCTGCGGCGCTGGCGACGCGGAGCACCCGGGACGCGTTCATGGTGGGCCTGGCGGCGTCGGTCGGAGCGGGAATCAGCATGGGATTCGCCGAGGCGCTTTCGGACGACGGGAGTTTGACCGGGCGGGGGCACCCGTGGCTGCGCGGCGCGGTCTGCGGAGCGATGACAGCGCTCGGCGGGATCGGGCACACACTGCCCTTCCTGATTCCCAAGTTCACTCTGGCGATGGCCGTGGCGATCATCATCGTCGTAATCGAGCTGGGAACCATTTCTTGGGTGAAGCACAAGTACATGGATGCGCCGGCGTTGTCGGCGGCGCTGCAAATGGCGGTCGGCGGGGCGCTTGTCTTTCTGGCGGGGCTGCTGATCGGGAGCGCGTGAACGCGAGAGAGATTCGCAATCCCGGCGGTATTTTCGGCGAGGCGGGTGATGTGCTAACGTGCTGCGGTCATGGCAAAGCGCATTGGAGTGCTCTTATCGGGGCGCGGCTCGAACTTTGAGGCGCTGGCCGACAGCGTCGCGGCCGGGCGAATCCCGGATGCCGAAATCGCGCTCGTAATCAGCAATCGGGAAGGCGCGCCGGGAATTGCTCGAGCGCAGGCGCGGGGAATTCCGGTTCGCGTGATTCCGTCCAAGGGACTGGAGCGCGAGGTGTACGACCGGATGATCGTGGCGGCCCTGGACGACGCGCGCGTGAATCTGGTGTGTCTCGCGGGCTTCATGCGGCTGCTCTCGCCCTACTTCGTGGAAGCGTTTCCTCAAAAGATTCTGAACATTCATCCCTCGCTGCTGCCGGCGTTTCCGGGCCTCGAAGCGCAGCGGCAGGCGCTGGAGCACGGCGTGAAATTTTCCGGTTGCACGGTGCACTTCGTAGACGAAAGCCTGGATGCGGGTCCGATCGTGGCGCAGGCCGTCGTGCCGGTGCAGGATGGCGACACGGAGGAGAAACTCGCGGAACGAATTCTGGAGGAAGAGCACCGGATTTATACCGAGGCCGTGCGGCTGGTGCTGTCCGGCGAATATCGCATCGAAGGCAGGCGCTTGGTGGCTTCGCCGCGAAACGCCGGCACGGGACCGGTGGCGAAATGAGCGCAGCGAAGAAATTCCCGCCCGTAAACGAGCAACTCGCGCACGTGAGGCGCGGGGCCGCAGAGATCATTCGCGAGGAAGAGCTGCGCGCGAAACTGGAGCACTCGGCGAAGGCCGGGCGCCCTTTGCGCGTAAAACTCGGCGTGGACCCGACGGCGCCGGATCTGCACCTGGGCCACACCGTGGTGCTGCGGAAGCTGAAGCATTTCCAAGACCTCGGCCACACGGCGATATTCTTAGTCGGGGATTTCACCGCACTGGTGGGCGACCCGACCGGGCAAACGGCGACGCGCCCGCCGCTTTCGCGCGAGCAAGTGACGGCAAATGCGAAGACGTATCTCGCGCAGGTCTTCAAGATACTCGATCCGAAGAAAACCGAAGTCCGCTACAACACGGAATGGCTCGACAAGCTGAGCAGCCAGGAAATGGTGCGGCTGTGCGCGAAGTACCGGCTGGCGCGAATGCTGGAGCACGAGGATTTTCGCTCCCGCCTCGAGAAGAACGAGCCGATTTCGATTCACGAGATCCTTTATCCGCTGCTGGTGGCGTACGACTCCGTGGTGCTGGAAGCGGACGTTGAGCTGGGGGCGACGGAGCAGAAATTCAATCTCTTGATGGGGCGGGAGATTCAGCGGGAGTACGGGAAGCCGGAACAGGTGGCGGTGACGATGCCGATTCTCGTCGGGCTGGACGGGCAAAGGAAAATGTCGAAGAGCCTGGGGAATTACGTCGGCATTACAGAGAAGCCCGGCGAGATGTTCGGCAAGCTGATGTCCGTCCCGGACGAGCAGATGTGGTCGTACTTCGAGTTGCTGACCGAGAGGCCCGAGGCGCAGGTGACGGAATTGCAAGAGAAGGTGGCTTCCGGCGCGCTGCATCCGATGGACGTGAAGATGAGCCTGGCGCGGGAGATCATCGCGGACTTTCACGGGGCCGAAGCGGCGAGAAAGGCCGCGGAAGAATTTCAGCGCGTGTTTCGCGACCGGTTGGCACCGGAAGAAGCTCCCGTGCGAAAAATCCCGCGCGGCGCGTCGAAGCGATTATCCGTGCTGCTGGTGGAGCTTGGCCTGAGCGGCTCGCGCAGCGAGGCCGAACGGCTGATTAAGCAGGGCGGCGTGGAACTGGACGAGAAGCGCGAGAGCGACGTGAAAAAGGAAATAGACTTGTCCACGCCGAAGGATTTCCTCGTACGAGCGGGGAAGAAAAAGTTTCTGCGCGTGGTGGTCGAGTAGTTCCTCGCCTGATTCTTTCAAACGAAAGACGAGAGCCCGAGAGGGATTTTTCAGGCCGATCCCGCCGTAAAGCGCACGGCCACGGAAATGACGTCGCGGCACGAGTCCCGCATGCAGATTTCGGATTACGGAGTGACGCGATCTGCATCTTCGCGCGGCGGATAGAGGCGTGCGAACAGCAGCATTGCCGCGAGTAAGACCAGGACGGAAAAGACGCTTCCTTCCGGGCCGACCGTGCCGCCCGTGAGCCAGCGCGGCCCGTGGAATGCAGAATGAAGGAGCGTCCCCGGGGAGACCGTACCGCTGTCGGGCGCGGAGAATAGATAGGTTTCGGCGTAGTCCCACCCCGCGTGCATGCCAACGGCGAACCAGAGATTTCCGGTCCGGCGCAAGGTCAGGCAAAAGAGCATCGAAATTAAGAAAATCTGAGGGATGCCTGACCAGCCTTCGCCGCCGTTACTGAGATGGGTGCACCCGAAAAACGCGGAGAGAACACAAGCAGCGGGCCAGAAGCCGATTCCGTCGGCGAGCGTGATGAGCGCGTAACCTCGAAAGAAAGACTCTTCCCAGATTCCCACCAAGACGAAAACCAGGGCCCACAAAAGGGATTGCTGGACAAGAGCGCGACCCGACAGCGCGACGTGGCCCAGCGAAAAACCTTTCAGGGCGGCGATCAAGAGAATGGTTATGGAAAACGCGGCAATGCCCCAGATGCTTCCCTGCCAAAACCGGCCGCGAAATGCGGCGCGCCAGGGCAGACCGTAGTCGGAGACCGAGCGGCGCTCGATCCAGGCCATCAAGAGCACGGCTACAAATGTGGCCAGGATGGACGCCACCTCTTGTGTGATCGCCGTTGCCGGGGCGAGCACGCTGCGCGAGGTGGGCAACGGCAGCCGCAGGCGAATCGCCGCAATTAGGAGAAGTTGAAGCGCCACGAAAAAGAAGACTGCGAAGAGAAGGAGCCGCCAGCCGGATCGCAATCCGTTGGTCCGCTGAAAAATCAAGCGCCAACCACTTGGCGAGCCAGGATGGCCCGTCGTTGCTCCGTCATTGCTGTCGTTTTGCTCTAGGTTTTCCATGAACTCCTTTGCGGAGCCGGGTGAAAAACACGGTCTCCGAGAGCTCCTCTAAGACTACGGCAGAAACCCCGCCGGCGTTCCGTTCCGACTGCCGGAGTGTGGTTATAATCTACGGCCGGAAGCATCGCAAGCTGCGCCGAAGCGACGAAGGCGCACTGAGATATGCCCCCAAGAGACCGTTGAGATGAAAATCACTCAAGTTCGTTCGTTCCTGCTTTCTTACGCGTTTCGCGAACCGATCCGCCTGCCTTTCTACGGAGGCGAGCGGACGATCTTGAAACGCGACGCCATGCTCATCCGCGTAGATGGGGAGAAAGGGCTGCGGGGCTACGGGCCGGGTCCCGGCAGCGAGAAAACCCACGCCGCGATACAGAGCGCCGTGACGCCGTTTCTCGAAGGGCGCTCCACGCAGGATCTCGATGCGCTGCGTGCGCAGTTCCTCGCTGGGCCGGGACGAGACCCTAATTTGGCAAAGGTGTACGGCGCAGTCGAGATTGCACTCTACGACCTCGCGGCCAAAGAGAAGGGCGTCCCTGTTTCGGAGTTGCTGGGAGGGCGCGTCCGCGACCGAATCCGGCTCTACGGCAGCGCGGGCATGTACATGCCGCCCGAGAAATACGCCGAAGAGGCGGCGGCCATCGCCGGGCTGGGCTTTCGCGGGTACAAGATGCGGCCCGCGCTCGGGCCCGAGCGGGATCTGAAGGCCGTGCGGCTGATGCGCAAGGCGGTCGGCCCGAACGTCGAATTGATGGTGGACGCACACACGTGGTGGCGCATGGGCGACCTCAGCTACGATTTCGCAACCATTGAGCGCCTCGCTCGGGAGTTGGCCGCCGAACGCGCGGCGTGGCTGGAAGAGCCGATGCCGCCCGATGAACATGAGGCCTACCGCCGCATGCGCGGCAAGAAGATTTTACCTTTGGCGAGCGGAGAGCACGAGCAGAGCGAGGAGAGGTATCTCGATCTGATTCGGAAGCGATGTGTGGACTACGTGCAAATGGACGTCTTTTGCCAGGGCGGATACGCGCTGGCGCGGCGGCTTTTCCAGGCCATCGCGGAGGAGGGCCTGAAGTTTGCGTTCCACAGTTGGGGGACGATGCTCGAGGTGATGGCCGCGGCGCACGTCGGAATTTGCCAGCCGGAGAGCGTGGTCGAGTGGCTGGAATTCCCGTGTTATTCCGGCGAAAAGCGACCGGGGATGTACGCGTTCCCAGCGGCCGAGGAGATTCTAAAAGCGCCGCTCGAGATTCGCGATGGCGAACTTATCGTCCCGCGCACACCCGGCCTGGGAGTGGAAGTGGACGAGTCCGTCTTGGATCGCTATCCGTGGATTCCAGGGCCGTGGTCCTACTTCCGCATCGATTCGCCGCCGGAACTCCTGGCCGTAACGTCCGATCACAGTATCCAGTGGGAAGGAAAAACCGCAAAGTGAAAGGTGCCGTCCAAGCAGGTGCCGTCATTCTGAGCGAAGTCCCGACACTCTGGCTCTTTCTGTCCGCGCTGCGCGGACAGGTCGGGACGCAGTCGAAGAATCCCTCTTCATCTTTCCGATCGTGATCGTCGGCCCAAGCCTCTCTTAAGAACCGCGCGTGCCCCAGGCGCCGAATTTGCTCCTGGGGTTTTCTCACCTTCCCCAATGGGGGTCATTCCGAACGCAGTGAGGAATCTCTCTGCCGGTTTGGCACTTGTAGCGCCGGACTTCAGTCCGGCATCTTGTTTTCAACCGTGTTCCGCCAGCCGCTTCAACCGCGCCAGACAATCCCGATTCCGCCGCGCCAGCGAGCGACGCGTGAAGAGCTTGTCTGCAACTCTCGCCAATCTTCCCGAAACTTCGTAGTCGTTGATCATTCGCACTCGGGTGCCCTCCGCGTCCCCAACTTGCAGCGGCTCGAACTCCCAGCGTTCGGTCCCTCGCACGCCATACGCATCGAGAAAGCGCCACTCGAAGACGACCCCCCATTGGTATTGCGTAATCACCGCGGTGTGCGTAACGGACCTACCCGCCAACTTGCCGGTGATGCGGACCTTTTGGCCTGCGGCGAATTCATCGGCCTCGCCAGACACCTCAATTTCTGCATGCATCTCGGTTCCGTACCAGAAGGGCAGGCGTTGCGGAACAAAAAACGCGTAGACCACCCGCGGTGGCTGGGCAATCTCCTGAATGGTCTCCAGACGAGCCATGTCGCTTCGAGACTCTAGCACGCGCGGCAGTCATCTCTGAAAGCGTGACGGCAATCCCGTGGGTAGAGGACTAATTCCGTGTTGCTGAAAGTCCCGGAGGGACGCCACAACTTGGCCCACCGCGGAAGCGGTGGGGAAAAATCTGCAAAGTCGCATCGTTCACTTCACAAATTCCGGCGATTGACCGTTCGACCACGGATCGTAGCTTCTCGCAAAGCGGATACGCTCATCGAGCGGCGGATGGTCGTAGAACCAAACCTTCTCGATCCACGTTGGGTTAGGCGCCTCGAGGTCCACCTCGCCCAGAATCTCAAAGGCGCCAGCGGCGGCATCCGAGGGATTGGGGATTACGCCGTGGACCACTTCGAGTCCGAATTGATCGGCTTGGTGTTCGATGTAGCGGCTGACGGCGTTGCCGATGGGCGTGAGAAGAAATGTGAAGAGCGACAGCAGAAGCAACAGTACGGGCAGCGAGGCCAGGTCGCCGGGCCCCCGGATTCCCCATCGTCCGCCGGCTCGGGCGAGAAGCGCCGAGAGCGCGCGATGGCCGATGAAAAGAAAAATCAGGATCGCAACGGCCGCTGCAGCCATGCCTTTCCACAAGTGATGGAGAACGTAATGGCCCATTTCGTGGCCGACGACGAAGAGGATTTCGGGCGGCGTCATCTTCTCGATCGTCGTGTCCCAGATGACGACGCGCTTCGATGCGCCAATGCCGGTGACGTAAGCGTTCACGGAATTGAGTTTCGCGCTGGCGGTCATCTCAAAGATGCGATCCTGAGGAATGTCGAGGCCGGCGTGGCGCACCAACTGTTCGATCTCGGCGGAGAGAGCGGGCTGGGCCTGCTCCAGAGGCCGATATTGAAAGAAAAGAGGCTCGATCAGAAATGGCGATACGAAAAAGAGAAGGACGAGAACGGGAAGCAATGCCAGCCAGGAATACAGCCACCAACGCTTGGGGCTTTTCCGGACGACGGCGTAAAAAATCCAGACGACCACGACCGCGATGGCAAGACCGATGGCCTCTCCCTTGAGCGAATCAAGCAGCCACGAGCCCCAGCCTTGAATGGATTCGTGATATTGCCGCGCCAGCGAATGCGCCCAGACCGCCGAGGGCAGGCTCAGAACGTCCATCGTGAGAATGAAGAGCGGAGAAAAGATCAAAGCTTGAAGAAAACCATTCGGGCTGGCGCGCTCTGCCCAATCGCGAAATCGCGGGGCGATGCGCCACCGGATCAGAAGGACCAGCAGCATGATGCTGTACAGAAAGTCCCCGAAATAGAGCCGGTGCCGCGCACGGGCGTAGGAGAGAGCTTCGGAAGCGACCGAAGGCGGCGGCTGATAGCCTTGCGGACCGGCTGGCTGAGCGCCCGTCGAGCTCGCGGCCGCGGGGAGCGGAGTTCTCTCTGTCGATTGCTGCGCGTGAAGCGAGGAAGGCGAAAGCAGTGCGAGTGCGCAAAGCACCAGGACGAACTCAAGCCACCGATGCATCCGGCGCGTCATGTTAGGAGCGGAGTATGATGCTTTCGGACTCAGGCCGCAACGCGGGAAGGAGCGGCGCGTCAGGCTTCCTGGCCGGACTCGGTCCCATCGAACGGAGACCGCAACGACACGTTGAGGCGCTCGCCAAGCAGTTGCCGCGCGCGCCAGAGGCGCGCTTTCAAGGCATTGCGGGAGACGCCGAGCACTGCGGCGGTTTCTTCAGCGCTCAATCCCTCGAGTTCGCGCATCCGGAAAGCCTTTCGCAGCACGGGAGAGAGTGTCCGGAGCCCTTCTTCCAGACGCTCGGCCATCTCACGGCCGACGTAGATTTGTTCCGGATTCGGCCCGGCATCCGCAAGGCGTTCGCGCGGAACAACGGTTTCTTCGATACTCAGCCATTCGTCGAGCGAAACGGCCGGGCGCGCTTTCTGGCTGCGCCGGCGCATCAGTGCGGCGTTGATGACGATTCTGGTGAGCCAGGTGGAAAACTTCGAGCGTCCCTGGAACCGGCGAAGGTTTCGGTAAGCCGCGAGCAGACCCTCCTGCAACGCGTCCTCGGCATCCTCGGCATTGCCGAGCAGACGAAGAGCGGTCTGGTAGAGAGCCCGGTTATCCCGCGCGAAGAGCGTGTCGAGCGCGTGCGAATCTCCGGCCAGCGCTTCTTGCACCAACATCTCTTCGTTCTTTGTCGTCGGTTCGTTCGCGGCGTCTTGCATATCCTTTGGTCTCCGTCCCGAAAAATGAAATCGTATCAATGCACAACAGGAGGGCCACCTTTTTGCGGCCGAATTTTTTTCATCAAGAACATAAGCGGCACAATTGCAAGGGAAACTCCGGCAAGGAGCCGGAAGTTATCCACAAAAGCCAGCATCATCGATTGACGCTGGATCGATTCGTAAAGCAAGCCCTGCGCCCGGGAGGCCGCGTCCACCATACTGGAGCTGTGCGCGGCAAACATCTGTGTCATTCCGGACAATTCCGCGCGAAAGGCATAGGAATATGGCGTAGCGTGGGCGACCAAATCGTGTTGGTGTATCTGCTGCTGCCGCGCGAGCAACGTTTGCACCCACGAGATGCCGACGCTGCCGCCGATGTTGCGCGCCAAATTGATGATGCCCGTCGCGTTATTGGTCCTTTCCTTGGAAATGAAATAGAAAGCCATCACGTTGATGGGCACAAACAGAAACGCCATCCCACAGCTCTGGTACACGCGGGCCAGCATCGCCGTTCGGAAATCGAGATCCAGAGAGAAATGCGCCATGTTGAGCAAAGAGAGCGCGATGATCGAGGCACCGAACGTAACCAGCCAGCGCGGCTCAATTTTGCTGAGAAGCCATCCCACGAAGGGTAGAAGCACCATCACGGCCACACCGCCGGGGGACAACATCCAGCCGCTCGTTGTGGCGTCGTATCCCAAAAGGAGCTGGGCCATTTCGGGCAGAAGAACCGTCGTCGCGTAGAGCACGAGGCCGAGCGTGAACATTGTGAGCGTGGCAAGCGCAAAATTCCGGTCGCGCAGCAGGTGCAGGTCCACGACCGGATCCTTTGAATGCCATTCCCAGAAGACAGCGCCGATCAAAGCCACCCCCGTGATCACGGCGCACGTGACAATGAAGTGCGATCCAAACCAGTCATCCCTCTGCCCTTTGTCCAGCATGACCTGCAGAAAGCCGAGGCCGACGCTCAGAAGGCCGACGCCGATGTAATCGATCCTGAGGGTCCGGAGATTCATGCGCTTGAGATAGGAAGGATCGAAAACCAACATCTGCGTCATCAGCAGAGAGAGAATGCCGATGGGGATGTTGATGAAGAAAATCCAGCGCCAGCTATAGTTGTCCGTGATCCAGCCGCCGAGGGTCGGTCCGATGACGGGAGCGAAAACCACTCCCATGCCGAAGATGGCCATTGCCTGGCCTTGTTTCTTCTTGGAAAAACTCTCGACCAGAATCGCCTGCGACACTGGCTGCAGCGCGCCGCCGCCCGCGCCCTGCAGGACGCGAAACGTGACAAGAAGAGGAAGGCTCGGGGCGAATCCGCACAGGAACGAACTCACCGTAAACAGCGCGACGCAAAACATGTAGAACCGCTTGCGGCCGAACAAAGAGGAAAACCAGCCCGAGAGAGGAAGAACAATCGCGTTGGAGACCAGGTAGCTAGTCAGCACCCAGGTGCTCTCATCCACGCTGGCCGACAAACTTCCCGCGATGTGGGGCAGCGCCACGTTTGCCACGCTGGTGTCCAGAACTTCCATGAACGTGGCGAGCATGACGGTTCCCGCGACCAGCCACGGGTTGATCACCCCGTCCTCTGTGGTAATCGGGAATGAAAGCACTTCACTCATATAAGGAAGCGAATCCCCTAAGATCGTGCGGGTCTTATTTCGTCAGAATCGTGACGTCCACATTCATGCCCGGCCGCAGAATCGCCTTCTCGGGAGGAATGGGATCCAGCAAGATTTTCACGGGGATGCGTTGAACTACTTTGACGAAGTTGCCCGTGGCATTTTCGGGCGGAAGGAGCGAGAGGCGCGCGCCGGTAGCCCCAGCAATCGAGTCCACGTGGCCGGTGACGGTTTCTCCGTACATGTCCACGTCAATTTCGGCACGCTGGCCCGGCCGCACGTTTGCAAGCTGCGTCTCTTTGAAGTTCGCGGTGACCCAGACGTCATTGAGGGGCACGATCACCAGCAGACCCTGGCCGGGCTGGACGATCTCGCCAACCTCGACCGACTTGTGTGTCACGTAACCGTCCACGGGAGCGACGATGTTTGTGTAGCTCAGCTCGAGTTCGGCGGCGTCCAGATTGGCTTGCGCCGCGACGACCGCCGCGGATGCCGCTGCTGCGTCGGAAGAGCGGATCGAAACCTGGCTGGAGTTCGCGTGAGCGTCCGCAAGCCTCGCTTGGGCAGCGTCCAAGCTCTCTTTGGCAATTTGGACGTTCTGTTGCGCCTGCGCGAGTTTTTGCCGGTCGGCATCGAGCTGGCCCTGGGCAACGCGAGCCGCCTCAACGTAGCCGTCATAATCCTGCTGTGAGATCTCGGCTTTGTCCGCCAGCGGCTTCATGCGGTCCAAATCTGCCTTGGCTTTGTCGTAGGCGGCCTGGCTCTTCGCGACGTTCGCTTGAGCGTAGGCGAGGTCTGCGGTCGAGGCCTGTTGATACGAGAGCTGGGCGCGCTCGGCATCCGCTTCGGCGCCGGAAATCCCGCTCGTGGTTGTCGCAGCGGTCCAGGGCACGACGGTGGAAGCGCCTTTCGACTGGCTTGCGGCTAGCGCGAGCGCCGCGCGCGCCTGTTCGACCTTTGCTTCGTAGTCGCGCGGATCGATGCGGACCAGCACTTGCCCGGCCTTGACCGCCTGGTTGTCGTTCACGAGGACATCGACCACGTTGCCATAAATCTTCGACGAGATCGGCGTGACGTGCGCGTCCACCTCCGCATCGTCCGTCGAGACGCGGTTGCGGTAATGGAGGTACAGCGCCGCCGTCGCTACCAGCAATGCCGCGACGCTCCCGATCAGGAGCTTTTTCCGCCTGCCGTTTGGCCGGGGAGTCTCTTTGTTCTGAGCGGTCGGTGGCGGTGTGGATTTCCGGTCCAGTTCCAGCGTCTCACTATTCATGCGTTCCCTTTCACTTTCCATAGAAGGTTTCCATCTGCCCGCTCGAGTGGGCCAGATCCGCGCGCGCCTGGTTGTAGCGATAAAGCGCAGCGATTTGATTGTCGTTGGCTCGGGCTAGCGCGTCCTGCGCCGAGATGACCTCGATATTGTTCGCAACCCCGGCGGTGAAGCGGTCCCGCGCCTGCTGAACCTCTTCCTGGGCGAGAGAGACGCCCTGGTTCGCGACGTCCACTTCGTTTCGAGCGGAGGCCAAATCCGCCGCCGCCGTCTTGACCTCCAAGGCAATCTCATCCTTCAGGGCATCGCGTTCCCGGGCGATCTTGATCAACTCAAGGTCGGCGCGAGCATTTTCCGCGTGAATTCGGCCGCCGGTGAATACCGGCACGTCAAACACGACCGCATAGTTGTAAGCGGGAATGCCCGTGGTGATGGAAATGCCCAGGTAGTCCCACGATCCCACAAAGCGCGCGGTCGGCAAGCGAGACTCGCTGATTGCCTCCTTTTCTTCGACGAGGGCTTTCTCCCGGGCGTTCAGCGCACGCATCTCGGGGCGAGCGGATACAGAGGCGTCGAGGTTCTCTTGCAGATTCGTATCCGGCGTCTGAAAGAAACTCATAGCATCTTCCAACTCGATGGATTGGTTCGGATCGACATCGAGGAGTTGAGCAAGCCCGTAGAGCGAAGTTTTCTCAGAGGTCTGCGCCACCAGGAGGCGCTGCTTTTCATTCTGCAGCTCGACATTGGCCCGAAGCGAATCCAGGCCGGTCCCGGCTCCGTGCTTCTGAAGGTCGGCGGCCTGATCGTACAGAGCTTGCGCGAGATCCACCCGCGACTGCGCCGCACTTACATCCGCCCTCGCTCGCAAGCAGGAGAGATATTGTGACACGACAAGCAGAGTCACTTGCTCGCGAACGGAAATTCGATCCTCGTCGCTTGCCCGCTCGTTCGACTTTGCCGCCTGCCATTTCCGCCAGAGCGAAAGATCAAACACCGATGCGGAAAGCTGCGTTCCTGCCGAAAAAATCTGGTAGGGCCCATAGTGCTCCGCGAGACCGGGGAATCTTTGGCCAAACGCCGCCTCGACGTTTCCACGAAACGCCGAGTCGGAAGTTTCGAGACTTGCCTGAGGGAGCAAATCCGCTCGCGCGATGTTTTTGTCCTGGACACTCTCCGCCAAATTGAGCACGGCGATTTGAACCTGTGGGTTCTGGCGCAGCGCCAAGGCCACCGCGTCATGCAGCGTCAGCCGCAAAGTCTCGGGTTGCTGTGCGCGCAGAGAAGGAGCGGCAAGCAGCAAGGCGAGAATCCAGAGGGCCCAACCACGCCGATGATTCTTGGCCTCACCCTCGCCGCCTTTCCCGATGATTTCTCTCACGATTGCATTGTTCAAGCACCCGCTTGCCGAAAGCTCCACGCCATCCGCGTGCATCTGGGCAAGCAACTGTTTCCCGGTGGCATCCACATAACTGACGCAGCGCAGATGAACGTGAATCTTTCTTCCGCCAGCTGTTGCCATCGCCTCCTTCCAAGAGGCGGCCAATTCTCGAGTCCAATCCCCGGACAACTTGCCTTCGACTTCCAGCGTGATCTCTTTGGGTTCGACTACATTTGTGATTCTAAGCATTGTCGTGACCTGCTTTGCTCAATCCAAATCCAAACAGTCGAAGTAAGTGCATGCGGCCTGCCAAAGTGCCACAATCTCGACACCTACTATCTATATGATAAATAAGGGATTAGTTCTATTCTGGCTGCGGCGACGTGGCCATTGCCGAAGGGGAGTGACTGTATTTCGGCAAGTGCCGATATGTCGGCACACACCCAGCCATTTGCTCAGTGGCTTATTAGCGCTTGATCCCCAATTTACGCATTCGGGATTGAAGCGTGGTCCGCTTCATGCCCAGCAAGGCCGCGGCTCCTTTCGGACCGCCCAGAACCCAGCCTGTTTGCTCCAGCCCGCGCAAAATGTGGTCGCGTTCGGCGATCGCCAAGGGCTCGATACCACGGTCTTGGGCCTCGGCTTGAGCCCGAAGATCCGCGAGAGGTACGCGCAATGCGGGGCCGGGGGAGAGAATGACAGCCCGCTCGATCAAGTTCTCAAGTTCGCGGATATTGCCCGGCCAGCCGTAATTCATCAAGATTTCCAAGGTCTCGGCAGGAACCGTCTCGATGTGTTTGTCCATCCGGCGCGCGTATTTCTGAGCGAAGTAGCGAACCAGCACGGGAATGTCTTCGCGTCGATCCCGAAGGGGCGGCACGGTCAGCGGAAAAACGTTCAGCCGATAGTAGAGGTCGCTGCGGAACTGCCGCTCGGCAACCATGGCGGAAAGATCGCGGTTTGTCGCCGCCACCACGCGCACATCCACGCGCAAAGTCCGCGTACTTCCCAGGCGCTCGAACTCCTGTTCTTGGAGTACGCGCAAGAGCTTGGGCTGAAGTTCAAGGGGGATGTCGCCGACTTCGTCGAGGAACAGAGTGCCGCCATCCGCGAGCTCAAAGCGGCCGATCTTCATCGAGATGGCGCCGGTGAACGCGCCGCGCTCGTGTCCAAAAAGCTCGGATTCAAGCAGGCCTGTGGGGATCGCGGCGCAATTGATTTTCACGAAAGTGTGTTCCCGCCGCCCGCTGAGGTGATGGATGGCGCGCGCAATCAGTTCCTTGCCGGTTCCCGTTTCGCCCTGAACGAGAACGGTTGAAGTTGTCGGGGCCACGGTTTCCACTTGGCGCAGCACGGCACGTAGCGGGTGGCTCTCGCCGACTATTTCCTCGAAATCGTATTCGGTGCGGATTTCATCTTCGAGATAAAGCTTTTCCTCGGCGAGCCGGTTTTTCAGTGCCGCAATCTCCTGGAACGCGAGTGCGTTCTCGATCGCGATCGCCACCTGCGAGGCGACCTGGTTGAGAAGATCCACATCTTTTTGGGTAAAGGCCCCTTCGCGCGTACTGGCAAGATTCAATGCCCCGATCGCGCGATTCCTCGAAACCAGCGGCACGCTGCAGATCGCGCGAATCCCGGCGGCCTCGATGTGGCGCAGCAAACTGGAGTCGTGTGCTCCCCAGTCGGCGGGATTGGCAATAATCGCTTCCCGCCGCGAGAAAGCCTGGCCGGGAGGCGTGTTCTCCACCGGCAGGAGTGCCTCGTCCATGGTGGGGCCGCCGGCCGGCGGAGTATCCAGCACCAGAAGCCGCATTTTATTCAATTCCGGCACGAAGAGTGTGAGCGCCGTGTATTCATGCTGGATGACGCGCTTTAAGCTTGCCGCAATGGTGTTCAGTAGTTCCCGGAGGTCGAGAATGGACACCACGGCATTGTTCACTTCCAGCAGAAGCCGCAGCCGGTCTCGTTCCTGGGCCAATTGCACCTGATAGGCCTGCGCGCTCTGGAAGTTCAGCGCGTTGTCTACCGCGAGGGCGACCTGCTTGGCGATCTGTCCCAGGAAATTGATTTCGGATTCCGTGAAGCGCTGCTGCACTTTCTTGCCGAATCCAATCGTGCCCAGTCGGCGCTGGGCGGTCGTCAAAGGGAGGATGCAAACGCTGTGAATTCCTTCGGCGGCATAAGCCTGGATGATCTTTGGGAACCGATTCTCGCTGGCGAGGTCCTCCAGAACGTATGGTTCTTGTGTCTCCAGGACGATCCCGCTCGGGGTCTCGGAAACAGGATACTCAGAGCCCAGGCGCGCTTCGGTGGAATGCTGGGTCTCCAACATGTGCAGCCGCATGGTGCCGCGATCAGCACTGTGAAGGACCAAGTTCATGTAGTCGAAACGAACCACGCGGCGCAAACGCTCTGCCAGCTCGTGAAATAGATCCCCGAGGTCGCGGTACTGCACCACAACCTCGGACACCTCGAGCAGCGCCCTGTATTGATCGAGCGCGGAGACGGGAAAGGAATCTGTGGGCTGCGGACCGTCCATAGACTGCAGGATAGCACTCAGGTTCTAAACGGCTCAACCGACCGCCGCGAATTGTGAGCCGACCACGATTTGGAAGGAGTGCGAACGGAATCAGTTTTTGGGCAGATTTGCGGGATTGCGAACCACGGCGAGAAGGCCTTGGATTTCGGCGCTATAAGGAGCGAGGAATGTTTCGTTCGCGGCATGGATCTCCGCCATTCGCCGCTCCAGCGGAGATCGAACCGGGATTTCGCCGGGCTTTTGCTGCGGCATCGAAACCGCAGGATTTGGGACGACAGCCTCGATGGCGCCTGCGACCGCCATGTAGTTGGCTAAATCAACTCCCAGTTCGCGCGCCACGATCTGATCCATAGCCAGGCATATTTGTGAAGCGTGCTGCAGCGTCCTTGCGTCGGTCGAGTCGGGGACTCGTCCGCTTGCGGCGGCAGTCATGATCTGCTTCGCCTGCGCGAGAACCCGAGTGTCCTCGGCGCTAGGGTTTCGCACGCGCGCGGCGGCCGTGCGCATAACCCCCAGGTAGAGCTCAACGTCAGATGGAGTGAGCGGATCCAGTTTCTGTTCGGTCAGAGGCGGGATGCCGGTCGCGGTCGCTCCCGCCGAGCCCACGAATTGCGCGAGGGGAGGGGGATGATTTCGGCTGCAGCCGGCGAGACCGCAGATCGCCGCGATCGAAACGCAAAGAAGGAGGCAGCCGGCTGATGTCTTCGTGGCATCTCTCATCGCGATTAAAATCTTAAGCAGCCGTCGCCGCTCCGTCAACGAGGCTGAGAAAGAATGTGTTGTGGAAAACACACAAAAACCATTTGACACGTAAGACCCATGACCGCATAATTATGCAGGTAGATGTATAATCTTGCTTCTATGGCGCTGGTGACTCAAAAACGGTTCCGGCAAGGGCAGATCCTGAAGCTCGTCTCGAGCGCGCCGATCTCCAGTCAGGACGAACTGCGCCGCCAATTGGCCCACGTAAAGGTTCGCGTGACGCAGGCGACGCTTTCGCGCGACATGGCGGAACTCAAGCTTGTGAAAACGGCGGCCGGTTATAAGCCCCTGAGCAACGGCGGCAATGAATCTGCGCCGCTGCCCCCGCTCGCGCGGGCGCTGCGCCAGTTCCTTCTGGACTTGCGGCCGGCAGACAACCTGCTTGTTTTGAAGACGCCGCCCTCAGGAGCGCAACCCTTGGCTGCGGCCCTCGATGCGGCGCAGATGAAAGAGGTCGCCGGTACGATCGCCGGGGACGACACGGTGCTGGTGATTACGACGTCGCGCCAAGCTCGCCTTGCCGCGCAAAAGCGCATGGAGGACATGCTGCGATGACGGAGCCCTTACGGGTCGCCGTCGTCGGAGCAACGGGCTATGCGGGATTCGAGTTAGCCCGGCTCCTGCTGCGGCATCCCCAGATCGACACGCCGACATTTTATTTGCGCGAAAGCTCCGCAGGCGTGCGGTGCCTCTCGGAACTCTACCCGCAGCTTCGCGGAATGGGAGAAGCGCCTTGCCGCACTCTTTCAGTGGACGCGATTGCATCGAGCGGCGCCAAGACGGCGTTTCTTTCGACGCCGCACGAAGCCTCTCTCGAACTTGTGCCCGCGCTGCTCGAAGCCGGCCTGCGCGTGGTGGACCTCTCCGGCGCGTTCCGCTTCCGCAATCCGGAGACGTTCACGCATTGGTACAAACTGCCGGCTCCGCCGCGCGCGCTTACCGAGGAGGCTGTATACGGGCTGCCCGAGCTGTACGGCGATCAATTGCCCAAGACCCGGCTGGTTGCCAATCCCGGTTGCTATCCAACCGCAGTGATTTTGGGGCTTCGCCCGCTGATGGACGCGGGCTGGGCGGCTCACGGGCGGGGCGTAGTGTGCGATTGCAAATCGGGCGCTTCGGGAGCGGGCAAGGAGCCGAAGCGCGAGTTGCATTTCGTCGAAGTGGACGAGAACTTCCGCGCGTATGCGCTGTTCAGCCACCGGCACACTCCGGAAGTGACCGATCACGCCGGGGTCGAGGCGAGCGAAATCATTTTCTCGACGCACCTGCTTCCGCTGGTGCGCGGGATTCTCTCGACGATTTACGTCTGGCTGGAGCAACCGCGGCAGGCGGAAGAAATCGAGGCGTTGTACCGCAAGTTTTATGCAGGGCGTCCGATGGTCCGGATCTGGCCCGCCGGCAAGCTGCCGGAATTGCAACACGTGGCCCATACGAATTTCTGCGACATCGGGTTTGCCCTAGATCCGTCCGGCGAGCGCCTGGCCATCGTTTCCTGCTTGGACAATCTCGGCAAGGGCGCGGCGGGGCAGGCAATACAGAATTTCAACGGCATGTTGGGAATTGAGGAGGCCACAGGGCTCCTATGAGAATGGTCGTCAAATTCGCAGGGGCATTGCTCGACGACGCGAAACTGGTCGAGTCACTGGCGCGCCAGGTGGCGCAGTTGGCACAGCAGGGGCATGAAATTCTGGTTGTGCACGGCGGCGGCAAACTTTTCACGGCGACGCTGCAGAAGATGGGGATTCAAAGCAGCTTCATCAATGGTTTGCGCGTCACCGACCGCGCCACGCGCGACGTTGCCGTCATGGTGTTCGGCGGGCTGCTCAACAAGAATCTGGCCGGCGCAATATCCGCCGCGGGCCAGCCCGCGATCGGCATTTCCGCTTCCGATTCCGCGTGTTTCCTGGCGGAACCGATGGTGCGCGACGAAATGACGGGCGGGCTGGGCTTCGTCGGCTACTTGACCGGCGTCAACGTCGAGTTCCTCGAGTCGCTCTGGAAGGCCGGGCTCGTGCCGGTCGCTTCGTGTCTGGGGCTGGGCGCCGATGGTGAACTCTATAACATCAATGCGGATCACATGGCTGCGGCATGCGCCGAATACATTCACGCGGACCGGCTGATTTATCTCACGGACGTCGCAGGCGTTCTCGATGGCCAGCGCGTCCTCAAGGCTGTTTCGTGCGAAGAGGTTGAAGAGCTGATCCGGCAAAACAAAGTTTCCGGAGGAATGATCCTGAAACTCGAGGCCTGCAAACGGGCTCTATCGGCGGGGGTCGCGCAGGTGCGGGTCGTCGGCGGCGCGCATCCGCGAGGATTGTTGGCGGCGGCCAACGGGATCAAGGGCCCCGGAACGCGAGTGCTGCCGATGTTTCCCGCGGCGGCTGAAGGAGCGGCGCGGTGAAGCCAGCAGCGAAGCCTGCAAGGAAGATTACGGCCGCCGGCGCCGTTCGCGACGAAGCGCGCTTCTTAATGAATACGTACAAGCGTCCTCCGGTGGTATTCGAGCGCGGGCGCGGCTGCTACCTGTACGACCAGCGCGGGCGCGCCTATTTGGATTTTCTTGGCGGCCTCGCGGTGAACGCCCTGGGTTACGCCCATCCCCGGCTGGTGCGCGTGATCCGGCGCGAAGCCGCGCGAGTCGTGCACGTTTCCAATTTGTTTCACAATCCCTATCAGGGACCCCTGGCCCGCAAGCTCGCAGAATGGTCCGGGATGGACCGCGTCTTTTTCACCAACAGCGGGACGGAAGCCATTGAAGGAGCGCTCAAGCTTTCGCGATTGGCCGCGCACCAAAAATTTGGCGGCATGAAAACGAAATTCCTCGCCCTTGAGAATTCCTTTCACGGGCGGACGTTTGGCGCACTCTCGATCACGCACGCCGCGAAGTATCGCGATCCCTTTGCGCCGCTGGTCCCGGGCGCAGAGTTTGTGCGCTTTAATGACGTGGCCGACCTGGAAGCGAAGTTCGACGGCTCGGTGTGCGCCATGGTCATCGAACCGATTCAAGGGGAAGGCGGAGTCAACACCATCAGCCCAGCGTTTTGGCAGAAGGCCCGCGAACTCGCGACGCGCCAGGGCGCGGCACTCATCGCCGATGAAATTCAGTGCGGCCTCGGACGCAGCGGGCGAGCGTTCGTGTACCAGCGCCTGGCGGGCTTGCCGGACATCGTCGTTGTGGCGAAGCCCCTTGCCGGAGGCCTTCCGCTCGGCGCGTTCCTGGCGCGCGAGGAGTTTGCCTCCGCGTTTTCGCCGGGATTGCACGGCACGACGTTCGGAGGCGGCCCGCTGGTTTGTGCAGTGGCGCTGGAATTTCTCCGTACCGTCGAAGAGAAGGGTTTGCTCGAAAATGTCCGGGCGCGCGGCGCGCAGCTGCGGGACGGCCTGCTGCGTCTCGCGGCCAAGTTCGATTTCATCCGCGAAGTGCGCGGCGAAGGCCTCATTCTCGGAATGGAGTTGAGCGTCGAAGGCGGACCGTACGTCGCCGAGGCGATGCGCCGCGGATTGTTGATCAACTGCACCCAGGATCGCGTCCTTCGTTTTCTGCCGCCGTTCATCCTCGACGCACGGCGGGTGGAGCAAGGACTCCGAATCCTCGAAACTGTTTTGGCAAAGACCGCGCGCCCTCAGCAGGATCCGGCATCGGCCTCGATCGAGGCGCCGGCAATGGCTCTGGCCGCCGTGAGGTGAAGAATGAATGCTCTGGCTCAGGCAGTGACACCCGTAACCGATGTATTGACCGGCACGGAATGGAGCCCGCCACAAGTGCGCGAGCTCTATCGTCTTGCCGCGGACGTCAAGGCGGATCCGCAGCGCTACCAGGAAGCGCTCAGCGGCCGTTTTCTGGCGATGATTTTTGAGAAGCCTTCGTTGCGCACCCGTGTGACGTTCGAGGTCGGTATCAAGAGCTTGGGCGGCTCGGCCGTCTTCCTGGATCACGCGGGGACGCGCCTCGGCGAGCGCGAATCCATCCCAGACGTAGGGCGCAGCCTCTCCCGCTGGGTGCACGGAATCGTCGCGCGGGTTTACGAACAATCTGCGCTCGAGGAATTGGCGGCGCACGCTTCCGTTCCCGTAATCAACGCGCTCTCGGATCGCTTTCACCCGTGCCAGACGCTTTCGGATTTTTTCACGCTCGAAGAGCGTTTTGGCAGCCTGCGCGGGCTGAAATTTGCCTACGTGGGAGACGGCAACAACGTTTGCCATTCACTTTTGATTTCGGGCGCGCGCGTTGGCGCGCAGGTTCGCGTGGCCACCCCCGCGGGCTACGAACCGGATCCTCACATCGTTGCGGAAGCGCGACGCTACGCTCGCGAAACGCGAGGCAAGATTGAATTGTTCCGCTCGCCGGAGGAAGCTGTCGCCGGGGCGCAAGCGGTCTATACCGATGTTTGGGCCAGTATGGGACAGGAGCATGAGACCGAGGCCCGCGCCGCCGTCTTCGCCGGGTATCAGGTGAACGCGGAACTCATGTCTAATGCCGCGCCCGGCGCCGTCTTTCTGCATTGCCTGCCGGCCCATCGAGGCTCTGAAGTTGCGGACGATGTGATCGACGGGCCACACTCGATCGTGTTTGACCAGGCGGAGAACCGCCTTCACGTGCAAAAGGCCATCCTGCTAAAAGTGCTTGGCTGAAAGGACCCTCCGTGCCAAAGAAAACGGTGCTCGCCTATTCGGGCGGCCTCGACACATCGATTATCATTCCGTGGCTGAGAGAGACTTACGGCTGCGAAGTTATCGCCATGATCGGCGACGTGGGCCAGCAAGAGGACCTCGAAGGAGCCCGGCGCAAGGCGCTTGCCACCGGCGCTTCCATGGCCACGATTGAAGACCTGCGCGAAGAATTCATCACGAACTACATTTGGCCGACCTTGCGCGCCGGAGCCGTGTACGAGCACAAGTACTTGCTGGGTACCTCGTTCGCCCGGCCGGTACTGGCCAAGCGCCAAGTGGAAGTCGCGCTGCGGGTTGGCGCGGACGCCGTCGCGCATGGCTGCACCGGGAAAGGCAATGACCAGGTGCGCTTCGAGCTGACCTACAAGGCGCTCGCCCCGCAGCTGGCGATCATCGCTCCGTGGCGCGAGTGGAAAATTTCGTCGCGTGAAGAGGCAATCGCCTACGCGGCCGCGCACGCGGTGCCGATCGAGCAAAGCAAAGCAAATATTTATAGCCGCGACCGCAACATCTGGCACCTCTCTCACGAGGGTGGCCGCTTGGAAGATCCGGCAAACGCGCCGGAAGAGTCGATGTGGCAATGGACCGTCTCGCCTGAAAACGCACCGGACGTTCGTGCCGAAGTTGAAATCGGATTTGAGAGCGGTACGCCCGTTTCCGTGAACGGCCGGCGGCTCTCCGCGGTGGAATTGCTCACGGAACTGAACCGCATCGCCGCGGCGCACGGAATCGGCCGAACGGACCTGGTGGAGAATCGCCTTGTGGGAATGAAGTCGCGCGGGGCATACGAGACGCCCGGCGGAACTCTGTTGATTGCGGCTCACCGGGAGCTTGAAGCGCTGTGCCTGGATCGCGAAACAGCCCATTACTCCCAGATGCTTTCGTTGCGTTATGCCGAGTTGGTGTACTACGGGCTTTGGTTCACTCAACTGCGCGAGGCTTTGGATTCCTACTTCACAACCGTTCAGAAGCGCGTGACGGGCGCGGTCGGCCTGCAGCTCTATAAAGGCAACATCGCGGTCACTCGGCGCGCATCGCCCTACTCTCTCTATCGGACCGATCTCGCGAGCTTCAGCATGGATCACTACAATCCGAAAGATGCGGAAGGGTTCATCAACCTGTTCGCGTTGCCTGTGACCCTGCCCGCGCGGAGGGCGGTTCCTTGAGTTCCGCAGCGGAGGAGGCGGGCCCGGGTAAGCTCTGGGGCGGGCGTTTCGATCGCGCGCCCGACAAAGTCTTCTACGAGTTTCAGCGGTCCTTCTCATTCGATCGCCGTCTTCTGCCGTACGAACTGGCTGTGGACCGCGCGTGGGCGCATGCGCTTGAGCGCGTTGGCATCCTGAGCGTCGAGGAAACGAAGCGGACGATGGAAGCGCTGAGCGCCATCGGCGAGCGCGCGGTTCTCGAACCCCAATGGCTGGATGCTTCCGGCGCGGAAGACGTTCATTCCTTCGTCGAGCAGGCGCTGGTCGAAAGACTCGGCCCTCTCGGCTACAAATTGCACACGGGCCGCAGCCGGAACGAGTTGGTGGCGACCGATTTCCGGCTGTTCGTTCGTGATGCCGCGACGCAGATACGCCGGCGGCTCCACGCCCTAATCGGCGCGTTGATCGGGCAAGCGGAGCGAAATCTCGGCCTGCCGATGCCCGGCATGACCCACCTGCAACATGCCCAGCCGATTCTGCTCTCTCATTTCCTGCTGGCGCACGCGGAGGCCTTCTTTCGCGATTCCGAGCGCGTCTCCGCTGCGCGCGGTTCAACGGACACTTGCCCGATGGGTTCCGGGGCTCTCGCCGGCTGCGCGCTTGCCGTGGACCGGGAAGCGATTGCGCGCGAACTAGGGTTTTCCCGGCCGACGGCAAACAGCCTCGACGCCGCAAGCGATCGGGACTTTGCGCTGGACTACTTATCGGCACTGGCGGTCTTGGCCATTCACATCTCTCGACTCGCGGAAGATTTCGTACTGTTCGCTTCGCAAGAGTTCGGTTTTCTCATTCTGCCGGATGAATATTCGACCGGCAGCAGCCTGATGCCGCAGAAGAAAAATCCCGATGCGTGGGAGTTGCTGCGCGGCAAGACGGGCCGCGTCACCGCCGCGCTTTCCAGTTTGCTTGTCACACTCAAGGGACTTCCGTCGAGCTATCAACGCGATTTGCAGGAAGACAAGGAACCGTTGTTTGCCGCGCACGATCAGGCCGGCGGGCTGCTCGAGATTGCTGCGGGCGCCTTGGAAGCAACGCGTTTTCAAGAATCGCAGCTGCGCGAAGCAGCGGCCGACCCGGCGCTACTTTCCACGGAGGCCGCGGACTACCTGGTGCGCCGCGGCGTGCCGTTCCGTCAAGCGCATGAAATCGTCGGCAAGATTATTCGCGAAGCGGAGCGCAGCGGAGCCCAGTGGACCGATTTGCCTCTGGAGAAACTCAAGACCTTCTCACCGTTGTTCGAGATGGATTTGCGCGCGGCTCTCACCGTCGAGGCGGCCCTTGCGGCTCGTGCAGTTCCCGGCGGCACCGCTCCGGAGCGCGTGCGAGAGGCTCTCGCGGCGGCGAAAAAACGGCTTGCGTCGCTCGAGGTATCGCAATGAGCGAAATGGTTCCGTTCCAGGCATTGCCGCGCGGTTTTCGATTCGGCGGCACACATTGCGGCATCAAGCGAAGCGGCCGTTTGGATTTGGGCCTCATTGTCGCGAAAGAGGCGTGCCCTGCCGCCGGGGTCTTCACCACCAATCGGGTGAAGGCAGCTCCCGTGCTGCTTTCGCAGGCGCATCTCAAGCGGTCGGCGAATCGTGTTCGCGCGATCGTCGTGAATTCCGGCAATGCAAACTGCGCAACCGGCGCGGCAGGCTTGCGGGCTTCTCGCAAGACCGCACGAGCCGCCGCTCGGCTGCTCGGCTGCAGGCCCGAACAAATTCTCGTTTGCTCGACCGGCGTCATCGGGCTCCCGCTGCCGGTTCACCGCATTGTCAGTGCACTGCCGGATCTCGAATCTTTGATTGGGAACCGCCCGCAGACCTACATGGAATTCTCGAAGGCGATCCTCACGACGGATACCCATCCCAAGTGGGCGGCTTCCTCCTGCCGGATCGGCGGGAAACTCGTGCGCTTCATCGGATGCGCCAAGGGCGCCGGAATGATTCATCCACAGATGGCCACGATGCTCGCGTTCGTTCTTACCGACGCGAAGGCACCCGCGGCTCTTTTGCAGCGTGCGCTTCGCGAGATTGCCGTGCGCACATTCAACACGGTCACGGTGGATGGCGATACCTCGACCAACGATACGCTGCTCGTCCTCGCAAGCGGAGCCTCCGGCGCGCCGGCCCCGACCAGGGCAAAGAATCGGGAGTATCGGACGTTCATCGCTGCGCTCGAAGAAGTTTGTCGCACGCTTGCTTTGGCGATTGTTGCGGATGGCGAAGGCGCAACCCGGCTGGTTGAAATTGAGGTGAAAGGGGCGGCATCCGCGAAAGACGCTCGACAAATTGCGACTACCATCGCCCATTCGCCACTCATCAAGACCGCGGTCGCCGGAGCGGATCCCAATTGGGGCCGAATCCTGGCGGCCGCGGGACGTGCAGGCGTTCCCCTTGACCCGGATCGAGTGGAGATCTGGTTTGGCGGAGTCAGAATGTACGGCCGTAAGAATGGCGTCGGCTCCTCTCAGCCGTTGCGGTTCAGCGAAAAAGCAGCACACCAGCGGCTGCTAGCCAAACAAGTTCCCATCCTCGTGGACCTCAAGCTCGGCCGAGGGACGGCGCGAGCCTGGACCTGCGACCTGACCGCGGAATACGTACACATCAACGCCAGCTACCGGACCTGATTTCCTCTGTTGTTGGGAGCAAATCGAGGAGTTACTCCCGTCGCGATACTCTTTATTTCTCATTAATATTTCCCGTTGCTCTAATTCCATGAGTTGAGTCACGTGTTCCGGGGGCTTACTCTGGCTTTTCTTAATCTTCTAGTTGACGCCAATCGGATTTCAGGAGAAGATGCCCGCCATTGCTGAAGCCTCAGCCGGGGCTAGGGTTGCTCTGTACTGGCATCCTTCCCGCCATGTTCTGCTGTGCCTTCAGGGATGTGGTGGTTTCTTCCACCACGATCAGGGGGTGTGCTAGTGAAGAAGCTTTACGTTGGGAATCTCCCGTTTCAGGCTTCAGAAGAAGAAATTGGAGAATGGTTCGCGCAGACAGGTGTAACGCCTTCTAATGTGACCCTTATTCGCGATCGTTTCACGGGTCAACCGCGGGGCTTCGGTTTTGTCGAGATTCAAAATGACGAAGAGGCAGACCGGGCCGTCCAAGCGCTGAATGGCCAGCAATTCAAAGGGCGCAACGTTGTTGTCAACGAAGCGAGGCCAATGCGCGAGGGCGGTGGCGGTGGAGGCGGGCGAGGCGGTGGCCGCGGGGGATTTGGCGGTGGCCGCGGCGGCGGCGGTGGCCGTGGTGGCGGTGGTGGCGGCCGCGGCGGCGAGCGTCGCGAGTGGTAGCCAATAACTGACGGTGAGCTTGCGAGTTCCGAATCTCCGGGGCGCTGCCGGTAAACCTGTGCCTCGGAGCCAATGCGGGGATTGCACTCCAGGTCGTTTCTCAAACTCTCGCTGACTTGACCGTTTCCATCCGTTCGGCGTGTCCGTTCGCAAAGTAGTAGCGTTCGGTCGCGGCTGTTTCGAGGCCGCGGCGGACCAAGCCAGGGACGTCGAGTTGGATTTCGGCCCGATTGAGTTCCTCTGCGGACGCATGGAGTGCGGGTGTGCGCGGCAAGAACATCGGACAGCAATCGTGGAACGGCTCCGCGGAAATGTCGTACGTTCTAATCTTCCGCGCGATCGCAAGAATCTCGAGTTTATCGTCCCCAGCCAGCGGACGGAACACGGGCATCCGCACGGCATCTCCCACCGTAACCATATTTTGTAATGTTTGCGAAGCGACCTGCCCGAGACTGTCGCCCGTAATGATCCCCTGCGCGTGATCGAGCTTCGCGAGTTCGTCAGCGATGCGCAGCATCATCCGCCGGTAGAGGAGGAGGCGATAACTCTCCGGTGCACTTCGCACAATCTCGCGCTGGATCGGCTCGAACGGAACCAGGTGCAATTTCGCGGTGAACTGATAGGGAACCAGCCGCCGGACCAATTCTCGCGCAACATGCACGGAGGATTCACCCGGCTGCGCGCCGCCGCCCCAAAAGTGCACGAAGCTCAGATGCGCCCCGCGCTTCATCATCTTGTAGGCGGCCACTGCTGAGTCGAACCCCCCCGAAAGCAGACACATCATTTTTCCGGCCGTATTTGCGGGCAGCCCTCCGGGCCCCGGAATCTTGCGCGCATAGATCAGCGCAGGCCCCGGAGGGATTTCGATGCGACAGGTCAGCTCCGGGTCGTTCAGTTGAACGCGAACCTCGCGGCCGCTCTCACGCAGCCGGTCCAACAAGTATCGGCCGACCGCCGATTCGATCTCGATGACGCGATAGGGAAAAGATTTGTCGCTTCTCTTCGCGCGCACGGCAAACGTCTTGAAATTTTCCTCGCGAACCTCCTCCCACGCCGCACGAGCAATGTCTTGCAGACCATGCTCTCCGCTTCGCTCGACCGCGCGCGCCACCCCGTAGTAGGCCACACCGAAGACTCGCTCCAAGCGAGACACTACTTCTCCCATCGGCGGTTCGGTTCCAAATTCGATGACGAGCCGATTCTCGGGACGCCCGATGCGCTCGACCGGCAGGCCCTCAAGCGCCTTGCGTAGGGCAGCGACCAGCTTGGCCAGAAAGAAGTTGCGGTTCTTCCCCTTCAGCCACAGCTCGTGGTAATGAGCGACGATGACTTGATTCGGCATGCGAAGGAATCCGGAGGATTGCTTGCTACGTACATTATATCAGCGGGCGAGCCTGAGCAGCACCCGCGCCGCTCCCGGGGCCTTTGTGGACGTGTTGCCGTTGATGCGCGTCCAATTGAACTATGACGGGTTGGATACAAAGAGGACGATTTCGTGGACGGACCAGCTGAATATGTCGTATACGGGAAGCTCAACGCGGCCCGAGTTCACGAAGCGACCTGACGAGGCTCAGGCGCATCTTAAAGATCGTAACGCCTGAGCCGCCGAGGATGCGGGAGCAACGCATGTGGGACAAGCATGATTGGCGCGCATTTTTTGAGATCGCACGGCACCCGGGGCGGCGCCGCCGTCCTCCTCGGCCCGTGTATCCGAGCGGCCTGAACCGCGTGGCCCCAGCCATGGGTTTCAGCCTATCCGAGCTGGACGACGCCGGGATTGACATCGAAATCGCGGAGAGGCTCGGCTTGCCCGTGGATGCGAGTCGCGTCGGAGCCTACGGTCCCAATGTGTCATCGCTGCGCGAGTTCATCCGCGTCAGCCGCCAGCCCTCGTAGTTGAATCCGGCGAACCCGGGACTTCCGTACTCCTTGACGCCGCAGAAGGTTTGGGTAAACTTCCCTTTTCTTGACGCCGATGCTGCCTGTAGCCATGGCGACCGAAGAGAGCGACCTCGCATTCCCCCAGCGAGAGGCCGCGTTCTTTTACGGTTTGTTCCTCAGGGGACATTCCGCCGATGAACTGCGCCGCGACATCGACGTTCCCCCTGCCGTCGTGGCCAAGTGGCATCGCGAGGCCGAGCGCCAGCCGAGCCTGCGCGAGGTCCTCGATCGGATGATCGCGTATCGCCGGCACGTTCTTGCGATCTTCGAGTCGCTCGTCGACACCGAATCCCAGACGCAGCGCATTCAGTAACGCCCGGCTCCCCTCGCCGCCGCGCCTTTACATCCCCAGGTTCGTTCGCTACACTTTCCGCGGTGGACCTTCGGATCTTCCTCCGCGAGGCGTATTCCCCGGTAGCTCAACGGTAGAGCATTCGGCTGTTAACCGAAGGGTTGCTAGTTCGAATCTAGCCCGGGGAGCCAAACTCTTTGGCCCGTTAGAGAACTGACGCGCGCTTGACGTGAGAGAGAGTGCCCAGTCTTGTGCCCTGTCGCCCTGGAAATCCACCTGATTTAGTGCGCTGACAGGCTGCCGCAGCGCGGCCTCAGAAGTCCTGCAAATCGTCTGTCGGCAGCGCCACGCGCACGGCGTTCAGCACCGCGAATAAATCGATGATTTCCTGCGCGATCGCTCCGGCAATCGGCGGCAAGTAACCCATCGCGGCCGCAATCATCCCGACCATGCTCGCCAGCATGCCTCCCAGCGCGCTTTGCAGCGCGATTCGCCGCATTCGCCGCCCGATGTGCATCAGTTCGTCGATCTTCCCGAGCGACGTTTCCAGGATCACCGCATCCGCCGCCTCCGTAATAACGTCGCTCTGCGATCCGAAGGCCACGCCCACCGTCGCCGCCGCCAATGCCGGTGCATCGTTGATGCCGTCTCCGACGAAAAGCGTCTTCGCCTTGGCGGTTTCCTGTTTCACGATCGCCAATTTCTCTTCCGGACTCATTCCCGCAAACACTTCACTGATCCCGACGCTGTCCGCCAAATACTGCACCTCGGACTCTCGATCGCCTGAAACCAGCATCACTCTGCGAACCGCGTGCCGCGGTTTCAAATGCTGGATGAACAGGTGGCTGTCGCCTCGCGGCGCATCGTGGAATCGCATCGTCGCTGCGTAGCGTCCGTCGATAAACACCACGCACTCCAAACCGCTGCTCATCACAGGCAAAACTGCGCGCGCCTCTTCCGCTTGCTTCCTTCCGGTTATTCGCACGGTGCGCCCTTCAACGCTGCCCCGCAGCCCTTCTCCCGGCGCCTCGCTCAATTCGGTCACGCCCAAGAACTTCGTCTCCTGCTTTTGCGCTTCGCCCACGATTGCTCCAGCCAACGGATGCTTCGAATACTGTTCCAGGCTGGCTGCCAATCGCAGCACATCCTGCTTCTCAAATCCTTCGGCGCAAATGATTTCCGTGAGCGTCGGCCGTCCGTATGTCAGTGTGCCGGTCTTGTCGAAGATCAGCGTCTGGCAGGAATCGATCTGCTCCAGTACCGCCGGATTCTTGATGATGATCGCCCGCCGCGCCGCCACGGAAATCGCCCCGATGATCGCCGTCGGGATCGCCAGCAGCAGAGGGCATGGCGTCGCCACCACCACCACCGCCAGGAAGCGATGCAGGTCCCTGCTTGCGAGCCCGGCGATCCCTGCCAGAATCAGCGCGACCGGCGTGTACCATGCCCCCAGTTGATCGCCCAGCCGCCGAAAATGCGGGCGCTGCTGCTCGGTGGATTGCATCACCTTCATGATCCGCGCGTACCGCGAATCGACGGCGAGCTTTTCGGTGCGGATGACCAGCGCCGCATCAGCATTGATCGCTCCGGAAATCACCCGCGATCCCGCGGTTTTCGACATGTCGTACGGCTCGCCGGTCAAATACGCTTCGTCCATTTTTCCGCGGCCTTCGATCACCACGCCGTCCACCGGGCAAATCTCATGCGGTAGCACAATCAGCACGTCGCCGATTCGAATCTCTTCCAACTTCACGTCCGCCACGCCATCCGCGCCTCGACGGTGCGCGACGTTCGGCACTCGCCGCGCCAGCGCGTCCAGCACCGACGACGCCCGAGCTGTTGCAAACTCTTCCAGCGCCGTGCCGCCTGAAAGCATCAGCACCACGATGGCCGCCACCAAGTACTGCCCCAGCGCCACCGCGGTGAGAATCGACACTCCCGCAAGCAGGTCCGATCCGAATTCCCGTTTGACCAGTTTTTTCGCCAGATCGAAAACCAGCGGCACTCCGCCAACCAGCAGCGCGGCAACCAGGGGAGCCAGTGCGACTCGCAGCGGCACATGTGTCCCGTAGCGCAGTACCAGATGCAACGCTATTGCAATTATCGTAATTCCCGCGATGTAGGTCTCTATGGAAAACCGGGAATGCGATGTCCGAGCTGCCGCCATTGTTTGTATCTTACAGCAATTGCGCCGCTGGGAATATGACCGCCGTCCGCGGAGAGGGAGTTTTAACTCAATGCCGTGCGCGCAATCCGGGTTGCCAGCTTGCGCTTGCAACTTGCCAGCCACGGCATACCAATAGCCGCCACATTGCGCTGCGCAAAAGTTATCTTAGTCGTGCAGGACAACACTCAGGAGGGAATCGTTGACGTGGATCTCGCCGTCGTATTGGATAAAACCCAGTTTCCTGAATTTGTTCATGAAAAAATTAACCCGGGACCGCGTTGTGCCGATCATCCCCGCCAGCGTCTCTTGCGACACTCTAGGAAGCGCTTTCTGGGGTTGGCCTTTCGCGCCATAGCGCGCGAGCAGCAGCAAAGTGCGCGCCAGCCGCTTCTCGCTGGAGTTGAAGAGCTGGTCGACCAAGTCCTCTTCGACCCGGATGTTTCGTGCCAGCATATGAGCGATGAAACGGTCGGAGAACTTGCGTTCCCCATGGAGCACTCGAACCATCTCGTTTTTCTCAATGACGAGCACGGTGGTGGGTGCAATCGCGGTCGCAGTCGCCATGCAAATGGACTGGCCCGCAAGGCACCCTTCTCCAAAAAAATCACCCGGCCCCAGAATCGCTACAACGGCTTCTTTGCCGGCCGCACTGACCACGGTAAGCTTCACACCGCCTTCTTGGATGTACATGACATTCTTCGCGGGGTCGCCCTGCGAGAAGACGGTTTCTTTTCCCCGAAACTTGACAATCTTTCTCCCCAGGCCGGCCGAGTCGAGAAACGATTTCAAGTCGAAAACAAGCCCTCGTGAATTCGCTTTTTGAGGGAAGCGACGGACCTCGATAGAGACACGCCTAGCTAATGAGGGGACCATTTGAAGCACGAGAATACCATGAAAGCCGAAAAAGCGGACTGTTCAACATTGAACAGTTTTCGCAAATCGGCCCAACGTCCACAGGTTGGCCCCGAACCCTGACAAGTCCCTAGGATTCAATGAATTACAGGCAACGCCTAGCGGCCCCGGAGAACTCCCCGCAACGATTGGTGCACTTCTAGTCCCCCGTCGTAGTTGATGTATCCCTTCTTCCTGAATCGATTCATGAACCCATTGACTCGCGGGCGCGTGGTGCCGACCATCTCCGCCAGAACTTGGTGACTTAGAGGGGGAATCTCAGCAACCGCTCGGCCTTTTTTGTCCAAGTGGGCCAGTCGCAGAAGCACGCGCGCCAGCCGTTGTTCCGCAGAGGAAGTCAGCAGGTGGGCCACGTGATCCTGGTAGTTCTTGACGCTGGACAACAGATAAGCCACCAGGGAATTTGACGTCTTATTTTTCTTGCGAAGCATTTGGAGCATCTTTTCTTTCTTGATGGTGCGAATGGAGCTGGCGGTCAGCGCGACGGCCGTGGACACGCGAAGCGGATAGCCTGCTAGGCAAAGCTCGCCAAAAAAATCATGCGCGCCCAGGATCGCCGTAACCGCTGCCGGCTGGTGTTTCGTTCGCATCGTGAGCCGCACCCCTCCTTCTTGAATGTAAAAGAGCGTGTAAGCAGGCGCACCTTGCTTGTAGATGTTTTGTTTGTCCCGATAGCGCGAGACTTTGCCACCCAAGCCGGCTCCTGAAGAGAAACCGCGAAGGTGCGAATCCATGTGATTCTTATGTTTCATCGGTTGCTCCACTCCTGCGGCGGGGCCACGCGCCCTTAGGGTTTCCCTGCTGACTTCACGGACTTACGATGGGCTTCTTGCGACCACTCGAAAGCTTTATGGGCATATTCCAACGCTTGTTTCGAATGTTCGTGTCCGGTTTGGTGATCTTCTTTCCCGTGGTGAGCGGCGGCGCTCCGGTGCGCGTGTGCGGCGAGTTCGTGGAATTCGGCAGCTCTTTGATGAGAGTCATTTGGCATGGTGTTCTTCCGTCCTATGTGACCTCCCACCATAGAACCATTCTTTCTTCCGCACTGTTCAATTGGGAACACCCGCGCTGCGTTGACTTGCCGTGAGCCGCCCCCTAGAATCGCGCGGGCTGGACAAGATCACATGACATATCCTGAATTGAAGAACAAAGCCGCGCTCGTCACGGGAGCGTCCTCGGGAATCGGCGCGGCCACGGCAATTCTGCTGGCCGCGTCGGGCGCAAAGGTCGTCGTCAACTACTTCCACAATGAGAAGGGCGCGCGCGAGACCGCCGCTGCAATTCAGGCCGCGGGCGGCGAAAGCATCGTGCTGCGCGCGGACGTCCGCAAATCCGCGGAGTGCCTGTCTCTCATCGATGCATCGGTCCTCCAATTTGGCCCGCTCGACATCCTGATTAACAACGCCGGCTCGCTCGTCGAGCGCCTCCGCATTCTGGAGTTGAATGAAGAGCGCTGGGACGAAGTCCTCGATTTGAATTTGAAGAGCGCCTACGTTTGCTCGCGCGCCGTGGCGAAAAGCATGATCGAGCGAAAGTCCGGCGTCATCATCAACGTCAGCTCGATTGCCGGACGCAATGGCGGCGGCCCGGGCTCGATTCACTACGCGACGGCGAAGGCTGGCCTCCTCGCGTTTAGCAAAGCCATAGCAAGAGAGCTGGCGCCCCACGGCATCCGCGTGAATTGCGTCTCGCCGGGCGTGATCGCCACGCCGTTCCACGAGCGGTTCTCGACGGCCGAAGGCATGCGAAATTACATCGCTTCCATCCCCATGGGCCGCGCGGGAACGGCGGAGGAAGTTGCCAAGGTGATTGTTTTTCTCTGTTCGGACGAAGCGAGCTATTTGTGCGGCGAAACCATCGAGATCAACGGCGGCCTGTTGATGCTGTAGCGCGCGCCTTTTGGCCGCTGGTCGCCGTCCAATCGAAGCATCCAGCTGCGCTCAAATCCGAATTCGTGGATGCGCCCCTCTCGGGCGGCGGGGGTTCTGTCTCAAGCGGCGTCAGGGAGCGATGGTCAGCAGGAGGTCTTTCGCTTCGACGTGCTGGCCCGGCGAGACGAGGAGTTGCGTCACGCGCCCGTCGATTGGAGCGTAAATGTTCGATTGCATTTTCATGGCTTCCAGCGTCATGAGTTTCGCGCCGCGCGCCACCACTTGATTCACTTGAACGGAAATTATCGTGATCAATCCCGGCGTCGGCGCCCCCACTTGTCCGGCATTCGCGGGGTCCGCCTTGGGGTGCGCGTGGACTGCGACGCGCAGCGCGCGGTCCCGGACGCTGACCTCGCGCGGCTGCCCGTTCAACTCGAAGAAGAGCGTGCGCGTTCCATCCGGCCTCGGCTCGCCCACCGCCAGAAACTTGATGATGAGGGCCTTTCCCGCTTCGATCTCCACAGTGATTTCATCGCCGGAGCGCAGTCCGTAGAAAAACGCCGGCGTGGGCAGCACGCTGACGTCGGCGTGGCTGCGCCGAAACTGGTCGTACTTGACGAACACTTCGGGGTACATCAAGTAGCTTAGAACCTCATCCCGCCGCACGGAATGTCCCACCTTCTTTTCGAGCGCCTTCTCGGTCTCCTCGAAATCGACCGGCTCGAGGTTCGCGCCCGGCCGCCCGCGATGCGCCCGCTCGCCGCGCAAGACGATGCGCTGCAACTTCTTCGGCCAGCCTTCCGGCGGGGTGCCCAGCGCGCCCGCGAACATTTCCACGACGGAGTTCGGCAGCGCCAGGTCGTGATGCACGTCCAATTTCAGAATGTCCCCGGGGCGCATGTCCTTGGCCATCAGGAACAGCGCCATGTCGCCCACCACTTTGCTGGACGGCGTGACCTTTACGATGTCGCCGAACAGTTGGTTCACTTCGGAGTAGGTTTTTTCCACCTCGTGCCAGCGATGCCCGAGCCCCATGGCTTCTGCTTGCTCGCGCAAGTTCGTGTACTGGCCGCCGGGGATTTCGTGCAGGTAGAGGCGCGCCGAACCGGCGCGCGGCCCCGAATCAAACGGCAGATAATAGTCGCGCACCGTTTCCCAGAAGTCCGAGCACTCGTTCAGCGCCTCCACGTCGAGGCCGGTCTCTCGCGGTGTGTGGCGCAGCGCTTCCACAATCGAATTCAAGTTCGGCTGGCTCGTGCCTCCGCTCATGGACGCAAGCGCCGCATCGGCGACGTCCACGCCCGCGTCCGCCGCCTTCAGGATCGACGCGGCGTTCAGGCCGCTCGTGTCGTGCGTGTGGAAATGAACGGGGAGATCGATCTCTTCGCGCAGCGCCTTGACGAGTCGAAAGGCCGCGTAGGGTTTGCACAAACCCGCCATGTCCTTGATCGCGAGAAAATGCGCGCCGAGCTTTTCCAGTTGTTTCGCCATTCCGACGAAATACTTGAGCGAATACTTCGGCCGCGTCCGGTCCAGGATGTCTCCCGTATAGCAAATGGCCGGCTCGCAGACTGCGCCCGTCTCCAGCACGGCGTCGATTGCGACGCGCATGTTCTCGATCGAATTCAGCGAGTCAAAGATGCGAAAGATGTCGATCCCCTGCTGATGCGCTTCGCGGACGAACTCTCGAATCACGTTGTCCGGATAGGACGCGTAGCCGACGGCGTTGGCGCCGCGCAGCAGCATCTGGAAACAGATGTTCGGGATCTGGTGTCGCAATTCCCGCAGCCGCTGCCAGGGATCCTCGTGCAGAAAGCGCATGGCGGCGTCGAACGTGGCCCCGCCCCACATTTCGAGGCTGAACAGATTTGAAAGCCGCTGCGCGACGGCGGGCGCGGTCGCGAGCAGATCGCGCGTGCGCACGCGCGTCGCGAGCAACGATTGATGCGCATCGCGGAATGTCGTGTCCGTGACCAGCAGGCGCTTTTCCTTGCGCGCCCATTGCGCAAATTTCTTGGGCCCCAGCTTTTGCAAGAGTTGCCGCGTTCCCGGCGGCGGTGCATCGCCGTTGGCGGCCGGGATCGCCGGCGCCTGGAAGTCTTCCGGGATTTTCTTTCCCTTTATTTCCGGATTGCCGTTCAGAATCACGTCGCCGACGTACGACAGCAGCCGGGTCGCGCGGTCGGCCCGGCGCGGAATGCGCAGCAACTCCGGGGATTCGTCGAGGAACGAGGTCGTTACGTCGCCCGCCTGGAAACGCGGGTGCCTGACGACGTTTTCAAGAAACGGAATGTTCGTCTTGACGCCGCGGATGCGGAACTCGCGCAGCGCGCGGTCCATCCGCTGGCACGCTTCGGGCAGTGTGATTCCCCACGCCGTCGTCTTCACTAGCAGCGAATCGTAGAACGGAGCGAGCACCGCCCCCGCGTACGCGGTTCCTCCATCCAGCCGGATGCCGAATCCTGCTGGCGACCGGTACGTCGTGAGCTTGCCGTAGTCCGGTGCGAAATTATTTTCGGGATCTTCGGTCGTAACGCGGCACTGCAGCGCCGCTCCGTAGAGCGGCACGGCGTCGCGTTGCGGCAATGACATCGGCGGCTCGTGCAGCTTGCGCCCTTGCGCGACGAGAATCTGCGAGCGAACCAGGTCGATCCCGGTCACTACTTCCGTGACCGTATGCTCCACCTGTATTCGCGGGTTGACTTCGATGAAATACCAATTCCCCGTTTCCGCATCCACGAGGAATTCCACCGTCCCCGCGTTCCGGTAGCGCGCCGCTTCCGCCAATCGCACCGCCGCCGCGCACAATTCACGCCGGATCTTCGGGTCCAGATTCGCTGCCGGAGCGACTTCGACGACCTTCTGGTGCCGCCGTTGCACCGAGCAATCGCGTTCCCATAGATGAATCAGGTTGCCGTGATGATCGCCCAGAATCTGAACCTCGATGTGCCGGGCGCGTGCCAGAAATTTCTCAATGAAGACCGACGAGTCGCCGAAGGCCGAGAGCGCCTCTCCCTGCGCTTCCTCCAGTCGCTTCTCGAGATCTGCGGCGTCCTGCACGACGCGCATGCCCCGCCCGCCGCCGCCCATCGCGGCCTTCAGCATCACGGGGAAGCCGATCTGTTTCGCAACCTTCAGCGCCTCGGCGGGCGACCGCACCGGCGCCTCGGTCCCCGGCAGAATCGGAATCCCCGCCGAGGCCGCCAATCCGCGAGCCGCCGTCTTGTCACCCAGGAGTTCGAGCAGTTCCGGCGTTGGCCCGATAAACTGGATTCCTGCCTCTCGGCACGCCCGCGCGAAGGCCGGATTTTCCGAGAGAAATCCGTAACCCGGATGGATCGCGTCCACCTCCCGTTCCCGCGCGACCTTCACGATCCCCGCGATGTCGAGATACGCTTCGACGGGGCCCTTGCCTTCGCCGATCTGGTAGGCTTCATCGGCCTTGAATCGGTGCAGAGCCAGCCTGTCTTCGTGGGAATACACGGCCACGGTGCGCAGGCCCAGTTCATCGGCGGCGCGCAGAATGCGAATCGCGATCTCACTGCGGTTGGCTGCTAGGAGCTTTTTCATTTTTATCGTTTCGGAGCGCCCGAGTCTTGCCCGCCAGCGCCGGCAGGTCACGCGCGGACAGGTCTTGCCGATTCCGCCGGCACGGAGAGATATCGAGACGCTACGGAAAGATTATCTTAGCCGAACCCAAAATCGCACGAAACTTCAATTCAATCCGGCCGGAAAGTGGAGATCCCTGCAACGGCAGCGTGGAGCTTCTCAGGCGTGGCGCGCGGCAGCGGCAGTCCCGAGTACACGCTTGTAGTACTCCTCGTACAAGGGGATCACGTCGTTTGCGCAATACTTCCGCCGCGCATCCACGCGGGCGCGCTGGCCCATCTCCCTCCCGCGGTCAGCGCGGGAAAGGATCTCGATGGCATACCGCGCGGCCGCTTCGACGTCTCGCGGCGGGACGAGGTAGCCATCCACTCCGTGCTCGACGACCTCCGGCATCCCTCCGGCCGCCGTCCCAATCACCGGGACCTCACACGCCATGGCTTCGAGCGCCGCCAACCCGAACGATTCGAGGTCCGAAGGCAGCAAGAACAAGTCCGCCAGTGCGAGGTCGTCGTACACGCGGTCCTGCTTGCCAAGCAGGTGCACGTCTTCCTTCAGCTTTTTCCTTCGCACGAGATATTCGACTGCCCCGTGCTCCGGCCCGTCGCCGATGAGCACGAGCTTGGCGGGCATTTTCTCCCGTACGCGCGCGAAAATCTCCACCACGTCGGTCACGCGCTTCACGGCTCGGAAGTTGGAGAGGTGCATCAGGATCGGCTCGCCGCCGGGCGCCCATTCCGCGCGCAGCGCGGGATTCTCGCGGCGGGCGTAGAGATCGCAATTCACGAAATTCGGTATGATCTCGATGGGTCGCTTCACGTCGAATTCCTCGATGGTTCTCCGCTTCAAATAGTGCGAAATCGCGGTCACGCCATCGGACTTCTCAATCGAGAATTTCGTGAGGGGCAAGAAGCTTCGGTCGCTCCCGACCAGGGTGATGTCGGTTCCGTGCAGCGTCGTGATGAAGGGCAGGCGCCGCGGCGCGGCCATCGCGCGCGCCAGCATCGCGCTCACCGAATGCGGGATGGCGTAGTGAACGTGCAGGAGGTCAAGGTTTACTTCTTCGGACACCTCGAGCATTTTCACGGCAAGCGTGAGGGCGTACGGCGCGTGATCGAACAGCGGGTACGTCGTAACTTCCACCTCGTGGAAGTGGATGCCTTGCACTCCCGAATCCAGACGCACGGGCGGGGCATAGCTGATGAAATGGATTTCGTGGCCGCGGGCCGCGAGCTCCATCCCAAGCTCCGTTGCGACTACGCCCGATCCGCCATACGTCGGGTAGCATGTAATTCCGATTCTCATTGGCCCTCTGGCCGCTAATTTGCCTCTGTTTCTAATTTACCTCTGTTATGGATGCTTCATCCACACGCTTCGACTCCGGTATCCGGCGTGAATTCCAGACTCGCAAAGCGGCGGAAATAATGCCACTTATTTCGCGCGGTGCGTCTGGATTTTGCACGATATCGGCGTGCCCCACCCGCGCCAAGAGCCCGCCTGTTGTGTGATTGGAATCGCACAGTTTCGTGATAAGAATCACAAGGATTTATAAGGACAGAGGCATAAAATGTCTCTCCTTGGTGGTGCTGCTCGTGACTTCACTTTTTCAAAATTGGCGCTTCAAAGCAGCCCTCCCCGTCACCGTCGTCCTGGGACTGGGCCTTCTCCTGTTTGAAGCCACGACCCTCAGCCTGGAGAGCACCGCTCGCCATCGCGTCTTGCTGGTGGCGGCCGGAGGTGCGCTCGCCATCTCGGCGGTCCTGCTTGTGGTTCTGGCGGTTCTGGTCGAGAGCCCTCTCACCGAGTTGAAGCAGACCGTGGCTCGCGTGCGGGCCGGAGATCTTTCGGCCCGCGTCTCTTTTGCGAACCACAAAGACGAGATCGGGGACTTGGGCCGCAATTTCAACGAGATGGTTCGCGAGCTGCGAGAGAGCCGGGAGGAAATCGAGCGCTTGCATCGCACGCAGATGAGTCGCGCGGAGCACTTGGCCTCTCTCGGGGAACTCGCCGCAGGACTCGCGCACGAGATCCGCAATCCCCTCGCCGGAATCGCCGGGGCCGCGGAGGTCATTGGCCAGCAATTGCCGGCGGGCAGTTCGCACCGGGAGGTCCTGCGGGAAGTGTGCAAGGAGGCCCAGCGCATCGAGATGCTGCTCTCGGACCTGCTTCAATACGCCCGGCCGCGCCCGCTGCAATTCGCGCGGCGCGATCTGGGAGACACGATTGAACAGGCCGTGCTGCTGGCTCGGCAGCAAGTCGGGCAGCAGCCGATCCAGATTGAATTCAGCAAACCGAAGGGCCTGCCGCCCGTCGAACACGATGCGGCGCTCATCGAGCAGGTCGCCCTGAATCTCCTGGTCAACGCCATCCAAGCTATGGATCAGGCCGGCTGCGTGCGCGTGGAGATGGAGAGTCGCGAAGGGCTCGTCGGTTTTCGCGTCGTCGATTCCGGGCGCGGCATTGCGCCGGAGGTTCTCCCTAAGATTTTCCGGCCGTTTTTCACGACCAAGGGCCACGGTACCGGCTTGGGACTTTCCCTGGCGAAGGGCATCATCGAACAGCACGGCGGCTCGATCGAAGCGACGAGCCTTCCGGGCAGTGGCGCGGAATTCTCGATTTGGTTGCCGACGGCAGGCGCACCCGGGGTGGTGCACCCGAACTCCGCTTGAAACGCGAGGCCTGAAATGCCCAAGGAAAAAATATTGATCGTGGATGATGAAAAGCTCGTGCGCTGGACGCTTCAGCAGAAGTGCGCGGAGGCCGGCTATCAAACCCTCGAGGCGGAAAACGGCGCGCAAGCTCTCCAGCTCGCGCAGGCCGAGTCCCCGGAAATCATTCTCCTCGACGTCCGCATGCCCGACATCAGCGGCATCGAAGTCCTGGAACGAATCAAGCAGTCGGGCCAAAACCCCGCGGTCATCATGATCACCGCCGCCCCGCAACTGGAAGACATCAAGGCCGCGCTCAAGATGGGCGCCTACGATTTCGTGAGCAAGCCGCTGAACCTCGATGAACTCGCCGTCACGATTGAAAACGCAGCAGAGACGACGCGGTTGCGCGGTGAAGTCGAAACACTGCGCGGCGAAGTGCGCCGGCACGCCGGCTACCATGAAGTCATCGGGGTCTCTCGCAGGATCACCGAGCTGATGAAATTCGTCCGGAAGGTCGCGGTCAGCGAGGCGGTCACGATTCTCATTCAGGGCGAGAGCGGCACGGGCAAGGACCTGGTCGCGAAGGCCATTCACTACGAAAGCCGCCGCCAGGAAAAGCCGTTTGTCGCCATCAACTGTTCCGCCATTCCCGAAACGCTGATGGAAGCGGAGCTCTTCGGCCACGAGCGCGGCGCATTCACGGACGCGAAGGCCATGAAGAAGGGCCTTTTTGAAGTAGCCGATGGCGGCACGCTCTTCCTAGACGAAATCGGCGAACTCTCGCCGTTTCTCCAAGCGAAGTTGTTGCGCGTGCTCGAGGACCAGGTGATTCGGCGCGTGGGCGGCGTCCGCGATATCCAGGTGGACGTTCGTGTCATCGCCGCGTCCAACCGCGATTTGGAACGCGCCGTTCGCGAGGGGCATTTTCGCCAGGATCTGTATTATCGTCTCGCGATCATCTCGATTTACCTGCCGCCGCTGCGCGAGCGCAAGGAAGACGTTCTGCCGCTCGTGGATTTCTTCATCGATCTTTACAATCGCAGGTTTCGCAAATCCATTCGCGGCATCAGCGATGCCACGCGCCGCTTGCTTCTGGCGTACCGCTGGCCGGGCAACGTCCGCGAGCTGCGCAACGCCGTCGAGCGCGCCATGATTCTCGAAGAGGAGCAGGTGCTGCGGCCGGAATATTTGCCGTTTTCGGTGACCGACCCGGGTGCGGGGGTCACGTCTTTCGAGCACGCAGGTCTGCCGGATTCGCCGGCCGCTCGGGAAACCGGCCGCCGCCTGCCTGCGCTCTCGATCCCGGAGGGAGGAACTTCTCTGGAAGAGATGGAGCGCGAAATGGTGACGCTGGCCCTGCGCCAGGCGCACGGCAACCAGACGCACGCCGCGCGGTTGCTCGACATCAGCCGCGACGCGCTGCGCTACAAAATGAAGAAATTCAACCTGCTGCCCGGCGAAGAAGAGGAGCCCGCCGAATCCGCGTCTTGATTCACCCTGTTGGACGAATCGATCAGGAAGCGCGAAGCTCTGCGGCTTCCAAATCGTCAATGGTCTTGCGTAACCACGCGATGAGTGGGCCCCGCACGCGGTCGGGATCGGGCCCGAGGCTCGCCACCGTTTCATGCTGGGGATTCAGCGGAATGAAATGGCACGGCTCTTTTTCGTCGCGGTGCTCGCGCGGCACAAAACACATCAGGAAGCACTCGTTGCAGGGATGCTCCTTGTGTTCGAGGCCGACATTTAGGCAACTGACGGAATCGCGGAAAATTCGCGGCGTGTGTTGCGGGTCGCGAGGGGAGGGGTAATAGCCGCCTCGCTCGGCAATAGCAAGTTCAAGTCTGAGCTTTGAAATCAGCTCGCTGCGGTCAAAAACCATAATCCACCTCCAGCGCGAATGCGACGCCCTTATGGGCATCGTGAGGCCAATTCCTTAAAGTGCAGCTTCCGGGCCATCACGGCCCCCCACTCCCGCTCCTGGTCACCTGAGGTATGCCGTTGAAGATACAGGGCTAATGGTACCATGGGCCCGGCAGGCATGCCATTTCAGGCGCCAACCCGGCCTCGACTGCGCGAGAACCCCCTCAGTCGCGGCAAATCCCGCAGTGTCGCCGGCGCCTGGGCCGCTTGTGCACCCTACGTCCAAAGGAAATAAGGGACTTAGCCCCCTTCTCCCGGGCGCTGGTTTGGCAGGACAACTGCACCTACATCCGGTGTATAGGTTTGGGGAGGTTGCAGGTCTTAGGCCGAAGGGCGAGTGGTCTGCGATAGGAGATGGGGCTCGCAGCTGTAAGGTGCCCATCCCTCGGCCTGAGGCACGGCAGCGGAATGCGCCGTAGCGAACTTGGCTGTTTTCCTGCAACCTCCTCCGGATTCGCAGCGACTCGGTCGGAGACGGATACCGAAAGGCGTCAGCATGTTTGGCGCAATGACCCGATCTATCGGGCCAAGTCCGATTTGAGTTGCTGTTGCGGAATGACTGCTTGACGACGCCGCGCCACTCAGGGCGCGAGGCGGCGAGGCTAAGCATCAGGCAGTCAATCCGATGTCGGTTCCCTCGAGGTGCGACGTTTGGGAAGTTCCGGGGCGCGGGCTTCCAGAGCGTCCGCACCCCGAGGGGCCGAAAAAGTTACCCGCACTAGCAAGTCCAGCCCTATTCAACGTGGTCCCTTGCGGTTTTTTCTCCTAGCGGGAGGAGTGCATCAGGCTCCTTCTCGGTGCGCCAACGCACGCCGTGGGTCGCAGGATTCCCCGCAACTGGCAGGAATGAATGGACCGGCGCTCCCCCCGGATTTGGTCTGCCGCGTGCATATTCATGATGTGGAGAACCGCGGAGCAACATCGAGAGTGAGGGAGACCGTATGAACGCCGCAGCAATTCCTAACCCGGAGTTCGCGCCCCGCGAAACCAAGAAGGTAGGATTCCAAACCATACTCTTTGCCACAGATTTCAGCCGGGAGTCGGACGCCGCGCTGCAGGAAGCGATTGCCACTGCCCGGGCCTACGAAGCACGGCTGCTCGTCTTGCACGTGCTCACCCCCGAAATGAGCTACGAGGTAGCACCGGAAGCCCTGGTCATTGCGACGCACTCGCGGCGGCGGTGGGCGGAAACGGAGATGACGCAATTGCTCATCTCCGGCTGCCTGCGCGACATCCTCCACGAAGCGCAGATTGTCGAAGGCCCGATCGAACCTGTTCTTGCGAAAATCATCAAATGCGAAAGCGTCGATCTCGTTGTCGTTGGTTCGCACGGCCTTACCGGCACACAGAAAGTCATGTTCGGCTCGGTGGCCGAGGCCATCTTTCGAACGTCCCCCTGCCCCGTGCTCGTCGTCGGCCCAAAGGCCACGGGCAACGAGGTTTCCGTCCACCCGGTTCGCAGCGTTCTGCTGGCGACGTCCCTCGCTTCCGATCACGACCCATCGTTGCACTACGCCCTCTCGCTCGCGCAGGAGCACCATGCGCGCCTCACCCTGCTCCACGTCTGGCAAGCATCCCGGTCGGCTCCGGCACGGGATGGCGATTACCTGCGTCACGACGCCGCCCAGAAACTGCGGAATCTTCTGCCCGGTGAAGTTGAATCCTGGTGCCACGCAAACACGATTGTGATGGAAGGCTCGCCCGAAGAGGAGATCGTGGCTGCGGCGTGCGAGGTGAAGGCGGATCGAATTGTCTTGGGTGTGCGGCGCGGCCACCCGTTTGCGAGTCATCTGCCGGGAACGATCGCCTACGAAGTCGTGCGCAATGCGCCGTGCCCGGTGCTCATCGTTCCGAAATAGCGCCGCTGCGTAGACGCTTCTGAGATTCGAGCGGGGCGTGCCGTACCCTGTATAATGGCCGCTGCATGCCCAAGCTTGCTTCGATCCCACGCTGGTTATTCGGTTCCGACCGGAGTTGGCTCCCCGGATTCCTGACGGCCCGCTGGCTGTTCCTCCGTTCGCTCGGGTTTATTTTCTTCTCCGCGTTTTATTCTCTGCTGTTTCAAATTCGCGGGCTGATCGGACCCAATGGATTGCTCCCCGCGGGCGACTATTTGCAAAACGTCCGCGATGTCCTTGGGTATGCGCGCTTCTGGTACGCGCCATCGCTCTTCTGGGTCTCATCCGGCGATCGCGCGCTCAGCATCGTCTGCTGGATCGGCTTGATCGCTTCGCTGGCGCTCATTTTCAATTTTTGGCCGCGCGCTTCCATTTTTGTCTGCCTGGTGGCGTTTCTCTCTTTTGTCAGCACCGCGCAGGATTTCTCGGGTTATCAGTCGGACGGAATGCTTCTGGAAGCGGGCTTCCTCTCGCTGTTTCTCGCGCCTCCGGGTTTTCGCCCGGGCCTCGGTGAAAAGAATCCCCCGTCGCGGGCGAGTTGGTTCCTGCTTGTGTGGCTCTGTTTCCGGATTTATTTCGAGTCCGGCATCGTGAAGGTCATGGGCCATGATCCGGAATGGCGAAACTTCACCGCAATGGACAACTATTATCAGAATGGCCCGCTCCCGACCTGGATCGGCTGGTACGTCCAACACTTGCCGCACTGGTTCCACGCTGCCAGCGCTGTCCTCACTCTTGCGATCGAGTTGGGCCTGGCCTTCGCGATGTTCTTGCCGCGGCGGTTTCGCATTGGCCTGTTCTTCATCATCACCCCTTGGCAGATTGCCATCATCCTCACGGCGAATTACGCGTTTCTGAACTATCTCGTACTCGTTCTCGGTTTTCTGCTTCTCGACGACGCTTTCTTGTGGCGATTTCTGCCGCAACGGTTCCGAGTCTCTCCTGAGGCCGCGTCGCTGCCGGGGGGAGCAGTCCCGGTCGCACCCTCCTCTCCGGATTCCGGCGAGCTTGCCCGCGCCGGCAGGACAGAAATGCCGGAATGGCGGCGCGTTCTCGACCAACTGCGCCTTTCGTTCATCGCCCTGATGTTGACGTGGGATTTCTACGCAACTTCCGCGTTGTTGATCGCGATGTTGTCTCAGTCTGCGCCGATGCCCGTCGCGCCGGTCCGCGCACTCTATCCTTTTCGCATCGCCAATGATTACGGCCTGTTTGCGGTGATGACGCGCAATCGATATGAAATTGAATTCCAGGGCTCTCTCGATGGCCAGGATTGGATCGCGTTTCCGTTCCGCTCCAAGCCGCAGGATACTTCCAAGCCTCCCCGCATTTACGCCCCCTACCAGCCTCGATTCGACTGGAATCTTTGGTTCGCATCACTCGGTGGCTGGCGCGAAAATCCCTTTGTCATCAACACGGAGGAAAGACTCCTGACGAACGATCCCCAGGTGCTGTCGCTCTTCGCCGGCAATCCCTTCCCCGGCTCGCCGCCAACGCAGGTTCGCGTCGTCATCTGGCAATACTGGTTCACCGACAGCGCCACAAAGCGCGCCACGGGACAGTGGTGGCGGCGAGAGTTGGTGGGCCTTTACGCCCCTTCACTGGAGCGTACTCCCGATGGCCGTCTGGCGGTCACGGGGCTGCCGGGGGTGGATTTCGGTCTTTCTGACAATGGACAATAGCGCCTACGGCCCACAGACCCGCCACCAAGACCTACCGTAACTCAAAGAAAATAATGACGTTAACTTTGGTTCCAGGACTATCTTACCCCCTCGTTGGGACTGCTGGGTGATTGAGGTGGGTGCTGGCGGCCTTTAGAGTCCACTCACGCGACGCAATTGCCGGTCTGGAAATCGCGGAGCGAACTGAGGTGGATCAAATGGTTTTGGCTCTTGCAGTTCTTCTCTTTCATCCGCAAGCGCTGCCGCAGTCGGCCTCTCAGCTCGAATCGCGTTCCATCACGACGGCCGCTGCTACCGCTGAAGCGGCACAGCCGCCTTCTTCCCCAGCAAGGACACCAAGTGACGACGTCGGTTCCTCAACGAGCGTCTCCTACCAGCCGGGCCATGTTACGCCGGTCCCGGTAACATCACTTTCTTCCGCGAGTGACAGTGCGGCTCCGGCCGACCCGCCGGCGTTGGCGTCCTACACCCGCGAGCCGAATATGACCGCGATGATGATCAGTGTCGTGCAACTGCGGGCCGAGGCGTGGCGCAAGCGCAAGATTTGGTACGGTCTCGCGCTGGCGAATCATAGCGCGGCGGGTTTCGACGCCTGGACCACGAACCACGAGGTTGCCGCGGGCCAGGGACGCGAACTGAATCCGCTGATGAAGCCGTTCGCGGGCAATCCATCCATTTACGTCGCCACGCAGGTCGGCCCGGCGATTCTCGATTTCGTCGGCAGACGGATGATGTACAGCCATCACGCCTGGATTCGAAATGCCTGGTGGCTGCCGCAAGCGCTTGGCACGGCGGGCTCCCTCGCCTGCGGCTCGCATAATCTGACCGTGCAAGCGGCTACGAATCCCTGAGTTTCTACTTCCCTCTGATTGAACGGGGTGCCACACGGGCCCCGACCGCATTCGATTGCGGTCGGGGCTTCGCTGTCTTAGAATCTGCCGCATTCCGTGAATCTATCCATGCCTACGGAGGAAACGAAAGCCGCGCCGGCCCCGCGGCATTCCGTGCCCGCGCCATTGGCGGGAGGGAATCGCCTCGTCTCGCTCGATGTTTTTCGCGGCATAACAATCGCGGCAATGATCCTCGTCAACGATCCCGGCTCCTGGGGGCACATCTACTGGCCGCTCGAACACGCGGAATGGAACGGTTGGACGCCAACCGACCTCATCTTTCCGTTCTTTCTTTTCATCGTCGGCGTGGCGATGACGTTCTCGCTCGCATCGCGTGTCCAACGCGGCGCAAGCCGCGCCGCACTTGCCTGGCACGTCTTTCGCCGCGGAGCATTGCTGTTCCTCATCGGCCTGTTCCTCAATGCCTTTCCAGAATTTCACTGGCATGAACTGCGGTTCATGGGAGTATTGCAGCGCATCGGGATTTGTTACATCGCCGCAGGGTGGCTCTATCTGGCAAGTTTTCGCGCCACTGGCGGCGATGGTGAGCCTCGCTCCTCCGCGCCATCAAGGCGCGGCATAGCGATTCTGCTCGTCAGCGCCGTCGTTTTGCTCGCCGGCTACTGGGCGATGATGAAACTCGTTCCCGTGCCGGGTTATGGCCCCGGGCATCTTGATCCGAATGGAAATCTCGGCGCGTACATTGATCGCAAGCTGATGGGCGGCCACTTGTGGGCGGAGACGGTGACGTGGGATCCGGAAGGCCTGCTCGGCACGTTTCCAGCGATCGCGACAGCCCTGCTCGGAATTCTCACGGGCGAATGGCTGCGGTCGTCGCGAACCGGGGCGCGCAAGGCGGCTGGGCTCGCCATTGCGGGCGTCGTGGGGATGGCCGCCGGCCGGTTGCTGCATCCATTTTTCCCCATCAACAAGAATCTTTGGACGACCACCTTCGTCCTCTTTACCGGCGGCTTCGCAATGCTGGCGCTCTCGCTGTGCTACTGGCTTGTGGATCTGCGCGGTCATCGGCGCTGGACGAAGCCCATCTTGGTTTTCGGGATGAACGCCATCGCTGTATACGCGTTCTCGTTCCTGCTTTCCTCGGCCAGCGTGAATTTCGGATTCTACGACCGCGACGGCGATCTGCAATCCTGGCACGGTTGGATTTACGAGACATTTTTTCTTCCCCACGCCAGTCCGAAAAACGCCTCGCTCGCCTTCGCAGTTTTCTTTGTCCTTGTCTGCTTCTTGTGCGCGTGGCCCCTCTACCGCAAGCGTATCTTCCTGCGCATCTGACCTGCTCTGGCCTTACTCGTCTGACAGAGCGCGCCGCGGCATTTCTCTCAAGGGCGGGGTTACCGTTCTTTCAGGCGCGCATGGCGTTTCCATATCTCAATCGCCAGCGGGCGATGAATCCGCGTGGATGGAGGAGCGCGGATGGGCGATAATGCGCAGGCAATGGAAGCGACGCCAATTCCACCGAGTCCGCAATCCCCCGAGGCAGCCGCCGCCCTGGCGGCAAGCGCTTCCGCGTTGGAAGCGCCGATCATTCAAGCGCGCCAGATCGAGAAATTCTACCTGCAGCCGGACGGCGGCCGAATCGAAGTCATCGTTCCCACGGACCTCGGCGTCTATCCGGATCAAATCATCACGTTGCTGGGCCCGTCGGGCTGCGGCAAGTCCACGCTGTTGCGCATTCTGACGGGGCTCGCGCCGGCCTCGGCGGGGGAAGTGCTCTGGCATGGCCGTCCACTGGACGGGCAGGTGCCCAATGTCGGAATCGTCTTCCAGAGTTTTGCGTTGTTTCCGTGGCTGACGGTGCTCGAAAACGTCGAAGCGCCCCTCGAGGCGCAGGGCGTCGCCGCCCAAGAACGCCGCGAGCGTGCGGTGAGAATACTGGACTCGGTCGGCCTCGATGGTTTCGAGAGCGCGTATCCGAAGGAGCTCTCCGGCGGAATGAAGCAGCGCGTGGGATTCGCCCGGGCGCTCGTGATCCAGCCGGAAGTCCTTTTCATGGACGAGCCGTTCTCGGCGCTCGACGTGCTCACGGCGGAAACGCTGCGCGGCGAATTGCTCGAGTTGTGGCTGAACCACAAAATCCCGACGCGCGCAATTTTCCTCGTCACCCACAACATCGAAGAAGCCGTCTTTCTCGCCGACCGCATCATCGTTCTCGGCCACAATCCCGCGCGCGTCCGCGAAGATTTTCAGGTCGAGCTGCCGCACCCGCGTCACCGAAAGGATGAGGCCTTTCTCGATCTCGTGGACCGCATTTACCACACGCTCACGCAATCCGCTCCCCCCGCCGAACAGCCCAAGCCCGCTGCCGCGGGCGCCCCTGCGGTCATGGCCGCTCGCTACCCGGTGTTGCCGCACGTGCGTCCGGGCGCGCTCGCGGCCTTGCTGGAATTGCTCGTGGAGCGCGGCGATCGAGAAGACTTGCATCGCTTGGCGACAGCTCTCTCTCTCGACGCCGACGAATTGCTGCCGACGATAGAAGCCGGCAAGCAACTCGGCTTCCTCGACGTCGTCTGGGGCGACGCCGAATTGACCCCGGCAGGCATCGCCTATGCCGCCGCCGACATCCTCGGCCGCAAGACGATGTTCCGCAAGGCCGCGCTCGCGCGCGTTCCCTTGCTCCAGCACATGGAAAACGCGCTCCGCGCCAAGAAAGACCACAAGCTCCCCGACGATTTCTTCCTCGACTTGCTCGAGAACCATTTCAGCCCCGACGTGGCCCGCGCGCAGTTCGAGGCCGCAATTCAGTGGGGCCGCTTCGCGGAAATCTTTGAGTACGACGCATCGAGCGGCGTGCTGACTCTCACCGAGCCTTCGGATTCAGGGTGAATTCGTGGCCGAACCGGTCACCACGCAGTTTCCGCCGCAGCCGCGCGTTTTTCACCGGCTGGTTCCCTCCCGCAAGTTGCAATCCCGATTGGTGGACGCCGCGGTTTTCCTCGCGCTCGCCGCGATCCTCTACGGCTTGTGGCGCGCGGGCCAGTTGTGGATTGGCCCCGCGACGCCCGAAGCCCATATTTCCCTGCGCCCCGCCGTGCTTCCGTACTACGCATTTCTCTCGCTCGTGCGCATCGCCATCGGCTACGTGCTGAGCCTCGTGTTCGCGCTGGTCTACGGCTACGCCGCCGCCCGCTGGACCGCCGCCGAGCGCGTGCTGATCCCGCTGCTCGATATTCTGCAATCCATCCCCGTGCTGAGCTTCTTGCCGGGCGTGATGCTGGCGATGGTGGCGCTGTTTCCGAATCGCCAGGCAGGTCTTGAGTTGGGCTCGATCCTTCTGATTTTCACTGGCCAGGCGTGGAACATCGCATTCAGCTTCTACGCCTCGCTCAAATCCATCCCACGCGAATTTTACGAAGTCGCGCAGATCTACCGCTTCAGCTCGTGGCAGCGGTTCCTCCAGCTCGAAGTTCCCTACGCCGCCATCGGTCTCGTCTGGAATTCGATGATGTCGGTTGCGGCCGCCTGGTTCTATCTGATGGCCTGCGAGATGTTTGAGCTGGGCCAGCGCGACTTCCGCCTTCCGGGCCTGGGCTCTTATCTGCAACTCGCCGCGGGCAACGGCGATTCGCGCGCGATCGCCTGGGGACTCGCCGCGATGATCGGCGTCATTGTGCTGCTCGACCAATTGCTTTGGCGGCCCGTGATTGTCTGGGCCGACAAATTCAAGATGGAATCGGTGGAAGCCGCATCCGCGCCGCGTTCGGCCGTCCTCACGATGCTGCGCCGCTCCGGCGTGCCCGTCGCGATCCATGACCGCGTGATTCATCCCGCCAGCGAGTGGCTGCTCGCCGCCGCGACGCGTCGCGCGAGCGCAAAAGGAAGTGTGAAAGAGGCCAAGCACTCCAACCCGGTTCGGACGTGGCTTGGCCGCGCGATCGGGTTTCTTGTCGTCGCGGCGCTGGTGTGGCTGGCGTCCCTCGCGGTGCGGCGACTGTTCCTGCTCTCCGGCGCCCAAGTGTTGGAGTTGCTTCGCGGCGCGGCCGCCACGTTCGCGCGCGTTGAGGGATCGCTTCTGCTCGGCGCGCTCTGGACGGTCCCGGTCGGCGTCGCCATCGGTCTCAGCCCGCGTCTGGCGCGACTGGCGCAGCCGGTCGTGCAAATCGCGGCGTCGGTTCCGGCGACGGCGCTGTTCCCCATCGTGCTTCTGTTCCTGCTTCGTTTGCACGGCGGGATGGGAATCGCCGCGATCGCGCTGATGCTCCTCGGCACGCAGTGGTACATCCTCTTCAACGTCATCGCCGGCGCGATGGCCATTCCCTCCGATTTGCGCGAGGTCGCGCGGGTCTATCGCTTCGGCCTTTGGGACCGTTGGCGCGAGCTGATTCTCCCCGCGATTTTCCCGTATCTCATCACGGGCTTGCTCACCGCTTCCGGCGGCGCGTGGAACGCCAGCATCGTCGCCGAATATTTCCATTTCGGCGGCCGCACGCTCCACACCATCGGCCTCGGCTCGATCATCAGCCGTTCCACCGACCTCGGCCAGATGGACGTTCTCCTCGCCGCGACGCTTCTCATGGCGCTCATCGTCGTCGTGATGAATCGCCTCGTCTGGCGCCGCCTCTACCGCCTCGCCGAAACGCGCTTCAAGCTAGAAACCTGACGCCCTCTGCCACGTGGTTTTGGGCGTCATTCCGAGCCCCGAGCCTTCATTCCGGACGCCTGCCCGCCGAAGCCTTGGCGAAGGCGGGAGGGATCTCTCTGTCGCTGTTTTGCCTGAGCCGGGCGTCCGCAACGCGCCCCTATGGAGTGCGGCGGCTCGACGCCGCTTTGCGGGTGCCGCAACCCTTCGTTTTCAAAGGTGCGGGTTTTCGTCACATCGCGCGCGCGTAATCAATCTCCACCGTGCTCATCTTCCCCTGCGCGTCGTACACATCCGAACGCGATGTGAACGTTTCGTCTCCCGTATGCGTGATCACCGTGCGCGCCGGCGCCTGCCCGATCACAGAATTGTCGAATTCCCAGGAATTTCCGGTTACCGTCGTGAGCTTCATCATGATCGGAGCGCCAACTTCCTGCGGCTGCAAGTCCGGAGTGAAGTTGCGAATGTACAGCGTGAGCCCATCCGTGCTTTGAACCAGACTGCAAAGCTCGACCACGAGAGTCTTGCCCGGCTGGTACACTTCGAGCACTCCCCCGATGGAGTTCGCCTCCGGCTCCATGTAAACCGCGTCGGCCGTGTACGCGCCAAACGTGCCCCTCCACCGCCCCGCGATCCAGGCAAAGTCAGCGATCGTGGATTTCGTCGCCGCGCCCGGACTCAATTGCCGTCCCCGCGCTGCACCGCCCGTCCCAATCGGGGAAGCTACAAGTCCCAGCAGCAAAGCGCCGAGCACCGCCGATTTCAAAATCATTCGCCGCCAAGTGTTTGTCGTTTTCATCTCGCCTTTTCTCCTACCGCCGCAAATTCAACGTCGCTTTTCGCCCGCCCACAACCCGGAACTTGAGCTGAACTTCCACAAAGTAATCGGAAACGTGAAACCGCCCTAAAACATCCTCATGGTTATTTCGATCGTGATGTTCGTCGCGATCGGCTTCCCCGCTTTGTCCAGCGCGGGATTGAATCTCCATTGACACACGGCTTCGATCGCAGCTTCATCGAGACCGAAGCCTAGCCCCTTGAGCAGTTGGATGTCATGCGCGCTACCGTCTGCCCCTACAGTCGCCGTAATCCTGAGTGTGCCCTCTATTCTCAGTTGTCTGGCCAGTTCGGCGTACTTGGGATTGCGACAGTAGACGCACCATGGTTCCTTTGAAGCGATGGAATGATCGGCGGGTGGAACCCTTGGTGCGCCCCGCTCCTCCTCAATTTGTTTCTTCCACTCAGGCGGAAGCAGCGCCGCCATTTCATCCGTCAGCGGAACCGCCTGGGACACGAAGGCTATTGATTCGTTTTGCCCACGATCAACCTTGGCGTGGACAGCGTTCAGTGTGACCTGGATGCCATCGCGGCCAGGATAAAGACTGGCGCTCATCACGGTGTCAGCCGCAGCGAGGTACAAATCAACTTCCCCGTTGCGTTTGCCTTTTCGCTGCTCCGCCAGAACCACTTCGAGACCATTCGGCCCCTCGGCTAACGCACGCTGCACCTGAGCGATCAGCCAGTCTTCAAGCGCGTTCGGGCCATTCGCCGGCAATAACCCGTTGATTACGGCGATTCTCTTCACTCCCGCCGTGTGCAATTGTCCGCCGAATTGCGCCATCAGCCCATGGAGGTCCAGCGGGGCAATGGGTTGGGCTGAGGCTGCCGCCGCCGGTGGTGACCCCGGTGGCAATTGAGATTGCGTCTGCGCCTGAGATTCTCCTGGTGGGGTCGTCGGCGCCGCTTGCGGCGCAGGCTGCGCCTGCGCCCACGCGGGCAGCGGAGATGCCGCGCAGTAAAGCGTGATCGTCGCCGCAATTGCGATGCCCCTCAAACAACCCACACGAAGAAAACTCAACTCACGACCTCGCAGACAACAAACTCGGAGCGGCCCCAGCAATCAATTACAGCTTGTCAAATGCGACTTCTATCTGAACGCGCACCACGACCGGGTTGCCGTTTATATCCATCGCTGGTTTGAATTTCCAATTCTTCACGGCCTCGACAGCAGCATCGTCGAATGCTTTCCCCCCGCTTACAACGACCTGAACATCACGCGCCCTACCGTCCGGGCCCACCGTCGCCGCCACCCGAACAACTGCGTGGGAGCCCCCTTGCCAGGCGCTAGAAGGAATGTGCGGAACAGGGCACTCGCTGCACGTGGGCTGCGAGGCCGCGCTCTCCTGCTCGGCGGAATACTGCGGATGGGTTCGCGCCGCTGTCATAAGTGCCTTCCATTGCTGCGGAACCCCCGAGCTCATCGCGTCGCTCAATGGAACCTCGCGCGCAGTTAGGGCAACCGGCTGGCTTGCGTTTCGGACCGTTGCCGCCGACGTACGGTACGCAACGAGTTTCACCACCATCCCGTTGGCGCCCGGCTCCACGCTGGCGGTGATCTGCGCATCCGTGTCGCTGAGATTCACACCGTTTTGGTTTGCAGCGCTCTTCAGTTGCCGTGTGCGGTAAACCGTCAATCCGTCCGGTGGGCTCGCGAGATCCTCCGCGACGCGATCTCCCAGCCAGTCCTCGAGTGGGAAATGCCCCGCTTCCACTGACTCGAAATCTCGCAAAAGCACCTTCTGGATTCCGGCCTTCCGGAGTTGCTCCCGAAAATCCGCCACAAGCGCATGTAATTCGGGTGGTTCCGGCACTGCGCTCAAATCTGGAGTTTGATCTTTCGGTTGCGCAACTACCGGGGAGGATGACTGGGTCCCGCCTTGCGGTTGCGTTTGGGGCTGAGGTTCCGTGGGCGTGGTCACCGGCGGCTGCGGGCCGGGCTCCGCCTGTCCCCGCGCCTTGCCGGCACAAACGCAAAGCGCGGCCGCCAACAAGATCACGGTGAGCAACAGCAGCTTCGTTCCGCCCGATGAGAGGAAATTCATCCCCCGCCCCTTGCCGCTTCTCTTGCTCCGTTGAACCCACACCCGGCCGCGGCAAACGCGAGTTTATTATAAATCAACGTTGCTAGCATCAGTTTGTGGTCCGCGCGCGCAGGCTTCGCCCTCTGCGCAGTCCGCGCAGCGGGCGAAACCCACATGCCTTGGCGAGTTATCTTCGCTTCTTTACGTCCTTGCTTCCTTGTCTCCTTGCCTCAATCAGTGGGGCAGGTCGAGCAGAAGGAAGTCGGCGGAAGTCTTCGGGTCTGCCGCCGCGAGTTTCAATTCTTTTTCCGCCGAGACGCGGGCCTGGTCGCCCTTCTCGATCGTCTTGCCGTTCACTTTCAGTTTGCCGTCAATCACGAAGATGTACGCCCTGCGCCCAGAGCCAAGCGCATGAGTCACTTTCTGGCCCGGTTGAAGCAGCGACGTATAGATCGTTGCGTCCTGCTGAATCGAAACCGCGCCGTTGGCCTTCTTCCCCGCCGGCACGGCGATCGGCAGCAACGCTCCGATCCGCTTCTCTTGGGAGAAACTCTTCTGCTCCCACGATGGCGGAATCCCTTTCACCGCCGGCTGGATCCACAACTGCACGAGGTGCACCGGATCGGTAGAAGACGGGTTGTATTCCGAATGGCGCACGCCGGTCCCCGCGCTCATACGCTGCACTTCGCCGGGACGGATCGTTCCGATATTTCCCATGTGATCGCGGTGTTCGAGCGTGCCGTCGATAATGTACGTCACGATCTCCATCTCGCGGTGCGGGTGCGTCGGAAAGCCGCCCGACGGGCGGATCACGTCGTCGTTGAAGACGCGCAGCGGCCCGAACGACACGTTGTTGGGATCGTAGTAGTCGTCGAAGGAAAAATGCCAGTACGTCGAAAGCCAGCCCGCATCGACATGGTGACGCTCGTCCGATCGAATCACTTGAATCATGGTTTCCTCCAGCCCGCTTGCCGCGAGCGGTCCCTCTATTCCTTGCTAGCTATTGCTTTAGATGTAAAATCCGGCGAAAGGTCGCAGTTCCCGCGGCTCGGGCCTGGTCGCTCTTCACACCGTCCGTGGAATCGTCGGCCGTTCCCTTTCTCCCAACCACCTATGGCTTTGCCGGACATTAGGTTGTATTCTCTTTTTCCCGGGAAACACCCATGAACCCGACGCAGCCAGCCGCGCGCAGCATTCCTAAAGAGGGCGCCGATGTGCGCCGGGAGACCCTCACCATTACCGACAACCGGACCGGCAAGACCTACGAAGTGCCCATCACCGACGAGACCATTCGGGCACTGGACCTCCGTAAGGTCAAGGCTCGTGAGGACGATTTCGGGATCATCAGCTATGATCCGGCGTTCAACAATACGGCCCTCTGCAAGAGCCGCATCACGTACATCGACGGTGATAAGGGAATCCTTCGTTACCGCGGCTACCCCATCGAAGAATTGGCCGAGAAGAGCACCTATCTCGAAACCGCTTACCTGGTCCTGTACGGCGAATTGCCCACGGCCTCGCAGCTTGAAGAGTGGTCCTACCACATCACGCACCACACGTTCATCCACGAGAGCATCAAGAAGTTCCTCGAGGGATTTCATTACGACGCCCATCCTATGGGCATGATGATTTCCGCGATCGCCGCCCTTTCCACTTTCTATCCGGATGCCCGCGATATCTTCAACGCGGAATCCCGCAAGAAGCAGACCTGGCGGCTCATTGGAAAATTGCCCACGCTCGCCGCGTTTGCCTACCGGCACACGCTCGGAATGCCGTATTCCTATCCGGACAACGAGTTGAGCTACGCCGGCAACTTCCTCAACATGCTCTTCAAAACAAGCGAGCTGAAATACCGGCCGAACCCCACGCTCGAGCGCGCCTTGGACGTCCTCTTCATTCTCCACGCCGATCACGAGCAGAACTGCTCTGCGAACGCCATGCGATGCGTCGGCAGTTCGCACGTGGATCCCTACTCGGCCGCCGCCGCGGCCACCGCCGCGCTCTACGGCCCCTTGCATGGCGGCGCGAACGAGGAAGTCCTGCGGATGCTGGCCGATATCGGCTCGATCCAGAAGGTGCCCGAATACATCAAGCGCGTGAAAGCAGGCGAGAAGAAGCTGATGGGCTTCGGCCACCGGATCTACAAGAATTACGATCCGCGAGCACGCATTATCAAGCATATCTCCAATCAGGTCTTCGACGTGATGGGCCGCAATCCGCTGCTGAACATCGCCCTCGAGTGCGAGCGCATCGCCCTGGAGGACGAATACTTCGTCACGCGCCGCCTCTACCCCAACGTCGATTTCTACACCGGCCTCATCTACCAATCCATGGGATTCCCGGTCACGATGTTTCCCGTCCTCTTTGCCATTCCGCGCACCAGCGGCTGGATCGCCCAGTGGGAAGAGATGCTCCTCGACCCGGATCAGAAAATCGCCCGCCCGCGCCAGATCTATCTCGGCGAAGAAAAGCGCTCCTACGTTCGCTTGGAAGACCGCCTCTAGACTTGCCCCCTCCGGGGGTTGAATAAGACGCACCTCCCCGCACTGCCTCTCTTGACTTCATTCTCACTTCCGTCAAAATAGAGGTCACCCCTTCCAGAAAGTTGCATCTCGCGAAAAAGCGGACTGTCCGGCTCGCGCCGTTCCTCACGCCCAGGTGTACGGAAATGCATCTTTGGCCTTTTGCGTTCGACGTTGAAGCAGTCACGCCCCTTCCCGCCCAGAACCCGCGAGATGGCAGGAGGAAATGGACGGAGAACCACTTCGCATCCTGTTGATCTGTCCAGATTCAATTCAGGCGAGGCGCCTGCGCGCTCTCCTGGACGATGACCCGCCCGGCGTGTTTCAGGTGGAGCCCTTTGAGCGCGTGAAAGATGCGCAGGAGTTCCTTATGTGCAGCCACGCAGACGCGATCTTGCTGGATCTCGGCACTGCCGTGTCGCGCGGACTCGCTCTGCTCCGCGAAACCCTGTGGAGCCTCCCGGGACTTCCTCACGTCGTGGTCGCCGGCAGGGACTACGAAGACTTGGCAATCCACGCCCTCCACCTCGGCGCCCAGGATTTCCTGACGCGAGACCATGTCAGCCGTCCCCTGCTGGCCCGATCCCTCCGCTATGCCATTGAGCGCCACCGAATCCAAGCGACCCTCCAGGGGCTATCCCTCATGGACGACCTGACTGGCCTCTACAACCGGCGGGGGTTCTTCGCCCTGGCCGAACAGCAGTTCCGGCTCCTGCGCCGGGGGGGATCGGCGTTGCTGGCGTTTGCAGACGTGGATGACTTGAAGTTCATCAACGACACGTTCGGGCATCTCGAAGGGAATCGCGCTTTGATGGAGGTGGCCCAGGTCCTGCGCGAATGTTTTCGCCAATCGGACATTCTGGCGCGATTTGGGGGAGACGAATTCTGCGCATTGATCACCGAAGTGCAGCAAGGCGCGATCGAGCGCGTCCGCCGGCGCATCGGGCAGAAGCTGGATGCCGTGAACGCCCGCCCCGGCCGGCGGCACAGGCTCTCCCTGAGTTTAGGAATAGTAGTTGTCACGAATGCACAAATTCCACTTGAAGACTGGCTCGCTCGCGCCGATGCGCTTATGTACGATGAAAAGCGTGCCCGGCAGGGCCGCGTCCCCGCTGCTGTGCTCTCGCGGCAGGCACGCACCGGTTGAGGGCGCTCCGCAGATTTGCGCTGGTTCGCAGGCGGGTTTCCTCGTGTCTTCGCGAGCCCGAGGAACTGGCTTCGTGGACGCTTTCCGGTCGTTTGCGAGGTGAAACTTGACCGATGTCGAAATACTTCTCGTGGAAGACAATCCAGACGACGTGGAGCTGACGCTCCGCGCCTTTCGCCAGAGCAAACTGACAGATCACATTCACGTAGCCCGCGATGGGGAGGAGGCTTTGGATTTTCTGTTTTGCCGAGGCGCCTTTGCTTCGCGGTCCATACACGCAACGCCGAAAATCGTGCTTCTCGATTTGAAGCTGCCCAAAGTGGACGGTCTATCTGTGCTGCGCGCGATCAAATCGGATGCCCGCACCAAGACGATTCCCGTCGTGGTCCTTACGGCGTCGCGTGAAGAGCGCGATTTAGCCGATAGCTACCAGCTTGGAGTCAACAGCTACATTCAAAAGCCGGTTGATTTCGACCAATTCCTGAACACTGTGCGACAATTGGGGATGTACTGGCTCGCCGTAAACGAGTTGCCGCCGGCAGTTGTTTCCGCGCGCGCCGGATGAACGCCATGGCCGACGCAGGAACTCCGCTCGAATTACTTCTGCACCGCGACGGGACACAACCCTTGCGCGTTCTTCTGGTCGAGCACAGTGAATTGGACGCGGAGCTGAACCTGCGCGAGTTGAAGAAAGCCGGATTTCGACTTACCGCGGACATTGCGAGCACGCTGGAGGAACTGGATCGTCTTCTCAAGGAAAAAGAGTACGACATCATCCTCGCCGATTACCGCATGCCCGGCTGGACGGGGCTCGACGCTCTCTCCGCCATTCACGACTTGAAACTGGATCTTCCCTTCGTGCTCGTCACGGGGACGCTGGGAGAGGAATTGGCGGTGGAATGCATCAAGCGGGGCGTGACGGATTATGTCTTGAAGGACCACCTGGCGCGTCTGCCTGTGGCCGTCGCGCGGGCGCTGGAAGACAAGTCTCTGCGCGACGCGCGCTCGTTCATGATCGAAGCGCTGCGACTGAGCGAGTCCAATTTCCGTTTTCTTTTTGCCAACAATCCCCTTCCCATGGGGGTCTATGACGAACGGACGCTCCGTTATCTCCAGGTGAACGACGCGGCCGTGGCGCGGTACGGGTATTCGCGGCAAGAGTTCCTGCAAATGAAGATTACCGATCTCCGCTCTCCCGAAGGCTGGGTCGACTCGCAGCTGAGGCCAGAGAATGCGGGCGGTTTTCCTTCCTCATTCAGTTCTGGGCGGCACGTTTGCAAGGACGGCACGATCATCGACGTGGAGGTTTTCGGCCATCGAATCGAGTTTGCCGGCCGCCGGGCCGTTCTGGTTGTGGCGCAAGACGTGACCGATCGCAAGCGAGCGGAAAAGGCCCTGCGCGATTCGGAGGGGCGATTCCGCGAATTCATTGAAAACGCCACATACGGAATCTTTCGCGCCTCCATGAGCGGTGAATTACTTTACGCGAACCCGGCGCTGGTCCGAATGCTGGGGTACGGCACGTTGGACGAGCTTCGCTCGAAGAATCTCGCGGAGATCGCTCCCGGCGAAGCTGCGGAGCGCGACGGCATCCTCGAACAGTTCAAGAGTGTGGACCGCATTGAGGGCGTAGAGCTGAATTGGAAACGGAAGAACGGAACCTTGATTCGCGTACGCGTCAGCGGCTGGACGTCCCGTGGGGCCGACGGGCGGACCAGCGGCGTGGAAATGTTCGTCGAGGACGTGACCGAATGGCGGGCGCTCGAGCGGCAAGTGCGCCAAATACAGAAGTTTGAAGCGATCGGCCAATTGGCGGGAGGAATTGCCCACGATTTTAACAACGTGATCGGCGCCATTCTCGGCTGGGCCGAGTTGGGGCAGGAGTTGGCGGCCGTTTCGCACGACCGCCTTTCCGAGTACTTTCAAAAAATTCGTACGCAGTGCGAGCGCGCCTCCGGCCTGACGCGCCAGTTGCTCGCCTTCTCGCACCGGCAAATCCTCGAGCCGCGCAATATGAGCATCAATCAGGCGGTGATCGAGACGCTGAGCTTGCTCGAAAAGGTGATCGGCAAAGACATCGAAATGAAGGCCGCGCTCGATCCCGCGACCTCCGTCATCCGCGCAGACCCCACGCAGATGGAGCAGATGCTGATGAATCTTTGCCTGAACGCTCGCGATGCGATGCCGCAAGGCGGGCGCTTGCTCATCGAAACGAAGAACGCCGTTCTGACCGAGGAGGACCGCAAGCGCGATTCCTCTCTGGTGCCTGGAGAATATGCAGAGCTCTCCGTTTCCGACACGGGCACCGGGATGGACATGGCGACACGCGAACGCATCTTCGAGCCGTTTTTCACCACGAAAGAGCGCGGCAAGGGAACCGGACTCGGACTGGCGACGGTGTACGGCATCGTTCGCCAGCACGGCGGGATCTTGCAAGTTCAAAGCCAACTTGGAAAGGGCAGCACGTTCCGAGTCTTCCTGCCGAGTTCGGACGGCGCGATTGAGCAAGAGGATCGGCCGGAAACGCCTCCGCCCGGCGCAGCTTCAGAAGGCACGGAGACCATCTTGATTGCCGAAGATCACGAAGGGATTCGCGAGTTGGCCCGCGCCACACTCGAGGGACTAGGTTATCGCGTCCTGCTCGCCGCGGACGGACAAGAAGCCGTCGAGCAATTTGAGGCGCACCGCTCCGAAATTCAAGTCGCGTTGCTTGATGTCGTCCTGCCCAAACTCGGCGGGCGCCAGGTCTACGAGCGAATCAAGGCCATGACTCCGGGTTTGCCGGTGGTTTTCGCGACTGGCTACAGCACCGAAGCCGAAGCTTTGGGAAAGCTCGCGGGCGAAGGGGTGCCCGTGTTGCAGAAACCTTATAGTCCGGCGCTTCTGGGACGCAAAGTAAGAGAGGCGCTGGATCGCACGGTTCCAGTCAAAGCTTATCGCCAGCAATAGTCCTGAAAACTAACGAATGTCAATGCAAAGTGGAAATGTCCACTTCCAACCTTTTCTCCAACGGTGATCGGGAGGCGGAGTGCGATGAGTTTTGATTTTGCATCGGTAAGTCCTGGAGGTCGTAGGCCGAAATGTCTTACCAATGCTGGCGCCGCGTCTGGGCAGTGGCGCAAGGGCAAGTAACGATTCCGGAAGCGCAGCCAGCGCCTCCCATCGAGCCGCCGTTCGACCTCGGCGCGGGCGCCGCGCAGGCCGGCACAAATGGCCGCGCAAAACGCTCCGCTAGTAATGACGGTAAGTAGCGCCTTGCCGGAGTCAACGAGGCATCCCGCGGCAGCGTCTGTCTAGCTCGCAGCGCGTGGTTTCGTATTCCTTGCGAGAAATGCGAGCTAGCGCACCGCTGTTGTCTCCGGGGCGAGCGCCTTTTGGGCCCGCTTTTCGGCGTAGAGGGTCTTATCGGCGCGTTCGAGGAACTGTTCGGGCGTTTCCCCCGATTCGTAGCCCACCCATCCCGCGGAAAACGAAACGGGAATCTTGTGGCCGCCGAATTCCACTTCGATTGATTGCAGGCGATTCAACAGAGCATCCACTCTCCCCGTGGGACATTCGGGGAGAATCACGAGGAATTCGTCGCCGCCCATTCTCACGGCCACGTCGGAAACGCGAATGGCGCCATTCAGGCGCTCCGCAAACTCGCGCAGGACGAGGTCTCCGGCGGCGTGGCCGTACGTGTCGTTGATTTGCTTGAAGTCATTCAAGTCAATGGCGACCACGGTCAGCGGACGCCCATGACGCTGGGAGCGTCCGGCCTCCGCCGCTAGCCGGACGTCTCCGATCCGGCGGTTGTAAAGCCCCGTCAGCGCGTCGCTTGTGGCGAGTTTATGGTACTCCTCGGCTCGAGCCTGCAGGCGATTCATCATGCCGAGCTGTTCGGAGAATTGCCGGCGGAGCTTCTTGATCGTCCACTGTTGGTAGATCGCGTAGGCGTTGAATACCAGGACCAATTCCACCAGCCCATGAATCGCTTTATTGAGGCTGAACTGGAAGAAGGGGTCGTCCACCTTGAGGAGTTCCGGGAAACTCATGGAAACTACGGCCAGCGTGAGCAGCAGCATCACGACGATGGCGGAGCTCCAAAGCCACCAGTCGCGCCGCTCGAGACGATCGAGCGCGGCCTGGATTTCTTCTAGGTGCGTTTGCGAAGGCACTTCCAGCGGAATGGGCGGAGTTTCTTTCATGGCTTTGTTTACACGGCAACGGCCCGGCAGGGCGTTGTTCGCAATTATAAATCTCGGCGGGAATCGCAAGGACAAATTCGCGGGGTAGGTAGCGCATCGAGATACAGCAATTGTTTCATTTCGCAACAGTGCCACGGATGACGCGTGGACTTTCCCCGCGTTTTATGGCCCCGACGAAATGATCGGCATCGCGCGTAGGGCGAGGAATTCGATAGCCGTCCGCGACGCCCATCACGAGCTCGATCGCGGTTTCGAGGGAAATCCGGTGGCCCTGCGATACGAAGACGGGCCGCACGGAATCGGCAGTCCGGAGGACGGCGCCGATCGTTTCGCTCTCGTTCGCCTGATTCAACGCGCGCAAGGGCGCCCAACTGCCCGCTTTCCTGCCCGGCTCCCCATGCGTGCCGATCAGCAACGATTTCGCTACGCCAATCGCAGGCAGGTCCAGCCATACTCCAAGATGACATGCAATGCCGAACCGGCGCGGATGCGCGTAACCGTGGCCGTCAACGAAGATCAAATCCGGCTGGCGGCGCAGGCGCGCAAAGGCCGCGAGTAATGTGGGCGCCTCGCGGAAACTGAGAAGGCCCGGCACGTAAGGAAACCGGAGTGGCCGCACGGCCGAGACCCGCTCGACTTCCTCGAGTTCGGGAAACCGATACAACACGACCCCGGCAATCGCGCGCCCGGAACTGTTGCGGAGACCGCGCTTCCACGTGATAGGCGCTGACTGCTCAAACGCCACATCCGCGCCGGCGACGTAGCGGATGCTGGGGAGGCGGTCCTCGCGTTCCATTCGCTCGCGGAGCGCAATCTGGATCTCCCGCGCTTCGACGGGCGTGACGTTCCAGCGATGCAACGCAAGCGCCTTCATGCGAGGAAAACTATTCGGCGCGACCGAACCGTGTCAAGGCCGGAGCGAGACGCGCGTGGCGAAGTGAAACGAATGCCCGCGCTCGGGCGTATAATGCGGGTCGCTCGGACGATTTCGATAGGGGGCATCCTTTGCGTCTCTGCACAAGGGGGAGCGATCGTGAGCATTGATGTTTCTGTTCGCAACGAAGGCGATGTGGCCATTTTCAACATCAAAGGCCGAGTCACCATCGGCGCAGCCAACGATGATCTGTCCGCAGCGCTAGGCAAGCAGCTCTCGGCGGGATCGCGCAAGGTCCTGATCAATCTTTCCGGCGTGCAGCAAATGGACAGTTCGGGCATCAGCACGCTCGTGCGGCACTACGTTCGATTGGAACGAATGGGCGGCAGCTTGAGACTCTGCGGGCTGACGGGGCGGACGCGCGACGTCCTAACCGTAACGCATTTGCTCGAAGTCATCCCTCACTACGACCAGGAAGCCACGGCGCTCAAGGGATTTCAGTAGTTCACTACCCGGGCCGGAAGCGGCGCGGGGCAGTTTCCCATCCAAACTCAGGCAGAGTTCCGCAGGGCCGTGAGCACCAGCTTGGCGACTTCGCGCAGGGTTTCAAAAACACCTTGGCCATTGATGGCAACCGATTCGACGATCGGTTCCCCTTTGACTTGCAACTGGCGCGAGAGCTCTTCGATGGGGAGGATCGAAGGAAGATCACGCTTGTTGAGTTGGAGAACGTAGGGAATCGTATTGAAATCCAGATTCTGCTCCGTCAAGTGCTCGCGGAGGTTGTCGAGCGTTTCCAGATTGGCGTCCAAACGCTCTTCTTGCGAGTCCGCGACAAAAACCACCCCGTCCGCGCCTTTGAGAATCAGCTTGCGGCTGGCTTCGTAGAAGACCTGGCCCGGAACCGTGTAAAGGTGCAACCGGGCCTTGAAGCCGCGAATCGTGCCGAGGTCCAACGGCAGGAAGTCGAAAAACAGTGTCCGATCGGTTTCGGTTGCGAGGGAAATCATCTTGCCCTTTTGCGCCGAGCCGGTGTGGTCGTAAATCCATTGCAAATTGGCCGTCTTACCGCCCAGGCCGGGACCGTAGTAGACGAGCTTGCAATTGATTTCGCGCGCAGGAAAATTGATAAACGGCACAGGTTTCCGGGCAGGGCCCGCCACACGTTTATAGCACACGGCTCCAGACAGTCCAATGCGCAAGGCCGAGCCAGTTGTCTTGAATGCCGAGGGAGCCGGGGCGGGCGTGAGAGAGGAAAATCCAAATCTAAAAGTTATACATTCTTGAGTGCAGAATCTACAAGCTATTTTTTGGCCGGGTTGATTCCATTTTGTTGCTCTGCTAAGATTCACGCGGAATGTCGAAGAAAGCCAAGGTTACCCGCAGTCGTGGATCGCGCTCGAGGTCCAGCTCCAGCCGGTCTAAGTCACTGAAAAAAAAGAACGGGCAGCCCTTTGCGGCTCACGCGGAGGCTTATCGCGCCATCATTGACCCGCGAATCGAACAGCAATTGAAACTTTACGAGGAAGGCGTCCAGGCGCTGCACCAGCAGAAATATTTGAGGGCCAAGCAGCTTCTGGAGAAGGTTTTCGCGGGGCCCAGCAAGGAACTGAACGATCGCGCACAAATGCACATGCGGATCATCGAGCAGCGAATGAACCGTGTGCCGGCCGCGAACCTCCGTACGCCTGAAGAGTTTTACCAGGCCGGAATCGCGACGATGAACCTGGGCCGCTGGGACGAAGCCCGCGAACACCTGCTGCGCGCGCGGAAGCTCGCACCGAAGGCGGACTACGTGTTTTACGCCATGGCGGCGCTGGATTGCCTGACCGGGGAATCCGAGTCCGCGATGGAGAACTTGAAAGTGGCAATCCAGTTGCGTCCGGAGAATCGCTACCACGCGCGGAACGACGAGGATTTTGCGTTCTTGCAAGAAGACCCGCGATTCACCGAGTTGTTGTATCCGGAACGCGAAGGTTCTGGACTCTAGCGCGCCCGCCAAGGTTTTCCTACAGTTGTCTTTCCGGGACCAAATGGCGACTGACCACACTTCTCGAAAGTCCGGGGTTCGCATCGTCGCGATTGGCGGAGGGACGGGCCTTTCGACCCTGTTGCGGGGCTTGAAGCACTTCGTCGCGCGGCGGCGCCAGGAAATCCCGCGCCTTCCCATCGCGGACCTCGCAGCCGTGGTGACCGTGACGGACGACGGCGGCAGCTCCGGCCGCTTGCGGCGAGACTATGCCGTGCTGCCCCCGGGAGACATCCGCAATTGCCTCGTCGCACTCTCTCAGGACGAAGCGTTGCTCGGCCGGCTCTTCCAGTACCGCTTCGACAGCGGGCGCGGGCTGAGAGGCCACAGCTTCGGGAATTTGTTTCTGACCGCGCTGAGCCACGTCACCGGAGATTTTGCGGAAGCGGTGCGATTGAGCGGGCAGGTGCTTGCCATTCGCGGGCGAATTTTTCCGAGCACGGTTGAGAACGTTTCGCTCAAGGCCGTCATGACGGACGGCTCCGTCGTCTGCGGAGAGACGCGCATCGCGAAATCGAAAAAGAAGATTCGACGGCTCGAGCTCGTGCCCCGTCGTGCGCGCCCCTTGCCGGAAGTGCTGGAGGCGATCGCCGGGGCGGATGTGATCGTGCTGGGCCCGGGATCGCTTTACTCGAGCGTAATTCCGAATCTGCTGGTCGAGGGAGTGTCGGAGGCGATCGCGAAATCCAGAGCCGTCCGGGTCTACATTGCGAATTTGATGACGCAGCCGGGGGAGACGCAAGGACTCTCGCTGGCGGACCACGTTCGCGCGATTCTTCACCACGCGCGCAGGAAGGTGATCGATTGGGTGGTCGTCAACCGGCGGCCCGTGTCCCAGGAAGTTGCACGGCGCTACCAGGTGAGCGGGGCCGAGCCCGTTCTGGTGGAAGTCGGCGAGCTGCAGCGGCTGGGCCTGCACTGCGTTTTTGACGACCTGCTCTCGGAGTACGGAGTCGTGCGACACGATTCCGACCGGCTGACTCGCCTTTTGCTCGAGGAGTTTGTGAAGCGCGCGCCTTCCCGCAAGTGAGCAGCCCGCGGTTTCTTGCGCGGCAAGCCGCGGGATTATACTGGGCAGCGCCGCTTGCAGAACGTCTCACGGGACGTGAGCCCGCCCGGCTTTGCGGCGACGACAGGCGGCGTTCTCCCAAAATGTTGCCGCCTAGGAAGAATGGTGATGCCCACCCTAATCGCGCATAACGAATTCAACGTTTACGAATCCGCCGAAGCACGCTTCGAGTCCGCCGCCAGGCGCATCGGCCTCGAGGACGGGCTGTACCGCTTCATGCGCTACCCGAACAAGGAAATCACCGTCTACATCCCGGTGACGATGGACAACGGCCGCCTGGAAGTCTTCATTGGCTACCGCGTGCAGCATTCGATCGTGCGCGGTCCGTGCAAGGGGGGAATCCGCTTCGCGCCGGACGTTACGCTGGACGAAGTGCGCGCCCTCGCGAGCTGGATGACGTGGAAGTGCGCCGTCGTCAACATCCCGTTCGGCGGCGCCAAGGGCGGCGTGATTTGCGATCCGCGCAAACTTTCGCATGGGGAAATCGAGCGCATCACGCGGCGCTACACGGCCGAACTCTCCGATTGGATCGGCCCCGAGCGCGACGTCCCCGCGCCGGACCTGGGCACGAACGAACAAACCATGGCCTGGGTGATGGACACCTATTCGATGCACTATCACCACACCGTCACCGGCGTCGTGACCGGCAAGCCGATTGACATCGGCGGCTCGCGCGGACGCCGCGAGGCCACGGGCCGCGGCGTTCTACTGGTCTGCGACAAGGCCGTGGAAAAACTTGGCTGGAAACGCGAGAGCACGCGCGTCATCGTGCAAGGGTTCGGCAACGTCGGCTCGATCGCGGCGCTCCTGATGCACCAAGCCGGATACAAGATCGTCGGCGTCGCCGACGTTGCCGGCGCGCTCTACAACGAGGCGGGCTTCGATTTGCCGAAACTCATGGACTGGGTGCACGCCCAAAGCCGCCCGCTCGCGGAATTTCCCGCGGGAGGCACGCGCCTATCCTCACAGGAAGTTCTGTTTCAGCCGTGCGAGATCGTCGTGCCCGCCGCGATCGAGAATCAGATCACCAGCGAAAACGCGCATCGCTTGCAAGCGCGCGTCCTCTGCGAGGGCGCTAACGGGCCGTGCACCGCAATGGCCGACGAAATCGTGGACAAGAAGGGCATCTTCGTCATTCCGGACATTCTGGCCAATGCGGGAGGCGTGACCGTCAGCTATTTCGAGTGGGTCCAGGATCGCCAGGGCTATTTCTGGCGCGAGCGCGAAGTCAACGAGCGTCTCAAGGACGTGATGGAGCACAGCTTCGACGAAGTCGTGCGCTACGCCGAAATCCACAGCGTCAGCAACCGCATAGCCGCTTACATCCTGGCGATCGACCGCGTCGCGTCGGTCCTGAAGCTGCGCGGCATTTATGCCTAGTGGGCGGTGCGCGCTCCGCCGCAAGTTAACACTGGATTTTTTCTCGCGCCTCGGCTAAAAAAGGACTTCGCGGCGTTCGAAGATCCCCTCGCTTCGGCCTCGCGCGCAGCGGCGGGCAGCAACCGCCCGCTGCGGATTCCGCGCTTATGGACTTAAACGTCATCTCGCCCGGCCACGCCAAGGCCGAGGAAGACCACCGCCGCGAACTCTGCGTCGCGGGGCGCTGGCTCCGCGACCGAGGCTTCGTTGTCGCGACCCAGGGCAATGTATCCGTGCGGCTCGATGCCGGCCGCATCCTCGTTTCGCCCCGCTTCCGCTCGAAGGGCACGCTCAATCCTCAAAGCATCGTCGTCGCGGATCTCGAAGGCCGCCAACTCGTGGGCGAAGGCGACACCTCCACCGAGATCGGCATGCATCTTCTCTTCTACCGCCTGCGCCCCGACGTCAACGCCGTCTGCCACGCGCATCCGCCGGTCGCGTGCAGTTTCGCCGCGTCGCAGATGCCGCTCAATAAGGCGCTGCTCGCCGAAATGGTGGTCGCGCTCGGCTCAGTTCCCGTGGCGCCGTTTGGAATGCCCGGCACGCCGGAGCTCGCCGACTCGCTCGCGCCGTTCGTGCCGCATCACGACGCGATCCTGCTCTCCAATCACGGCGCGGTCACGTGCGGCGCCGACCTTCTCAGCGCGTTCTACAACATGGAGTTGCTCGAACAGTACGCGCGGGTCGCCCTGTTTACCGAGCTTCTCGGCAAACAATCCTTGCTTTCTGCCAGCGATGTGGAAAGATTGCTCGCGGCGCGCAAGCGTTACGGCGTGAGGCTTTCGCGGGTGCCGGGGATCTTGCCCATTATCACGTCTGGGGACGGCAGCTACGAAGAACCGCCGGAGCGGGTCACCATGACGCGAGCGGAACTCGAAGCGCTGATCGAAGAAGCGTTGCGAAACGATCGCGCGCGCCGCTGAACGGTTCGCAGTGGAATCGGCATTCAGGCAGTGCCGGCATCTCCCGCCTAGCGGGGGCGTCGCCGGCCTGGAGGAAAGCGAATGGGTGAAGCACTCGGCATGATCGAGACGCGCGGCCTGGTGGCGATGATCGAAGCCTCCGACGCGATGGTGAAGGCGGCCAAGGTGACGCTCGTCGGCTGGGAAAAGATCGGCTCCGGCTACGTCACCGCAATGGTTCGCGGCGACGTGGCGGCCGTCAAAGCCGCCACCGATGCGGGCGCAGCCGCCGCGCGGCGCGTGGGCGAATTGATTGCGGTGCACGTCATACCGCGGCCGCACCAGTCGCTCGAAGACACGCTGCCCATCGGCAAGTCCGCCCTGGTCGCATCGGTCCGCTGACGCGCGGTCCGGCAGCCTCGGCGCGAGACGCCGTCATCCTGAGGGCCCTGAAGTGTCGAGGGCCGAAGAGTCCTTCGCTCCTCGTGAGTTTCTGATCGTAACGAAAGTCTCTTCGAGTGAAAGTCGCCGGTAAGGCGAGCTTTCACGGTAAAGATGTCAGGGGAGCTTTCGCGGTAAAGGTCTGCGAGCAAAAGTCGCCGGTAAGGCGAGCTTTTGCGGTAAGAATGATTCTCGCCCGCATCGTCGGCACCGTCGTTTCGACGCGGAAGGACTCGCGCCTCGAAGGCAAGAAGCTTCTCGTCGTCAAACCCATTTCCCCCGAAGGCGCCGATGAACCCGGCTATATCGTCGCGGTGGATACCGTGGACGCCGGCTACCGCGAGACCGTCCTGATCGTCACCGGCAGCTCCGCGCGCAACGCCTCCGAATGCAAGGACCGCCCCGTGGACGCCGCCGTCGTCGGCATCGTGGACACAGTCCATCTTGACGCGAAGCACGAAGGCGAACTCGCCGCCGCGCGCAGGAAGTGAGCCGGTGCTGCTCGGGCGCGTCATCGGCAACGTCGTAGCCACGGTGAAAAACGCTTCGCTCGACGGCAAGACCCTCCTCCTCGTCCAACCGCTCGATCGCCAGGGCCGCGAGAAAGGCAAGCCGCTCGTCGCAATCGATTCGGTCGGAGCGGGCGAAGGCGAAATGATTTACTGGTGCCGCGGACGCGAAGCCAGCTTCCCCTTTCTCCCCGAGATCGTCCCCACCGAGGCCACCATCGTCGCCATCGTGGACACCGTGAATATCCCGGTGCGCCCGGCGCCGCGGAGCTAAGCCATGCTGATCGGACGCGTCATCGGCGACGTGGTTGCGACGCAAAAAGCGCCCTCGCATGAAGGCCGCAAAATTCTCGTCGTCCAGCCGCTCGATCTCGATGGCAGCGATCGCGGCGATCCCGTCCTCGCGCTGGACGCCGTGGACGCCGGCATCGGCTCGCGCGTGCTGGTCGCCACAGAGGGCTTTTCCGCTATGACCGCCGTCGGCCGCCCGAATTCGCCGATCGACATGGCCGTCATCGGCATCATCGACGCCGTGGAGATCATTGACAACGCGAAGTGACGCGCGAGCGTACTCCGTATGTAGCGCCGGGCTTTAGAGTCTGTGTGATGAGTCAGGTCTTGCGTCAGGGCACGGCTTCAGCCGTGCCGTAAGTGTGGCAAAATCTATGCGGCTTTAGCCGCTGAAGGCCCAAGAGAAGGGTTCTCATACAGACTCTTCAGCCCGGCATCTAGGTTGCAGCCCGACCGCCCGCGCCGCGCAACGGACGGCACCGATCCTAGTAGCACAGTCACTCTTGACTGTGCGGGTTTGCTTTGTTTTCTGTCCCGCGCAGCACGAGGCAATCGTCTGGAGAAAACATGTCCCAACCCGCAACGCCTCTCACCAAAATCGGAATCGTCATGCTCGGCGTGGCAAGTCTTGACCGTTCGGTCGTCTTTTATCGCGATCTGCTCGGCCTCAAACTGCAAACGCAATTCCCCGGCTTTGCGTTCTTTGAAGCGGGCGGCGTCACGCTCGTCTTGAGTGAGCCGCTGTCGAAAGCCGTGGGCGCAGGCCCCGGCGCGACCGAAATCGTTTTTTCCGTCGAGGATGTCCGCGCCGCCTACGACGCGCTGCGCGCTCGCGGCCTCGCCTTCACGCAGGAGCCGCGCAACGTCTCCGGCCCGATGTGGGCCGCAAACTTCGCCGATCCCGACGGCCACCGCCTCTCGATCTTCGGTCCGGAACGGAAAACGTAAACCCCGGTTCCACGCTCTCCCCCCGGCCTCGAACTGGCAGTCTACGGCGTCGCGCGGATTGACACGCCTGCGGTGCCAATCAATAATCGCCCTGCCTGCCGCTCGCAGGCTCACGCCGGCCGATTCCCGGCCGCACACAAACATGATCGCGCAACTCCGCGGCACACTTTCCGAGAAACGGCCGAACCAGGTCATCGTGGACGTCGGCGGCGTCGGCTATCTGGTCGGCATTCCGCTTTCGACGTTCTACGCGCTCGGCGAGCTGCACCAGGAAATTTCTCTTATCATCCACACGCATGTGCGCGAAGATTCGCTCTCACTCTACGGTTTTCTCACCGCGCGCGAGAAGCATCTGTTCGAGTCGCTCATCTCCGCGTCCGGCGTTGGGCCGACGCTTGCAATCAAAATTCTCTCCGGCATGAGCGTGGACGATTTGGTTCCGGCGATTCGCCAGGGAGATCTGCTTCGTCTGACGCGCATTCCGGGAGTGGGCAAAAAGACCGCCGAGCGCATCGTCGTCGAGCTGCGCGACAAACTCGCTGCGATGGAACCCGCTGAGGCCGAGCCCGCGCCGACTCGCACGGGCGTTGCGGGCGACGTGATTTCGGCATTGTCAAATCTGGGCTACGATCGCCGCGCCGCCGAGGCTGCGGTCGAGAATGTTTCCCACGGGGCCGCTGGCGCGGCGGCAGGGAAGACCTTTGAATCGCTTCTTCGCGCGGCGCTGCAGCAATTGAGCGCTCCCGCTCACAAGGGCGCGCGGGCCCCGAGTGGCGAAGCATGAAGACGTGAACGCTGTTGTAGGGGCGGAGCTTGCCTCCGCCCGCTTTTTGAACGCATTCGCAAGGGCATGACGCGATGAAAGACGGCCACGACAGAATCGTTTCCGGCAAGGCGTTCGACGAGGACGCGCGGATCGAAGCGAGCGTCCGCCCGCAGAAGCTCGCCGATTTTATCGGCCAATCGCGCCTGAAGGAAAATCTCGCGATTGCGATCGAAGCGGCGCGCTCGCGCGGAGAAGCGCTCGATCACGTCCTGCTCTACGGGCCGCCGGGCCTGGGCAAGACGACGCTCGCGCAAATCCTTGCCAACGAGCTGGGCGTCAGCATCAAGACCAGCTCCGGGCCGCTGCTCGAACGGAAGGGCGACCTCACGGCGATTCTCACTTCGATCGAGCTGCGCGAAGTTTTCTTCCTTGATGAAATTCATCGCCTCTTGCCCGCCGTTGAGGAAATCCTCTATCCGGCGATGGAGGATTACCGCATTGACCTGATCGTCGGCCAGGGCGCGGGCGCGCGGATTCATCCGTTTCAGTTGAATCGCTTCACGCTGATCGGCGCGACCACGCGCGCGGGCCTGGTGACCGCGCCGCTGCGTTCGCGGTTCGGCATCGTGCACCGGCTGGATTTTTACACGCCGGAGGATTTGGTGGAGATCGTGCGCCGCTCGGCGAGAATTCTCGGCATCTCGATGGACGATGCGGGCGCGGAAGAGATCGCGCGCCGCAGCCGCGGAACTCCGCGCGTCGGGAATCGGCTGCTGCGCCGCGCGCGCGATTTCGCCCAGGTTCGCGCCGACGGCCGCATCACGGCCGATTCAGCCCGCGAGGCACTGCGCATGCTCGGCGTGGACGAACACGGCCTCGACGAAGTGGATCGCAGCCTGATGCTGACGATTATCGAAAAATATTCCGGCGGGCCGGTTGGGCTGAACACGATCGCCGCCTCGCTCAGCGAGGAAGAAGACGCCATCGAGGAAATTTACGAGCCGTACCTGATGAAGCTCGGCCTGCTCGACCGCACCCAGCGCGGGCGCGTCGCCACCGCTCTTGCGTATAAGCATTTCGGCCTCGAGGCGCCGCGAAGCCAGTCGCATCTTTTCTGAAGATTTTCCAATGCCGTTCACGGAGAGCGTTCTCGGCGAGCCGTCCGATGTGACCGTTTATCTCGCGTTCGGCTCGAATCTCGGCGATCGCGCCGCGCAAATCGAGCAGGCGATTCGCGCGCTCGCCGCGGCCGGCGTTCGCGTTGTGCGCCGCTCGTCGCTCTACGAGACTGAGCCTGTCGAAGTTTCGCCCGCGCCTCTCTCCGCTGCGGAACGCGCGGAACAACCGTGGTTCCTGAACGCCGTCGCCGAAGCGGAGACTTCGCTCACGCCGCACTCGCTGCTCGATGCGCTGCTCGCCGTCGAACGCTCGATGGGCCGCGTGCGCACCGTTCCGGGCGCGGCGCGCACGATCGACCTGGACATTTTGTTCTACGGCGCGCTGGTGCTGCGCGAGCCAGGACTCGAAATCCCGCACCCGCGCATAGCCGCGCGCCGCTTCGTGCTGATGCCGCTGGCCGAGATCGCTCCCGGCCTGCGGCATCCCGTGCTCGGCCGGACCGTCGCGGAATTGCTGGCCGCGACGCCGGACCGCAGCCAAGTTCAGCTCGTGCGCTGAGACTTCGGGACAAGCCTCGGGCGGGGCCGGCGCGCTGCAGCGCTAGTGGCGTTGTCGCGGGGTGGCGCCGTATCACGGAAGGTATCAACCACAATTGACAACACCAGGCAGGCCATGTAGTGTGACAATCGTCTTTCCCCGCAGGCGATTGCCATGAGGCGATATTTACTGCCGGCCCTCCTGCTTGTCTCAGTCGCCGCGCCGATGCCGGCGCAAACGGAATTAGCGAAGCTGAACATTCGCGCCGTTCTCGTGGACAAAGACTTGAACCAGAAACCCGTTCCTTTCCTCTCCATCGGTTTGGAACCAGCGGACAGCTCTACGACCGGATCCCTCGGAATCAAAACCGGCTTGGACGGAACCGCAGAAGCAGATTTGCCGCCCGGCAAGTACTCGCTGAAGACGGATGCTCCGATTGAGTTTCAGGGCATGCGGTATTCGTGGACGATGCAGATCGTCGTGGTTGCCCCGCAAACCTCCATCACCTTGAGCAACGACAACGCGACCGTGACAGAGGTTGAGAGGCAACCGCCGGCCCCGGCGCCAGCTTCGGGCCGCGTGGTGGACGATTTGACCACGTTTTACCGGCGCTATCAGAACAGCGTCGTGACCGTGTGGAGCGAATTCGGGCATGGCACGGGATTTCTCGTCGACAAGTCCGGAATATTTCTGACCAATCAGCACGTCGTCGGACCCTCCAACTACATTGCAATTCAATTCGACGAAAAACGGAAGCTGCCGGCGACGTTGCTTGCTTTCGACGCGGAGAAGGACATCGCTGTGCTCTGGGCCGACCTTTCACTCATCCCCGAGGCCGTGGTCGCTCCGCTTCCACCGCTGCAAAGCTCGGAACCTCCCGTTGTGGAAGGCGAGCGGGTGTTTACGATCGGCAGCCCTCTCCATCAGATGAAGATCATCACGACGGGCATAGCGAGCCGAGTCGAGCCGCACGCAATCATTTCAGATATCAACATCAACCCCGGAAATTCGGGCGGACCGCTCTTCAATTCTCAGGGCGTCGTCGTCGGCTTAACCACCTTCAAGGAGGCGGATACTACGGGGCCGGGGGTCTCGGGTATCGTGCGGATCGAAGAAGCGAGGCTGCTGGTCGAACGAGCGAAGGCGAAGATGCAGGATGTGAAACCTCCGCAAGCGACGCTCCTGCCCGTGGAACCGGTGGGGATGTATCCCATCGATGCGCTGAAAGCTTCTACGAGAGTGGAGAAATTCGACTATCGTCCCTACGCTTTCACCGAGGGAAATTTCGACGTCGCGGTGATCACTCCCGTTTTGGAGTATCAGTTGGTGCAGGGAGCGTCGGTGAGAGCCGAGAAGGCAAAGGAAAGACGCAACGGAAATAGCAATGAAGCGGTGCAAGACACGTTTCGCCCATTGGATGATCTGAAGAATTGGAGTGAATATGTGGGCGAATATAGTCCGGTCATCATGATCAAGGCCGATCCTGAACTGAAGGAAACTTTCATGTCCGCACTTGGGCGCGGACTGGAAGCCGGCAGCGTAGGCTACACGCAAGCAGCAAGATTGAGATTCAAGACGGATTTCTACCGGATGCGATTGCTGTGCGGTTCACGCGAGGTGCAGCCCATCCAACCGGGAAAGATCGCGACCGTGCTCGACGTGCACAACGCCTTCGTGAATGTCACGGATGCCACCTACTCGGGCTTCTATCTGTATCCATATGACTCGATTTCAACGTCCTGCGGGAAGGTGACGCTCGAACTTTTTTCAGAGAAGAATCCCGGCGAGCCCGCCGTCCACGTCCTTGACGATAGGACCGTCACGCGCGTGGAAGAGGACTTTAAGCCTTACCGGTTGGGGCAGATTCAGCTCGCGCCTCCCGGCACCGACCCGCAATAGACCCGCGGTTCGGCGTAACACGGATAAGTTCACAAACAATTCCAGGAAAAGCCGGATTCATTTTCGTTTCGAGCGGGCCGCATTCGGAATGCGGCCCGCTCGGCAGGTTCAGCTCGTGCGGTGAATCTTGAGCCAGTGCAGTTTCATTTGCACAGGCTGCAAGGATTCGAGCGAGATCTCGACGTACTCGCCCTGCGTCACTTCGGTCCAGCGATAGACGCCGGGCTCGCTTTCGGTGGTTTCACGGCCGTCGAGATGCTGCAGGAATTCACGCGCGTCATCGAGCGACGCGTGCTCGCGCGATTGCGGACGAGAAAGCGCTTCGACGACGTAGCTGCGCAAGAGCTTCGGCCAGTAGCGCTCAAACAGCGCGGGCGATGCGAAAACGTCGCTCCAGGCAACTTCGCCGCCGTAAGCGACCACTACGCCGACGACGCTGCCGTCTTTGATTTCCGAAGTCGCGCGGACAAATCTCCGCTGGACTTCTTCCGCGAAGCTCGAAACCGGCACGCCGGAAGCCGGAGAATCGTAGATTTTCGCGTAGGACTCGGTCGGAGCATTCGTGGAGATCTCATTCTCGATTCTTCCTGCCGAGAACGGAGGAGCTGCTGCCGGCGTTCCGCCTCCCGAGCCGGCCGCGGTCGAGCCGTTGCGCACCGCTTCCCAGACGCGACCTTGCTCCTGGTCCACCGCAGCGCGCTCGCGCACCGAAGGATGCACGATGATGGTGCTGGCAGTGAATTGGTCGCTATCCGACCAGCGGCCGTGCTCGACGCAGAAGACGTCCAGCGGAAGAGGGTTCGCGCCGACGGGAACGATGCGGTCCTTGCCGATGATGCGGTCCTGCTTGCCGCCGCTCAAAAGTTCGCCCGCGAGAAGCAGAAGCGGCCGCTTGCCGTGGTAAACCAGCACGAGCTGATTGACTTGCGCTCCTTCGTCATATTCTTCCGGAACGGGATGACGATCGCGTGACCGCCGCATTCCGTTGTAACCACTTTCGGTTACGGTGGCGTCGCCGGAAGCGAGCGCCTCGTCCAGCGTCTCGAATGCACGCGTGTCGGCGGTTTGACTGCTCACGACGGGGAAAATGGTAAGGTTCTCGTATGTCACCGGTTCGGCCAGCCGCCAGCCGGTCGCCACTCCTGCCGCGACGTTAAGCGTGGTGCGCGGAATCAGCCCCAAGATTGCAGTAGCCAGTGCCGCGGTTGCCAGAATCCCGAATCCCCATAGAATCCTCCGTTGCATAAATCCTCCTCGGCTCGTGATGTCCCGCCGCCAGAATTCACACCCGTGGTTTGAACGGAGAGCCCAGGATTTCTTGCAGTGTGGCAGACAGAGCGTTGAGGGGAGGGTTGCAATTACCAGGGAACAGGCTAGGGCGAACTCGCGGCGGGAGTGGGAAGCGCGGGTGCGCTATCCGAGTCCAAATTCTCCCAATTGCTTCTTTTTCTTTCGGACTTGCTCTTGTTCCTGCTCCTGGCGCTCGTACTCGGCGATCTCCTCTTCGGTCATCTCGTAGTCCGTGCGGGAGGCGAACATGTTGGTTGAGCGCCCCCCGGAATGGGCCCCCATTCGTTCGCGCTCGGCTCGGCGTCCATCGCGCAAGCCCGCGCCACCGTGAAGCTGCTTTACGCGGCGAATCGGGTCCGTAATCGCCGATGTTTCCATCAGCAGGTCGCTGACTTTCTCGAGAAAATCGTGCAAGTGGAACGGTTTCAGGGCGTAAGGCAGGCGCTCGCGCTCAAGCACGGGTTGGGCGGTGGGTCCGGCAAGTTCCGGAACCAGGAAAAGCACACGAGCGCGTTTGCTATCGCCTTCGACAGGCGGCGCTTGCGCCAGTTCCTTCAGGGTGTCGTAAAGCGGTCCATCCAGGCCGGACATGGCAACGTTGATGATCACGAGCGACCACTCGCCGGTTGCGAGCTCAGGCAGCGCCTCGCTCGCAACAGAGGTGATTCCAAGGCGCCAGCCCTCTGAACCCAGAAGTTCCCTAAGGGCGGCTTGGCTATCCCGATCGTCGTCAACGATGAGAATGCCGACCTTTGGAGTCCCAAGAGCCATTTGAGATCCAGTATAGCGCGCCGAATCTCGGGTGTTGCGACCGCAGGCCGGCGCCGCACCAATGGGTCAACACGGCTGGCGGGGGCGATCAGGCCAAGGTGCGTATGGCGAACAAAAGACGAATATAGTGGTTGACAAGGCGAACAAATAGCGAATAATTGGAACAGCGGCGAGGCAGGAGATGGCCACTGCTCCCACGGTTCGACCAATGCGCCGGGGCCTTCGGGCTTCGCGCCGGGGTGCGAACCTCCCCACTCCTACCTTATTGCCCAGCGTCCCGCTCCAGCGGGACAACGAGAGCCAGGCCGCCCGCAGTTCCAGCGGGTGCACAGAGTCGCCGGCCCATCTGGTCGGCATTGCCCGCCTCGCCGCATCCTCCCCTTTGGCCGGCGCCAAACGAGGGGCCGAATACTTCCTGTTGCCGGTTCGCTCGATCTTGAACCGGTGCGATTCCAAAGAAGTGCCGTTCGCCTGGACGGTGAACCCGTATCGGGGGTGCGAATTCGGGTGTCACTATTGCTATGCGCGCTACACGCACGAATTCATGGAATTGGACGGGGCGGATTTCGAGCGGAAGATTTTCGTGAAGGAAAACGCCGGACCGCTCGCGGGTAGGGACCTCTCGAAGGAGGCGGTGTTCGGAGAACACATCGCCATCGGGACGGCGACGGACCCGTATCAGCCCGCAGAGCGGGAATTCAAGACGACGCGCTCGATTCTGGAGCAGATGGCGCTGCGCAAGGGACTCAGCGTTTCCATCACGACGGAATCGGACCGGGTGTTGGATGACTTGGATTTGCTGCGACGGATCGCGGAGCAATCCACGCTGTTCGTCAACTTGAGCCTGACGACTCTGCGGACGCGATTGGCGCGCGCGCTCGAACCGCGAGCCCCGCGGCCGGATCTGCGCATCGCCGCCGTGCGAAAACTGCGAGATGCGGGCGTGATGGCGGGCGTGCTTGCGGTGCCGGTGCTGCCGGGCCTGACCGATAGCGACGCGGAGCTGGATGCGCTGGCGCGTGCATCGCGCGATGCCGGCGCGCAGTGGTTCGGAGTGCGAGCGCTTTTCCTGATGTCGTCGTCCTTGAAGCAGTTCCTGCCATTCCTGGGGAAGAGGTTTCCGCGGCTGGTGCAGCAGTACCGCGAGTGGTACGGCAATGGGGGATATGCTCCGGAGGCGTACCGGCACGAACTGGCCGAACGCGTACAGCGTTTGCGGCGCAAATATGGTTTGAACGCGATGCCGGTGGCCAAAGATTACGAACTGCCGGGGAAGCAGCTCTGCCTGGCCTTGGGCCCCGCGTCTGGATAGAGCTCGAGAACGGTCGTGCGGCGTTGCGTGCGCGGCAGTTTCAGGGAGTGATGATGCGTGGGGCCTCGGGTGCGCTCTGCGTCTGGGGGAATTGCGCGCGAAGAAAGTCGAGGAAGCCGCGCGTGCGCGGTCTGCCGTTCGACCGGCTTCGTCCGATCCGAAGAAGGAAAACGAGGAGAGGAAAGATTTCTGTGTCGCGGGCGTGCGGTGCCCCGGCCTCGCTTGCGCCTTTTTCCTTCCACTCTTGCAGGTACTTGGCCAGAAACGAATAAAGCCCGTGGGCAACCGCACCGGGTGGCGGATTTTCGTAGTAGAGGCCGGCGCCAAGCGTGCGATAGGTTTCCGCAAGCGCCGATAGAGCCTCGAAGAGATCGGAATCCATCAAGGCGCGTTCTTCCGCGGCGCGGCCGAGGATCGCGAGAGATAGTCCTGTAACGAGAGCGCGCTGCTCGTGAATCAAGTCGGGAGAGACGGAAACATCCGGGAACGGAATTTCCGATTCCGCGAGCGGCTTGCGGCGTCCCTCTTCCCAGCGATGAGCGGCGATGAGGTGCGAACAATCGGACGGACAATCGATCGTGTTTTCCCGTTCCTGGGCGCAGCAAACGGCACAGATCGATTCCCCCTTCGCGGGGCAAAAGCGCTCCGCGCGGCGTTTCCGGCAGATGGGGCAGACAGGGGGTTCCCGCACGCAATCACTCCTCACGGTCCGCGGACCAAAAAGAGAACAGGTAGAGTACGGCAGGAAGCGGGCGGATGCAAAGCCCCGTCCGGAAAGGGCATCTGACGCGGGACTCGCGCAGGTGAATCCTGTGCGAGTCCCCGCAGCAGTTCCGCGGTTCTAATTCATTTTGAGGAGGCGTTCTTCGGCGAATGCTTCTCGAGCAGGGAAACCAACCTTTGACCCGAAGGCGTAACGGAAACTTTTCCTTCGAGCACGATTTCTTCCGCGGTGACAGCCTTGCCATAAATAATTTGGTTGGCATCGTCGTCAGGCCGGACGGTGGAGCCTTCGAGCGCGAGGCCAGCAAAGAGGCCGCGCGCGCGAGAGTAAGACAAGATTTCCGCGCGCAAGGAAGGGTCGGTATCGGCCTCGGTGTCGCGGCCGACAGGGCCGGCGGCCGCGGAGGCATCGGCTCCTAATTTCACTTTGTTGTGAAGAATTGCTTTCGCGCCGCGATCATTCATGATGAGCAACACCAAATCGGTGGCCTGGCCGCCAATCTGCGCGCCAAAGCTGCCACCTTCGAGGCGCATCATGGAAGGAGCGCCCCAAGGACCGTTGAAGTGCTCACCCGAGCGGCAGAGCATCGCGCCGCGGCCGAAGGTTCCGCCGACGAGGACGGCGCCCTTGATGACGGAGGGAAAGACGGCGACGCATTCCGCCTTGTTGAGCAGGTTTTGAGGGATGTTGTCGGGAACATCCAAGATTTCCTGCATCACGTCAGCGCAATTCTCCAGACGGCCATTGTCTCCATCGGGAGGGAAAGGGCGAGCGTAACTTGCGAGCGGGAGAGTCGTCATCACAAACGAGCAGAGAAGGGAAAACAACTTCTTCATGAAAATCCTCCTGGGGGCTGGAACGGGAACATAATAGGTCTTCCTCAATTTCGATGCAATGCAGCAGAGCCGTGCTGCCCGTGTGCGCGTGAACGAATTAGTTGGCAGTGGCGGGAGGTGGGGGGAGGAGGCGGGGGATGGCGGTAAAAGATAGAGGGGAACGGGGATAGGAGTGTTTTTCCGCGCGCGTCGCGCGCCGCGCGCGGACACGCTATTTGTCAGTGAATTGACCGAGTGCCGCTGGATCGCGCCGCTAAGTCCTTTGTTTTCGTCGCGCGCGTCGATTCTGCGGGACGATCCAGCGGCATATTTCGCGGCGCGCGCGGAACTGTATGATTCTATTAGCTTAATCCAGCGGCACTTCGCAAAAAGTGCCAAAATCCAGCGGCATTCCAGCGGCACTACCAAAAGGCGAAAACGCTCAGTTTTTCGTCACGCCGCGGGCGCGTCGGAATCGAGAGAGGCGAGGAGCTCGTGGGAGCGGGCGTGGCCGGCGGCTTCCTCGGCGATTTGCTGGACCGCGCGGGCGATATCCTTCTGAAACTGCTCGGCCGTTTGATCGTGCTTCGGGTTGAGCGAGACGGGTTTCTTCAGGCTCACCTTGTCGCACTTAGCCTCAAGCCACACGACGGGCAGCGGATGCAGGCTCGTTGAAATCGTGACGGTGACTTCCTTCGCGCCGACCGTGATGGTTTCTGTCTTCATGAGATCGCCTCGATCCACACGTCATAGATATCCAGTTCCTGACTCCCGCCGGTCGCCCATGTCCCGATCGACAATCCGCATGACACGAAAATCGCGCCGAGGTTCAACCCCAGTGGCAGCGCCACGCTGTAGGTCTGAATGCCGATAGGCTGATTGGGAGAGTTGTATTCGGGGATCGTCAGCAGCACGGCCTCGAGCGCTGCCGTGGGACTGCCTGGGACGCCCGAAGACGCGGTGATCGCCTGAAGGCTCAGACCGCTGTGGGGATTGATTGAATTCGTCGGCACCGCAGCGCGTACGTAGAGGGTCGCGGAAGAATAGCGCGCGGACAGCCCGGCGGCCCCGCTCACGATCAAAGTAGCCCCGTTGTTGGCGCCGTTGCCCGCGACCGTGATCGCGCAGTAGGTCGTCGGGTTGCCGTCGATTGCATTCCCTGGATTTGCGACTGCCCCGTTGCCAAAATTGGCCGAGCTCGGCACGCTCGCGTTCATGCCGACGGTGAAGACCAATCCCGTTTGCGCGCCGGCGCCTCCGTCACCATTGCCCGATGTCGGCGTGCCTCCAGCAACAGGCGTGAGTATGGAGCCGACGAAGAAGCGGCCTGCACCCTGGAGGGCCGCGATTTTGCTGGTTGAGGCCTGGTAGACGACGGCGCCGCCGGCGAAGCCGGGATCGTCGAAGAAGACGTAGTAGAGCGTGTTGTACGCGAGGCTGATGATCGAGCCGGAGCCCTCGGCGATGTCGGGGACGCCGGGAACGCGCATGTTGAAGGCGGCGATATCGATCGTGGCGCTCGAACCCGCGTCGACGGCGGTCAGCGGATTCGAAGTCGGGGCGTAGGTCGCGTGCGCGGGCATCAGCAGGCCAAGCTGCGCGCCCGTCGGCGTGAAGGGATACGCTGTCACGTTGGCGATGTTTTCTTCCATCAGGCCGCTGGTGTTGATGCTGGTGAATTTGAAATAGAGGGTCTTGCCGATCAGCGTCGGATCGTAGAGCCAGCCGAAGATCGTCTGGTCGAGGAAGAGGAAATTCGAGCCGATGGGGTGCGAGCCGATGGGAGTGTTGAAGCAGCCGCGGCGCAGGAGCGTGCCGAGATTGTATTTGCAAGCGGCCGTGAGGCTCGCGGTTTCGTAGCCGACCAACTCGAATGGCGCCGAGCCGCCATCGTCCACGTAGCAGAGTGATGCGAAGGCGTTTGCGTCCGCAGCGGAAAACGAGGAGAGCGCACCTTCGCTTTCGGTGAGGTCCACGGCGAGCGTGTCCGTCGTGTCCGGATCGGAGCTGGAAGGCAACGCGGCCGTGAGAGTTCCCATCGTCGCCTTCGCCGCCCACGTCCCGATCGGCTGGTAGCTGCTGCCGCCGTCGACGGAGACATGCACGCGGGAGCCGCCCCAGTTCGCACCGCCCGAGAGACCGAAATAGAGCGCGTGGCCCGCCTGATTGTTCTGCCGCGAGAGCGCTTCAAAGATGACGGGTGGATTGACCGAGCCGGGCGAGACGTTCACGTTCGGAAGACTTGAAGAGCCTGCCTGCTTGGGATAGAGCGTCGGGCCGTTGCAGCCCCAAGGGAAATCCTCGCACTCCATTTCGAGGTCGCCGTTCGGCTGCTCGGTGACGGAGAGGATGCGCACGGGAATCTGCGTGGTGCCCGTCGCCGGATCGGGGACGGTGATGACATCCATCGGGTCGGGCAAAATATATTGGTTCGCGGCCACGATGGTGAACTTCCGCAGGATGTAGACGGACCGCGAGAGGATCGTCTGCGCCGCGGCGATCGCGGGGCCCGACGACGCGAAGAGCTTCGCATAATCGCGCGAGTCCGGCCGGTATTTGTAGGTCTGAATGGCGTCGAGGTCCTGCGCCTGGATGAGCGAGGTGTTGTAGCTGTTGGCGCGATCGGAGAACGTGACCTGGATGGCGTTATAGGCGTCCTGGATGCTCTTGATGGTGCACTGCACGGCCGGCAACGAACCTTTGCGGATCAGATCGTCCATCGTGAGGTCGTACTGCGGCTGCGTGGCCGGCGAGAAGGTGAAGCCGTTGCCGACGAGGGTCGTGTCACCGTAAGGAACGACCTTGAGGAGCCAATCGGATTCGACGAGCTCGGAGTTCGTCGCTTCGAGCAGATCCTTCACGCGGTCCGCCAGCGTCCCTTGATCGTCGTAGACCGGCGAGACATAAAGGCCGTTCGCGCCGCAGTAATTGTTGTAGGCGGTGAGGGCGGCGAGCTCGCCGGAGAGGATGCCCGCGCCGTCGATCGAATCGCTGAACATGAAGGCAAGCACGTCGCCCGGCAAGACGTCGCCCTGGCCGTTGCCGTGTCCCGCGGCCACGTTGCCGATGATTTCGTAGCTGAAGTTCGGCAGCACGCCCGCCATGCCGAGATCGAGCAGCGGCGTCGCCGCGTACGCGATGAGCGAATAGCCGAGCGCCTGCGAAGGATGCTTGCTGGTGAGGTAGCCCCACGGCGATTGTCCCTGCGCGCCGTTGAAGAGGGTGAAGCCGATGCTCGTGATCGGGTCCTCGGAGAAGCCGCCGGCGGTGATGGGCGGGGCGTAAGTGTAATTGATCGTGATGTTCTTGCCAGCGTCCGCTCCGGAGAAAGTGTAGACGCCGCCGCTCTGGCTATATTGGCCGGCGCCGGGCGAGCCGCCAACTTCCGTCATCGGCGTTTCAGTCGTGCCGGTGATCGTGACGGGCCCGGGCGAGCCGTAGTCGTTCGCGCCCACCGAATAGGAATCCGCGCGCTGGCAGCCGAGATCCTGCAGGAAAGTGTTGACCTGCGTGACGGTGTAAGAGCCGCCGCCGGAGGGCACTGTGTAACTCTCTTCGGTGTCATTGATCGGCAGCAGCCCCTGCGTCGACCAGATCGAGCCGAGGTTCGCGATGGGACCGCGGCAGAGCGCGATCGCGACGGCCGCGCCGTAGTCGTATTGCCCAGAACCTTTCTTGCCGCTGCCGCTGCTGCTGCCGCCCTTCTTGCTGTTCGTGACGCTCTTGGCGATGAAATCGCCATACCAGAGCAGGTTGCCGGAGAGGCGATTGCGGCCGAAGACGATCGGGACGGGCTGGCCCCACACGCTCGTTTGCAGGCGGATGCCGCCGAGCACATCGTTCACGGGTTTGAGTGCGCCGAAAAGCATGTCGCTACCAGAACGTGAAGAATCGCGGCGGGAGATCCCGCGCGTGCCGCCGCGCATTCGGGTCGCGCGAGGGATCGAGGTATCCGCAACCCAGCCGCGGCGCCGCGCAGATCACCAGCGTCGGCCACGCGATCACGATGGCCGCATGCCAATAGATTTGCGCGTGCTTGAAAACGGCGATGTCGCCGGGCAGCGGAGGCCCGTCGAATCTGCGCGCGACCTTTGCCAGCTCCTCGAGATAGAGTTCGCGCTTCTCGTGGAGGCCGAGCTGCCGGGTGTACTTCGGCGGGACGTAGCTCGCGGGGATCAACCCGGCTTCCTTGTAGACTGCCTCGATGAACCGCGCGCAATCCACGCCGGCGCCCTTCACGCAGGCGCCATCCACGAACGGCGTCGCGAGCCACGCCTGTGCGATCGCGAGGACCTCCTCTCGGCTGGCCCTCTCGGCGCTCATACGCTCGACTCCGGCACCGGAATGAACGGCGCGCCGCCGAAATTGATGAGATTACTGAAGGTGTTCTGGCAGGTGCTCATCGTGTGGTCGCACCCGGGCGCGACGGTGAAAGCGTCGCCGCTCGATGGCGCGTTCGGCAGCGGAATGAAGAGCAGGATCTGGCCGCTCGCGTTCAGGTAGCTCCGAATGGTGCGCTTCACCCCGGCGTTCGCTCCGCTGGTGAAAACGATCGTCCCTTCGCTGTAATAATTATCCGGATCGGTGAGCGAAGTGTTGAGCAGCAGCGCGATACTCCCGCTCGAAACCGTCCCCGTCTTCTGGAAGCTGCTCTGATTGACGGTGCAGCCGGGCCCGTACAGCGGCCAGCGGCATGCCGGCTGAAACGTGTTATAGGGCCACTGGATCGAGAGCAGCTCCTTGCGGCTCTTAATGTTCAGTTCGGCGTGCACCCCGTCCACGGCCGTGACGTCCGAAACGTTGCCCTGGAAAATTTTGATTGTGCCCGGCGCGCCAACAGGCACGACTTTCTGCGACGCCGCGATCGAGCCCTGCGCCCAATACGCGCGCTGAACCTGCACGAGCGCGTTCGCCCATTGCTGATTCGCGATGGATTCCAGGACGACGGCGCTGCCGACGAGGTCCGTCAGCAGCGACCACAGTTCGAGCTTCAACTGCTCGACCTGCACGCCGACGCGCCAGCTGAATTCCGAAACGCGCGGCAGGGGGCCCCGCGAGGAATAAATCACGCTCGACGCGTCGGAGACGTCCTTGTCGAAGTCCGTGATGTTCAGGATCGAGCCGTTCGCCAGGGTGAAAGTGAAGAGGTTCGCCTTCATCAGCGGGTTCGCCGGGCCCGCGGAGTTCAGGAGGGCGATCATCGCGCTGTTGGCCGTCTTCACAGCTTCACCTGCACCAACTTCACCTGTTTCCGCCGCCAGAGCTGGTACATGAACTGCTCGAAGTCCGCCGAGTCGTCGTCGAAGCGGGCGTTCCAGCAGTACGTCAGGTCGGCGGTGATGATGACGCCGCTGCCGGGGGCCGTGCCGAAGCTCAGCACGCCAGCGCTGCTCACGGAGAAGCCCGAAGATTGCAGCGTGCCGTTGAGATAAATGTTCCACGTCTGCGGCGCCTGCACGGGCTCGGTGAATCCGCCGCGCGTGCGGACGAGTTGGAATTGCGTCGTCGTGCCGTCGCCGATCGCGATCTGCTGCGCGGAGACAAAATTGTCGTTGGGGTCGTTGAAGAGGAACATCCCGAAGCGGCCTTGCTGCGAATTGTAAAAGCCTTCGATGAGCTGAAGATCCGTGTAGCCGCTGACGTTTTGCGCGCCGGGCTGAAGGCTCAGCGAGACGTCAGCGAACCAGCCGGATTGCGAGCCGCCCGTCGCGTCGCCACGGCCGATATAGACATCCGCTCCGATTGTGCCCGCAGGTGCCATACCCGAAATTGAAATCGGAGCCCAGGCTGTGCTCACCGTGCCAGAGGCGGCGGCGCCCCCGGTGACGCCCGAAGAGTTCCACCAGCGAACCCAGATTTGAGGCACAAAAATCCCATCCGATTTCGTCCAGGCGGAAACGAAAACCGGCTGACCGGGCGAAACCGAAAGCTGGCTCGCGGGATGGGCGCCAGCCTGCGATACGCTCCCCGTCACCTTCGCCGAGTATCCGCCGCCCGCGAACGGAGAAGCAGTGTCCTGCGCGATCGCCGCACCGCTTTGAGTGGCCCAGCCGGCGACTCCGCTCAGGAAATTGCCGTTGATCGGGAACGACGCGTAGGGATTGTAGGGATCGGCCGGATTGTCCTTCAGATAGTTGTACGTCAGCAGCCAGTGATTGATCGGGAACGTGTAGTATGAGAGGCGCAGCTCTTTGCCCGACGACACTTTCTGGATGAGCGTGTCCCATTCGAGCGTGCGCGTCACCGGCCAGCCGAGGCCGCGCACCGTCGGATAAAGCGCCAGGGTCATCGCGGCCTCCAGCCATCGCGGAACATCCCCTTCGCCATCTTCATGGCCGCGCCCGAGTTACGCTGGAAAAAATCCTGGAAGCTGCGGGCATCGAGCGCGTTGATGTGCATGTGCATGTCGCCGCTGCCCGCGCCCGCGCCCGCGAGCGTTGGCGCTGCGGCTTGCTGCTGTACGAACGTCGAGATCCGCTCCGGCAGAACCATTTCACCCGCGTGCAGATAGGCCGGTGCGTCGTAGGGCATGATGCCGCCCTTCTGGAATGCGAGCAGGAGCGCGAACGCCCCCGCCGCAGCCACTGCGCCGAGCTCCGGGCCGACATAAGGAATCGAGGCCAGCGCGTTGTAAGCCTTCACTGCGCCGGCTTTCGCGTAGGCGAGTTGCTCCTGGAAGGCACTCGCTTTCGAAATAGTCGCGCTCTCTGCGGCGGCGGCGCCGTGCGCTGCCACCGTGGCCTGTTCCGTGGCGATCGTGGTCGCCTTGCGGATCAGCAATTGCTCGACGGTCTTCTCCGTGATCTTGAGCAGGTTCATGATCGCTTCCTGCGCGAGCCCGCTCCACATCTGGTACATGGACTGCTGGAAGGTCTTGTGCCCGGTGACCCACTGATTCAGCGAAGAATTGATGCGGCTGTCGATCTGCCCGAATGACGTGTTGATCTTGTTGCCGAGCTGCACCGGCCAATTGTCCTGGCCGAGCTCGTCCATTTTCGCCTTCAGCGCAGTCAACTTGGCGATGAGCGCGTCGATCTGCGACTGCAGCCTGGCGACGCCGCTCGCTTTTTCGTCGTCGCTCATCGCGCTTTGCTGGATGGCCGCTTGTTCGGCTTCGAGGCTCGCCACGACCGGATCGATCGCGGCCTTCTCCGCGGCGTATTGCTCCGTGACGACCGCGAGCTGCGCCTTCTGTTTGTCCGGCTCCGTCATCCACTGCGCGCCGGAGATTCCCTTGCTCTGCGCGGATTCTCTCGCTTCCGCCGCGGCAATCGCGGCGTTCACCATCGCGACCTGGTGGCGAACTTCGGCCTCCTCCGTCTCGGACTGGAACTTCGCGCCCTCCTCCGCGAGTTGCCCCGCCAGCCGGCCAATCTCTTCCGCATCTTTCTTGGCGTTCGCCAGCTCTCCGGCCATCAAGCCGGCCGTGCCTTCGTCGAATTTTCGCAGGCCTGCCTCGAAGTGCTCGAAGGCCTCGAAGGACTTCTGATAGCCTTCGACCACCTGTCTCTGAGCGAGCGCAATTTCCTTGAGGTAAAATTCCTCCTGGACGGCCGCTCTCGCCGCTTCCTGCGCGGCCGCCGCGTTGCCGCCTTCTTTCGCCGCTTTGATTCCGGCTTCTTCGGCGGCGATGTCTTCCTGGAGCTTTTCTTCTGTTTTGAGCGCGTCAATCTCGACGCGCGTTCTCTGCGCCGCTGTCGTCAGGCCTGCTTCGTCCGCGGACGCCTTCTCGCGCGCGATGCCCAGCGCCTGCCGATGGAGCGCGACGTCCTGATTCATTATCTCTATTTCTTCCGCGCGCGCGGCCTGGGTCATGTGCAGCGCCGCATCGGCAACGTCAGACTCCGCGTGTGCCACACCTTCGTAGGCTTTCACCAGCTCGCCGATCGGCTCGATATAGTTCCAGGTCGAGCTTGTGTTGGCCTTTACTGCCGCATCGAAATCCTGCAGATAGGACGTCGCTCCCGTGCTGCCGAGCGCTTCGAGCGTGTCTCGGAGATTGTCCTCCGCTTCGGTGAGGCTCTGCGCGTGCTCCAGGGCGGCCGTCGAGAACTTCACATCCTCTTTTTCGGCCTTCTGCACTTCCTCGCTGTAGCCCATCACGCTGTCGGAGAGCTTGCCGAACGCCTCGTACGCCTGTTCGAGGATCGCGCCGACGGCGATCGCGGCGAAGGGAAGAAATGCAGCTTGCAGCAGCGGCCCGACGATTTTCGATTCCGCGGCGACGTGTTCGAGGCCGAGCGCCATCGAGCGCGTCGAGCCTTCGAGCGCGCCGATCTCCAGGCGTGCCGCGCCCATCGCGCTCCGCGTTCCGCCCATCGCGGCCGTGGTGGAAGTGGAAGCTGCGGTCGCGGTGCCAAAGCTCGCGGCCATTTTGTCCGCGCTCGTGGACACGGCGGCCGTCGCCTGATTCATTCCGGCGATCAGCGGTGAAACATCCGCGCTGACTGTCAGCCTCAGTGCATTGTCGTCAAGAGCCACTTGTCACCTTGCTCTTTTTGAAATGCTCGAACACGGCCTGGATCTCCGGCGGCGCAGTCTCGATCGGAGCGCCGTGCCGCTTGGCCGCGTCGGGCAGCTTGTCGTCGCCGAAGAATTTGTCGCCCTCGCTGATCGCCGCGCGCGCCTCGTAGCCGAAGTACGCGCGCGCGAAGAGGTCCACGGGGGGATTCTCATTCCACTCCGCGAGCATTCCCTGAACGTCGCGCCACTCCGTCTCATCCACGTCCTCGAATTTCCAGCCCGTCCTTATGACGATTCGGCAGCGGAGTTGCTGGAAGTCGAATCCGCCGCCGGGGATTCCCCCACGGGCGCCGTCCTCGGTCCCAGTCCGTTGAACGCCCAGATGTCGTCCAGGAGAAGCTGGAAAGCCGCCGGATCGAACGCGTCCTCGACGGCTTCCGCCGTCCAGTTCTCTTCCGGCTCGCCGGCCTGCAACGACGCGGCCGCGACCTCGATGACCTTGGACTTTTTCCCGTCGCCGAAGAATTCGCGCACCTGATTGAACGTCAGCGCGCCGATCGTGTAAGTCGCACCGTCGTGCTCGAAGGTCTTCATCCGGACCCGCTTTTTGTCCATTGCACGCCTCCTGAAAAAAAGGGGCATCCTCGGAAACCAAAGGACGCCCCGAATTGTCGCTTCCGTCGCGGTGACCGCTCCGCGCTCTTACGTGCCAAACCCTACGCCGCCGTCAGTTCAGGCGGGCGACCACAGATCCCAAATCGAGCCGCTCGCGTCGGGGAAGGCTTCGCCCGAGATCGGCGTCACCAGATACCCGGCGCGCTTCATCGGCAGACCCATGTCCGTGAATCGCACCGCGCGCAACCGGACGACTCCGAGCGGGCTCGCCGCGCCAGCGCTCGTGTACGGCGCGACGATCACGATGCTGTTCACCGGGCTGTAGCCCTGAATGTGATTCAACCGCGTGAGCGTGCGGCCTCCTGTCGCGGGCGTGTAAAGATAGGAAATGAGCACGCTGATCCCCGAGGTGTGGTCCGCCGAAGAGAAGGTATAAACCCCAGCCGCGCAGGTGTACTGCCCGGCGAGGGGTGTGCCCGACGGGATCTGCTGCATCGGCTGCAGGGTCGCTGCGTTGAGCACGCCGAGATCCGAGAGCCAGAGCGTCGATTTCGCCACGGTGACCTGGAACGTCGTCGCGGGAATTGCCGTCGGGCCTTCATCGACAACCGCCTGGTTTCCGCCCGTGGAAATCGTCTCGCCGAACATCAAATTGTAGGTGTCGAGGCCGACGCGTCCCGCGCTCAGCTTGAAGGACACGTCCTCGTCGGAGGCCGCGATGTCGTCGGGGTTCTGATTCTGCCCCATCAATTTTTCGTTCTTGCGCTTGAAGGTGATCTCGGCGTCCGCGATCGTCAAGATGCGCTGCGGAGACAACGGCGACGGAGGGTTCCCCACCGTCCCCGACGGCAGGATGAACGCCGAGCCGATTCCGAATTGAAAACTCAGCATGACTTCCTCCTCTTCACTGTCCCGTCAAGCAGCGGATCGGAATCGAAATCGCGATCGGCTGCTGAATCGTTTCCTGCTCGATCGTCAGCATGCCCTCGATCCACGCGTTCTGCACGAGCCCGCCGAGCGTCTGCTGGCCGTAGCTGCCCGGCTCTCCGGCTGCAAGCGTCGCATCCACCGCATCGAGAATGGCGTTGCAGACGGTGTCGACTTCCGTGTCGCGGCCAGCATCAGCGCGAAGAAGCACAACGGCGTGAAACCGAAGCGTCCATTGCTGCAATCCGAAGGCCTGCGGCTCGGCTGCCTCCTCGGCGAGGTGGAGGAGGACAAGCACCGGCAACTCGCCCGGCGGGATGTTTGAGAACATCTTGCCGCGGCGAAAGAATTTCTGGATTCGCGCGACCTGCTGCAGGGATTCAGGGATGTTCGAATTGACGCCGGTCTGTTGATTGGCCAGCAGGCTAAAGAGGGCTTGAGCGATTTTCTCGCGCGGAACATTCAAACTTGCTCACCGCCCCGGACGCTATCAGAAATCCGCGCCCTTGGCAATCCTTCCACAACCCTTGTGCTGCTGCGGTACACAGGACGGAGACGAAGCCGGCCACCAGGTGGGAAAAGTCAGGGACGCCGATGGTAGGAATAATTGCGGACTGCGGCGGTCAGCCGGCGTTTGAACTGGCGCGGCGCGATGTCGCGCATGCGCCGGAGCGTCTTGAGCGAGGGCTTCGCGATGCCCGATTCCCACTTCCGCACGGAGTACTCGCACACGCCGAGCGCGGCGGCAAACTCCGTGGCGGACATCTCCAGCGTCATGCGGACGCGCTTCACCACGCGGGCAATCGGCTCCATCGCGGCCTCGCTCAGTGCGCGGTCGCGAGACTGATCACGCCGACGGCGAGGCCAATAATCGCTAACCAAAAGAAAAATGTGACCATCGCTTTGATCTCTCCAAGCAAGGATCGGATGTCTATGAGCACGGAGAGGTTTATGTCGCGCTGGACGGGCACGGCGCCGAGCTGTGGCGTGGGCGCCCCGCCGGCGCTAGGGCCGGCGACGGACGTGGCCGGCGCAGCCTCGACCGGGTTGGCGGCCGGCGCTTTCCACCGAAGATTGAGTTCCGTCATTCGATTTCTCCTTAGGGGACGCGGCGCATCTTCTTCTTTTCCAGCGCGGCCGGGAATTGGTCACTCAGTTCCCTATACTCCACAGCACGTTTTATGAGATACCGCACGACTGCATCGATCACCGGGCTCGGCGCTTTGTCGAAGATGGTGTCGAGCGCCGTGTGGGCATCCACGACAGTTTTCTCGCTACAGCGGCGCCCTGTGGCCTTGTACGTCATAAGGCCGCGCAGCCGATCAGGAAGGCGGTTCTCGATTTCCTCTCGCACCTCAGGAGGGGCGATCTCGGCCAGGCTCTTCAGGAAATGCGGTTTCGGTTGGCGGACGCCGGCTTCGTAGTGACGGACGGCGGCTTCGCTCATGCCGAGGTGGAAGGCCATTTCCGTCACCGAGAGCCCCTTATTTTCTCGGACTTCCCGTACCAACTCCCCGAGGGTCAACCCCCTCAATTTTTCTCTTGACATACTCCGTCCATTGGACGTACCGTGTACGCGATATGGCAAACAAACAAGCTAAACGCAATAGCCCAACGGTTCACGGTACCACGGAACTAGCGCGGCGAGTACGCGCTTTTCACGGCCTCAGCGCGCACATCGCGCGGCTGGCTGGAGTCAGCAAAACGACCGTGTCTCTTGTGCTGTGCGGCCGGACGACTTCACGGCGCGTCATGAAGATCGCTCTCCGCGAACTTACCAAGGCCGAAGGAGGCCAGTTCATCGATCGGAGGGCGGCATGAAATCGAAAATCGGCGAAGCAGCAATTCAACGCGTGTGGGCCGTGGGCACAGTTCTAGACTGCGACGATGCAGTTCAGCTCGATGAGATCCGCAGTGACCCCACGGCGGACATCCGCTTACGAGTCTTAGCGGGCACGAAGCTCTTCATGCTTCACCGGGCGAGGCGCCAGGCGAACGGCGCGCGCTGGGCCGTCCCCGCCGACCCCGAAACAGAGGACCTGCTCGCCCTCGCGGTGCTTTTCTGCGAGCCGATCGAGAATCCTCGCGCGAGAAAGGCCGCGTAGTGGCTGACGCGTGGCTCAGCTTCGAGCAATTGGCGGCGCTGACGGACTGGAAGCGCCGGTGGGTCAGCAGGCAGGCTTCCATGAACGCGATCACATCGAGACTCGGCGAGCGAGGGCGGAACGGCAAGCCGCGGCGCGAGTTCCTTCTCTCCTCGCTGCCACAGGCCGCGCAGGTGCGTTACGCCGAGCAGCTCGCGCGGAAGCCGGACGCGCTGGCGATCCGCGAGGACGCGGGGATAGTTCAACAGCAGACTTCGACGACGGAAAAGGCTCGCGCGCTGGATGCACCATCGGGAACTGCCCCTCGCCTTTCCGCGATGCGACCGGGGGGCCGTCCGTCGTCGATTCAATCAGAGAAGCCGGTGCCGCGATGGCGCACGATCGTGCCGGACGATCCCAAGAACCCGCGCAGCCGAGAATTACAGATGCGCGTGGAAAAGCGGCTCGAAGCGATTGCGCCGCTCGTTGACTTTCATCGGCTGGCCACCAGGCGCGAGCAGCGCGAGATGTTGCGCGCGCGCGGCGCGAAGAATTTCACGGAGCTGGCCGGCCAGGCAGCAGCCGCGAGCGGCGATTCGGCGCGCACGCTGCTGCGATGGTTCGCGCTCTACAAATCGGGAGGCGAGCCGCGTCTGGCAGGCCCGGTCCGTCAAGATAAAGACAGATCACGTTTCTTCGAAAAACACGGCGCCGCCGCGGCGTTCGTGCAGAACGCCTATCTCACCGAAGGGCTGAACCTCCTCGACATTCGCGACACGCTCTGGCGGCGTTGGGCGGAGATCGGTGAGCGCGGCGAGCGGCCGAGTTACCAGACCATCCGCCGCTACATTCACGCGATCCCGGCCCCGATCGCGGGCCTGGCGCGCGAAGGCGAAGAAAAATTCACCGCGAAATACGGCCCGTATCTCATCCGCGCCGAGCAGCCGGTGATGAAGTGGTGGATCTCGGACCACCGCGTTCACGACGTTTTCGTTTACAACACGGCCTTCGCGCACGAGAACCCCGGCAAAGCCTATCGCCTCTGGATGACGGCCGTCTACGACTTGGGCTCGCGCAAGATCATGGGCTGCGTCTGGTCGCCGACGCCATCCTCGCAGACCATCAATTCCGCCGTGCGCATGGGGATCGCCCAGGCCGGCTTCCCCGCGAATCTCTATTGGGACAACGGCAAGGATTTCCAGGCCGTCGCGCGCGCGCTGACGGCGCTGCTCGAAGCGCAGCAGGTCTCCATCACCAGCGCGCTGCCGTTCAGTCCGCGCTCGAAGCCGATCGAGGCTTACTTCACGCGCTGGTCATTCCGCTTCGATCGGCGCTGGCGGCCGGCGTACG